>ENA-OQNM01000614-OQNM01000614.1-human-gut-metagenome-genome-assembly--contig:-NODE-614-length-12839-cov-2.644352_pt1 | contig 12839 bp, 13 predicted proteins | sample MGYA00242632_ERZ504886 | MGnify/ENA primary metagenome ERZ504886 (study PRJEB26092, sample SAMD00036424) | human gut metagenome | host: Homo sapiens | study: EMG produced TPA metagenomics assembly of... | reverse complement strand
GTATTCGAGTTGGATTGACGAAAACTAGCGCAGCGCGTCCTTCAGCGTTGGAGAACGTAACCCTTCTCGCGCCGGACGACGGACGGGACTTCACGACAACATGCTGGGCGTCCGTGTCGTGCATCTCGCCGAACCGCTCAATCAGCTCCCGCTCGTCATCGGACAGCTTCTTAGGAATCTCCACCACTACGTGCGCCACCAAATCGCCGCGCTCGTTCTTGTCGTCGAGATGCGTGACGCCGAGGTTCTTCAACGTCACGGTATCGTCCGGCTGGCTGCCGGCTGGGATATCCAGCGTCTGCCTGCCGTCGAAGGTGTCGATTTCGACTTCGTGCCCCAATACGGCCCAACTCATCGGCACCTTGATCCAACAATGCAAATCGTCGTCATCACGAGTGAACATGTCATCCGGCTTGATGCGGATATCCACATACAAATCGCCCGCGACGCCGCCATTTTCGCCGACCTCACCCTGATTAGCGAGACGCAGACGGGTGTTGTTCGCCACGCCGGCCGGCACCGCGACGCCGACATTGCGGGTGACGCGCACGCGGCCATGGCCGAGGCAGGACGGGCACGGCTTCTCGATGACCGTTCCATGGCCTTCGCAGCGTTCGCATGGCGCGGTGGTCATCATCTGGCCGAGCATGGTGCGTACCACGCGCTGCGCATATCCCTGACCGTGGCAGTCGGGACATTGTGTGGGCTGTGTGCCGTTCTGGCAGCCGGTGCCGCCGCATTCCTGGCACAGGCCGAACGTGTTGACCTTGACGTGCGTGGTGTCGCCGAACACCGCCGTCTTCAAATCGATGGTCGCGGAAACAAGCGCGTCACGCCCCGGCTGGGTGCGCGGAGTCGGTCCACCGCCGGTGCCACCGAATCCGCCACCGGTGAACATGCTGAAGATGTCCCCCATATCGCCGAATCCGCCACCGAATCCGCCGCCGTGCATGCCGCCCGCATTCGGATCGTTCGGATCGACGCCGGCATCGTACATCTGCCGTTTCTTAGGATCCGACAGCACATCGTACGCGTTGTTGACTTCCTTGAACTTGTCTTCGAATTCCGGACCTGCGATATCGGGATGATATTTGCGGCTCATCTTTCGATACGCCTTTTTGATCTCGTCGTCGCTTGCCGAACGGTCGACGCCCAGCACTTCGTAATAGTCCGTCACGATTATTCTTTCTCCCTGTTGGTTCTGCGTGTCATTGTGCCATAAGGCGGGGTCAGTCGGCCGGCTGACCTTCATCGTGGGCGAGGAACGCCGTCAGATATCTGGCGACCGCCCTCACGGCGGCCATGGTCGCCGCGTAGTCCATATGCGTCGGCCCGATCGATCCGACGAATGCGACCGGTTCGCCCGCCTGCTGCGTATCATCACCGCTTTGATTTTCCGTCTGTGATGATGCGGCCGCATGCGTCGCGCCGTCCGTGGCGGCCGCGGAGGTACGCCCGTAGCCACTGGTTACCACTGAGGCGTGCAGCAAACCGGGCGTGTGCGTTTCGGAACCGATCGCCACTCCGACGCCGTCGGATTGCGTGGTTTCGCTCAGCGAGCTCATCAACTTCATGAGCACCACCTGCTCCTCCAACGCGTCGAACAGCGGGGCCAGATCGGCCACCGTGCGTTGATGCGCAAGCCGTGAAGTGCCCGCCATGTACAATTCGCTCGCGCGTTCGTCATCCGCCATGCCATCAAAGGCCTGCGCAAGCGTTTCCGCAAGCGTGCTGATCGCATGGTATTCCTTGCGCGCTCCCATCTGTCGTACGCAATCGGCCGTGCGGGTCAGCGAAACGCCGGAGCATTGCGTGTTGATCTCGTTAGTCAGATGAGTGAGCGTCGTCACGTCCGGCAATTTCGTGACGTTGAGGATATGCTGCGCGACACGGCCGGTATCGGTGATCACTACGGCAAGCAGCGTATTAATGGACACTGGCACGATTTCGATATGCCGCAATGTCGACTTCGACAGTGACGGCGCGGCCACGACGGCGACCTGTCCGGTGATCTGCGCCAGCAGCCGGGCGGCCCGCTGCAGCGTGTCCTGCAGATTGACCGATCCGGACAGAAAGCCGTTGATGCCGCGGCGCTGGGCCTCCGATAGCGGAACGACCGTCGCCAAACGGTCGACGAAGTAACGGTACCCTTTTTCGGTCGGCACCCTGCCGGCCGAAGTGTGCGGCTGAATAAGATAGCCTTCATCTTCCAAGGCCGCCATGTCGTTGCGCACGGTGGCGGAGCTGACGCCGAGGTCATGATCCCGGGTCAGTGTGGTGGAACCCACCGGTTCCTGAGAACGGATGTAATCCTCGACCACGGCACGCAACACCAGCATGCGTCTTGATTGCGCCATGCGCGCCTCCTTATGCATAGGTGTGTGCCGGTACGCCTTATGTTTGACGGTGCTGATGAGACGTACCCGGAAAACTTCTTTTAATGTTTTAGCACTCCGGCGCCCGGAGTGCTAATTGGTTCGCTTCCAGAGTAGTTTCCTTCATGCGGCAAAGGCTTGCGGCGACTGGCATTGGGAGATATATCGACAAACGAACATCTGAAGTTCACGCGAATGTTAATTGTGAGCGCTAACAGCACACAAACTACCAAAACACGCCAAAATTTCACCACAACGTCACCTCACATCGCTACTATGGGAAACGCAATGTGAGGGCGTCGAGCGCTCGGCACAAGCCGGATACGCGGCCCGACCAATTGGAAGGAAAGTAATCCATGACCGAATTCAAGGAGACCGAGCTGGACGAACGCGCCATCAAGATGGCCAAGGTCCTGTCGGCCGACGCGGTTGAGCGTGCGGGACACGGCCACCCGGGTTACCCCCGTCTCCCTGGCGCCTATCGCCTACACCCTGTACCAGCACTTCATCAAGCATGATCCGAACGACCCCAACTGGGAAGGCCGCGATCGCTTCATTCTTTCCGGTGGCCACGCCTCCCTCACCCAGTACGTCCAGCTGTACTTCTCCGGCTACGGCCTGACCCTGGACGATCTGAAGAACTTCCGTGGCGGCGCCGACACCCGTACCCCGGGTCATCCGGAATACGGCCTGACCCCGGGCATCGAAATGACCACCGGTCCGCTGGGCCAGGGCTTCGCCTCCGCCATCGGCTTCGCCTATGGCCAGCGTTTCCAGCGTGGCCTGCTCGATCCGGAAGCTCCGGAAGGCGAGTCCCCGTTCGACCACAACATCTGGGTCATCTGCGGTGAAGGCGATATCGAAGAGGGCATCTCCGGCGAAGCCGCCTCCCTCGCCGCCAACCAGCAGCTCGGTAACCTGACCGTGATTTTCGATGCCAACCGCATCCAGATCGAAGGCGACACCAACCTGGTGCTGGCCGAGGACGTGCTCAAGCGCTTCCAGGCATACGGCTGGTACACCGACGAGTTCAGTTTCATCCAGCCTGACGGCTCCTACAAGGAGGACGTCGAAGGCCTGGCCGACACCATCGCCAAGGCCCGCGCCGCCGCCCCGAACCAGCCGAAGCTCATCAAGGTCGACACCCTGATCGCATGGCCGACCCCGGGCAAGACCACGACCGTCCTCCACGGCTCCAAGCTGGGCGCCGAGGCCGTCGCCGGCCTCAGAAGCTCCTCGGCTACGACCCGGAGGAGTCCTTCCACGTTGACGAAGAGGCCCTCGCCCACGCCCGCAAGGTCGCCGAGCGCGGTCTCGAAGCCCACAAGGAATGGGACGAGAAGTACAACGCATGGCGCAAGGCCAACCCGGACAAGGCTGCCCTGTACGACCGCATCAAGGCCGGCGAGCTTCCGGAAGGCTTCGACAAGGCCATCGACGACCTCGAGGCCACCTTCGAAGTCGGCAAGAACGTCGCCACCCGTGGCGCTTCCGGCTCCACTCTGAACGCCATCGCAGCCGTCATGCCGGAACTCTGGGGCGGCTCCGCCGACCTCGGCGGCTCCAACAAGACCGACCTCAAGGGCGCTGAGACCTTCGCCCCGGCTGAGTGCGCCACCAAGCAGTGGCCGAACTGCAGCAAGTACGGCCGTCAGCTCCACTTCGGCGTGCGCGAGTTCACCATGGGCACCATCACCAACGGCATCCTGCTGGGCTCCCACACCCGTCCGTACGGCGGCACCTTCTTCATGTTCTCCGACTACGAGCGTTCCGCCGTGCGTCTGGCCGCCCTCGTGCAGATTCCGAACCTGTACGTGTGGTCCCACGACTCCGTCGCAGTCGGCGAAGATGGCCCGACCCACCAGCCGGTGGAGCATCTGGCTTCCTTCCGCGCCATCCCGCAGCTCGAGGTCGCTCGTCCGGCCGACGCTTACGAGACCGCTGAAGCCTACCGTTACTTCTTCGAGAAGAAGAACACCCTGCCGACCGCTAGTGGTTCTCGACCCGTCAGGGCGTCCCGGTTCTCGCCGAGACCGCTGAGAAGGCCAAGGACGGCGTGAAGAAGGGCGCTTACGTGCTCGTCGACACCGAGGGCACCCCGGACGTCATCATCATGGCCACCGGTTCCGAAGTCCAGTGGGCTGTGTCCGCTGCCAAGACCCTGGCCGGCGAGGGCATCAAGGCCCGCGTCGTGTCCGTGCCGTGCGTGGAATGGTTCGAGGAGCAGGACGCCGAGTACAAGGAGGCCGTGCTTCCGGCCGCCGTCAAGGCCCGCGTCTCCGTCGAGGCCGGCGTTGCCATGCCGTGGTACAAGTACCTCGGCTCCTACGGCAAGCCGGTGTCCATCGAGCAGTTCGGCCTGCAGGGTGATGGCGCTCAGAACATGATCGATCTGGGCATCACCGCCGAGCACGTTGTGGAAGCCGCCAAGGCCTCCATCGCGGAAGTCGAAGCCGCCAAGTGATGATACGGGGAGGGACACGACAGCATGTGCCCCTCCCTTTCACCGATAAACAGATTTGATCCAAAAGGTATCAAGGAGAAAAAACAATGACTGAAGCAACTCAGCGCACCTCTGACTCCGGTGTCTCGATCTGGCTGGACGACCTGTCCCGCTCCCGCATCGAGTCCGGCTCTCTGCAGGATCTCATCGCCAACAAGAACGTTGTCGGCGTGACCACCAACCCGTCCATCTTCCAGAAGGCTCTGCACGAGGTCGGCCCGTACGATCCGCAGCTGAAGGAACTGGGCAAGGTCGACGTTGAGACCGCCGTGCGCGAGCTCACCACCACCGACGTGCGCAACGCCACCGACATCTTCCGTGAGGTTGCCGAGAAGTCCGATTTCGTTGACGGCCGCGTCTCCATCGAAGTGGATCCGCGTCTGGCTCACGAGACCGAGGCCACCGAGAAGCAGGCCGAGGAACTCTGGGCCAAGGTGAACCGTCCGAACGCCATGATCAAGATTCCGGCCACCCTCGAAGGCCTGCCGGCAATCACCGCCACCCTGGCCAAGGGCATCTCCGTGAACGTCACCCTGATCTTCTCCCTGGAGCGTTACGAGCAGGTCATCGACGCCTACATCGAGGGCATCGCCCAGGCTGACGCCAACGGCCACGACCTGAAGCACATCGGCTCCGTCGCTTCCTTCTTCGTCTCCCGCGTGGACACCGCTGTGGACAAGCTGCTGGAAGCCAACGGCTCCGACGAAGCCAAGGCTCTCGAGGGCAAGGCCGCTGTGGCCAACGCTCGCCTGGCTTACGAGCTGTTCGAGAACAAGTTCGCCAACGATCCGCGTTGGGCTGCTCTTGAAGCCAAGGGCGCCAAGAAGCAGCGTCCGCTGTGGGCCTCCACCGGCACCAAGAACGCCGCCTACTCCGACTGCAAGTACGTCGACGAGCTCGTTGCTCCGTTCGTCGTCAACACCATGCCGGAGAAGACCCTGAACGCTCTCGCCGATCACGGCAACGGCGCTCCGACCATCAAGGGTACCTACGAAGAGTCCCACGCCATCATGGCCAAGCTCGCTGAGCTGGGCATCGACTTCAAGGCTGTCACCGACAAGCTGGAAGCCGACGGCGTCGCTTCCTTCATCAAGTCCTGGGATTCCGTCCTTACTGACGTCCAGGCTGGCATCGACCGCGTCAACGGCTGAGCTTCTTGCTTAAGTGTTAGCGATCTAAGCTAAGGACCCCCCTGCCAGAATTCTGGCAGGGGGTTTCTGCTATTGCTCTACATGTTTTCAGCTTATTCCGGTACGAGGCGTAAAACCAGTGGCCTGGCGGATCGCTTGAATCGCCTGCGTTTTGCGCCCTTCAAAAGTTGGATTGTCAAGCGTCACCACACGGTCGGCATACGGTGACTCCTGAATGACGCGTACCAAAGTCTCATGGAACCGATACCGATCCGAAGCCCACCGCATTGCACGGAACCCATCATCCACATATTCGGTGATCGGAGGAATCAGCAACACCAGATCAGGCTTCTCCTGTTCAATCACCATATCGAATGTCGGCTTGCAGCTTGGCGTTCTCATCGGCCGGCAGATAGCGTTCCGCATAGACACGCGTAACCATGGCATCAGTATCAAAGAAAAAACGATGCCATGATTGGCATGCGATGCTATTGCATGCTCGTTCTGAGAGAACTTGGAAAGAATCAGCCGCTCGTAATCGAAAGCGGTAAGTTCATCATCGTCAACATTGCAGGCTTCCTCAAATTCACGGGCATACTCGACCGCGATCGGAGCGTCATACAATTTCGACAAGCGTGTCACCAATGTGGTTTTGCCGACGGAAGCCGGCCCAACAACCAATATGATCGTTGTGAACTCGCGACGGAACGATTGATTGATCAGCGGCCACCATTTGCGATTATGCTTTCCGTGCAAATACTTGATTGCAGATCATCCGATACGGCCATAGTGCTGCTCTTGTGGAACCAGACCCATGCGCCGTAAAAACCGTTGGCCAACATGACCACCTGAAGAACGAACATCGACATGGCGCCAGGACCTCCGGCGGAAAGCTGGTTGAACCAGATAACCACCTTGATCACGTCAAGAATAATCCATGCGACCCACTGGCTGCGGTAGCCGTATGTCATGAGAATCTGTCCGACGATACCAAGCGGCAGCAGCGTGCCGTCAAGCCAAACCTGTACACCGCCAGTATGGCTCGACACGAATACCACAATCAGATAGATCACGATGGTTGCGATGACGGCGAGAATGCCTTGCCACCATGTGAACATGCGGGCATTGACTTCCTCATACTCGTTTTTTCCTGACGATCAAGCTGGCGCTGCCACACCCATACGCCGACGAACTGCATGGTGACGAAGAAGATCTGAGCGAAGATGTCTCCGACGAGATGGTTCATGATGACAACGATCAGCCAAGTGGCGCAACCGATGAAGCCCCACAGATAGTTGGTCAGTCGCCCACGGTCGACGAGAATGAGATTGAACACGATGCATAGGCCGGAAATCAGACCAATTCAACCTGCCGCGGAAAATCTTTGGACACGAAGAATGACACCAACTGCGCCAACAGCATGACCGTGATCAGGACAAACTACCCCCGGCTTGAAGTCAGTCAGCTCGCGGAACACACGCTTCGGATTGACGACGTTGCCGATTCCTTTGAGCAAATCGTTCACAATATCCCCTTTCACAATGAAACGATGGCTCGGCCCTAAGGCCGGAGCCATCGTAACCCTACTTATGGTCAGCATAACTATAAGTATTTGGGGACGGAGTGTCGCGATGCTGCGCGTACTTCACACCATGAAAGCCCTTCAAGCAATCAAGGTCATCATGCCTGATGATATGTGCTCAAGAAATCACCGATCTCACTTACGGTTTCCTTTAACATCGTGATACGTGGCAGATATACCACCCTGAAATGATCCGGATTCTGCCAGTTGAATGCACCGCCATGACTGATCAGAATATGCTTGTCATGCAGCAGATCCAACGCAAACTGCTCGTCGGAGTGAATATTGAACTTCTTGACGTTCAGCTTCGGGAAGATATAGAACGCCGCTTTCGGCTTAACTGCGGTAACGCCGGGAATTTCATTGAGCATCTGATAGACCAGTTCGCGCTGCTCGTACACACGGCCACCTGGCTTGATGTAATCCTTGACGCTCTGATGCCCGCCCAAAGCGGTCTGTACCACCGACTGAGCTGGGACATTCGAGCACATACGCATGTTCGCCAGCATGTTCAAGCCCTCGATGTAATCCTTCGCAATACGCTTGTTGCCGGAAAGTATCATCCATCCAATGCGATATCCGGCAATCATATGCGACTTCGACAGACCGGAGAACGTTACACAGAACAGGTCCGGAGCCAGCGATGCGATAGAAATATGCTCCAGTCCATCCATGACCAAACGATCGTAAATCTCATCGGAGAAAATAATGAGCTGATGTTCTCGGGCAATGTCGACGATTTGTTGCAGCAGTTCCTTTGGATAAAGCGCTCCGGTCGGATTATTTGGATTGATGATGACAATTGCCTTGGTCTTATCCGTGATTTTAGAGCGGATATCGTCGATATCGGGATACCATTCGGATCCCTCATCACAGATGTAATGCACGGCGGTACCGCCAGCCAAATTCACGCAGGCGGTCCACAGAGGATAGTCCGGCGAAGGCACCAGCACCTCGTCGCCATCATCCAGCAACGCGGACAGCGACAGGTTGATGAGCTCGCTGACGCCATTGCCGGTGAAGATATCATCGATGGAGACGTTCGGAATATTCTTGAGCTGTGCATACTGCATGATGGCTTTGCGTGCCGAGAACAGACCCTTGGACGGTGAATATCCTTCGGTTTCAGGGAGCTGTTGCGCCATATCATACACGACTTCATCCGGAGTCCGGAATCCGAATGGCGCAGGATTGCCGATATTGAGTTTCAGAATATGCGTTCCCGCGGCTTCCATGCGTGCTGCCTCGTCCGCCACCGGACCACGAACGTCGTAGAGCACATTGTCGAGCTTATGAGATTTCGTAAAGGTGCGCATAGTCTTTCCTTCTGTTGATTGCGCTGATGCAGGATTGCTATCATGTTGGGCTTCATCAGACTTGATTGCGGGCAAGGTGGCGACGTTCTGCTCCATGGGAACGTCCTTTCCCATCAACCAGTCCTCATTGACCTGTAGAAAAGCCGCAAGAAAATGGGCGATATCGGCACGCGGCACGGTTTTGCCGCTCACGTACTGACTCATATGACTTTTGCCAAGTTTGATATTGAACTTCTCAGCAGCATGCACAAAGTCAATTTGTTTGACATTGCGGAACGCCATAGCGACGTTCAACCGGTTGGAGAACGATTCCGCCATACTAGTCCTTCGGTTCAATTTTCATCAAGCGCTAGTTCAAATCCTAACACAAACAACTAACGAAATTGCGGAAGTTCAATATCAAATGTAACTATTTCGCATCCTTTTGCGACAAAAGTTCAATTCACGAAGTTCAACTCATGTAACTCTTGAATATCACGAGACATCACAGCAGATTATCTTCAATCCACTGCGCCACACCGTCATCATTATTAGATGGACAGATTTCATCTGCGATGTTCAACACATCCGGATTGGCGTTCGCCACCGCCACTCCCCTGCCGGATTTACGTAGCATGGCAATGTCGACCAAATCGTCACCGAATGAGACGGTATTGCTCATCGGCGTCTCAAAATGTTCTGCCAGCAAATCCAACGCATGCTCCTTGTTGGCTTGAGGATTCATCAACATCCACAGCGATCCCTCAGAGATATGTACGTCAAAATCGTTGGGCACAAGAGAACCGACCTGATTCCGCTGCTCATCGTTAGGGAAGATAATGAGCTTATCGGCGATGCCTTCAGGAACATCGTCGAAGTCAGTGTATCGCCAGGTCTGTGTTTTCCAATATTTCGTAACATCGAAATTGGTGTATCTCACATCATCCATGACAATGCCGACTTCCATACCGGGCAGTTCATTCAACAGATTCTTGCAGACTTCGCATGCTCGCTGTGAGGAGAATCCGATTTTCTTGAGATGGCCGTCTTCCGGCAGCATCGGCGAAGTGAGCATTTCATAATTTGATGAGGCTGGATTGAAATCGATCAATGCTCCATTGAGATAGGCAACGGCATCAACCGGCAGTTTTTCCACGAACGAAAAGCCTGTGCTGACCGGACGTGCCGTTTCCACAACGAAGGTCACGCCATTATCGTGCATGCGGTTAATCACATCGATGGAACGTTGTGTAAGAAAACGTTCCTCGAACGTTTCGCCATCATGCAGCAAAGTACCGTCCAAATCCGCGACGACCATCGTGGTTTCTTGGGTTTTCTCGATTTTCAAAGACGTCAAATCAATCCTTAGCTCGTATGTTGTAGACAATACTACGATAAAAAACACTTCGGCCCATGACTGTAATCCAGTCATGGGCCGAAGCAAAAAGCCAATCAGATGAGATCGAACTTCGTCATCAGACCGAGGGCAATGATGATGGCAACCCACAGCACCGCGATGATGACGGTCCAACGGTTCAGGTTCTTTTCCGCGACACCGGAGGAACCCGCGTTCTGGGTGAGTCCGCCGCCGAACATGTCGGACAAGCCGCCGCCTTTACCCTTGTGCATAAGGATAAGCAAGGTGAGCAAGAGGCTGAGGATGACAAGAAGAATCTGCAGCACAAGCTTGACAGTAGCCATAGCGGACACGGGTGAACCTCCAGTTCGTAAACACTGTTTCTGATAATAGCGCATGGTGTTGAAAAAATCGAGCGTCCAACCATGCTTTTTAAAAGTTTTCAGGCGGTTGTTTCCAATGTCAGCTTGCAGATGCGTGTGAGTTCATCGACCTTCAACGCGGAGCCGCCGATCAGGAAGCCGTCCACATCCGGCTCGTTGATCAGTTCCACCGCGTTTTTCGAGGACACCGAACCGCCGTACAGGATTCGCACCGTTTCGCCGACCCGTGTTCCGAACGTATCGGACAGGTCGTTTCGGATCGCCCTGGCCGCGTCCTGTGCCGACTGAGGCGTAGCCACCATGCCGGTGCCGATCGCCCATACCGGCTCGTACGCCACAATCAGCTTCGCGGCCTCCTCATCGGACAGGTCCCGCGTCACGTCGTGCACCTGGCCGACCGCGAAATCGAGCTCTATGCCTTTGCGCCGTTCCTCGTAGCTTTCTCCGACGCAAAGTATCGGCTGCATGCCGGCAGCAAGCACGGCCCTCACCTGGTCGACGATGTTCGCGTCGTCTTCGGGATGGTATTTGCGTCGTTCCGAATGGCCGACGATCACGTACGAGCAGCCGAGATGGGCGATCATATCGGCGGAGACGTCGCCGGTGAACGCTCCCTGCGAGGTGACTGAGACGGCTTGGGCCCCGTAGCGGATTTTCAGATTGTCCGATTCGACGGCGACCTGCACGCTGCGGAGTGAGGTGAATGACGGCATCAATGCGATTTCGCAACGTTTGTAGTCGAAATGGACGGCCCGAAGATTCCATGCAAGCTGCTGTACGAAATACGTCGCTTCAAGATGATCGAAATTCATCTTCCAGTTTCCGGCCACCAAAGGAATCCGTTTCGGCCCCATAATATTCGTCGTCTCCCGTCCGTGCTCGTCAAAGCGAAAGGTCGTTCTTGTGACATTGTATGCGAAATACGCAAAAGGTGCTCCCCCACCCACTGATGAGGAAGCACCCCTTCATGATTCTGAGATCAGTCGAGCACCTTCAGGCCCGGCAGTTCCTTACCCTCGAGGAACTCGAGGGAGGCGCCGCCACCGGTGGAGATGTGCGAGAAGCCATCCTCCGGGAAGCCGAGGTTGCGCACTGCGGAAGCGGAATCGCCACCACCGACGATGGTGAATGCGCCGGCAGCAGTGGCATCGACGAGAGCCTGGGCCACGGCCTTGGTGCCTTCAGCGAAGGTCGGGACCTCGAACACGCCCATCGGGCCGTTCCACACGACGGTCTTGGAATCGACGATCTTATCGTGGAAGAGCTTCTGGGATTCCGGACCGATGTCCAGACCCATCTTGTCGGCCGGAATGGCATCGGCGGCCACGACTTCCGGAGCGATGTCCTCATCGGATTTCGGGAAGACCGGGTTGATGACGACATCGGTCGGCAGCACGAGTTCGACGCCGTTCTTCTCGGCGCGCTCCATGTAGCCCTTGACGGTTTCGATCTGGTCCTCTTCCAGCAGGGAGGTGCCGACCTCGTAGCCCTTGGCCTTGAGGAAGGTGTACGCCATGCCACCGCCGATGACCAGACGGTTGGCCTTGTCCAGCAGGTTGTCGATCACGCCGAGTTTGTCGGAGACCTTGGAGCCGCCGAGCACGACGGTCAGCGGACGCTCCGGGTTCACGGTGGCGCGGGACAGTGCCTTGACTTCCTTCTCGACCAGCAGGCCAGCGGCGGCCGGCAGATCGGCGGCGACATCATAGTTGGAGCCCTGGGCGCGGTGCACGACACCGAAGCCGTCGGAGACGAAGACCTCACCGAGAGCGGCGATCTTCTTGGCGTATGCGGCACGCTCCTCCGGATCCTTGCTGGTCTCCTCCGGGTTGAAACGCACGTTCTGCAGCAGCACGACGTCGCCATCGTTCATAGCGGCGACCTTGGCCTGGGCGTCCTCACCATAGGTGTCGGCAGCCAGCGGAACGGTGATGCCGAGCAGCTCGCCGAGACGGGCGGCGACCGGAGCCAGGGACAGTTCCGGAACGACCTTGCCCTTCGGACGGCCGAGATGAGCCATCAGAATGACCTTCGCACCCTGTTCGCGCAGAGCCTTGATGGTCGGCAGGGCGGCCTTGATACGACCATCATCGGTGATCGTGGTGCCGTCCAGCGGAACGTTGAAATCGGCGCGAACGAGAACGCGCTTGCCCTTGAGATCTCCAAGATCCTTGAGTGTCTTCATGTATATCCTTTCCTAGCCGCTTGTAAGCG
>ENA-OQNM01000612-OQNM01000612.1-human-gut-metagenome-genome-assembly--contig:-NODE-612-length-12860-cov-2.649965_pt1 | contig 12860 bp, 11 predicted proteins | sample MGYA00242632_ERZ504886 | MGnify/ENA primary metagenome ERZ504886 (study PRJEB26092, sample SAMD00036424) | human gut metagenome | host: Homo sapiens | study: EMG produced TPA metagenomics assembly of... | reverse complement strand
TGCACCTCATCCCGCCGGTGGAGAGCCGCAGCTACATCGACATCGACCCGCGCGGTGCAGGCCGCCTTTGGGGTGACCAGCCGCTGGCTGGAGTGGGAATACGCTGGCCCTGCCGGGCCGCCAGCACTATCACCCTGCGATTACGCCGTAGAGGGCGACTACAGTCAGGCGGCCTTCCGGCGGTGCTGGGTGCCGTGTGCGGCGGGGTGACCGTCACCGGCCTTTCCCCGGACACCCTGCAGGGCGACGCGGTCATTCTGGATCTCCTGCGCCGGTGCGGCGCACAGTTCACCCGTGAGGGGGACACCGTCACCTTTGCAAAGGCGCCCCTGCACGGGGTGGACATCGACCTGGCCGACTGCCCGGACCTTGGCCCTGTGCTCATGGTGCTGGGCCTGCTGTGTGAGGGCACCACCGTCATCCGCAACGCCGAGCGCCTGCGCCTGAAGGAGAGCGACCGCATCGCCGCCATGGAAGCCGAGCTGCGGGCCTGCGGCGGCGTGCTGGAAAGCGAGGGCGGCACCATCACGGTGCACGGCTGCGCCGAGCATCTGCACGCGCCGGAAGGCATTCTGCACGGGCACAACGACCACCGGGTGGTCATGAGCCTTGCGGTGCTGAGCGCAGCCGCCGGGCTGCCCCTGACTGTGGATGACGCCGAAGCCATCCAGAAGAGCTGGCCGAATTTCTTTGCAGCCATCCGGCCTTTGGGTGTGGAGGTAGAATATGCTTGACAAAACAAAACGTTATCTCGTGGTGGGTCTTGGTCTGCTGGGCGGCAAGTATGCCCTGGAGCTGACCCGAGCCGGTTTCCATGTGGACGGCATCAACCGCAGTGAGGGGCACTTGCAGTATGCCCTCGATCACGGCTACATTGCCAGCGGCAAGACCCATGATTTTGAAGATCTGGTGCAGCAGGCCGACCACATCATCTTCGGCCTGTACCCCACGGCCCTGCTGGAATGGTTCAAAGCCTACGGCCCGCTCCTCAAGCCCGGCTGCATCTTCACGGATGTGTCCGGCGTCAAGACCGGCCTTGTGGAGCCGGTGCAGGCCATGTGCCCGGCGGGCGTGGAATTCATTGCCAGCCACCCCATGGCAGGCCGTGAGACCTCCAGCGTGGAGCACGCTGCCGAGGTGAACTTTGCCCCGGCCAACTTCATCATCACCCCCACCGACAAGAACACCCCGGAGGCCATCCAGTGGGCAAAGGAGCTGGCCCAGGTGCTGGGCTTCAAGCACATCTGCACCCTGACCGTGCAGGAGCACGACAAAATGATCGGCTACGTCAGCCAGCTGTGCCACGCCATCGCCGTGAGCCTGATGTGTGCCAACGACAACACCTCGCTGTGCGAGTACACCGGTGACTCCTTCCGGGATCTGACCCGCATTGCCCGCATCAACGACAAAATGTGGGCGGAACTGTTCCTGTGGAACAAGGAAAACCTGATCAGCGAGATCGACCAGTTCGATGCGGCCCTGTGCGAAATGCGCAACGCCCTCGTGGCCGATGACCGGGACAAGCTGGAAGAGATGTTCCGCCTGTCCACCCAGCGCCGCGCTGCCTTTGACAAAAAGCTGCCGTAAAACAAGGGAGGTACTCCACCATGCCCAAGCAGGAAGGACAAAAGACCAAGCTCCTGGCATTGCTGCACATCTTTGAGCAGAAAACCGACGAAAACCACCTGCTGAACGTGCCCCAGCTGGTGGAACTGCTGGAACAGCAGGGCATTCTGGCCGAGCGCAAGAGCATCTACAGCGACATCGACACCCTGTGCGCGCTGGGCTACGACATCCAGCTGCGGCGCGGGCGCGGCGGCGGCTACTGGATGGCCAGCCGTGCCTTCGAGCTTTCCGAGCTCAAGCTGCTGGTGGACGCTGTGCAGGCCAGCAAGGTCATCTCGGCACGCACCAGCAAAAAGCTCATCCGCAAGCTGGAAGCCCTGTGCTCCGAGTACGAGGGCACCCAGCTGCAGCGTCAGGTGTATGTAGACGGCCGCCCCAAGGCCGACAGCCGCACCCTGCTGTACAGCATCGACGCGCTGCACACGGCCATCAGCGCCGGGCGGCTGGTGCAGTTCCGCTACAAGAACAACAGCACCTGGACGGTCAGCCCCTGGCAGCTGGCCTGGGAGGGCGGCTGCTACTACCTCATCGCCTACCAGGATGAAAAGGATCCCGCCAACATCCGCAACTACCGGGTGGACCGTATGTCCTATGTCAAGGTGCTGGACCGCCCCCGCCGGGGCAAGGAGGCCTTTGCCGCCTTCGACCTGCCCAGCTATCTGCGCAAGCATTTCAACATGTTCGGCGGGCCGGAATTCCGGGTGACCCTGCGCTGCACCGCCGACCTGGAAGCCGCCATGCGGGACCGCTTCGGGCAGGACACTCTCTTTTTGCCGGAAGCAGACGGGTACTTCCACTTTGATGTCCCGGTCTGCGTGAGCGACCAGTTTTACGGCTGGGTCTGCGGTTTTGGCGGCAAGGTGGAGATTACCTCTCCCGCCGAAGTACGGCAGGGCCTGCACGACATGGTGCAGGAGCTGGCCGAACAGCACAACTGATCCAGAATCAACGAACCCCCGGCAGGCCACAGCCTGCCGGGGGTTCGTTCGTTACAAATAATTCTTTCTCATTCGTCAAATTCCAGGTCACTGGGCAAGATCAGATCCAGCGGGGCGTTGGGCTCTGCCACAAGGCGGCGGCTCTGGTTGAAGATAGCCTTTTCCAGCGTGTTGCGGGCAAGGCGGCCGTTGCCGGCGGTGCGGCTGTCCAGCGCCTGACGGCGCTTGTAGTAGCCCAGCAGCGGGAAGGTGCAGCCCTCGTCCAGCCGGTAGCCCTTGCCTTTGGCCAGCACGGTGGTAATGTCCAGCAGCTCGTCGGCGGTGTAATCCGGGAATTCCACCTTGTTCGGGAAGCGGCTGGCAAGGCCGCTGTTGGCCGTGAGGAACACTTCCATCTCTTTGGTGTACCCGGCCAGGATCACCACCAGCTCGTCACGGTGATCCTCCATGCCCTTCACAAGGGTGTCGATGGCTTCCAGCCCGAAGCTGTCCTGTTCGCCGCGGTACAGGCTGTAGGCCTCGTCGATGAACAGCACGCCGCCCAGTGCACTCTGGATGACGCTGTTGGTCAGCGGGGCGGTGTGGCCCGTGTAGCGGCCCACCAGGTCGCCGCGGCTCACCTCCACCAGTTGGCCGCCCTTGAGCGCCCCGATGGCCTTGAGGTACTTTGCCACCAGCCGGGCGATGGTGGTCTTGCCGGTGCCGGGGTTGCCGGTGAAGATCATATGCATGGACAGGCTGGCCGTCTTGAACCCGGCGGCGGCGCGGCGCTGCTGCACCTGCAGGTTGTCTGCCAGACCGAACACATAGTCCTTGACCGGGGCAAGGCCCACCAGCGCGTCCAGCTCGGCGCGGATCTCGTCCACAGCACCGGTGTACTCCGTCGGCAGCAGGCTGAACAGGTCTGCCGGGGCGGCCCCGTTCAGGGCAAACTGCAGCCCCTCCGGCACGGCAGTCAGGGCCACGGTGCCGGTAAGGGCCGTATCGGTCTGCAGGCAGTATTCGCTCAGGGCGCGGAAGATGCGGTCACAGCACAGTTTCAGACCGGCCGCGCCCTTCTCCTTGGAGCACTGGGCGGCCACATAGTCCCGCACGTCTGCCCCGGCGGTAAGGGTGAGCCCCAGCCGGGTGCGCACCTTCTGGGCCAGCGCGTTCAGCTCCTGCGCCGCCATAGCGGCCAGATCTTCCCGTGCAAAGGCGATAGTGGTGCACACATCCCCCACCGCCGAGACAAAGGGCGCACCGAACTTGTCGGCCAGCACCTCCCGGCCCTTGTGGGAGAAGAAGATCAGGTACTTTCCGCAGGGGTCGATGCGGCTCACCGCACCGGGCGCCAGCGCGGTCCCGGCATCCACCAGAATGCCCTCCTTGTTGACCAGATACCGGCTGGACAGCGGTGCGCTGCCCCTGGTGGCAAGGTCGGCGATAGGTTTTTAAAAAGCCGGGGTAGCAGCTCTCGTAGTGCTACAAAAATCAAAATCTCGCCGGGGGCGTGCAGAGCGGCATACAGGTCCTGCAAAAACAGCTTTTCGGACCCGGCATCCGGGTACAGGGCCAGGTCCAGCACGGCGGTCTTATCGCTCTGCAGCAGGCCGCGGGCCGCCATGATGCGGGCCGTCTCCTCCAGCGCAAAGTGCCGCCCGGTGCCGGGCGCACCGCTCAGCAGGATCACGTTGCGGGCGGCAGGGGCCTCGGTGCCCAGCACAAAGGGCCGCCGCATGGCCCGCACCACACCGTCCACAAAGGCGTCCTGCCCCAGCACGGTCTTTTTGACCTCGGCGGCCAGCCCTTCAAAGCTGCCCAGATGCTCCGGCTTCGTGTCGGCGGTGCCTTTGGCCAGCAGGCCGTCATTCTCCATGTCCCGCAGCATCTGACGGCTGTTTTCCAGCGCCGTCTGGGTGTCGGCATCCTGCTTTTTCAGCTGGGCATTCTGCTTTTTCAGCAGCTCGTCCAGCTGTTTCTGCTGCTCCAGAAGGGCCGCGTTCAGGTCCGGCAGGCCCCCGGTCTTTGCCTTTGTGTCCGGCTGCGCAGCTCCGGAACCAAATTTCACGCGCCCGCCTGCGCCGAATACGCCGTTCATAAGGGATTCCCAATCGTCGGTATATGCCATTGTGCGGCCCTCCCTGCAGTTTTCTTCCAGTATAGTGTACCCCGGCCCGTTTTGCAAGGGATTTTGCCTCTTGCAAAATCCACGCCGGTTGTTTACACTACAGATGTGTGAATATGCGGAAATCTCGCAAGAAGGAATGAAGAAACCATAGGTACTATGACACCGGCACAGCGCCGCGCCCTGTACGAGAGCGCCCGCTTTGCCCGCGAAACCACCTATAACGGCCCGCTTGGGCCGGAGTACACCCCGCCGGCACCCGGCTGCAGCTGTGGGCCCCACCGCGGAGCAGGCCGCGGTGAACCTGTACCGCAAGGGGCACGACAGCCCCTGCATCGGCACGCTGCCGCTGCAGCGCGGCCGCAGGGCGTATGGAGCATCTGGCTGCCGGCGACCAGCATGGGCATTACTATACCTTTACGGTCACGGTGGACGGCGTCGCACGGGAGACCGGCGACCCCTACGCCCACGCTGGCGGCCTGAACGGCCTGCGCAGCATGATCGTGGACCTGGCCCGCACCGCCCCTGCCGGGTGGGAGCGGGACGTGCGCCCGGTGATCCCCCCGGCCCGGCGGTCAGTGTGGGAGGTGAGCGTGCGCGACTTTTCGCAGGATGCGGCCAGCGGCGTGCGCCCGGCCTGGCGGGGCAAATTTCTGGCCTTTACCCAGACCGGCACCACCCTCCACGGCGACGGCATCCACCCCACCTGCCTGAACTACCTCAAGCGGCTGGGCGTGGGCTATGTGCAGCTGATGCCCATCTTCGACTTTGGCAGCGTGGACGAGGCAAAGCCGCTGCTGCGGCAGTACAACTGGGGCTACGATCCCGTCAACTACAACTGCCCCGAGGCAGCTACTCCACCGACCCCGCCCGGGCGAAGTGCGGGTGCGGGAGTGCAAAGAGATGATCGCCGCCCTGCACGCGGCAGGCATCGGCGTGATCATGGATGTGGTGTATAACCACATGTACCGCTACGAAAACGTGCTGAACAACACCGTACCGGACTACTTTTTCCGCCAGAATGAGGACGGCAGCCTGTCCAACGGCAGCGGCTGCGGCAACGAGTTTGCCAGCGAGCGCCCCATGGCCCGCAAATATATGATCGACTCTCTGCTCTACTGGGCGCAGGAGTACCACATCGACGGTTTCCGGTTCGACCTGATGGGCCTGTACGACGTGGACACCATGAACGCGGCCCGTGCCGCTTTGGATGCCCTGCCCGGCGGACGGGATATCCTGATGTACGGCGAGCCGTGGCAGGGCGGCGTCAGCCAGCTGCACCGGTACGAGGCCAACAAGGCGAACCTGGCCATGCTGAACGAGCGCATCGGCATCTTCTGCGATGACACCCGCGACGCCATCAAGGGCGGCTGTTTCAATGCCCGGGAGCCGGGCTATGTGGAGGGCAAGCCCGGCAGCTTCTGGGACGTCGGCGGCGCGGTGGCCGCCTGGTGCCGCAGCGACCGTCTGCCACCCCACGCCCCCAGCCAGATCGTAAGCTATGTGTCCGCCCACGACAACTTCACCTTGTGGGACAAACTGCTCTGCGTGCGCTACGAGCGGCCGGAGTTCACCGCATCTGACCCGGTGGCACTGGCCCAGAACCGGCTGGCCGCCGGCATCTGCCTCACCAGTTTCGGCCTGCCCTTCCTGCAGGCGGGCGAAGAGTTTGCCCGCACTAAAAAGGGCGTGGGCAACAGCTACCGCTCCTCCCCCGCCCTGAACCGTCTGGACTGGGCCCGCGCCGGGCAGTACCACGCCCTGGTGGACTACTACCGGGGCTTGCTGGCCCTGCGGGCCGCCTTCCCGCGGCTGGGCACCACCGACCGCCACGCCCCGGAGGCGCTGCAGTTCTTCTCGCTGGAGCAGCCGCTGGTGGGCTGGGCCCTGCCCGCTGCCCCCGGCGACGGGGCCTGGTGGCGGGCACTGTGTGTGTTCTACAACCCCACCGACACCTCCCGCGTGGTGCCGCTGCCCGCCGGGCCGTGGAAGCTGCTGAGCGACGGCACTTCTTCCAGCTTATGGCGGGGCGAGAGCCGCACCTATGAACGGGAAGCCCTTCTGATGCCGTACAGCGCCACCGTGTTCGGAGCCGTATAAACAACAAAAAAACAAGGGCAGACTGCTTTTCGGCAGTCTGCCCTTGTTCTATCGGATTTTTAGCTGTTGGAAGCGGTCTTTTCGCCCAGCGTAACATTGACCGTCTGCATCTGGCCGTCGCGGGCCACCGTGATGGACAGCGTGTCACCGGCCGAGTGGTTCTGCATCAGGGTGCCCAGATCATCCTTGGCGGCGATCTCGGAGCCGTCCACGCTGACGATGCGGTCACCGGCCTTCAGACCGGCCTGATCGGCGGGGCCGCCCTTGGTCACGTCCACGACGTAGACGCCATAGGCGTTCACGCCCATCTGCTGTGCCGTCTGTGCGTCGGTCACAGCCAGGTAGGTGATGCCCAGATAGGGGCGGCCGGTCACATAGCCGTTCTCCAGCAGCTCCTGTGCCACCTTGATGGCATCATTGATGGGGATGGCAAAGCCCAGGCCCTCGGCGTCACTGGAAGAGGATTTTGCGTTCACGATGCCGACCAGCTCACCGTTCATGTTGAACAGGCCGCCGCCGGAGTTGCCGGGGCTGACCGAGGCATCCATCTGGATCAGGGACATGGTGTTGGTGGAGTTGGTGCCCTGGATGGTCACGCTGCGGTTCAGTGCGCTGATCATGCCGCCGGTCACGGTGCCGCCCAGCTCACCCAGCGGGTTGCCCACAGCCATCACGTTCTGGCCTACCTTCAGGCTGTCGCTGTCGCCCACGGTAGCGGGGGTCAGGCCGTTGGCGTCGATCTTGATGACCGCGATATCGCTGGTGGTATCTTCGCCCACCAGCGTTGCGGTATAGTCCTTATCATTGATCGTCACGGTGATATTGGAAGCACCGTCCACAACATGGGCACAGGTGAGGATGTAGCCATCCGAGCTGATGATCACGCCGCTGCCGGCGCCGCTCTCCACCTGGTTCTGGCCGTACCAGGACCACTGGGAGTAGACCACCTGCTCGGTGGTGATGACCACCACGCTGGGGCTGACCAGATCTGCCACCTGTTCGGTGGTCAGGCTGCTGCCGGACGCCGAAGCCGAGGTGATGGAGCTGTCACTGCCGGAAGAGCTGCTGGAGCTGGAGGGAGCCACCTGCTGGATGACCACCTTGCTGCCGTTCATCTGGGAGCCGACATAGCCGCCTGCAAAGCCCATGACTGCGGCCAGCACCAGTGCCACGGCACTGCGTGCCACCTTGCCGCCATTGACATGGTGCTTCTTCTTTTTGGGCGGTTCCGGCTCCGCCGGCTGCCGAGGCGGCACCTCGGTGGGAGGCACCGTGCTGCCGGCATCCGGGGCAGCAGCCTGCTGCTCCGGCTCGTTGTTGTACTGGTTGGCGGTGTTCATACCGCTGCTGCCCACATTGGGGTAACCGGTGCCGCCTGCCGTGTTATCGGAAGAGGAATAGTTGTATTCCCATTTGTTCTCATCCATATTGATACTTCCTTCCCTGAAAAGGCTCTGTCTCCGGGGAACTGCGCCCCCTGGAACTGCTCTTATTGTATACACCAATTGTGAAAACCAATCGCATGTGCCGTGAAGAAACTGTGAAATGCGGTCCTGCCGTTTTTTCTTGACAAGAACGCCCGCAGTTGCTATTGTAACAGCAGAAAAACCTGCAGAAAAGAGGAGACTGCCGCATGGAACTGCGCCGCACGGAAACGGGCTTTGCCCTTTATAAGGAAAAGGAGGCCATCGGCCATTGCACCCTGCACCCCGCCGCACAGGGCGCGGCCCTTGCCGCCCTTACCATCGACCCGGCATGGCGGCGCAAGGGCTATGGCTCCTACCTGTTAAAAGAAGTATTGCGCAGCTTTGGCGGTTATGACCGCGAAGCCGCCACCGTGTTTACGGCACCCCTGCCCGCCGACTGCGCCGAGATGGCCTTCTGGGCCAAATTCGGCTTTGCGGCCGAGGGGCCGCAGCTGGTGCGCCGCCGCACCCCGGACCTGACCGCCGTCAAATTTGTGCAGGACTTCCTCGCCGCGCGGCTGGTGCACCCGCGCCTGTGCGTGGACGCCACCTGCGGCAACGGCGGCGACACGGCCTTCCTGTGCCGTCTTACCGCACCGGAGGGCCGTGTGCTGGGCTTTGACATCCAGCCGGAAGCCATCGCCTCCACCCGCGCCCGGCTGGAACAGGCCGGTGTGCCCGCCGGGCAGTATGCCCTGCACTGCGACAGCCACGCCCATCTGTTACAGTATGTGCAGCCCGGCACGGCGGATGCCGTGATGTTCAACTTCGGCTGGCTGCCGGGGGCCGACCACGCGGTGTTCTCCACCGCCGACAGCAGCATCCCCGCATTGCAGGCGGCATTGCAGGCGGTGCGCCCCGGCGGCATCGTGAGCGCCATCCTGTACAGCGGGGCGGTCATCGGCACAGACGAAAAGCAGGCGGTGCTGGCCTGGCTGCGGGCACTTCCGCTGAAAGATTTCACCGTTCTGGTGTGCGATTTTGCCAATTGGGCCGAAACCGCCCCTCTGCCCTGCTTCATCCTGAAAAAATGCCATTTGTCAAGAGTAAATGCACAAAAAAGCAAAAATATTTTTTATGAGGCCAGAATGAGGGCGATTTCTTCCCGGAAAAGCTGCTCGGAGCACAGATAACCGAACATTTTGCGGGGGTAGTTGTTCAGCCAGTCCTCGATCCGCTTGGTCTCCTCGTAGGAGATCGTGCTCAGGTCGGTGCCCTTCGGCAGGTACCGACGTATGAGGCCGTTCTGGTTCTCATTGGATCCGCGCTCGCTCGGCCGGTACGGGTGGCAGTAGTAGACCTCGGTGCGAGGGCCTCGGCCGGTGATGCTGCGCTCGATCCCGGCGGCGTCGGCAAACTCGCAGCCATTGTCGCAGGTGATCGACTGGAAGATCAGCGGGAACACTTTGGAGCCGACTTTCTTCGTCGAGGGTGTCGAGGGCAGCGACGACGCTGGCACTCGTCTTATCCGGCGAGGGGATGATGATCTCGCGGCGGGTCTTGCGCTCGGTCATCACGATGTAGGTGTTGCTGACGCCTTGGCAGCTCTCGACGCTGTCCATCTCCCAGTGACCGAAGGTGCTGCGGTCGTTGATGTGCTCAGGGCGATCCTCGATACTCCGGCCGGCGGGCTTGCGTGGCATGGATCCGGCCGGGCGCTCCGGCTGGTGGCGCTTGCCGTGCTGCGGCAGCATGGAGACGGTCAGCTCGTCGCCGAAGATCTCGCCGCGGATGTAGTTGTAGGCGGTGCTCGCGCAGATGTGGGTCTTGAAGGGCCAGCCCTTAACCTCGGCCTCACCGATCGCGGCCTCCGGGCTGTACTTCTCGTCGCGGATCTTGGCGATCAGGTAGTCGGCCAGCTCGTAGTCGTTGCCGATCTTCAGCTCCGGCCCCTTGGCGCGGAGGTTGGCCTCATAGCGGGCCTGTGCGCCTTCGGGGTTGTATCTGGTCTCGGTGGTGTAGTCGCTGTTGAGGTGCTCATAGGTGCACCGCTTCAGCTCCCGGTAGATGGTCGTATGATGGACGCCGAGCTCTTTGGCGATGTCTGTCGGCTTCATTCCTGCGCGGATGAAGGCGTCGAGCTGGATGCGCTTGGTCGGCGTCAGATGGCTCCAGTGCTGTCCCATTGTGTTCCCCTCCGTGATAAAAGAAAAGGGGCGGCCCGCCGGCCGCCCCTTCTGTGTGTCAGTGTTCCTCGTACTTTTTCAGGAGCTCGAGCGTCTCCTCGTCCGTGATGATGTCGGCCAGCCTGCACTCCAGCGCGTTGCAGATCTTCAGCAGCGTCGGCAGCTTCGCGCCGTTGATGTCCCGGGCGCCTCGCTCATACTGCTGGAGCACCTGCACGTTGATCCCGGCCAGTGCGGCGAGCTGAGACTGAGACAGGCCGGCCGCCTTGCGGAGCTTTTGCAGTCCCTCGTTTTTGTAGGTCACTTTGATTGAGATGTCCATGTTGTTCCTCCCGCTTGACTTCGCCGTGGTTTCGTGGTTATAATAAAGAGGAACGGCGGGCGGGATTTTTCCCGCCGTCCTTCGACCTTACTGCTTGGGCTTTTGGTTCGGCTTTATTGTGATCGTAATGGTGGCAACCTGTTCACACTTTAGAGCCTGTTCCAGCAGCTCGAGCAGTTTTTTCATCTGCTCAGCATCCACGGCTTTGCCTCCTTTCCGCGGTTTTGTTCTCCTTTCTTTCTGTACTCGGCTATCCCTTGCCTGTGATTATATTATAGAGCATTTGCTCTATAATGTCAAGCATAATTCGGCAGATTTTCAACATTTTCCCGCGTTTTTCCACAAAAAAGCCGCACGGCGTCGCTGCCGTGCGGTTTTCTCATTCTTTCCCGAGCAGGTGGTTGATCGTGGTGCCGAGGGCGGTCGCCAGATAGTCCAGCTCGTAGTCAGCGACGACTCTGCTGCCGTTCTCGATGCGGCTGATGACCTTCTGAGTGACGTCCAGTCCGATGATCTGGAGCTTGTAGGCGAGCTGTTCCTGTGATAGACCAGCCCGCAGCCGTTCCTCTTTGACTCGCTCCCCGGAGATATTGCACCTGCCGTCTGGTTTGTAGATTTTCGACGCCCTCGCCTCCTTTTATCCTAAAGATGACTATGCAATATTGACTTTACCAGTTTTGGCGTGGTAATATTATGCCAAAGATGACTAAACGCTAAAAAACGCAAACAGGAGGTAACGGCATGGGTACACGGTTCAGACGTAGTTTCAAAATTGCCCCGGGTGTCCGGGTAAACCTTAACAAGAAAAGCGCGAGCGTCAGCTTCGGCCCGAAGGGCCTGAAGCACACGATCAGCACGACGGGAAAAAGCCACACGACCGTCGGGATCCCCGGGACGGGCTTGTCTTATACGACGAGCTCCGGCGGGAAGTCCGGCGCGCAGCAGGGCGCGGTCAGCATCCCCGCAGCGCAGCGGCCGACGTCGCCGAAAAGCAAGACGGTGGCGCTGCTGCTGTGCATCTTCCTCGGCTTCTTCGGTGTCCATCGGTTCTATGTTGGGAAAACCGGGCACAGGCGTCATTTGGCTGCTGACGGCCGGGGCCTGCGGAATCGGCTGGTTGGTCGATATTTTCACCATCCTGCTCGGCGGTTTCTATGACTCCGAGGGCCGTGTGCTGCGGTTCCAGCCCACAGAGGCCGAGCTCGCCGCTGCCGGTGAAGCGCCGGATCCTGACGCCGAGGAGTAAAGCCCCACATAACAGAAAAAGCCCGCCCGGGATCTCCGGGCGGGTTTCTGCTTTTCTATGCGGTTTTAGAGTTTCGTGACGTAGTCCAGAGAGATCCAGCCCGCGCCGCTCTTGAGCTTGCCCCACTTGGTCGCGCCGGGGCCTGCGGCTTCGGCGACGATGGTGTAGATGCCCTTGCCCTTGATCTGGCCGGCGACGCCGTAGTTGGTGCCGGGACCCTTGCGGATGTTCAGCACGTCGGCCATCGTCCTCACGCGGTAGCTCACGGCTGTGCCGGTGCTGCCGGTCGAGACGTCCGCAGCGTTTACCCATCCGTAAGCAGTGGAGCCGCCGCCGCTGACCGCCTTCAGGTGGTACGGGTGCGCCTTTCCGGCCGCGATGGCCGTGATGGTGGCCTTGCCGGGCTTGCAGATCTTGGCGTCCTTGGCCGCTGCGCTGGTGTAGTGCTGCGTGCCCTTGAAGTTGACCACGTCGCCGACCTTCAGGCCGGTCTCGGTGTTGCCGGAGGTCTGGCCGCCGGTGCTGCCGCCTGCGTCCGTGATGCCGAGGCGCTTGTTTACCTCGGCCGCGATCTGGCCGTGGCGGTTGTAGAGGTAGTCGCCCGGGCAGCTCTTATTCGCGTAGTCCCTGTGCACGGTCATGTTGCAGCCGTTCAGGTGGTTCACGCGGTCGTTTTTGCTGGTCGACCAGACGAGGCGCTTGATGCCGTTGCGCTTGCAGATGTCGGTCACGAGATCCAGCAGCGCGGCGTATGCCTTCGCGGAGACGGGCCAGTCAGGCGCGCCGCCGTTGTTGGCGACTTCGATGGTGACGGCCCGCTGGTCGTTGGCGTTGGATGAGGTGCACCACGAGCGGTTTGCCTCGTCGACGTACAGGGCGATCCGGCCGTCGGTGCCGATGCCGTAGTTGCTGGACGCCTGCCGCGCAGA
>ENA-OQNM01000610-OQNM01000610.1-human-gut-metagenome-genome-assembly--contig:-NODE-610-length-12873-cov-2.855484_pt1 | contig 12873 bp, 13 predicted proteins | sample MGYA00242632_ERZ504886 | MGnify/ENA primary metagenome ERZ504886 (study PRJEB26092, sample SAMD00036424) | human gut metagenome | host: Homo sapiens | study: EMG produced TPA metagenomics assembly of... | reverse complement strand
AAAGCTCAAAAAGAAAATTATCAAGTTATCTTTGTTCCATGAACTACCAACAAGACAACTCCCAAAGAATTATGGGCAAGACAGCAGATTAGCGGTCCCGATGTGGACTATGATTTCGTGGAACAAGAAAAGAATATCCGTGCAAGCGTTCTCACAAATGAGTCAGAGCTGTATTTTTACAGTTGACGTATTTAAAGAGAGATACGATTTTGCATCCGACAGTTTTGCCCCATCTTTTCGGATACAATCCCACTTGGATAAAGACAATCAGGCAACAAGGCGATTTACTGGAAGAGAGAATACACCCTGATGACAGAATTCAACTCACAGAATGCCAAATCGAGCATGGACAGTTCATCTACTCACTCCCACCGGAAGAAAGAAATGACTACCGGCAAATATTTCAATTCCGTATGTTGAATGCACGGCAACAGTATATCAATGTAAGCAGCCGGCAACAAGTCATAGAAACAGACCGGAATGGTAAAGCCTGGATAATCATGGGAGTAATGGACATACTTCCCGACCAGACCCCTATCGAAAGAATCAAACGGACGGTGGTGAACAGAAAAACGGGAGAGATACTTCCAACATGCACTGTTTCTCCCGACAAACAATTATCCAACCGGGAGAAAGAAATATTACGACTCATCCGACAAGGTTTTCTAAGCAAGGAAATCGCTTACCAGCTGGGAGTGAGCATCTATACTGTGAACAATCACCGGAAAAACATCCTAAGCAAGTTAGATGCCAACAATATAATGGAAGCCATCCATATAGTAGAAAATCTTGGTATCTACCTCTAAGATTACGGAAGCCAACCGAGACTGTCCGCCAACTGATTTGTTTTGCGCCACTCTTCAAGCTCCTTATAAGTGCGGACACCTCCCGTAAAGACAGCATGATAAATCTCTATACCTGGAATCGTTACACCATCCGGCACATCGAATTTGATTTGCAATATCGTTTTCCTAATTTCAGGAGTAAGGCGCTCCGCAATAGCGGCAGTCACCTTTTCTACAACACCATCATACCTGGAACCTTTCCGGATGTGAATCATATCAAACTTCCAAGTATTCTGTTCTCTATCCTTATATAAAGCATGCCACTCCATGCACTCTTCCTCCGTATGGATAAGGTTCCTATATTGTATTTCCTGCAAAGGCAATCGTTCCGCAAGTTCCCGGAGGACCGAAAAACTCTCTCCTACATCCAACCTATCGGTATAAATATGGATATCTATATCCCTACTTTTCGCCAACAGCCCGGTACGGAGTGAGCCCACCAAATGAACGGTTGCTCCAATGCGCTCCCATGCTTCAATAATACGGGTATCTTCCAATACTTTCCATGCAGATTGCTGATTCTGCCTTGCAAGCTCATGAATATCCATTTACCTCCACTTTTTTGAATGTGCAAAGATATAAAACTTCCCAATATATAGCTATAAATAGCCATTTCCCTTCCCGATACAATACACTAATTTTGCACACTGTCTTATTTTTAGCAACAACTAATTATGGCATTCAATCAAACAGAGAAACAAGAGAAAGAATATTTAAAGCAAATAATCAGTTTTCTGAAAAAGGTTATCGGTAATACCGACGCATCAGTGAAAGACCACGTCGACACCTTGGCAGAATACAAAGACTATATCTGGTCCAACAAAGACATCGACCCGCACGAGATACGCTCCATGCGCGAAAGCATCCTAAACCATTTTGCCTTGGGGGAAAGTGTAATCAACAAGCGTAAGCGGCTCACCAAGATACTTGCCATTCCTTACTTCGGACGAATTGATTTTTTGGTAAAAGAAAGAAAACAGCAAAGTGATGCCTATCTATATAGGCATCCATACCTTCTATGACCCGGAAAGTCGAGCTACCCTTATCCATGACTGGCGAGCACCTGTTTCGAGCATGTTCTATGACCATGAATTAGGAGAAGCAGGCTATCGGTCTCCATCGGGAGAGATTAAAGGAGAAATTTCCCTAAAACGCCAATACAGAATTCGGGGCGGCAAAATGGAATTTATGATTGAAAGTGCCCTGACCGTCCATGACGACATTCTGCAAAAAGAGTTAAGTTCCAATGTAGATGACAAGATGAAAAATATCGTTGCCACCATCCAACGGGAACAGAACCAGATTATCCGCAACAAAGATATCCGCACGCTTATTATTCAAGGAGTGGCCGGCTCTGGAAAAACATCCATAGCCCTGCACCGCATAGCCTACCTGCTCTATACCTTCAGAGACAGCATCTCGTCAAAAGATATCCTGATTGTCTCCCCCAACAAAGTGTTTTCCGATTACATCTCCAACGTCCTCCCCGAACTTGGGGAAGAAACCGTGCCCGAAACCAGTATGGAACAAATACTCTCCGGAGTGTTGGAACACAAATATAAGTACCAAACATACTTCGGGCTAGTGAATGAACTGTTAGAAAAGCCATCCTCAAGCCTCATCGACAGAATAGCCTATAAAGCCTCTTTCGGCTTCATTTCAGAGCTTGACAAGTTTATCCTCCACATAGAGAACACCTACTTCAAGGCAGCAGATGTGAAGCTGACCAAATACATCACCATACCTGCCCCGTTTATCGAAGAACAGTACCTACGTTTCAACCGTTACCCCATACGCCGACGATTTGAAGCTATGGCTGATTATATGCTGGATATGTTGAAAATACAATACGCCTTTACGGTAACCACCGCCGGAAGAAACCTTCTGAAGAAAGAAATCAGACTAATGTTTGCAGGCAATAACGACATTCAAGTCTACAAAGATTTCTTTAAATGGACAAATAATCCCGGAATGTTCAAAATGCGAAAGGGACATACACTCGAATACTCAGACTTGGCACCGCTGGCATACCTACACTTGGCATTGGAGGGAAACGGGAACCAGCCATTCAGAGTCAAACATCTGTTGATAGATGAGATGCAGGACTATTCGCCCATACAGTACAAGGTAATACAGAAACTCTTTCCATGCCGGAAAACCGTGTTGGGCGATGCAGGACAGTCCGTGAATCCTTATGGCTCATCCACAGCAGAAACTATCCAAAAGTCACTTACTGCAAGTGAAATCATGAAATTGTGTAAGAGTTATCGTTCCACCTTCGAGATTACGGATTTTGCGCAAAAGATTCATCCCAACGCAGAGCTGGAACCGGTTGCCCGGCATGGAGAAAAGCCACAAATCCTGCAGTTCGGCAGTGCCGTAGAAGAACTGTCCGGCATTATGGGGCTAATCTCCACTTACCGGAAATCCGGATATAAGTCTCTTGGCATCATATGCAAGACGGAGCAGCAAGCCAGGAAGATGGCAGACATGCTGAAATCATATGCCAATGATATCAGCTTCCTATCAAGTCAAAGCTCCGCATTTGTGCAAGGCATCGTCATCACCTCTGCCCACATGGCAAAAGGGCTTGAGTTTGACGAAGTCATTATTCCACAGACGGATGAGAGAAATTACCGTTCGGAGATTGACAAGAGTATGCTTTATGTAGCTGTAACCAGAGCTATGCACCGCCTAACCTTGACATTTCACGAGGCAAGACCGGCAACTCACTGATGATGGATTATTAAGGAAATCTATCCCAACAGCCTTGTACAAGATGCGGCAAGTAACAGCGTATCTCATCAATCGACCAATCCCACCATTGCAGCCGCAATAATTTCTTCACCACATCCTCATCAAAACGTTTCCTGATTTCTTTGGCAGGAGTTCCCCCTACAATTGTATAAGGGGGAACATCTTTAGTCACAACAGCACGTGCACCAATAATCGCCCCATCTCCTATATGAACACCAGCCATTATCACCGCTTCATAACCAATCCAAACATCATTACCTATTATAATATCTCCTTTGTCATCCCATGCATCCGTTATGTCCGATTTCTTCAATCCCCACTCTTCGTAAAATAAAGGAAATGTATAAGTAGACAGAGATTTCAACGTATGATTGGCACAGTTGAACAGAAATTTCGTACCGCAAGCAATGGAACAGAATTTACCAATAACCAGCCTCTCCTGATGGATGGGGTAATGATACAGCACATTGTTTTTCTACGAACAACAAAGGGTCAGCTACAAAATCATTATAAATAGTATAGTCACCAACTCTATTCGAGGATCCTTTACAACAGCATTAAGATATACGGTTTGCTTATCTCCCGTACGCGGATATATTTTAGTCATCATAATTCGATATGTTTCTAATATTGTTTACTTCTTAAATAGAAAACCGATTGCAGTGCCAGCAAAATCACAAAAAGGTATTCTGCCGTTAAGTAAATAGCCAAGGATGCATGAGTGCAAGCGCTTAACCAATAAAGATACCCCAAATACACGACAGTGGTAGTCACTTGGAAAAGAAAAGTAATCCGGGTTTTACCGGTCCCTCCAACTGCGTTGAGATATACATAGCCTGGCAAGGCAAAGGTATAATTCAGCAACGTCACAACAAAAGGGATGAAAGCCTGCTCTGTTAACAGTTCGTTATCTGTATAGATTCCTATTATCAAGCGATTACAGCATACAGCTACCCCTATCAGTGGAAATCCAACAGAATAGCCCAACCTCAGTATCTTACGGCAGATAATGAAAACAGCCCTCCTTTCTCCAGCCCCAATCGCATTACTGACCAGCGAACCCGTAGTGACCGCAAAAGAATTGACTATTACAAAAAAGACAGCAGATACACTTCGCGTAATATTGGAAATGGCTAATTCCGTTTTACCCAAATGTTCCACCGCCACAAAAAACAAGAGCCACGGAGCTACGCTGATAAAGGCATGAAGCATGCTCCATACCGACAAGCTCAGCACATCTACCAACAGCTTTCCGTCATATACCGGTTTCAATCCATATTTCCCTTTATCTATTTTCAGCCATACGTAGAAAAGAAGCATCGCCAAAGAACCCATCTCTGCCAGAGAAGAAGCAATGGCAGCTCCCGATATTCCCAGTCCTCCAACGAATATCAGAATATAATTCAAAGGAATATTAATCACTACTGCAACGGCTGCAGCCCACGATAATGCCCGAGTGCATGTTATTCCCACAAGAAAAGAACGGATAACCAAAAACGGAAACGAAAACAGCAAACCGAAACTGCGCCAGTCCAGATACTGAATTACAGCCCGATAAATCTCCGGTGAGGAAATCAACCTTCCCAATATGAAAGGAGAACTTGCCTGCATCAGCAGACAAAGCAAAATGGCCAATCCCGATAAAAAGAAGAAACCTTGAAAGAATATCTTTCCAGCCTTACCATAGCCACATTCTCCATTCCTTCGGGCAATCATCACCTGCAATCCGATACTAAACCCAAACCCAAGCATGTAGACTGCCAAATAATAAATCCCTGCAATGGCAGATGCTCCCAATTCCACCTCGCCAACGTGACCTAAGAAAACAGCATCGGTTATATTTATCAGCTGCTCCATCAAAATGCTCATCATTACCGGAAAGTTGATAATCCATATCTGTTTATATGTATAATGCATTGCTCAACAATAAAATAGCACAAAACAACACACTGTACAAGTACAGCATGCTATCCTGCAAATTCATGAATAAAAGGATATACAATCTCTATGGCAAACGGGGCATCGCTTGCCAGATAGCTGAATAGCTTTATCAAGCAGGGCTATTCGTTGAGCGTAGCTATATACAGAGCTTCATAAAAGGTGAATATGTTTGTTCATTCAAGATATAGTGCAAAAGTACAGAAAAAAATGTGCCAAAGTTCAGTTTAGGGCATAAAAAAAGGAGTACCGCTGTACTCCAACCTTTGTTAACCTTAAATCTAATACTATGAAAAACACATTGCAAATGTACGGAATTTTGGGACATTGACAAACTTTCCAAGAAAAAAAGCATGTTTCATAACACATTTTAATAAGATAAATGCTCGTTTTCACGTCCTTTTTCACTTTTTCTGCTTCAAAATAGAAAAGGAGGTATAGCATCACGTAAAAAAATAAGCAAGTTCTTTCCATTATACTCCCAGTTTGCATTATCTTTGCACTAACACGAAGATAGGCTGCACCTCAGCATAAAAAATGAACGAGTTCATTTTATTCTGCATTCGGTTTGCACTATCTTTGTAATGAGATTAACAAGAACTTATATATGCCAGACTATGATTTAATCGCCATATTAGGGCCTACCGCCTCAGGAAAGACTCCATTTGCAGCCGCCTTGGCCGCCGAACTCCATACGGAAATCATCAGTGCCGATTCACGGCAAATCTACCGGGGGATGGACCTGGGCACCGGCAAAGACCTTGCCGACTATACCGTCGACGGGAAACAGATTCCCTATCACCTCATCGACATAGCCGACCCGGGCTATAAGTACAATGTTTTCGAGTATCAGCGTGATTTCTTGAATGCTTACGAGACTATTAAACAAAAAGGTTGCCTGCCCGTTGTATGTGGAGGAACCGGAATGTATCTCGAATCAGTGCTGAAAGGCTACCGTCTGCTGCCCGTACCCGAGAATCCTGAGTTGCGCACCCGTCTGGCGGACAAATCGCTGGAAGAACTGACCGACATACTGAAAGGTTACAAAAGCCTGCACAATACTACGGACGTGGACACAGCCAAACGTGTCATACGAGCCATCGAAATCGAAGAGTATTATGCCCATACCCCAGTAGACGAACGTTCCTTCCCCCAGATGAACAGCCTCATCATAGGTGTGGACATCGACCGGGAATTGCGTCGGGAGAAAATCACCCGCCGCCTGCACCAGCGCCTGGAAGAAGGAATGATAGACGAAGTGCGCCGTCTGATAGAGCAAGGCATCCAACCGGATGACCTCATCTATTACGGACTGGAATACAAGTATCTGACACTTTATGTCATCGGCAAGCTGACCTATGAAGAGATGTTCACGCAACTGGAAACAGCCATCCACCAGTTTGCCAAACGCCAGATGACCTGGTTCCGCGGTATGGAACGGCGTGGATTTACCATCCATTGGATGAATGCCCGATGGCCGATGGAAGAAAAGATAGCTTTTGTAAAGAAGAAGTTGGAAGGATGATGAAATGATGAAGAACCGGGTGATTTAAATCGTAAACTGTAAATAGTCAAATTGTAAATAGAATCATGAGTGCAGAACCCGAAAAGTTGGGAGTAATATACAACCCCAAAGCCGGAACACGGAAAGTGCAGAAACGGTGGAAAGAAATCAAAGAATACATGGACAGCAAAGGTGTGCCTTACGACTATGTGCAGTCCGAAGGGTTCGGTTCGGTAGAGCGTCTGGCAGGTATCCTTGCCAACAACGGCTACCGCACCATTGTTGTAGTAGGCGGTGACGGCGCACTGAATGACGTCATTAACGGCATCATGCTTTCCAATGCACCGGACAAGGAGAATATAGCCATCGGCATCATCCCCAATGGTATAGGAAATGACTTTGCCGACTATTGGGAAATGAGTTCGGACTACAAGAAAGCGGTGGATTGCATCATCAACAACCGCCGCCGGAAAATAGACGTGGGTACCTGCTATTATTACGACGGTGAAAAGCATCTGACACGCTACTTTCTCAATGCCATCAACATAGGCCTGGGAGCCCGTATCGTGAAAATCACCGACCAGTGCAAGCGTTTCTGGGGAGTGAAGTTCCTCTCTTACTTCATGGCACTGCTATCTATTATCTTCGAACGGAAGCTGTACCGCATGCATCTCAAGATAAACGGCGAGCACATACGTGGACGCATCATGACTGTCTGCATAGGCAGTGCGTGGGGATACGGACAAGCGCCTAGTGCAGTGCCCTATAATGGCTGGCTGGATGTTTCCGTCATTTACCGTCCCGAATTGCTGCAACTATGGTCGGGATTGTGGATGCTTATCCAAGGGCGGATTCTGAACCATAAGGTAGTGATGCCCTACCGTACGCAAAAAGTAAAAGTGCTGCGTGCGCAAAATGCCTCTGTCGATTTGGACGGACGTATTCTCGACCGTCATTTTCCACTGGACATCAGCGTACTGCATGAAGCAATAACATTGATTATACCCAATTGAAAATACTTAATCAGTAACAACCTATGATTGAATTAAAGAATAATCCTGCCGGAAACTTCTTCCTACTGGCAGGTCCTTGTGTCATTGAAGGAGAAGAAATGGCAATGCGCATTGCCGAACGTATCGTGACCATCACAGAAAAACTGCAAATCCCATACGTATTCAAAGGGTCGTACCGTAAAGCCAACCGTTCGCGTCTGGATTCCTTTATGGGTATCGGTGACGAAAAGGCGCTGAAGATACTGCAAAAAGTGCACACCACTTTCGGAGTACCTACCGTAACCGATATTCATGCCGCCGAAGAAGCCACCATGGCTGCCGAATATGTGGATATTCTGCAAATTCCCGCCTTCCTCTGCCGGCAGACAGACCTGCTTGTAGCCGCCGCCAAAACCGGAAAAACCATCAACATCAAGAAAGGGCAGTTCCTCTCTCCGCTTGCCATGCGCTTTGCGGCTGATAAAGTAGTGGAAGCAGGCAATAGGAACGTCATGCTGACGGAACGCGGAACTACTTTCGGTTATCAGGATTTAGTCATCGACTATCGCGGCATCCCCGAAATGCAGACCTTCGGTTTCCCTGTCATCCTGGATGTAACCCACTCCCTGCAACAGCCCAACCAGACCAGTGGTGTCACGGGAGGTATGCCGCAACTTATCGAGACCGTAGCCAAAGCCGGTGTTGCCGTAGGTGTAGACGGACTGTTCATCGAAACCCACGAAAATCCCGCCGTAGCCAAGAGTGACGGCGCCAACATGCTGAAACTCGACCTGCTGGAAGACCTGCTGACCAAATTGGTCCGCATCCGGAAAGCAGTCAGATAAATTCCATTTATCCGGAATGGAATCCGAAAAAAACAACAGAAGTTGTGATTTATCTAAGGGCTGTCCGACAGATAGTTCAAGAACAATTTAAATTCATAATAATATGAAACATCTATTACGCGGTTTATGGATTGTAGCGTTAATTCTTTGCTGCAATTTTCAGCAGGTATTTGCACAGCAAATGCCGCCTATCCCGGTCGACAAAAATGTCCGTATCGGAAAGTTGGACAACGGATTGACCTATTATATCCGCAAGAACAGCCAGCCTGCAAACCGGGCCGACTTTTACATTGCCCAAAAGGTAGGCTCCATTCAAGAAGAAGCCGACCAACGCGGCCTTGCCCATTTCCTGGAACACATGTGTTTCAATGGAACGACCCACTTCCCCGGTGATGCACTGAAACAATACCTGGAGCGTATCGGGGTGAAATTCGGTGAGAACTTGAACGCCTATACTTCCGTAGACGAAACCGTATACAACATTTCCAATGTGCCGGTCACTACTCCGGGAGCCATCGACTCCTGCTTGCTGATTCTGCACGATTGGAGTAACGATTTGACTCTGGACCCGAAGGAAATAGACAAGGAACGCGGAGTCATCAACGAAGAATGGCGCACCCGTATGAGCGCCATACAACGCTTCCAGGAGAAGATGCTTCCGGTCATGTTCGAAGGAACGAAGTATGCCACTTGTTTCCCTATCGGAACGATGGAGGTCGTTATGAACTTCAAACCGCAAACCTTGAGAGACTACTATGAAAAGTGGTACCGTCCGGACCTTCAGGGTATTGTGGTAGTTGGCGATATAGACGTGGATGCCATCGAAGCCCAAATCAAGAAAATATTTTCTGATATTCCCGCCCAGCCCAATGCTGCCAAACGTGAGTACTATCCGGTAAACGACAACAAGGAGCCTATCGTATTGGTTTATCAGGACAAGGAACAGTCCAATGTACAAGCCCTCATCTTCAACAAGCACGAAGCCACTCCTGACGAGCAGAAAGGCGACATGGGCTATCTGGTACAGAATTATGCAACCACGCTCATCAACAATATGCTGAATGCGCGTCTGAACGAATTGGTACAGACCGCCAATCCTCCTTATATATATGCCGCCACTTATGACGATGATTTCTTTGTTGCCAAAACCAAAGATGCCTTCACCGGTGTCGTTGTCTGCAAGGAAGATGCCATAGAAAATGGAATAGCCACTCTCCTGCGCGAAACAGAACGCGCCCGCCAATTCGGCTTTACGGAAACGGAATACAACCGTGCCCGTGCCGAATATCTGCGCCAACTGGAATCTGCTTATAACGAGCGTGACAAACGCAAGAATGAAGAGTACGTGGATGAATATGTCCGTCATTTCCTCGATAACGAACCGATTCCAGGCATCGAAAACGAATACGCCATCATCAATCAGATAGCTCCCGCCATTCCGGTTGCCGCACTGAACCAGATGATGCAAGCCCTCGTGACAGACAGTAACCAGGTAGTCGCAATTCTCGGTCCGGATAAGGAAGGATTGAAAATGCCGACAGAAGATGCAATCAAGAAGATACTGAAAGATATTAAAGCTGAAAAACTGACTGCCTACGTAGACAAGGTATCGGATGAACCTTTGATGGCCGAAGCCCCGAAAGGCGGAAAGATTGTATCCGAGCAGACAGACGATATATTCAGCACTACAACGCTGACACTCTCCAACGGAGTCAAGGTCATTATCAAGAAGACAGACTTCAAGGCAGACGAAATCCGCATGAAGGGAGTCAGCCTAGGCGGTAGTTCCCTGTTCCCCGACTCGGAAATCATCAACATCAACGGACTGGATGCAGTGAGTGTCGGTGGTCTGGGTAATTTCAGTGCCGTAGACCTGGAAAAAGTTCTGGCCGGCAAGAAAGCTTCCGTCAGCTATGGTATCGGTGACAAGACAGAAACCGTCAATGGCAGCTGTTCACCGAAAGACTTCGAAACAATGATGCAGCTCACTTACTTGACGTTCACCGCTCCACGCCGTGACGACGATGCCTTCGCATCCTACAAGAACCGCAACAAAGCTGCTTTGCAGAATATGGAAATGAATCCCCAGGTGGCGTTCAGTGACTCTGTCTCGGCCGGTATTTACATGCACCATCCCAGAAGAGCCAGAATAAAGGCGGACATGATTGACAAGATGGATTATGACAAGATTCTGTCCATGTATCAAGACCGCTACAAAGATGCCAGCGATTTTACCTTTATCTTTGTAGGAAATGTGAATGTGGAGGAAATGAAACCACTCATCGCCGAGTACCTGGGTTCACTGCCTGCCATCAACCGCAAGGAAACATTCAAGGACAATAAAGTCGACATGCGCCAGGGAGTTTATAAAAATGAGTTCGTAAGGAAGCAGGAAACTGCTAAAGCGTCAAATTTTGTCCTGCTGAACGGTGACTGCAAGTACGACCTGAAAAATGACATCCTGCTGGATATGACCAGCCAGATTCTTGACTTGGTTTATACAGCCAAGGTACGTGAAGACGAAGGTGGCACTTACGGTGTATATGTAGGCGGCCAGTTAAGCAAATATCCGAAAGAAAAGGCCCTTCTGCAAATTATATTCGAAACCGCTCCGGCAAAAAGAGAAAAGTTGATGCAGATTATCTTTACAGAACTCGACAACATCGCCAAAGCAGGTCCGTCGGAAGGAGATCTGAATAAAGTGAAGGAGTTCATGCTGAAAAAACACGCCGAAGACTTGAAGGAGAACAGCTACTGGCTGGGAAGTATTGACGAATACCTGTTCACCGGTATGAATCCGATAAAGGATTACGAACAGATAGTCAACAGCATTACCGTGAAGGACATCCAGAAGTTCACCGACGACTTGTTCAAGCAGAAGAACGAGATTGAGGTATCAATGATCAGTCCTGAAACTCCTGACAAAGAATAAGAGAGCCATACACACAGAAGGCTGCGTTGTTCGATGAAAGGCAGCGCAGCTTTTTTTATACAAACTCTATATATACAAATACTATGAGTCTTTTCTTAGATTTGCGCAAGCACGGAAAACTGGCGGAAAAACGAAATCCGATGTACGAAAAAAGTAAATTCGGAAAATTCTGGATGTACTTCATGTTCGTCTTCTGGGCCGGTTACCTGATATTCTTCGGTACGACCTTTGCATTCGCCTTTGACGGTGGTGCCACAGAAGCCTATCACGTAATGAACTCCGGATTGATATTTGTCCTTGTGCTGGATTTCCTGATACGCCTGCCTTTCCAAAAAACACCCACCCAGGAAGTGAAGCCCTACCTGCTGCTTCCCATCAAACGGAATCGTCTTATAGACTTCCTGCTGATCCGTTCCGGACTGGATGGCTTCAATCTGTTCTGGCTGTTTCTGTTTGTTCCGTTTTCCATCATCACCGTCACCAAATTCTATGGAATCAGTGGTGTGCTGACCTATTGCATTGGCATCTGGCTGCTGATGGTATTCAATAACTACTGGTTCTTGTTGTGCCGCACACTGATGGGTGAGCGCATCTGGTGGCTGGCATTACCAGTAGTAGTATATGGTGGCATTGTCGCCGCACTATTCATTCCGGACAACAGTCCGCTTTTCGACTGTTTTGTCAATCTGGGAGAAGGGTTCATCACCGGCAATATACTGTCATTCATCGGTGTACTGGCTGCCATCGCCCTCATGTGGTTCATCAACCGCACCCTGATGCAGAAACTCATCTACAATGAACTGAACAAAGTGGAAGATACACGGATAAAACATGTATCCGAATACAAATTCCTCGACCGCTACGGCGAAATAGGCGAATACATGAGACTGGAACTCAAGTTATTGCTACGCAACAAGATTTGTAAGCGTTCGCTCTATTCCATCACCGGTGTAGTGTATAATGTTCAGTAGTATCATTAGCTTTTCCGATGTGTATGACGGAGGTCGTGAGAGATTTCTTCGTCCTTTATATACTATATCTTCGGCATCATGTTCCTCAG
>ENA-OQNM01000608-OQNM01000608.1-human-gut-metagenome-genome-assembly--contig:-NODE-608-length-12924-cov-5.509182_pt1 | contig 12924 bp, 17 predicted proteins | sample MGYA00242632_ERZ504886 | MGnify/ENA primary metagenome ERZ504886 (study PRJEB26092, sample SAMD00036424) | human gut metagenome | host: Homo sapiens | study: EMG produced TPA metagenomics assembly of... | reverse complement strand
AATAACAAAATCAGTGTTTACTTCGGTGAAGTACTTGGCAAACACTCTGAAATATCCGGGTGTGTGGCTGAAAGTGAAATCAAACAAATAACCACCGATGAAAATGTAATCAAGATAGTTGAAGAATATGGGCTCAACAGTGGGTATAATCCATTTGAATACACTCTTTGTACATCAGAAACGGAAGATATACCAGACAACGGAGTTGATTGGGATGATTGTACTGTACAAGAATACATAGACTTTATGAGGAAAGGTATAATACCCCAATATTACGAGAAAGATTATAAAGAATGGCTAAGTAGCCAAAAGGAGGATTAAATCATGCAAGACTATATTTCAGATTGGTTCATCCCGATGGACTTTGGGTATGACATTCCGGACGAAGAGCCGGACGGTGAGGACAACTTTAATTTTGACTGAGAGTGGTATGAAAGAGTATATTTATTTAATCCTGTTTCTGATAATAGGAATTGTTGTCGGGAATAGGGTATTCAATCACTTACACGCATGGCTGGGCGTAACAATAATATCAGCCACAATAATTTTCTTTATTTACAAACTGATTAAAACATTGAAAGATGAAAAGACTGATTAAGTTAACGATGGTATGTATGACCTTAGTAATGTTTGTCTCCTGTGAGAGAGTAGCCCCTAATTATGCAGGTGTCCTTATGGAGAATTACGGCAAGCAGGGAAAGGAGGATTTCAAGATTGTTTCCGGCAAAGTGTCCACATGGGAATTGGGCACAGAACTTTTTCAGGTTCCGCTATTCGATCAGCGTGGAGAATTCGCTGAAGCTGTCACACTGAAAGCTGCCGACAACACGGAGTTCAAGGCGTGTCCTACATACAGCTATAAAGTTATCAAGAACCGTGCCATTGATGTTGTCTTTGACAACAAGCATATTGGCCGTGGAAGTGACTTTATGTCTTCGTTGGAAGATAACATCTTGGAACCACGTATATATGATTTGATAAAGGAAGAAAGTCGAAAGCATAAGACCGATAGCCTGATGGCTGACGGAGGGTCGTTGGTATTTGAGAAACGGTTGGAACAGATAGTTGACATGGAGTTTGAAAAAAGAGGTCTGCAACTGCTCACATTCTCCGCACAACTGGAGTTCTCCGAAAAGGTCCGTGAGAAGATTGACAGCCGGAATGAAGTGAACACCAATATATCCGTACTGGACCAACAGATTGAGGAACAGAAGAAACGCAACGAGCTGGAACAGTTGAAAACCGAACAGGCTCTTATCCAGTCAAAAGGTCTTACCAAAGAAATTCTTTACAAACAGTTCATTGACAAATGGGATGGGAAGTCGCCGATTTACGGTTCTATCCCTGATTTGATCAGAATACAGAAATAACTTTGTTACCTTGCCTTCCCGGTCTGTGAAGATAGGGAGGCAAACGGGAGGTTGGCGGAAATGGCAGACGCTAATCAAGATGTAAGGTGCAAAATTCTAGGATAACCGTTAATATCCAAGCCGGCAACCTACGAGACATCTTAGGGGAGCTGACTTGAAATCAGTGAACTGCAAAAACACCACTCATGCAGGTTCGAATCCTGCACCTCCCACTATAAATGAATAAACGTTGAATATCAAACTTTAAAAGAATTAATTATGATGCATACTTGGTTTGAATGCAAAATCCGTTACGAAAAGGTAATGGAAAACGGCATGAACAAGAAAGTAACTGAACCCTATCTGGTTGACGCGTTGAGCTTTACTGAAGCAGAAGCCCGTATCATTGAAGAAATCACTCCGTATATCAGCGGTGAGTTCACTGTTTCGGACATCAAACGCGCCAACTACAGCGAACTGTTCCCCTCTGAAGAAGATGCAGCCGACCGCTGGTTTAAGTGCAAGCTGTTCTTCATCACGCTGGACGAAAAAAGCGGAGCGGAGAAAAAGACCTCCACTACCGTATTGGTACAGGCTTCCGATCTTCGCGATGCTGTAAAGAAACTGGACGAAGGAATGAAAGGTACAATGGCAGACTATCAGATCGCATCCGTAGCCGAAACCGCCATCATGGATGTATATCCGTATGAAGCTAAGGAAGTTCCGATATCCAACACTCAGATATCGGAAGGTGCTGATTCTCCTGTAGTACGCAATTTTATCCAGTCCCTACCGGATGGTTGCAGGACAACCATAACAGTAGCAGGAAAGCAGGTTGTTGTCGACAAGACCGGCAAGGACACGGTAGTAACCCCACATAAGGAAAAAGACGATGACATACGAGGAGATGATTAAAAAAGCGCAGTCGTACAAAATGCGCGGGAAGCCGAAGAATGACGAGCACCGCATACAGTCCGCTTGTGTCCGCTGGTTCCGTTTAAAATATCCGAAACTTAAAAACGTGCTTTTTGCTGTTCCCAATGGTGGCAGACGTGATGCCATCACCGGAGCGAGACTGAAGGAGGAAGGTGCGACCAGCGGAGTGTCAGATTTGATACTGCTGAAGAGCAACCGCTTCTATGGAGGACTTTGCATTGAGATGAAAAAGCCGGGAGCCCGCCAGTCTCCTGCACAAAAGGAATGGCAGAAGGATGCGGAAGCCAACGGAGCGAAATACGTCGTCTGTAAATCATTGGATGAGTTTATGAAAGTGACAATTGATTATTTGAATGACGTATGACAAACAGAAAAACTATAAACCATAAATTGAATTGCAAGTATGGAGATAAACTGTAAATATTGTCCTAAAAACGATGGGACCGGCAACTGCCTCATTAACGGATGCCCCCTGCCTCCTGTCATAAAGGAGATAGAAGAAATGCAGTCCTTTTTGGAGATAACCGCAAGTGACAATCCAAAGGAGCTTATAGACCGCCTCACTGATATAAACGTCTATCTCGCACGCTCTGGCAAGCTGCTTGCTGACGCCAAGGCATATCAGGATCAGGTGACAGCGAATGTATATGCCAGCCACATGGAATTCATCTCACGTGTTCCCGCGACTGTCGCCATGAAATTTGTCGCCGCGCAAAGTGTGACCGCCAATCAGATTGTGACATGGCTGGACCGTATAAACCGTACCCTCGTCCATGCCGGAGACAATATCAGGACCCAGATATCCTTTGCCAAACAGGATATGGCACTGCAAAGGAAAGGCTACTGATAAATAACGTTTAAATTATTGATATTCAGAAATATATTTATTGTAATCCCATAACAAAAAGTTAACTTTACAATATATATAACAAACTGATTATCAAACAATAGACATGATGAAAAAGGATACAAAAAGGAAATCATTTGTCTTCTATATAGAATGGCAGGAAGTGCTGATGGAATATCCTGAGGAGGTCAGACTTGAAGTGTACGATGCAATTATCAAGTACGCCGCATCGGGGACACTGTCGGAGCAGAAACCGTTGGCTAAAATGGCATTCTCTTTTATAAACAAACAGATAGATGAGAATTTGCTACATGAACCTCCAAGCGGAGAAAACCACTGGAACTGGAAAGGTGGAATTACTGATGATAACCACAGATGCAGGAATTCAAGCGGCCATAGAAATTGGCGAAATTCAGTCTTGGAAAGAGACAACTTTACATGTTGCCGTTGTAAAAAACGTAACATGGAGTTAAATGCACACCATATCAAACCATTTTCTTTATATCCCGAATTGAGATTCGATATAGATAATGGCATTACATTGTGTCGAGAATGTCATGTAAGACTACATAAAGAACAAATGAAATGGGAAAAGAAAGTTTTTTGATATATAAATCGTTTTACAAGCCTATATCGAAGTTATCGGACAAGCAACTTGGAAGATTATTCCGAGCTATATTCAAGTATCAACTTGGCGAGATTATTACGGTAGAGGAGGACATTGAAATAGCATTTGAGTTCTTCAAGAATCAATTTGAAATAGATGAAAACAAATACCATGGCATTGTCGAGAGAAACCGTAGTAATGGAAGCAAAGGGGGTGCTCCGAAGAGAGCGAAGAATGATAATTCGGATGATATTGGAACAACCCAAATAAACCCAAATAACCCAGTGGGTTTTTCAGAACCCAAAAAGCCGATAATGATAATGTAAATGATAATAATAACTCTCTCTCTAGCGCGCATACGCGTGAAAACCTGGGCGATATTTCATCAGAAACATTCGATATGGATTTAGACAAATGCTTCGCGGACCTAAAGTCTGAGGAAGGATGGCTGAGGGATGCTTGGGAACGGGCATACAGGAACGGATTCAGGAACTTCACTTTGGATGAATGCAAAGACAAATACGTTGACCTGTACTATTGGAAGCTAAAGGGGGAAGGCGTTACACACAAGTCTGTTTCAGATGCAAAACGCCATTTCTCAAACTGGTTGATAACGGAACTTAAAAAACAGAAAGATGACAGAGCAAGAACAAAAACTTTCAGCAGAGCTACAACAGATCCGACAGGAAAAGTCATTTGCGGCGAAACTGAAACAGGAACAGATATACAATCTGGTGGAGCGTCACAAAAAGACTATTCTGCAAGATTTTGAATATGACCTGACGAATCCAGCCGAATATTACGCCCATCGTGATCTTGTCAGGCAGCTGGGCAATGATTATACTGGACGTGAATTCAGGGAGTTCGAGGTTGACGAGAACAACTCGAAGGTATTGTCTTTCCTGCTGTATTACTTCAACGGATGCAGACTGGCCGAGAAAGTGTTTCCCGATGAGGATTACAAGATTCACAAGAACCTGCTGATTGTCGGGGCACCCGGCACTGGAAAAACAATGATCATGCAGATTTTCGCCGATTATCTGCGTCTGACACGGAATCCCAGCCAGTTTGAAAACCTCTCCGTCACCCAGATGATGAACTACTACAAGATGAACGGACACATAGACCTGTATTCCTACAACGAGGGGCAGTCAAAAGGATTCAATCCCGCCCCGTTCAATATCTGTCTGAACGACATAGGTTTGGAAACCGAGAATCAGAAGAGCTACGGTACCAGTCTTGACAGCGTGATAGACGAGTTTCTCTATGCGCGTTATGAGATTTACCAGCAGTTCGGGAAGAAATACCATATCACCAGCAATCTGAACATCGGTGATTTCAGGAAACGGTTTGAAGGACGTCTGATTGACAGATTCAAGAGTTTTAATGTCATTCCCCTGCTCGGGAGCAGCCGCAGGAGATGACAGTTATACTAAGTTAAGCACACGAAAATAGATATTGTTTATTTGAATTTCAAATAAAATTTGGTTATTTTTACATATACGATGGGACTAATAAAACTAAGAGCAATGAAACCAAAGAAAGATTTGATTAAAGCTGCCGAGGCTGATGGCAGCATAGACAGATTGACCAGCCTTCTTTCAGCCGCACACATACTGAACTGTGAAGCCAACATGCTGGTGGAGGAAGCGGCAGACCTGATGAACGCCAAAGGGTTACTACTCGGAAATTTGAAAAGGATTCATAACAGCTTTGTCAAGAGCGCCGACATGTACTTCCTGGAATTCTCCTCACTCGTAGAGACAGAGAACTCGAAGATGGATATGTTCAGGGACATGGACGACTTCGACGCCAAGTTCCGCGAGTGGGCAAAATTACCGTCTGATTGGAAACCTAAAGAATCAGAAGAATGAGTGAAAGATTAACACACGGTTCTCTATTTAGTGGCATTGGCGGTCCAGAAATAGCTGCCGAGATAATGGGCTGGAAAAACGTGTTCCATTGCGAGATAAATCCGTTCGGGAGAAAATACTTGATTATTGGTTTCCAAACAGCAAAAGTTATGAAGACATCACGAAAACAGATTTCAGAGAATGGAGAGGAAAAATCAATGTCCTCACCGGAGGTTTTCCCTGCCAGCCCTTCTCTTGTGCCGGACAGCGAAAGGGAGCGGAAGATGACCGCTATCTCTGGCCGGAAATGCTACGAGCGATACGGGAGATTCAGCCCGATTGGGTTGTTGGTGAAAACGTTGCTGGAATCCTCACGATGGTACAGCCAGGCAGTGAAACTCCGTTGGGAAGCGAAGAAACTCTATTCGGAGAAGATAACAGAAAAAGAACATTGCATCGGCAGGAATATGTCGTCGAAACAGTGTGTAACGACCTTGAACGTGAAGGATATTCCGTCCAACCGGTTGTTATTCCGGCTTGTGCCGTCGGAGCACCGCACAGAAGAGACCGCGTCTTCTTTATTGCCCACCGTGCAGACGCAGGGTCTGAAGGTATGCAACGAGAATGGGAAAACAACATTCTATCCGGTAGGACTGCTCCCGACACCGATGGCGAGCGATGCAACAACCGGAGCGATAATTGGAAAGAACGACCAATTTGTTACGACCAGAAACGGTACTCCGAGGAAAATCAATCAGAATGGACAGAACGGAAGCGTAGGACTTGCGAGAAATAGGTTCGGCTGCTTCCGAACTCCCAAATGACCCTGGAAGCGGACAAAACTATACAAAGAAGTACAATCCGAACAGCCAAATGGGCACAGCTTTGACAACAATGGCAATAAACGGAATGTTGCCTACTCCAGCAGCGAGGGATTATCAACCCTCCGTTTCCCCACAAGCATTGAAAAGAAAAAACCGGGAAAATGAGGACGGATGCTCTGTGCAACCTGCCGGTAATGTTAGGAGAACATCATTTGCAGAACGGTGGGAAAACTTCCCAACTCAATCCCCAGTTTGTAGCCGAGATGATGGGATTTTCACCGGATTGGACGGTATTGCCTTTTCAAAGTGGCGGCAGGAATCGATAAAGGCATACGGCAATGCGATTGTCCCACAAGTAATGTATGAGATATTCCTGGCAATAGAATCTATAGAAAAAGGCAAATAGTATGAACATCCATCAGACCAGTCCCCCCGCTCCGATTGCACCTCTTTCGCCAGATGTGGCAAGCATTCCCTTGCCTATTGCCGGAAGTACGGCGCATCCGAATGCGGCCCGTGCGAGATAGTGAAACGGAAACCGAGAAACCGGGTGATGGTGGACGGTGTAGAACGCAAGGTGTGCAGCCGCTGCAAAAGGCCGCTTCTACTATCCTGCTTCTATGACAGGACAATCTATCGCAACGGAAAGGCGTATCACATCAAAACATCATGGTGCAAAATGTGTGTTTCGGAAGACAATCGGGAACGGAATAAAAGGAAGAAATCGAATTAAAAATAATCTATATGATAATAGCATGGTTTTCTTGCGGTGTAACATCCGCAGTTGCTTGTAAGATAGCACTAAGTCTGTATGATGATGTGCAGATTTACTACATCGAAACAGGTTCCGGGCATCCAGATAATGTCCGATTTATCTCAGATTGCGAGAGATGGTACGGGCAGCCAATTCATACCATTCGCAGCGATAAGTTTTTCAACGTAAAAGATGTACTGATTAAAAAACGGTACATCAATGGTCCTACTGGTGCAGCTTGCACATTCGAACTAAAGAAACAAGTCCGTTACAAGCTGGAGAAGGAACTTGGTTCTTGGGACGGTCAAGTTTGGGGATTCGACTTTGACCCGAAAGAAATCAATCGAGCTATCCGCTTTAAACAGCAATATCCTGATACAAAGCCGTTGTTCCTACTTATCGAGCGACAGATAACCAAAAAGGATGCAATGGGAATGCTTTGGAAAGCCGGCATTGAAATCCCAGCTATGTACAAGATGGGCTATAATAACAATAATTGTATCGGTTGTGTCAAAGGTGGAATGGGCTACTGGAATAAGATACGGAAGGATTTCCCGAAAGTGTTTGACCGGATGGCAAAAATTGAACGAGAAGTAGGAGCAACGTGTCTGAAAGACCAATCTGGAAAAATATTTCTTGATGAGCTTTCTCCTAACCGTGGAGAAATGCCGGAAGAATTTATACCGGATTGCTCTCTTATATGCCAAATAGAATTTCAAGAATTACTTGACCGGCAGGTAGAACGAGTTTTAAAAGAAGAAATCAGTATTAATGATGTAACCTAATTAGCTTCAAACTAAGAAAAAAAGGAACTAAAAGATGATACTTACTACTGGTAAGATAGTATTCGTTACCGATCCAGATGAATCAGACTGCTATATTGAGAACTTAAGGACGGAGTACAACACAAATCTTTTACAATAGTATTTACAACCGATTATTGATCAATATTTTATAGGTGATAAGTCAGAAATATGGTTGTTGTCTTTAATTGTACATTCTAAAGGGTGAAGATTTAACGTTTTTATTGATTCTTAACTCCTTCGGAAAACCAACTTAAGCTGTTTCTTCTTTTTCAGCACAATTTGCTTTGTATATTCCACTACTATTTTTGGCTCATTGCAAAAGTATAGAATTTTTTGTTTTGATAGAAAAATCGAAATGTTTGCAGTACAGCAGAAAAAGTATTATCTTTGCATCAACAATTTCCGCCACGCCTCTTTACAATGCGTACCAAGGCGGAACTTATTTTTATATACATATGATAACATACACTAAGCAGCCCATAAGTATTGCTGACCAAATAGCAATGTTGAAAAACAGGGGACTTCTGTTTGAAAAGTGAATTGCAACTTTATCTAAATAACAATGAAAAGAATCTTTTTGGCATGTATTTGCTATCTGTTGATTTTGCCTACAGGCTTATGGGCAAAACGAATCATTAAGGTGGCGTGCGTGGGCAACAGTATCACGTACGGTGCAGGTATTTCCAACCGGGAGAAAAACTCTTATCCCGCCCAGTTGCAGTATTACTTGGGCGATGATTACGAAGTCCGCAACTTCGGTTCGAACGGAGCAACAGCGCAGTCGGACGGCGATTATCCGTATGTCCGTACTGGGGTGTACGGCGAATCGAAGAACTTTCTTCCGGACATTGTCCTGATTAAATTGGGAACGAACGACACCAAGCCGCAGAACTGGAAAGACGAAAAGCATTTTATGGAAGAATATCAAACGCTTATCGATACCTACCGCTCGCTGGATTCGCATCCGCAGGTGATTCTGCTCACTCCGGTGCGTTGCTTCCTTACCGAGAAGAACACCATCAGTCCGCGCATTATCGAAGAAAAGGTACGTTTGGTAGTCGAACAGCTGGCTTACGATAACGGACTGGGTATTATTAATCTGCATAATCTGTTTGGCAACCAGTGGGATCAGGCCATTATGCCGGACCGTTTGCATCCGTCTTCTATCGGTGCGGGTGCGATGGCGCGTAAAATCGGCGATTACCTGCTGAATACAGTTCAAAGTAAGCCGGCAGCCATTGTACCCGAAAATGCGACCTCCTTTAATTTTCACGGTTATCAGGGATACGATTTCCAGTTGGATGGGGTTCCTTGCAAAGTGGTACGTCCGGCTAAAGAAGCACAGGGAAGACCCTGGATATGGCGGGCTCGTTTCTGGGGACATGAGCCACAGACCGACATCGACTTGCTGGAGCAAGGTTTCCATGTGGTATATTGCGATGTAGCCGACTTGTATGGTGCCGATAAGGCAGTAAAACGTTGGAACAAGTTTTACAAATATCTGGTGAAGAATGGTTTTCATAAAAAGGCCGTACTGGAGGGCATGAGCCGTGGCGGACTGATTGTTTACAACTGGGCTGCACAGAACTCTGATAAAGTGGCTTGCATCTATGCCGATGCACCGGTCATGGACATCAAGAGCTGGCCGATGGGAAAAGGTGCTTATGCAGGTTCGGCCGAGGATGTGACACGGATGCTGGCAGCCTACGGCTTTAAGAATGAGGAACAGGCTTTGCGCTGGAAAAAGAATCCGCTGAATCATGCGGCCAAGATTGCACAAGCAGACATTCCGGTACTGCACGTAGTGGGCGATGCAGACGATATTGTTCCGGTGTCAGAGAATACAGCCCTTTTCGAAGCAGAAATGAAACGTCTCGGTGCCCCGATTACCGTGATTCACAAACCGGGTATCGGCCATCATCCGCATTCACTGAACAATCCCGAATCCATTGTACGTTTCATACTGAAAGCTACCGGCCGGTGGTCCAACAATTGTACCCATGCCGTTCCCGGAAACGAGTATCGCTCGGCTGCCGGATGGGTGGAAGGCTCGGAGTGGCATTCGGTGGCACAGGATATCGAAACCACGCTGAACGAACGTAAACTGAAACTGCTGTTGCTGGGCAATTCCATTACGCAAGGTTGGGGCGGCATGCGTAAGCTCGTCAGCTACAAACCGGGCAAGCAGGCCATGGACGACGCTTTGGGACAGGGAAACTGGGAAAGTGCCGGTATCTCGGGTGACCGTACGCAGAACTTGCTTTGGCGTGTCCGTTACGGAAACTATAACCGGTGTACTCCGGAATATGTGGTGATTGCCATCGGAATCAATAATCTGGTAATCGGTCAGGACACAGCAGACGATACGGCTGAAGGTATCATCGCTGTTACGGAAGAGGCCTGCAGGCAGTTCCCTGATTCAAAGATTATCCTGTTGGGACTTTTCCCTTCCGGAAAGGAGCAGGGCAGTGCAGTCCGTGAACAGTGCAACCGCATTCATAAACTGCTGGGCGCGCATACCTTCGGAGCTCAGGTCAGTTACACAAATCCTACAGGCTGGTTTCTTGACGAAGATGGAACGATTCGTGACGGACTTTACAGCGGCGATTATATTCACTTCACAGACAAAGGTTATGCTTGTGTAGCCTCACATCTGATACAGTTGATGAAATAACACTAAAAGAAAAATAAGTATGAAAACCACTTTCAAGTTTGCAGGATTGTCTGCTTTATTATTCGGGCAGTCGCTTTGTCTGCTTGCACAGACAGCCTGGCATAACCCGGCGGCCGATTCGCTGTTGCCCATTCAGGGAAGAGCCTGGAATGCGGAAACCGGAAAGGCCTACCAGCGTTTGCCGCAGCGGGCCGAACAACTGGTCCGTAAACCCGTGTGGGACCTGTCGTTGCAGACAGCAGGACTCTATGTGAAGTTTTACACCAATGCTCCACAAATTCAAGTAAAGTATCAGGTTACGGGGGGATTCTCGATGCCCCACATGCCGGCAACAGGTGTCAGCGGAGTAGACCTTTACACGATGGACTGCAACGGGCAGCAATACTGGTGCGCAGCCAACTATCAGTTCGGTGATACAGTGCGCTATACGTATAACGACCTGACATACCGCAACACGCACGATAAGGGAAACGAATTCACCTTGTATCTGCCTCTGTACAACGGTGTGAAGTCTTTACAGATTGGTGTGCCCAAAGGCAGCCGCTTCGATTTCGTGCGTCCGTCGGTCGAAAAGCCTGTCGTGATATACGGAACTTCCATTGCGCAAGGGGCATGTGCTTCGCGTCCCGGTATGGCCTGGACCAATATCCTGCAGCGCAAGCTGGATATGCCGGTCGTTAATCTGGGCTTTTCGGGCAACGGACAATTGGACGAAGGTTTCTTCAAACTGCTGGCCGAAGTGGATGCGGCAATGTATGTGATAGACTGTATGCCGAATATGACGAACGACCGTGTAGGACTTATCCGTCCGCGTCTGGAAAAAGGCATCCGTATATTGCGCAGCAAAAGCAAAGCTCCCATTCTACTGGTAGAGCACGATGGCTATATGGGCTTTTACGCTTCGGATAAGAAAGGAAAGGAGTTCCGTAAGACCAATGAGCAGTTGCGTGCCGTATACGATTCGATGAAGGATGAAGCCGGAAATCTGCATTACATTACGTTTGACGAGCTGGCACTGTCTATGGACAGTCAGGTGGACGGAGTGCATGCTACCGACCTGGGTATGCAGCAGTATGCCGATGCCTATTATAAGAAAATAACCGGTATCCTTTTCCCGGAGCAGGCGACTTTATCCTTTACACCAGGCAGATAGCACCGCGATTCTTTCACATACCAGTGGACAAAGCGGCATGATGAAATTCAGAATTATAATTCAACCGTGCAGCCACAAATTGTAATGTTAGGGAACTTTATCACTCACTTTTGGGGCAGATTGCCTTACGAAAAGCGCAGAATGGCCGATGATGTATGGCAAAAGCTGTTCAGGGGTAAGTCGGTTGTGAATCTGGGTTACGGATGGGACCGGATAGAGAACGTACAGTGGCGGGTGCTGCATGGCGAACTGCTCTTCCGCTTTTTCAGTCAGGAGCCAGTCGGTGATACTTTCCATATCGACAGCCGTACCGAAGAACTCGTCAACATGCTTCTTGTTGTAATAGTTCTTTCCAGCGATGCGGCAGATGAGGATACGGTTGCGTTTGGCGGTGGTATAGAGCCATGACTGCCTGACCTTATAAAGGGACATCACCTCTTCACCGGAATATAATAACAGATAAAAAATGAACAATATTAATTTGAACGAACTACGGAATCGTGCTTATAAGACCGCCTGTGAGCACGGTTTCCATGATAAAGAATTGAGTAACGAACACTGCCTTTGCCTTATCGTTGGAGAGCTTATGGAAGCTGTGGAAGCGGATAGAAAGGGAAGATTAGGAAAGAAATGTAAATCACGTTTTGAAATGGACTATAATCGCTATCCTGCATTAGTGGAAGAAGAAAAGCGATTTAAGTGTTACCTTTAAAAAAAATGTAAAAGATACACTTCCAGACGAACTAAGCGATGCGGTTATACGCCTGCTTGATTTGGCTGGATTAAGAAATATATCCATTGATGATTTTCCTGAAGAAGCGATATATGGTGCATCCGAAAGTTGCGTAGGTGAAACATTTACTGAAAGCATATACGCCATATCCACATTGCCAATTCGTTATTTTTATGAATATAATTATTCTTTTGAAAGTCAGATAGGTCATATGTTATTATCAATCTTCGGGCTTGCCAAGCATATGAACATAGACCTTATATGGCATGTGGAGCAGAAGATGAGATACAATGAACTAAGACCTAAGTTGAACGGAAAAAGATATTGATTATGAAAACAATTATATTTACAATCATATGTATTATCGCCCTATTATGGGTTGGAGATT
>ENA-OQNM01000605-OQNM01000605.1-human-gut-metagenome-genome-assembly--contig:-NODE-605-length-12959-cov-3.040602_pt1 | contig 12959 bp, 14 predicted proteins | sample MGYA00242632_ERZ504886 | MGnify/ENA primary metagenome ERZ504886 (study PRJEB26092, sample SAMD00036424) | human gut metagenome | host: Homo sapiens | study: EMG produced TPA metagenomics assembly of... | reverse complement strand
AATTTTTATCATAATTTCCAAGAAATAAACAGATTATTTCCATTGTGGTAATCGTATTTTTCCGCTTTCATATTCTGTGGGGAACAGATCAGTACATGTTTATCTCCCAGTGGGAAAAACGTCCGGACATTCCCACATCGTTCCGACTTTTCCGGTACTGTTTGCCGCAAGAACGGTCTCAAATTTCCATTCTTTTAAATCTTTGCTGGAACAGAGCACGACCTGTCCGATCTGCCTGTTATCCTTGCTTCCGACAATCAGATAATAGGTGTCCTCTTCCTTCCAGATTTTCGGGTCACGGAAATCAATCCGGCTACAGTTTTCCGGCAGCATCTCCCCGGTCACAACCGGGTTGTTTTCATACTTTACATAATCCCTGCCATCCCCGAATGCGATGCACTGGTTCTGTCGTTCCTCTTCCCTGCCGTCCGGCAGTGTAATCTTTGTGACACCGGTATAGACCAGCACATGTTTGTTATCCGCTTCAATAGCACTTCCGGAAAAACATCCGTTCCGGTCATAGTCCTGATCCGGTGCAAGTGCTGCCGGAAGCTGTTCCCAGCTTATCATATCCGTTGTCACACTGTGCCCCCAGTGCATCGGTCCCCACTCCCTTGCATATGGATAATACTGGTAGAACAGATGGATTTTTCCATCGTAAACGGAAAAACCGTTCGGATCATTGATCCATCCGGCAGGTGCCGAGATATGAAACAACGGTCTGGTATTTTTATCGGTCTGTGCTGCTTTTTCTGCCTCATATGCTCTCGCTTTTTTTAACATCTCACTCATACAAATTCTCCTGTTTATTTTTCTTCTTTCAATGACTCCTGATACTGATCGAAATATTTCTGTTTGATTGCCAGATAATCGGAAAGCCCGTATTTCTCCATTTTCTTTAAATAGGAATCCCACTCTTTGTCGATTCCGCCATTTAAAATCCAGTCTGCTTTTTTCTGCTCCGCATATTTTTTAATATCGGTATCATACTGGGATACTTTATTGGTATCGTCAATACTCATAAACACATTCGGATATACATACTTGCTTTTCATATCCTTCAGATATGTTTCATGCATATTGTCCAGACGCCATTTAGCATCCGCCGGCTGTGTGACATACACATCATAATACTCATTGAGAACTGCAAGCGGACCGTTGACAGACTGCGCCTCACGTACCTCTACCGGTGACTGGTCGCCCAGATCCAGATGCTTTAACATTTCACCGCCATCTTTATTTGTGGACAGTTCAAAAATATTAAACGAATCCTTTTCCCCATAACTTCCCCAGTTATTCTGCGGGGACTGAAGCGGCGCATACATCTGATCAATCCAGGCTGCCGCCAGTGCCGTGTTCCGACAGCTGGATGTAAGCACACAGCGGCCTCTGTCAAAACCACTTGTTTCACTGTTATTCTGTCTTGTGATATTTCTGGCTCCCTCCGGACCGGTCAGTGCCGGAAGCATCACATAATCGGTATTATTGTCAATATTTGCAATATCCCAGGTAAAGCAGAGACCGTAACGGTGATTTTTACCTTTTGCCACATAGGTTGACCACTCCTGCGTAAATGCCTCCGGATCTACAAGATCCTCTGTTACCAGCTTATGCAGCCATTCGATGCCTTCTTTGTAACCTTCCTGCACGGTCGTATAAATCACGGTTCCGTCATCTTTTACGGCAAAATGATCGCCCGTATCTCCATATCCTTCGCCAAATCCGTTGATGAGAATCGCCGGATCCTGATCGCCATTGTTGATGATAAATGACATCGGAATCACATCTCCCTCGATATCAAACTGTTTTTTCAGATCATCCGCATGATCCCGGAACGCAATCAGCACCTGTTCCAGTTCATCGGTTGTCGTTGGAATATCCAGTCCCAGATAATCCAGCCACTTTTTATTGATATAAGGAATATCCCCGATTGCCTGAATGGCTTCTTTCCCTGCGCCAAGCTGCTCAATCCACGGAAATGAATAAATATGTCCGTCCGGTGCGGTACACATCGTCCGGTATTCCGGATATTTCTCAAAGACCGCCTGAAGGTTTGGCATATATTTGTCAATCAGATTTTCCAGCGGAATAATAATTCCCTGCTTTGCATAACGAAGCAGATCATAATCGCTCATTCCTGCATTAAACAAACCATCCGGAAGGTTTCCAAACTGTGCCAGTGCCAGATTCTTTTTATCGGAAAACTGGTCTGCCACAAAACAGGTCCAGTCAATATGTACATTCGTCTGTTTTTCGAGTCTCTTAAAAATAATCCGCTCGTTCGGATTCTGCGTAGAGGTTGCCGGAGCACTTGTGATAAATGATAATTCTGCCTGTTCTTTCAGTGGAAACTGTACTTCTGAAACCGGTATATCCGGATTGATCTCTGCCTCCAGATGCTGCTCTTTTCCGCATCCTGCCACGCCGGTCATCATAGCAAATGCCAGTCCGAGTGCCAGGCATTTTTTAATTTTTCTCTTCCACATATCTGTACCTGTCCTTTCTGCTTAACCTTTTACCGATCCAACCATAACACCTTTATCAAAGTACTTCTGGAAAAATGGATACATAATAAGCAATGGTAAACTTGATACTACAATTGTTGCGTATTTTAACTGTTCGGCAACTTTTGCCATCTCCGCGGTACTCTGAATGTCCGCGATCATGCCCGGCTGCGGTGTATTCTGTACCAGAATGGAACGCAGAACCAGCTGCAGTGGCTGTAAGTTTGCATCATTTAAGTAAATCATCGCATCAAAATAACTGTTCCACATACCGACAAAAGACCACAGTGCCAGCACCGCGATAATCGGTTTGCACACCGGCATCATAATCTGGAAGAAATGCTGGATCTCATTTGCCCCGTCAATTGCGGATGCCTCCCGCAGTTCTTTTGGAATGGACTGATAGTACGTTCTTGCCAGAATCATATTCCAGACATTAAATGCTCCCGGAATGAGAATTGCCCACACGGTATTTACCATATGAAGCTGATTGATCAAAATAAACGTCGGGATCATTCCACCGCCGAAAAACATGGTGATTAGAAAAATCAACGTTAAAAAATTTTCTTCCGACAAATTCTTTTTTCGACATCGGATACGCTGCTAACAATGTGACAAATACGGAAATTGCCGCAAATGCCAGTGAATACAAAAACGAATTTAAAAATCCGCGCCAGATCATTCCGTTTTCCAGCACACGCCGGTATGCATCCAGTGTCCAGTCTTTGATGTGAAAACTCAGTCCCTGATTATTCAATACCGTCGGATCCATAAAAGATGCTAAAACAACATAGACCAGCGGAACAACAATTGAAAGAACAAACAGTCCAAGAATGGCATAACCGATTCCAAGCACCAGCCGGTCTGTCCGTGAATATTTCATTTTACTAACTGTTTCCATTTCACGTTCCTCCTATAATCCTTCTCCATCGTTTAATTTCTTTACCACCCAGTTCACAAATATAAGCAGGATCACATTGATCACCGAATTAAACAGTCCCACTGCCGTAGAATAACCGTAATCGCCATTCAAAAGACCTATCCGGTATACATAGGTTGATAAAATTTCAGAAGCCGGTAAATTCATATCTGTCTGCAGGGCATATGCCTTTTCAAAGCCGATGCTCATAATGTTTCCGGCCTGTAAAATAAACTGGATCACGATAATATCCTTAATTGCCGGAAGTTCCACATACCAGATCTGCTGCAAAAGATTTGCACCATCCACAATGGCTGCCTCTTCCAGTTCCTTGCTTGCATTGGATAATGCTGCAGTATACATGATGGATGCCCATCCTGCTCCCTGCCAGATTCCGCTTGCAATATAAATGGTACGGAATGCGGACGGCATGGTCATCCAGTTTGTATTCGTTCCCAGCAGACGGTTTAACGGTCCTACCGGAGATAAAAACATACGCACCATACCACAGAGCACGATGACGGAAATAAAATTCGGTGCATAGATCAGCAGCTGGATTTTTTTCTTAATCCCCGCCTTGCGGATACGGTTCAGTAAAAGTGCCAGAATAATTGGTATCGGAAAACTCCAGAGAAGTCCAAAGATACTCAGCTTTAATGTGTTCAGCAGGTAGTTCATAAAATCCGGTGATGATAAAAACCTCTGGAAATATTCCAGCCCCACCCACGGGCTTCCCAAAACTCCTTTAATGACATTGTAATCCTCAAATGCAATCAGAAGTCCTCCCATCGGAAGATACTTGAAAATGATTGTGAGTAACAGTGCCGGCATCAGAAAAAAAACATACAGCTGCCAGTTTTTCTTTATATAAGACAGCTTACTCCCCATGGTTTGTTTTTTCGCAGAGCCGACTTGTTTTGCCAGTTTTTTTCATGCGATTGCTCCTCCCTTTTCATCGTATTACTCGTTCTGCTTTGATGTAACCGGTAAAGTAACCGGTTACTTTATATTCTGATAGTACTACAAAGTTTCCGATATGTCAACACTTTTATTCATTAAAGTAACCGATTACGTAACCAGGTTTTTTTCATTGCTATTTTTCTTTACCGGTTGTTATACTATGGATAAAACAGATAAAGGAGACAGCTTTCAGATGGGAAAGAAACAGGTAACATTTGCAGATATTGCAGCATATACGAATTTTTCAAAGACAACCATTTCCAGATATTTTAATCATCCGGACTCCCTGACGCTTGAAAATCAGGAGAAAATTTCACAGGCTCTTGATACTCTGGGTTACAAAAAGAATAAGCTTGCAAAGGTTCTTGCCAATGGAAAGAGTGAATTTATCGGAATCATTATTCCGAACCTTTATCTGCACTATTATTCGGAAATGCTTACACAGATTCTTTCCAGCTACCGCGATTTTCATTATAAATTTCTCGTATTCGTCAGCGACAACGGACCGTCCGAGGAGGAACAGTACATTGATGAACTGATGGCATACCAGATTGAGGGTCTGATCGTGTTAAGTCACACTCTTTCTTCTGAAAAACTGGCTTCTTACCAGATCCCGGTCATTGCCATTGAGCGCGAAGCCGAACATATCTGTGGCGTAACCAGCGACAATTATATGGGTGCGCTCCAGGCGGCAACGCTTCTGATCCGAGACAAATGCGATGTACTGATTCACGTTAATGCGGATGTTCCAAAGTCCATCCCTGCCTATGACCGTATCCGTGCCTTTGAAGATACCTGTCAGGAATATCACGTTCCTTATGAACTGAATTTAAATGTAATAGGGGATTCTTATCAGGACATTTTTGCACAAATGAAGCACATTTTCTCTGATATTGATGAGAAGTATCCATGCAAAAAAAAGGGGATTTTCCTCGCCAATGATACCTATGCAAATATGTTTTTAAACCTGATTTTCCAAAAATACGGATGCTTTCCTGACAGTTATGAACTGGTCGGATTTGACAATTCCCCGATTGCAAGCGAGGCAATTCTGCCTATCACAACGGTCGGACAGCAGATCGACCTGATCGCCAAAACCGCAATAGAACTTCTGGTACAGCAGATGGAAGAACGCAAAAAAAGAAGACCGGTTCCTCTTTCGGAACCGATCCATAAACAGATTACACCGGTACTGATCCGCAGGGATACGACCAGCTGATGTTTTATAAATTTATGATTTTTCTTTCTGCTCCATCCCCGTATGCGTCAGATCCTTCACCCACTTATATTTCCGAAAATGATAGAGTGTCCACGGAATTTTTCCAACCTCATCAATACAGGTACACGCGTATACGACAATCACCGGCCAGTGGAACCGGTAAGTTCCAAGCGCGGCAAGTGGAATCGCGATTCCCCACATTGTTACGGCAAGGCTGTACACATCAAACATTGTATCACCGCCGGAACCAAACACGCCATTGATGGTAATTTCGTTGACGGAGCGGCCAATCATATAGACGCAGAGCACAACAAACATTCCCTTTAAATATACGGCTGCCTGCGGTGTCAGTTTGACAAAATGCAAAATAAACGGTGCCGAAATTCCCATGAGAACCATCATGGCAACTCCGCACACAAAGGAAATCTTCATCATCCGCGTACCATATAATTTCCCCCGTTTTAGGTTGCCGGCACCAAGCTCATTTCCGACCATAATCCCCGCCGCACCGGAAATTCCGGCACTCAGGCAGCAGATGATATCACGGACAACCGCCGCCACAGAATTGGCAGCGGCCGCGTCTACTCCCAGATGTCCCATAAAAGAAGAATACGAAGTAAATCCGACTCCCCAGAACAGGGACGCACCGAGAATCGGCATTGCGCATTTCCGGAAATCCCGTGCCAGTTCCCGGTTTCTTTGAAACAGACGGGTCAGATACGGACGGATGTAGCCCGGACGGCTGGAAATCAGGATACAACAGGCCAGTTCTATCATCCTTGCGCTTAATGTCGCTGTTGCTGCACCCCGGACACCCATCGGGGTAATGCCCAGTTTTCCGTAGATCAAAATGGCATTCAGTGCAATATTGATCCCTACCGTAGCAGAACTGATCAATGCCGTCGTCAATGCGTGCTCGCTGATTTTCATAACCACCAGATAGCATTGGGAAATTCCTGTAAGCAGATAAGAAAATCCGGCAATCCGCAGATACTGCACGCCATAACCGATCAATACCGGTTCATCCGTAAAAAACAGCATCAGATACTGTGGAAAACAGATACAGGCAATGAAAAATGCAATCGACACCAGACCACAAAGCCGCAGTGCCATACAGAAAATATCATCCAGCGTTTTGATATTGCCCCTGCCCCAGTACTGTGCCCCGAGAATCGCCAGTCCTCCGGTTGCAGCAGAAAGAAGCATATTCTGGATAAACTGAATCTGCGTGGCAAGCGAAACTGCCGACATGTAATTCTGGTCCATCCCTCCGAGCATAAATGCATCTGCCACGGCAACCAGTGCCAGCATCAGGTTCTGCAGCATCATCGGAAGCATAAGACTCCAGAGTTTTTTATAAAAAATTGTATCTTTTGTAAACATAAAATTCTCTCTTTTTTCCTGTGTCATTTCATCTCAATTCATTTATTATATTGCCTTTTTCATCATTAAGCAACATCAATCATTGCCACCCGCCTCTATACCTGTATATAAAGTTTTTGTTTACTTCGGTAAAAAACGAATTGTGACGCGAAAAAACGCCGCCGCAGGAAAATACCTGCAACGGCTCAAAAATCAGGGGATATTTATAAAGGATTACGCAATGGTAATATATTTCTTTTCTTCCGTCTTTGTCTTATCTTCCTTTGGAACAAACAGGGTAAGAATACCGTTCTGGAAACTTGCCCGGATATCTTCCTGACGGAGATACTCGCCCACATAGAATGATCTCTGGCAACTTCCGGTATAACGCTCGCGGCGCAGATACTTACCTTCCACGGTCTCTTCTGCACTCTTGGCTGCACTGATCGTCAGATAGCCTTTGTGCAATGCTGCCTGCACTTCTTCTTTCTTATAACCAGGCAGTTCCATCTGCAGCTCATATCCGTCTGCCAGTTCTCTGATATCTGTCTTCATCAGATTCTGTGTGTTTTGCGATGCCTGCTGCTTCGGGGCTTTCTTGTTATATTCACTATCGTCATACCATGGGTTAAAAAATGTATCAAATAAATCGTACATAAGTCATTTCCTCCTGTAAACGTTTTGTTCTTTGTTTATGCCCCTATTATAGCACGTTATTAGCACTCGTCAAGTATGAGTGCTAATAAAATTTCTAAAAATTTTATTAAGTCCCGGTTTCAAAGAATTTCCGGATTCTTTCCACATCCGTTTTTCGCAGATCCCCATGAATATTGGATTCAAACGTTACATACTCATAATCTTTCTGATATTTCTTTAACTGTTTTACCAGCTTATCCGCCTGTTTTTCATATGCCTGCAGATCTATTTTTTCATATTCTGAAACCCCTGATTCCGCTTCGAAAACGGTCTGCCCTACTGCGGATCGGAGGAAGCATTAAAACAGATCATACAGATTTTTTACAACACCATCGACAGCAAATCCAAAAAGATTGAACAATGTCTAAAGGAACAATTAATAAAGGATTATACGATTGAAGTCCACGCATTAAAAAGTTCCGCATTGCTGATCGGTGCCCCCGGTCTGTCCGAAGCTGCAAAGGAACTGGAAATGTATGGAAATGCACAAAATCTTGCTGCACTTGAAGAAAAAACAGGACCGGTGCTTGCCATGTACCGAAGTCTTAAGTCCCTCCTGCGTCCTTATGTGGAGGATAACGAAAGTAGCAAAAAGGAAGTTTCTTCTGATGACTGGATTACCGTTCTTGAGCAGATGCATCAGTGTGTAGAACAGTTTGACATGGATGGCGTGGATCATGCCATGGAAACCATGGATACGTTTCAGACACCGGATAAGCTCAAAGACCTGATGGAACAGCTGCGGGTCTGCGTTGCAGATGTGGAAATGGAAGAAATTATGAAATTAACTGATACAATGGTCAATTTATTACAATAGAAGGAGAGACATTATGCACGAAATAAAAAGCCCATTTCTCATCCTGATGGAGGAACAAAGTTATCTCGCACAATCATTAGAAAGTGCTTTTAGAAAAACAAAATGTCAAAGTAAAAATTGTAACGATAGCAGAAGCCAGCAGCATTGTCATCTCGGAAAAACCAAGTGGTTACCTGATCTGCACAAGCCCGGAGCTTTTAAAAAAACGCGGTCAGCGTAAAAGTAATGGTTGACCAGGCGATAAAAACAAGACTCCGGTATTTATTATGGGAAACATAGATGAACTGGAACTGCTGTGGGAGACCCGTCCCACAGCAGATGGTCATGGATGTGTTCACCCGCCCGATTACGGTGGGCGATATGGTCGATAATGTCTGCACACAGATGAACGATTTCTATCAGCTGAAAAAACGCACGATTCTGGCTGTGGATGATTCCGGTATTATCCTGCGCAAAATCAAGGCACTGCTTGAAGACACCTATCAGGTTGTACTGGCAAACTCCGGTGCAATGGCGATCAAATACCTGACCTTAAACACCCCGGATCTGATTCTGTTGGATTATGCCATGCCAATCGTTGACGGCAGCCAGATCATGCAGATGCTCCGGGAAGATCCGGAATTTCACCATATTCCGATCATATTTCTGACCGGAAAAAATGATGCAGAAACCGTAAAAAATGTCATGTCTTTAAAACCAGATGGTTATTTATTAAAGAGCATGAATCCTCAGAAACTGCACGCGGCAATTGATGACTTTTTTGCATCACGGGGCAAATAAACCGGTTACGATACCCATCGCTTTTTGCGGTGGGTATATTGATATCCCACAAAAATGCTCCCTGCAGGCGAACGTTTTCCCTGCTGAAAGAATCGCATCATTTTCTCTAACGCTTTTATCGCACGGATAAATTTCTAAAATACTATTCTGCTTTGTTACAGCAGGCAATTCCCAGCCCGTCCGGCCCAATATGACAGGACAGCCCCAGCGACAGATTATCGCACATGACATCCATACCCGGAAAGCTTTCTTTGATCTGCCGTATCCACTCTTCCGTTACTTCTGCGGTAGAACTTGATGCAGCCATAAGATATAGTTTTCCTGCTTCATAAGCCTCCTTAAAATTCGTCTCAAATTCGTTTTTTCATTGCGTCTATCATTGCTTTTCTCGCATTTTTCATTCCACGGCACTTCTGATAGACATCTAACTTTCCTACACCAAATTTCATAACCGGCTTAATCTTCAGCACATCTGCTGCCACCGCAGCAACTGAACTGATCCGTCCACCCTTTTTCAGATATGTCAGCGTGCTGAGCCCCACATAAATGACCATATGCTCTCTGTTTTTTTCGAGAATATCTTTAATTTTCTGTGCACGGTATCCTTTCTCTGCAAGCTCCACGGCATCGAGGACCGAACGGTGCATCGGCGTAGACACGCGTCCATTATCTACAACAAATACTCTTCCGGCATACGGCTCCTCCTGTGCCATTGCCTGTGCCGTCATGCAGGAACCGCTCAGACCGCTGCTGATCGGAATATAGACAAGTTCTTCATATTCCTGCAGCATGGCTGACCACATATGCATCACACTCTCCGGTGACGGCTGGGATGTTGCCACATCTGCACCTTTACGAAGCATTTCATAAAATTCCTCTCTGGAAATATCCACCCCTTCACGATATAATTTTTCATCAATATAAAAAGGCATTGGCAGTACGGCAATCCCCAGCTTAGATGCTTCATTTTCTAAGATGCCACTGTGGCTGTCTGTCATGATTCCTGTTTTTTTCATAGAATAGTCCTGTCCTTTATCGTTTTGTTTTAGTATAACACAAAGCAGGGGACAATTATACTGCTGGCGTAAACTGTAACAAATATTTCCCCAGTTCCTCCATAATCATCTGCTGGCTCTCCCGAGTGTGAATCAGTGCATAATAATTTCTTCCGTATTTTGCCTGTCTCTCCTCTTCCCGGATTCCTACGGCTCTTCCCTTTTCCGTCACACGCTTTATCTTTTCTTCTCCCTGCACGGTTTCCTCAAGATATCCTTTTTCCACAAGCAGCTGATTGATAAATGAAGCGGTCAGTTTCTTTCGATCGTTCTCTTCGCAGAGCGCATTGATCCGGTTTGTCAGTTCTGAAAGCATACAGGTGTCGGTCAGTTCCACCTCATCAAGTTTTTCCGGAGCGATATAAAACGGCAGCTTCTTTTTTCTTGCCGGAGCTGCTGTTGTGGTGTCTACTGTCATGCCGGAAAATGCCTCCGCTGTGGCGGTATCTCCACCATGCTCGTTCAAAAATGCTGTGATAACCTGCGTAAAACGCGCACCGTAACTTTCGATTTTCTGTGCACCCATTCCGTACACGGCTGCCATCGCGGTGGAATCCACAGGACATTTGGCACACATATCTTTTAATGTCTTATCGGAACAGATAATATACGGTGGCACACCTTTTTCCACGGCAAGTTCCGTCCGGCATTTGCGAAGCTGCTCAAACAGTTCCTGCCCTTCCGGTGTCAGATCAGCAAGCTGCAATGCCTTTTTCTTCTCTTTTCCGGTCTGGATATAAGTTTCCTCCGCCTCATCTTCCACAACCACACAATTGCTGCATTTTTCACAGGTACACGGACTGTTGTCCCCGAAATAGGACAGGATAAACTGGCGCAGACACTCATCGGTCTCGCAGTAACGGATCATCTCATTGAGTTTCCTCTGCTCATTTGCCCGCAGCGCGGGATCATCGGATGTCTGCCCGGATGTGGATTTGTACTGCAACAGGCGTCTGTTTATCATGATATCCTGTTTCGAGAAAAATAACACACACTCCGCTTCTTCCCCGTCGCGCCCGGCACGGCCAGCTTCCTGATAATAATATTCCAGACTCTGCGGCATATTGTAATGAAGCACATAGCGCACATTGGATTTGTCGATTCCCATGCCAAATGCATTGGTTGCAACCATCACACGGATTCTGTCATAAGTAAAATCATCCTGATTCCTTTTCCGTTCCTCTAAAGACAGACCTGCATGATAGCGCCCCGCCGCAATGCCATATTGCAGCAAAAGCGCATACACACTGTCCACATTCTTTTTCGTGGCACAATAGATGATTCCACTCTCATCCTCATGCCTTTTCACATAATTTAAGATACTGTTGTCCGTCTCTTTTCCGCCCTTGCGGTTGACCACACGGAAGAACAGATTCGGGCGGTCAAATCCTGTCACGACTGTCACAGGATTCTGCAAATGCAAACTTGCGGTAATATCCTGCTTGACGCGCTCTGTGGCGGTCGCGGTAAATGCACTGACAACCGGACGGTCTGGCAGTTTTGCAAGAAAATCTGCAATTTCAAGATAGCTCGGCCGGAAATCCTGTCCCCACTGGGAAATACAGTGTGCCTCATCCACTGTCACCATGGAAATGTCGGCATAATATGCAAAGTCGAGAAAACGCGCGGTGTTGAGCCGCTCCGGTGCCACATAGATAATTTTGTATTTTCCCTGCGCTGCATAGGCAAGCGCAGCGTGTATCTGGTTTTCCGTCAGGGAACTGTTGATGTAGGCTGCATGCACACCTGCCTGATTCAATGCCTTGACCTGATCTGACATGAGCGAAATCAGTGGGGAAATCACAAGCGTAATTCCCTCAAGCATCAGCGCCGGAACCTGATAACACAGGGATTTCCCCGCGCCTGTCGGCATAATGCCAAGGACATCCTTTCCCTGCAGGATTCCGTCCATCAGTTCCTGCTGGCCCGGCCGCAGGCTGTCGTATCCAAAATAGTGTTTTAATGTTTCGAGTAAATTCAATTGGTTCTCCTTGTTGTGTTTTTTGCTGCTATCCAGATGATCTTTTCTGTTTAGGTGCTAGGTGAACAGGAACCATCTGTATACAGTAAAATTTAAAAATTACTTGACTGTAAAATGAAATGGGGTTATTCTTTTTATATTAAGAAATGGGTTTTCACCGGGTAGGGTTTATGCCTGACAGGACTTGCTCGTTTCTTTTTTTATTTCTATTATTTTTCTGCACCTCATCGTAATAAGCTTTATACCGGTACGCTGTCCTACGGCTGATTTCCCCCTGTGCAGCAATTTCCATAATTGTCATCCCACTCTCATATTTTACAGCAAAATCCCGGTAAGAAGTCATCCATGCTTCGTCATGTTTTTTTCTCCCGCCGGTATTGCGGTTTTTATATACTTCGAGTTCTGCCCGAAGCTGTTCGTTTTCCCGTTCCAGTTGCGCAATTCGCTGCAATGCACTTTTCAATGATGTAATTGTCATATGCCTCCCGTGCCACTTTTGTTTTTGACACAATTATAATCAATTTGCTTTCATGTGTCAATACATCAGATAACAGCTGGTGGTACCGTGGAACGGCAGACGCGATCAGTCAGAACCTGAGCTGGCTGAAAAACAGCCATGAACCGTACGTAGTCATCGCATCGGGAGATGGCGTATACAAACTGGAT
>ENA-OQNM01000602-OQNM01000602.1-human-gut-metagenome-genome-assembly--contig:-NODE-602-length-12971-cov-4.182264_pt1 | contig 12971 bp, 9 predicted proteins | sample MGYA00242632_ERZ504886 | MGnify/ENA primary metagenome ERZ504886 (study PRJEB26092, sample SAMD00036424) | human gut metagenome | host: Homo sapiens | study: EMG produced TPA metagenomics assembly of... | reverse complement strand
ATCATGTGATGGATGAAGAAGGCAACGCAGTGGGTATGGCTATGATTTTCTGGCTGATGCCCGTTATGGGATGAGATTACGAATATGTCGGATATGATAAGAGCTGGGATGATATGCAGCAGATGCTTGAAGATGGCGAGATTGACATGGTAACATCTGCCCGCAAAACACCGGACAGAGAAGAAAAGTTTGATTTTTCACGTCCAATCGGAACCAATTATGGGATGCTGACCGTCCGCAGTGACAACAGCACGATTGTGGACGGCAATTACAGCACTTACAACGGTATGCGTGTGGCGCTTTTGAACGGAAACACCCGGAATGAAGAGTTTGCGGATTTTGCAGACAACAAAGGATTTACATATGTTCCATCTTATTTTGATACGACCACAGAAATGGATGAAGCCCTTCAGAGCGAAAAAGTTGATGCGATTGTTACCAGTTCTCTGAGAAAAACAAACAATGAGCGAATCGTGGATAAATTTGGCAGCAGCGATTTCTATGTCATTGTTAAAAAGGGCAATACAGAATTGCTGAATGAGATCAATTATGCGATCGATCAGATGAATGCGGTTGAGGGTGACTGGAAAACGACGCTTTACAATAAAAATTATGAAAGCATAGAAACTAAGAATCTGGAATATACGGAGCAAGAAAAAAGTATTATTGCACAATATTCCAAGGACAACCCGCTTCATGTTCTGTGTGATCCGACCCGTTATCCATATTCTTATAATGAAAATGGTGAGATGAAGGGGATTATCCCGGATTACTTCCGGAAAATTGCAGACTATGCCGGGATTTCCTATGAGTTTCTTACACCTGCCACCAGAGATGAGTATATTGCTTATCAGAAAAATAAGGAAACCACCGATATAAGCATCGATGCACGCCTGGAAACAGATAACTATGCTGAAACGAAAAAATGGGGTGTTACGGCACCTTTCATTACGATGCAGCTGGCAAGGGTGACACGGCGTGACTTTGATGGAAAAATTGATGTTGTTACTACGGTTGACCAGACAGTATCAAATTCAATTGAAGATGCAATGGCACCCGGTGCAGAAAAACTGATGTGCAGTACCCGACAGGAAATGATGGAAGCTGTCCGTGAGGGGAAAGCAGATGCTGCCTTCGTCTACTATTACATGGCACAGGCGTTTGTGAACAGTGACACTACGGGCACCATGACATATACTCTGCTGGAACAGCCTACATTCACCTACCGCATGGTGATTTCATCAACTGAGAACCATGCGCTGGCTGGTATTCTGACGAAAGCAATGTATGCCATGCCTCAAAATCTTGTTGAAGATCTTGCAGCACAGTATACCACATACAAAGCAACAGAGCTGACATTTGTTGACTGGATCCGTCTGCATCCTGTTGTTACTGTTTTAGTTCTTCTTATTTTTGGATGGCTGCTGACTGCTATGGCTGTGACAATGGTGCATCTCAGTGCAAGAAAAAAAGCTCAGAAGGCGGCCCAGGAGAAAGCTGAGGAAATGGCGGAACTGGCAGAGCATGCACAGGCTGCAAACAAGGCAAAAACAGCATTTCTGTCACATATGTCCCATGATATGAGGACACCGATGAATGCAATCATAGGATTTACCGGTATTGCAATGAAAAACAATCCGTCAGACGAAGTGAAAAATTGTCTGGAAAAGATCGACGAAAGCTCAGAGTATTTACTGTCGCTGATCAATGATGTATTGGATCTGACCCACATCGAAAGTGGAAAAGTGAAATACAATCCGGTACCGGCGGATGTGAAAAACATTACAGATTCTGCATTGGATATTATAAAAGGCTTTCTTACGAACAGGGATATCAACTTTAAGATTCAGTGTGAAGATGCAAAGATTCCAAATGTCCTTGCGGATCCTGCACGCCTGCGCGATGTGCTGGTCAATATTTTGAGCAATGCCGTAAAATTCACTCCGGATGGAGGGACAATCACATTTGAAGCCCAGTGTCAGGAAAAGGGCGGGGATGGATACATAAATATGCGTTACCGCATTTCGGATACTGGTATTGGCATGAGTGAGGAATTTACAAAAGAAGTTTTTGAGGAATTTGCACAGGAAGATTCCGATGTGAGAACGCAGTACCACGGAGTTGGACTGGGGATGGCTATCGTAAAGAAGTATGTGGATATGATGGGTGGAACCATTTCTGTGCAGAGTAAAAAGCATGAGGGAACCACATTTACTGTGGATATTCCTTTGGAAATTACAGATAAGGAATGGAATAAGTCAGACACAGGTTTTTCGGAAAAGGTAGATCTTACAGGTGTGAATGTCCTTCTTGCGGAGGATAATGAACTGAATGCAGAGATTGCTGCCGTGCAGTTGGAAGAGTTCGGGATGAATGTAGAAAGAGCTGTGGATGGAAAGAATGCTGTTGAGGTTTTCAGAAATCATCCGAAAGGCACATTTGATGTAATTCTGATGGATGTCATGATGCCTGAAATGAATGGTTATGAAGCGACAAAAGCCATCAGGGCAATGAATGACAGACCGGATGGAAAAAACATTCCTATTATAGCAATGACAGCGAATTCATTTGCAGAAGATGTTCAGGCATCACTGGATGCAGGAATGAACGCACATTTGTCAAAGCCGATTGTGATGGATGAAGTGATAAAAACGATTTTAAGGTATGTACGATAAAAGAGCGAATTTGTTAAAATGACGAAAAGACATCATTCCCAAAATCGTGTATACCATCGACCTGACCGATATGCGGATCAACAGCATCAAATCTAAAATCGGCGGTACGGAAATGAACTCAAACTGCAGCCGTCTGGGGCGGAGAAAGATTGGGAAAAATGAAAAACTTTGGAACGAGCGAAACCATGCAGACGCTGATGCGGAAAAGCGTCTGTGCGCTGCTGAGCCTGCTGCTGTTGCTGTCAGCCGTGCTCTCTGTGAAGGCTGCCGCAGAAACCGCCCCTGCAAAGGTCGTTCGCGTTGGTTCGTTTGAGGACACCTTCAACTATGTCAACGAGAAGGGCGCAAGAAAGGGCTACGGCTACGAATTGCTGGAAACACTATCCGGCTATACAGGCTGGCAGTTCGAGTATGTGACCTGCGACTGGTCGGACTGCTTCGAAAAGCTCAAAAACGGCGAGATCGACATTATGGGCGATATTTCTTATACGGAAGACCGTGCCGAGGAGATGCTGTTTTCGGACGAACCGATGGGGGAGGAAAAATATTACCTTTACGCCGATCTCTCGCGCGCAGACATCTCCGCTTCCGATTACAAAACGCTGAACGGCAAAAAGATCGGTGTTCTGATGGGAACGGAACCGGAGGTGATGTTGACCGAATGGGAAGAAAAACACGGCCTGAAAACGCAGCACGTCAACGTCTCCAACAACGAGGATGTGAAGCAAAAGCTGGCAAATCACGAGATCGACTGCTTTGTTTCACTGGAAGAATCCTTCTGGGCAGAGCTTGGCATCTCGACCATAACCCGCGTGGGAAAATCCGGCATCTACTATGCGCTCAACAAAGACCGTCCGGATCTCAAGGAAGAACTGGACAATGCGATGCGCGCGTTGGACGAAGCGGCTCCTTTTTATACGGCAGATCTGTATAAAAGATACTTCTCGCTGGATTATATCCCTATCCTTACGGGGGAGGAAAAGGCGTGGCTCAGAGGGCATGGTACTATCCGGATGGGCTTTCTGACGAGTGATCGCGGCGTCAGCACCTATGACCCTGCCACCGGGGAGATTACCGGAACAATAACGGACTATATTCAGTTTGCCGCAGATTGTCTGGGAAATCAGGAGCTGGAATTCCAGTTGGTCGGTTATGACGACAAAGAGGCGGAACTCAATGCGCTGAAATCAGGCGAGATCGACATGATCTTCCATTTCGACCAGAGTCCCAATCTGGCAGAAGAATATCGCGTTGCCTGCACCAACACAACTTGGACCTCCAATATGATGGCGGTCACGAACCAACAGCTCTTTACCGAAAATAAAGTGAACCGCATTGCCGTTCCCCAAAACAAGATCTCCCTAACAAGGTACCTTGCGTTTTATTATCCGCAGTGGGAAATCGTGGACTGCGATACACAGGAGGATGCGATAAAACTGGTCAAGGACGGACAGGCAGACTGTTTTATCACAGGGGTCAGCAGCGAGGCGAAATACAGCAAGAATCATGGGTTTTACAGCGTTCTGCTGCCAAATCCTGCCAAATCTTGTTTCGCGGTCAATAGCGGAAACCGCAGCCTGCTGTCCATCCTGAACAAAACGATCAAGGCCATGCCAGCCAATATGCTCACCAGCTCTCTGGCGATGTATAAGAGCTCCTCGCGGAAGGTTACCCTGAGCGAGTTTATAAAGGATAACTTCTTTATGGTTCTGCTGGTCAGCAGCATTGCGGTTGCAGCCATTCTGCTCACGATCCTGAAGCTGCTGCGGAAGGCGCGCAAAGCCGAAGCTGCTGCAAGGAAAGCCGCAAACGATACGCAGGAGCTGAATGCAAAATTGCAGATCGCCGTAGAAAACGCCGAGAGCGCGAACCACGCCAAATCCACCTTCCTGTTCAATATGTCGCATGATATCCGCACGCCCATGAACGCCATTATCGGTTACGCAGACCTTGCTTCCCGGCATTCGGACGACCCTGCAAAGCTGAAAAATTACATGGAGAACATTCAGGTGTGCGGACAGAACCTGCTGATGCTGCTGAACAATGTTCTGGATCTTGCCCGAATCGAGAACGATAAGACGGAGATGGAGTATTCTGTTTCGGATGTCGATAAGGATTTCCGTAATTGCGTTGCCATGTTCCGGAATCAGGCAGACAGCAAGGGGCAGACGCTTACGGTGACAACACAGCTGCTGCATCCGTATGTCTATGTGGATATTCCGCACCTGACCGAGGTCTGTACGAACCTTGTCAGCAATGCAGTCAAATACACGGGAGCCGGCGGCACGATCCGCTGCGATGTCACGCAGAAGTCCGGCGAAAAAGAGGGCTGGTGCGATATGGTGATCACGGTTGCCGATAATGGCATCGGGATGTCGCAGGAGTTTCAGAAGCACATTTTTGAACCGTTTGAACGGGAACGTACATCCACCGTCAGTAAGGTGGAAGGCAGCGGCATCGGGATGGGCATCGTGAAAAAGCTGGTCGGACTGATGAACGGTACCGTGGCAGTGGAGAGCAAGATCGGTGTTGGCTCCACGTTTACCGTGACCATTCCCTGCCGCATTGCGTCCGAGGATGAAACACAGGCGAAACGAGAAATAAACCCTTCGGATCAAAAGTGCCTGTGCGGTACAAGGATCCTGCTGACCGAGGACAACGACCTCAATGCGGAGATCGCCACCGAACTGCTGCAGGAAGAAGGCTGTACGGTAGACCGCGCAAAAGACGGTGTGGAATGTGTGGATATGCTGGAAAAAGCTGCGAACGGAACGTATCAGTTGATCCTTATGGACATCCAGATGCCGGTGATGAACGGCTACGATGCGGCAAGAAAAATACGTAGGCTGGACGACCCCCAAAAAGCGGACATCCCCATCATCGCCATGACGGCGAATGCCTTTACCGAAGATAAACAGGCGGCATTGGATGCCGGGATGAATGACCATATCGCAAAACCGATCAATATGAATGTTCTTGTGCCGACTTTGCGGAAATACCTTTGATGCGGACAGAAAGCTGTCGCACTTAAAAACGACCAATCGGCTGCAATGCAACCTATAAACGAATACCGCCGGGGAGCCTTCCCGTTTTGGGGAGGCATCCTCGGCGGATTTTTTAGTTTTCTGCTGCCTTTATAGACTGCGGTCTGCTAATTTCTGCAAGGGAGCATGACCAAAATGATCCTCCATATCAAGCTGATGCTAACAATGTTAATAGGTCCTAACATCGTCGGAAAATATTGAAAAAGCCCGAAAGCGTGCTACAATATATAGATAAAGAGCCTGCCCTCGCTCAAGGGCATGGGCGCTCAGACAGGAAACACAGAAATGAGGGGTAAATATGTTTGATACAAAAAAGCTCGCACTGTTTTTGGGTGGTGTAGTGTTCGGCTCTGCCGGCTTCAAGGTGCTGTCCAGCAAGGACGCCAAAAAGGTCTACACCCAGACCACTGCTGCGGTGCTGCGGATGAAGGACTGCACCATGCAGACCGTGAACAAGGTGCAGGAGGAGGCAGGAGACATCCTTGCCGACGCAAAGGCCATCAACGAGAGCCGCGCCGCCGAGGCTGCACAGGAGGTCATTGAGGATACGGCTGAAGAGCAGCCCGCAGAGCAGACTGCACAGTGATACAACGCAGCGGAGCCGCCCTTGGGCGGCTCTTTTTTACGCAGAGGGGTAAGAAAAGCAATGAAATGTACGATCTTACATGAAGGAAAGGGACGGATGCGGGTGCACGTCTGCGCCGTGCGCATGACCCTGCACCGGGCAGATGTGCTGGAGGCCTACCTGAACGGGCAGGACAACATTCAAAAAGCCACCGTCTACGAGCGCACCGGAGATGTGGTGCTGACCTACCGGGGCAGTCGGAAGGATGCCGCTGCCCTGCTGGCCGCCTACCGCTTTGACAACGCAGAATTAGAGGTGCTGGTCACCTCCCACGACAGCCGGAAGATCAATCAGGAATATCAGGAAAAGATGGTCAGCCTTGTGGCAGGTCGGGCGTTCTGCAAGGTGTTCCTGCCTGCGCCCATCGCGGCGGCCTATACGGTGTGGCGCTCCATCGCCTTTGTCTGGAAGGGCGTCCGCTGCCTGCTGCACCGCAAGCTGGAAGTAGAGGTGCTGGATGCGCTCAGCATCACCGCCTCCCTCCTGCGGGGTCGATTACAGCACGGCAGGCTCGGTGATGTTCCTGCTGACGGTGGGCAGCCTGCTGGAGGAGTGGACGCGGAAAAAGAGCTTGGACGACCTTGCCCGCAGCATGGCGCTGAATGTGGATAGGTCTGGGTGCGTACCCCGCAGGGCGAGGTGCTGGTGCCGTTGCCCGCGTTCACGCCGGGGACGAAGTGTGGTGCGCTCCGGCACATGATCCCGTTGGACGGCATGGTGCTGGAAGGCGAAGCGATGGTGAACCAAAGCTGCCCTCACCGGAGAATCCATGCCGGTACGCAAGACCACCGGTGCTACCGTCTACGCCGGAACAGTGGTGGAAGAGGGCGAGTGCGTTCTTGTGGCCAAGGCAGAGGGCGGTGCCAACCGCTACGATAAGATCGTGGCCATGATCGAGGAATCGGAAAAAGCTCAAGTCCGGCACCGAGAACCGGGCCTTGCAGCTGCGACGCTTGTCGCGTGGTGCCTTGCCGGTACGGCGGCCACCTATGCCTTTACCCGCAACGTCACCCGCGCCAATCTCCATCCTCATGGTGGACTTTTCCTGCGCATTGAAACTCTCCATGCCGCTTGCGGTGCTCTCTGCCATGCGGGAGTGCGGGGAATACCACATCACCGTAAAGGGCGGCAACGTATCTGGAAGCGCTGGCGCAGGCGGATACCATCGTGTTTGATAAGACTGGTACCCTCACCCGCGCACCCCCCAGGTGGTGCAGGTGGTGCCCTTCTCTGGCTGCGAGGAGCAGGAAGTATTGCAGCTTGCCGCCTGTCTGGAAGAACATTTCCCCCATTCCATGGCAAACGCCGTAGTCCGTGCCGCCAAGGAGCGGGGAATCTCTCACGAAGAGATGCACTCCGAGGTGGAATACATCGTGGCGCACGGCATTGCCAGCCGGGTAGGCGGCACGCGGGTGGTCATTGGCAGCGCCCACTTCATTTTTGAGGATGAGGGCTGCACCATCCCGGCAGAGGAACAGGCAAAGTTCGATGCGCTGGACCCGCAGTATTCCCACCTGTATCTGGCAGCGTCCGGGGTACTGGCGGGGGTCATCTGCATCGCAGACCCCCTGCGCCCGGAGGCGGCACAGGTGCTGCATAAGCTCCGGAAACTGGGCATCACCCAGACCGTTATGATGACCGGCGACAGCGACCGCACCGCCCGTGCCATTGCGGCGCAGGTGGGGGTAGACCGCTGCTTTGCGGAGGTGCTGCCGGAGGATAAAGCCGCCTTTGTGCGCAATGCCAAAGCCGAGGGACATACGGTGGTGATGATCGGCGACGGCATCAATGATTCGCCTGCCTTGTCGGCGGCAGATATCGGGATCGCCATCCATTCCGGTGCTGCCATCGCCCGGGAGATCGCCGACGTGACCATCCGCGCGGACAGTCTGGAAGAGCTGGTCACCTTAAAAGCCATTGCCAACGCCCTGCAAAAGCGGGTGGGCAGCAATTACCGCTTTGTGCTCAGCTTCAACTCAGCGCTCATCCTTCTGGGCGCACTGGGCATCCTGCCCCCTGCCACCAGCGCGATGCTGCATAACCTTTCCACCCTTGGCATCAGTCTGCACAGCATGACAGACCTGTTGGAGCAGAAGCATTCCCTGTAAAAATGACAAATCATCCCAGCCAAAAAGGAGGCTGCTGCACAAATACCGTGCGGCAGCCTCCTTTTTTGGTTCAGATAAACCGGCAGAAACCCAGCCAGCAGCCCAGCAGGGAGAAGAGCAGCGCCTTTGTCAGTGCCAACTTGACCGCATTCAGGATGCCGGTAGAGGAGTAGGTGGCACCGGAAACAGCATCCACATTGGGGTTTTGGCCTTCCAGAATGGCGGGGATGACCTGTTTTGCCCGGGAGAGATATTCCTCCTCGTCCTCGGCGCTCAGAAGGGTGATATCGGTGATCTTATCCTCTGCCACCGTGACCTGCACTGTGATCTTGCCCTCAAAGCCCATGGCTTCGGCGGTATAGATGCCGTCCAGATAGGTAGAGGGTGCGGTGAATTCCTCCACCACCAGCGGTGCGGCGGGCTTGGGCTGGGGCGGCAGGGGGTTATTCACCACCTCGCCGGTCAGAGCGTTCTGCACTGCGCCCAGAATGCCCCGGCTGGTGTAGGTGGCCTCGGAAACGGCATCCACTTCCCAGCTCTGGGCTTCCACCACGGTGGTCAAAAGCCGCTTGGCGCGCCGCAGAAACTGCCTGGTCTCGTGGGAAGCGTCCAGAATCCCGACCTCCGTGATGCTGCCGTTTTCCATGGTGACCTGTACCCGGACGGTGCCGCCGTAGCCCCGGGAAGAGCCGACGTAAACGCCGTCGGCATAGGGCAGTTTGGGGGCAGTACTTCTTCCTCCGCTTCAGAGGAAGCGGCTTCCACCGGCTGCTCCACCACAGCCGTCAGTCTTTCCGGCACAGCAGCCAGAACCGGCACAGTGCGGGGCAGGGCAAAAAGCACGGCAGCTGCTGCCGCCACCGCCGGGAGCAGCTGCACCAGCGGCAGCAGCGCTTTGCATCGTTTTTTGTTCATTCCATCTTCTCCTGACACGGAAAAGCAAGGCCGCCTGTTTCAAGCGACCTTGCCGTTTTGTGCTATATGTTGGCTGAATCAGGCAGCCTTCCGTAAACTTACAGTGCCACGTTGACCGGCAGGACATACACGCCGTCGGCGGCGTAGAAGGTGATTTGAGTAACAGTCTTACCGATGATGGATGCAAAATAAGGGTCATCGGCATTGAAGCCCAGCTTGGTACCATGCCAGATGTTGGCCACATGATGCAGGCCGTACTCACTGCCATCGGCGGTGGTCAGCACTACGCCGTAGACCTTGTTGGCCTTGTAGTCCAGATCAAAACCGGAGATCTTCATCTCGTAGGTGGTGTGGTGACCGTTGGTCTTCAGCTCCACAGTGGTGCCCTCTACGGTGGTCTCGGTGGCGTGGACCTTGCCAAACTCCCACTTGCCGCTCAGCAGGTTATACCATGCAGTGATGTAGCAGGCAGGGGTCTCGCTGAGCTTGTAGTAAGCGTAGCTCTCGTTCTCAAACAAGGCATCTGCGCCAGTGTAGGTGGTGGTGGATTCCTTGCCCTTCAGGGTAACGGTAATGTCGTAGCTGTCGGCATCGGTGACCTGCTTTGCATTCTTCAGCGCCCACGGGGTCAGCACCTTGACCGGGAAGGAAACGCCGGTGATGTCGGTGCCGTCCGCATTGACGTGGTAAGAACCGGCGGCAAGGTTGCCTGCACGGGTCTTGTTCTTGGTGGCACTGGTCACCGCATCGATCTCAGATGCGTTGTCCACACCGGCAGCTTTGTAGAAATCGGCGTAAGGGATGTTCATCTGGACATAGCTGGAGGACAGGCCGTTCTCCTGCTCCACATCTTCTGCAGCGAAGGCCGGGACTGCCACAGCGCATACCAGCATGGCGGCCGCAAGGGCACCTACAAATACTTTTTTCAATCTCATTGTAACACACCTCTAGCTTTGGTTTGAAAATACACGGTTAGCTCGATCTAACATTTCGCGCAAAGAAAAACCTGCGGGGCGAGGCCCCTCAGATGGTTAGACTGAGCTAATTGACGAAACTTAAAATAGCACACCTGCAGAGCCTTGTCAAGAAAAAGCGGGGATGTTTATGGAGGTTAATTTTTTGGCAGAAGGTGCCGCAAAGCCCTTGGGCAACACCGCACAATTCCCGCCTGACGGCTTGAGCACCGTTCCGGCGGCTGCGGCACTTAGAATTATGCGATATTGCCCTTGACCTTTTTGCCGGAGCGCAGTATACTTTTATGCAGTTAGTCATGGTTAACCGCAAGGAGGTACTACATGATACAAGACGCATTCTGGGGGATCTTGATCCCCTTTCTGGGCACAAGTCTTGGGGCGGGCTGTGTGTTCTTTTTGAAAAACTCTCTGCGTGACGGCATCCAGCGCGCCCTCACCGGCTTTGCCGCCGGAGTGATGGTGGCGGCATCGGTATGGAGTCTGCTGATCCCGGCCATGGAGCAGGCTGCAGATCTGGGCAGGCTGGCGTTTTTCCCTGCAGCGGTGGGCTTCTGGCTGGGCATCCTGTTTTTGCTGCTGCTGGATCATCTTATTCCGCATCTGCACCAGAATAGTTTGCAGGCCGAAGGGCCAAAAAGCCAACTCCAACGCACCACGATGATGGTTCTGGCAGTGACGCTGCACAACATCCCGGAGGGCATGGCGGTGGGGGTGGTCTATGCTGGCTATCTTGCCGGGACTGCTCAGATCACTGCAGCCGGAGCGTTGGCACTTTCCCTTGGGATCGCCATCCAGAACTTCCCAGAGGGGGCCATCATCTCCATGCCCCTGCGGGCAGAAGGAATGCCAAAACGCCGGGCGTTCTGGGACGGAGTACTATCTGGCATCGTAGAGCCCATTGGGGCAGTGCTGACGATTCTGGCAGCAGGCATCGTGGTGCCTGCTTTGCCCTATCTGCTCAGCTTTGCTGCCGGAGCCATGCTGTATGTGGTGGTGGAGGAACTGATCCCCGAAATGTCGCAGGGACAGCACTCAAACGTTGGCACGATGTTTTTTGCGGTAGGCTTCAGCGTGATGATGGTGCTGGATGTGGCGCTGGGGTGACGATTTGGGGGCCGAAAGCGAAATCTATTTCGGAATCTCCGAAAATGCCTAAACTTCTTGACAGAGGTAACAGCAGGGCGTATTATTTTTGCAGAAGGACCGCTGCGTAGCGGTTTTTTACGAGGTTAAAAGTTAGCTTTATCTAACTTGTAGCTCTGCTCTGCACGAAGAAGCACGTCTCTTCCATTTGCGGGCAGAAAAAACAGAAGGAACGTATCACGATGAAAATCTACACATTTGGTGCAGAGGATGCCCCGGTGCTGTTGCTGCTACCGGGTACCTGCTGCCATTGGAAAAGCAATTTCGGTGCAGTGATTCCGCTTCTGGCAGACAGCTTCCGGGTGCTGTGTGTCAGCTACGATGGCTTTGACGAAACCGAACAGACCGAATTTCCCACCATGCTGGAGGAAACCAAAAAGATCGAAGCCTACCTCAAGAACCACTGCGGTGGTCACATCCGGGCAGCCTACGGCTGCTCTCTGGGCGGCTCCTTCGTGGGGCTGCTGGCGGCACGGCAGAACATCCACATGGACTACGGCATTCTGGGCAGCTCCGACCTGGATCAGGCATCGCCGCTGGTGGCAAGCTTGCAGACAAATCTTCTGCTGCCGTTGATCTACCCTGTGGTTCGGGACGGAAAGTTTAAGGCAAAATTTCTCCAAAAGCAGCTGGAAAAACATGCCAAAGAGTCGGGGGATTATGTCAAAGCTTTTCTGAAAATGTTCGGCGATGCCCGCCCTTATGTGACCATGCAGAGCTGTAAAAATCAGTTCTATTCCGATCTTATCACCCCGCTGCCGGATAAAATCCATATACCCGGCACCGAGATCCATATCTTCTACGCTTTGAAGATGGGCAAAAAATACCGTGCCCGGTATCAGCAGCATTTTGTACATCCGGTTCTTCATGAGCAGAACTTGCAGCACGAGGAGCTGCTGGCCTGCCACCCGGAACAGTGGGCGCATCTGGTAAAAAGCATTGCATTGTGAACGGTAAACAGAAAGAGGGTGGAGTTGTGTCCTTTTTTGAAAACACCCGCAAGCCTGCAGGCCTTGGCGGGAAGATCATGGTTGTTATGATGAACTTTGGACACAGCGCAATGGCAGAATGGGGGCTGCACTTTTTGCAGCCTGCCCCGGATGCCATGGTGCTGGACTGCGGCTGCGGCGGTGGGGCGAACATTAAAACGCTGTTGAAGCTGTGCCCCAACGGCAAGGTGCAGGGCATTGACTACTCGGCTGTCAGCGTAGAAAAAGCGCGAAAGGTCAATGCGGGTGCCATTGCGGAAGGGAGGTGCAATGTGCAGCAGGCAAGCGTGGCAGAGCTGCCGTTTGAAGCGGAGCAGTTTGATGTGGCAACCGCATTTGAAACGGTCTATTTCTGGCCGGAGCTTGCGCAAAATTTCAGAGAGGTCTATCGGGTGCTGAAGCCCGGCGGGACTTTTTTCATCTGTAACGAAGCAAACGGTGAAACAGCAAAAGACGACAAATGGACGCAAATCATTAACGGTATGACCATCTATACGG
>ENA-OQNM01000601-OQNM01000601.1-human-gut-metagenome-genome-assembly--contig:-NODE-601-length-12973-cov-3.084306_pt1 | contig 12973 bp, 9 predicted proteins | sample MGYA00242632_ERZ504886 | MGnify/ENA primary metagenome ERZ504886 (study PRJEB26092, sample SAMD00036424) | human gut metagenome | host: Homo sapiens | study: EMG produced TPA metagenomics assembly of... | reverse complement strand
CGATGAACGGATAGCAGTAGACCTGGCCGTGCGGGTGCGCCAGGGAGACGCCGATTTCCTGGCCGTGGTTCTCGAACGGGAAGATCTGCTCGATGCCTTCCATCTTGGAGATTTCGGCGGTACGGAAGGCCCAAGCCTCAACCACGGTGCGCAGGCGGGAGACCGGCAGATCGGCCGGCAGGCCGTCCTCGTTCGGGTCGAAGCAGATGACCTCGCAGCGGCCGGCGGCGAGCTTCTTCTCCCACAGCGGGTTGCCGTCAACGTAGGTCACGTCCTCGGAGACGCCGGGCACGCGCACCATGGAGGGGAAGCGGTTCTCGAACACGACGACGTTGTAGTCGGTGTCCGGCACTTCGCCGTCCTGGTACGGGTCACCGGGCTTGCGGGCGGCCAGCGGGTTGCCCTTGGCGGTAGCGCCGGGGCCGGCGGTGATCGGGCGGTTCATACGGGCGGTGGCCATCGGGATCCAGTCGCCGGTCAGCGGGTCGCGGCGCATCTGCGGGGCGGCGTACGGCACTTCGTTGCCGTCGGCGTCCAGGTGCGGGGCGAAACGGTAGTCCAGCGGGCGCGGGTCCTTGAGCTCGCGGGTCTTGGCACCGGAGACGAACTCGGGGTCGTCGTCCAGGTAGAAGAAGTCACGACCGTCGGCAAGCGTCGTCGGCGTGATGCGGATGTGCTCCTTCGCATACTCCCCGGGGGTGTAGTTGGCGAAATCAGCCATGGGTTTACTCACTTTCCTCAATGATCTCGCTCTGGTGGGCCAGCACGAGTTCCTTTACCAAATCCTTGGTTTTGGCGGCGGAGTCGGGGTCGAGCCCGTCGTCAGTAATGACCGTGTCCACTTGGTCGAAGCGCGCAAACAGCGACAGCGATGTGCAGCTCCACTTGGTGTGATCGGTCAAAACTATGGTGCGATCGGCGATGTCCATCATCGCCATATCGGTTGCGGCTTCCAGCGAATTCGGCATCAGGAAGCCACGGGGAATCGACACCGAGTGGGTGCCGAGGAATACGGTGTTGACACGCAGCGAGGCGACGACCTTGTCCGCGATCGGACCGACAAGCGAGTTCGATCGGGTGATCACTCCGCCGGTGACGATCACCTCCACGTCCTTGGATTCGAGGGCCTGGACCAGTTCGGCCACGGGAATCGAATTGGTGAGGATGGTGATGCCGCTGGACTGCTGCGATTCGAGCAGATGCTGGGCGAAGACATAGGCCGTGGTGCCGCCGCCGATGGCGATTACATCGCCGGGAGCCACATATTTGATGGCTTCCTGGGCGATGGCGTCCTTCAGGCCGATATCCATCTGAGACTTGACAGAGAACAGGGGTTCGCTGAGCAAGGTACTGGTAGTCACCGCGCCGCCATGGACGCGCTTCAACAGTCCCTTGTCGGCAAGTTCGGCGATATCGCGGCGGATGGTCATCGCCGACACACCCAGTTCCTTCGATAGCGCCGTAATGCGCACTGCCCCGCGTGTGCGCAACCTGCTCAAGATGAGGTGCTGACGTTGTGACGAAATCATGCGAACATTATCGCACACAAAAGCTCACAAACCAAACCGGCTTGAGCGTTTTGGGGACAATCTCTCGAAAATCCCGGGCAATTCAGGTGTTCATTTCCACAAAACCGCGCAAAATCGCACATTGCGCGAACCGATATTCTCACAGCGGCTACTAGCGCGATAGCTCACGACCGACGACTCTCCCGCGCGCGTTGCTCAGCGGAGAGTCACGCCTGATACCTGGTGCGTCCCGGTTCATGTATCTTCTGCCGAGCCGACGCCTGCGTGCGCCTCGACACGCAGTAGCCCCCTTCCCCAATTCGCCTAGGCAGGAATCGCCTAGCCGCACCGGCCCAAGCGTGAGACAATAGGCGGTATGACTTACGTTTCTGAAAGCTTCTGGCACGACGCCGTCAACAAAGCCACCACCGATCTGTTCACCTTCGGCTACAAGCACATCATCAAACCGAACTTCGTGTTCAACCACCGCCCCGATGAGGCACACGATCAGATGATCGAGTTCTGCCACGTCGTCAAGAACGTCCCGCCGCTGCTGCTCGCCGAACAGCTGATGCTCGACTACACCGACCCCATTCTGGAAACGAATGTGATGGGCGTCGATTTCACCAACCCGTTCGGCCTGTCCGCCGGCCTCGACAAGAACTGCGAGATGCCCGTGGTGCTGGACCATGCCGGCTTCGGCTTCGAAACCGTAGGCTCCACCACCTCGCGTCCCTGCCCGGGCAACGCCAAGCCGTGGTTCCACCGTCTGCCTGAATACGATTCGATGATGGTGCACGTCGGCCTCGCCAACATCGGTTCGGACAAGGTCATCGAGCGCGCCGAGAAGGCTTGGACTCAGGCCCGCCAGATGCAGCTGTCCGTGTCGATCGCCCGCACCAACGACGACCAGTGCGGCGATTTGGACGAAGGCATTGAGGATTACTGCATTTCAATGCGCCGCGCCGCCGGCCGCACCGCGATGGTGGAGGTCAACGTCTCCTGCCCGAACACGCACGTCGGCGAACCGTTCACCGCGACTCCGGAAGCGCTCGACCGTCTGTTTACGGCGCTCGACAAGATCGACCGCCCGCAGCCCACGCTGGTCAAGATGCCGTTGAACAAGCCGGTGGGGCGAGTACAAGGAGCTGCTCGATGTGCTGGCCGAGCACAACGTGCAGGGACTGTCGATCGCCAATCTGCAGAAGGACCGCACCGGCCTCGAGATTCCGCGCGATTGGGAGGGCGGCCTGTCCGGCGGCCCGTGCACCAACGCCAGCACCGAGCTGATTCGCAAGGTGTATAAAGAGTATGGCGACCGGTTCGCCATCGCCGGCATCGGTGGCGTCTTTACCCCCGAGCAAGCCTATGCGAAGATTCGTTCCGGCTCCAGCCTGGTCATGTTCATCAGCTCGCTGATGTACCGAGGCCCGCAGCAGATCACCGTGTTGAAGCGCGGTCTGGCCCAGCTGCTGCGCCGCGACGGATTCGAGCACGTCTCCGACGCCGTCGGCGTGGACGTGGAGTGAACTCACATATTGCCCTATTACCCATGGGGCGGTAAAACCCTCATGGGGCGGTGATTGTCCCATGGGGCGGTTAGCCAAATTTCACATTCCGCAGAATACCGCCGTTTTGGGTTACCGCCCCACTGAGGATTTAGTTACGCACCGGCCGACGTATTGCGGGGCGGTAGGGAGTCTCGGTGGACGGTATGCCCACGCTTGTTGGCTGCACGCAACGGCCAGTACGGATCGCGCAATGCGGCGCGGCCAATTTCCACGGCATCGGCTTCGCCATGGGCCGAGAATCTTGGCCGCCTGCTTCGGCTTGGTGATAAGACCCACCGCGGTCACCGGAATATCGGCCTTGGACTTGACCTGCTCGGCGAACGGCACCTGATAGTTCGGCTTGACCGGAATCGACACTCCCGACATGATGCCGCCAGTGGACACGTCCATCACATCGACGCCATGCTCCTTCAGCACCTTGGATAGTGCAATGGTCTGATCCAAATCCCAACCGCCGGCGGCCCAATCCGTGGCCGAAATGCGCACCAGAACCGGCACGCCCTCGGGGACGGCCCCGCGCACGGCATCCACAACCTCGACCAGGAACCGAGAGCGACCGGTCAAATCGCCACCATATTCGTCATCACGCTCATTGCTCAGCGGGTCAAGGAACTGAGAAATCAGATAGCCATGCGCGGCATGAATCTGAATCGCCTGGAAGCCGGCGGCCACCGCACGGCCCGCCGCCGCGGCGAACGCGCCGACCAGACCATGAATCTCATCCACGGACAGCGCGCGCGGCGTACGCAACCCACCGAACGCGATTTCAGACGGTGCCATGGTAGGCCAGCCGCCCGCCTCCTCCGGCACGTTCTGACCGTCGTAACCAACGGCAAAGCAACCAGTCGAAGCCTTACGCCCCGCATGGTTGAGCTGGATGGCAGGCACCGCACCCGCCTCGCGAATACCGTCCACGATCCAGCGCCAAGCATCAATCTGCCCGTCTTCCCACAGGCCCAGATCGCACGGCGTGATACGCCCCTCAGGAGCCACGGCGGTGGATTCGACAATCACCATGCCGAATCCGCCGAACGCGCGAGACACGTAATGCTGGTAGTGGAACGGCGTGGGCCTACCATCGCGGGCGAACGACGAATACGTGCACATCGGCGGCAACCAAATACGATTACGCACGGTCACCTCGCGCAGCGTCATTGGCGCAAACAGCCCCGGACGGTCCTTGCTGACTTTCTTATCTGCCTTGCTCACAGCTTCCCTTTCCTCATAATCCTCATAATCATCGAACGATTCGCTCGTCTTGCCCGCGCCGGCCCGCTTCTTGGACCGTGCATCGGATTTTGACTTCTTCTTACCGTGCTTACGGTTCTTCGATGCATCCTCGTGCTTGGTCTTCGGCTGCTTGGACTGATCGCCGTCCGAAGACGAAGCCAGCGTCACCGCTTTGAGATCCGGCACGTCGAATCCACGAAAATCAAAATTCTCATGCGTCAGATCGTCGTTGCTCATCGTTCCCCTTTCCGATGCACGTTCATGGCAAATATTCGATGAACGCGATGGCGTTGTCATTAAGTATTGTAAAATGGGCGTCACCTGAAACAGGTAACGCCCGCAAACTACGTAATTTGGGTATCGCAGTCGGCCATGTTACGCAGACTCAGCCGGCCTGCAATCACCAAATGTCAAACGCCAATCACCAATCACTGGCCATCATTCGACTGCTCTGAATTGGTGCCCTGGGTTTGGGTGTTGTTTTGCCCAGTGTTCTGCGACTGAGACTGATTGTTGCTGCTCTGCGATTGGCTGTTGCCATTCGTAGTGGTCTGCGGCACGCTGAACGTTCGTCCGCCAATGCCCAGATACTTGCCAGTCGTGGTGTACTTCGAGACGGGCTGGCCGTAATCGTTGTCAATCGGTATTTTCTTCTTGGAAATGTAGCTATTGAAGAAGTTGGTAACGGCCGGAGCCGCGATTGTCGAACCATCCCAATAGCTGTTGTACCGGCCGTTGATGGCAATGTTGGAAATACGGTTGGTGTACGGGTTCTGTGCATCGCCGACCACAGCGAACGCCGCAATCTGATTAGGAATGAACGATCCACCGGACACCGCAAGATCCTCACTGGTACCGGTCTTACCAAACGACTTACGCCCGTCAGCCAATCTGAATGACCAACCGGCACCATCCGGCCGCACCGTACCTTGGTTCAGGGTATAAGCGAGTGTTTGGATGATGTCCTTATCCACCGCCTGATGGCAGTTCGCGGATGGAACCTTGAGATCGTTGCCGTCCTTATCGGTCACCTTGCTGATGGCAATCGGGTTGCATTGCACACCATTCGAGGCGTATACGGCGAAGATGCTCGCCATGGTCAGCGGGGACACATTCACCGAGCCGATCATCATGGATGGTGTATACACCTGGGTTTTGTCGATGGTCTCACCCGTGGCGGCGTCATGGTATCCCAGTTCAGTCGCGGTGTCCGCCACCTTGCACAGTTTGAGGATGGCACCCATGGAAGCCTGAGTAGTGTTATGCGAACGGACCAGACCGAGGAATGGGCTTTCTGGGTTCACTGTACCTGCGCCCATGGCGTTCGACACGTTCCACGAATCGGCACCGCCCGAATAGTTACTGCAGGCGAAGTCCGTAGTGGGGTATGACGTCGAGGTCTGGAGGTTGTCGTTGATGGAATGGCCCGCTTCCATCCACGCAATCAGGTTGATCGGCTTCCAGGACGAACCGATGGTCCAACCAGAACCACCGCCATCCGCCAAATCGACGGCATAGTTCTGGCTCGTCTTGGTGGGATCGTTCGCGGCTGCCGGAGTGGCGTCATAGTAACGATTCAGGCCAAAGCTCAGCACTTCGCCGGTTCCCGGTTTGACTGCGGCCATGGCTATCTCCATGCCGCTGGGATCGTCCGGTGGAATGGTATTACGCGCGGTCTCCATCATCGTGGAATTCGCTTCCACATCCAGCGTGGTGACGATTTTCAGGCCACCCTCCTGCAGCAGCTTGTTACGCTCGGCACGAGTCTTGCCGAATTCTTCGGAGTTCTGGATGCGATGCACCACAAAATCGCAGAAGTACGCGTAATCGCCAGTGTCCTGACAGCCGACATTCACGTCCTGTACTTTCAGCGTGTCCTTCAACGGCGTGTTCACAGCTTCGGTGTACTGGTCCTGGGTGATGTATCCTTCCTGCAGCATCAGCTTGAGCACGATATTGCGTTGGTTTTCGCTTTCCTTCTGGTTCTCTTCGACCAGCGGATCGTACAGGCTTGGGTTCTTGGTGATAGCCGCGATGGTGGCGGACTGCACCACGTTCAAATCGGCGGCGGACACGCTGAAGTAGCGCTGGGCCGCGGTTTCCACGCCATACAGGTTGTTGCCGAACTGGGCGATGTTCAAATAGCCCTGCAGAATCTCGGCCTTGGAATACTTCTTTTCCATCTGCACGGAAATCAGCATCTCGCGAATCTTACGGGCGATGGTGTCTTCAGTGGCATGGTACTGGGCGATCGAATCGTCATCCTCGATCGCCTGCATCAGCAGCACGTTCTTGACGTACTGCTGGGTCAGCGACGAACCACCCTGCTGGGAGCCTTTGACGAGGTAGGTCTGCACGAACGCACGCATCACGCCTTGCACGTCGACGCCGGCGTGAGTCCAGAATCGACGGTCTTCGCGCGCCACCACTGCCTGCTGCATGGTTTTGGAAATCTTCTTCAGCGGCACGACGATACGGTTTTGGTTGTAGAACGTCGCGATAACGGTGGAACCGTCTCGCGCGTACATCGTCGACTTCTGGGGCAGACTAGTCACGTCGAAGTCCACGTTTTCTACCTTGAGCGACGGAATCACCGCTTTGGCGGCTTTATTGGCACCGATCACACCCGGTACAAACAACACGCTGGCCGCCACGCCGCCGCAGACGGCAAGCATGATATAGGCCAAGAGGAGAACAAGCACACGTTGGAGAGTGAGGGACTTCTTTTTGGGCATGGGCCCCATTCTAAATGGGGTGCCCTACCAACCGGGCTTACGGTCAGCTCCCGTGAACATATCATCACAAGAATCGCACTAGCGTAACATTGGCTGGAAGTCAGCCGAACGGTCAGCGCCGCGAGCGTCGAATCAGCATACCGGGCTGGAAGATGATGATCGATCGGCCGTCACGTGCGATCCATCCGCGGTTGGAAAAGTCCATCAACGCCTTGTTCACGGTCTCACGACTGGAGCCCACCAGTTGGGCCAGCTCTTCCTGAGTCAGGTCATGCGGCACTTTGAGGCCCTGTTCCACCGGCTCGCCGAAACGTGAGCCCAAGTTGAGCAATGTCTTGGCCAGACGCGCCGGCACATCCATGAATACCAAGTCGGAGATGCGTTCGTTGTTGCCGCGCTGGCGGCTGGCCATGACCTGCAACATGTCGATGGCCACACGCGGATGCTCATCAAGCCATGCGAACAGGGCATCATGCTCCAGCCAGACCACGCGCGTGCCATGGCTCATGGACACCGCGGACGCGGTGCGCGGGCCACCATGAGGGTCGAATACCGGAATCTCGCCAAGCACTTCGCCCGGCGCGTGGATGGACAGCAGCTGCACGCGGTCATCGGAAGAAGTGCGAATCAGCTTGACGCGCCCCTGCTCCAGTAAATACATGCGCTGATCGGTATCGCCTTCGGAGAAGATATAGTCGCCTTTATCGAACGTCGCATGCTTCAAATGCGGCAACAGCTCCTCGGCTTCGGCTGGCGATACCTGCTTGAACAATGCCGTATGCAACAGGATGTTTTCCTCGTCAGCAAAAGCGTTTGGCGTTTCCAAGCTCATCGCACCATCCTTATTGTCCTATGACCGTCGTCGCCCATCCGTCATATTGTAACGCGCCCCACAGGTTTCGTCAGGAGCATGCCCTCATTCGTCACTTCATGTGTGGCACGATCCGATAGCCGTACGACATGCTGACGAATGCGTTACCGCGAAAAACGGCACTGTCGCGGTTACCGCGCTCGCCCATGACAAAACCGCGCACGGCCACCGGCAAAATCGTATACGGCCATCGGTGAAATCACGCCGCAAACCAGTCAATAAGGTGCTCGACGATGTGTTCGCGGCTGAGACCCGTCTGGCTTTTCATCGGGTCCACGCGTTTGACCGCTGATTTCACCGCTTTGTCTGACATCTTCTCGCGACTGGTGTTGAGCACACGGCTCATCTTGGCCGCATCGATGTCATACGCCATGGTCACATGGTGCAGCACCGCGCCGCCTGAGCCTACGGGGAAGCGCCGCTGCGCCGCTCCCCCGATCTTGCCGTACTGCGAGGCGATATCATTGAGGCCCGCGAACCGCACATCCAAGCCAAGTTCGCGCAGCGCTTCGACCAGCCACCAGTCACAGAGCCGGTAGGATTCTTCGATGCTTACGCCCTGAACGAAATCGAGCGGCGCATACAGAGAATAGGTAATGGTGTTGCCCGGTTCGATAAACATCGCTCCGCCACCCGTGCAACGGCGTACCACGTCGAAGCCGAGCTGCTTGGCAATGTCCAGATTCACCTCGTCCTGGGCCGATTGGAAACGGCCGATGACCACAGCCGGGCCCGCCCACTCCCATAATCGGATGGTCGGCTGTCGTGTTCCTGCTGCGACTTCACGCGCCCAGGTCTCGTCAATGGCCATTTGCTCGTCCGGAGTACGCGGATGGTCGTGGATCACGGTGAGTTGAGGCTTGAGGGCGTTCCAGCGCTCCCGGTATTCAGAGCTTTTGTCGGGCTGCTTGGTTTGTGTATTGATGGATGCTGGGATGTTCGGCGCATCGGGGGCTGCCCACCCCCACCCGCCTGCGCTGGAGCCCCCGCCCAGCGGGGGTAAGGTTGCTGCTTACGGCTCGGCTGTATGCGGTTTTGTATGGCAATTTCATCTGTGCCGATAATTTGGCAACTAGGATGGGCGTCCAATACGGACCGCAATGAATCATCGCTAATTAGAGCTCGTTCCAGGTCATGCAACAAAGCATGGGATTCGGCATCCGAAACTGATTCAATAAAGAAATCACCGCTGATATGGCATGACTGTGCGGTGCCGTCATCATCGACGGATACGGTCACGGCGACTAGTTTGCTGCCAACGGTTTTGCATTCCCCATGTCGCATTTGCATGCAACTCAGTATAGAGAGTTTTCTGGCTCCCCTCAGCGAGGGGAGCCAAGTTTGAGGTCACATGCGGGCCAGAATGTCCTTGCCGACCTGGTCGGTGGAGCGCACGGTGGAGCCGAGCTCCTCGATGTCCGCTTCGACGGCGGTATGGATCTTCTTGGCCGCATCATCAAAGCCGAGATGCTCGAGCAGCATGGCTGCGGACAGGATGGCTGCGGTCGGGTTGGCCTTGTTCTGGCCGGCGATGTCCGGAGCGGAACCGTGGATCGGCTCGAACATGGACGGGAACTCGTCGGAGGCGTTGATGCAGCCGGAGGCGGAGTAGCCCACGCCGCCCACCACGGAGCCGGCCTCATCGGTCAGAATGTCGCCAAAGAGGTTGTCGGTGAGAATCACATCGAAACGGCTCGGGTCGGAGACCAGGAAGATGGTGGCCGCATCAATGTGCTGGTAGTCGTGGGTGACCTCAGGGTATTCCTCGCCGACCTTGTCGACGATGCGCTGCCACATATCACCGGCGTTGACGAGCACGTTCTTCTTGTGCACCAGGGTGACGTGCTTCTTGCGCTTCATAGCGAGCTTGAAGGCGTAACGCACCACACGCTCCACACCGTATGCGGTGTTGATGGACACCTCGGTGGCCACCTCCTGCGGGGTGTTGCGGCGCACCGCGCCGCCGGCACCGCAGTACAGGCCTTCGGTGCCTTCACGTACCACCACGAAGTCGATGTCGCCGGGGTTGGCGAGCGGCGAGGTGACGCCCTTGTACAGCTTGGAGGGGCGCAGGTTCACGTACTGGTCGAGGTCGAAGCGGAGCTTGAGCAGCAGGCCGCGTTCCAGAATGCCGGCCTTGATGCGCGGATCGCCCACGGCACCGAGCAGAATCGCGTCGTTGGCCTTGATGCGCTCCTCTTCGTCCTCGGGCAGGATCGCACCATCGCGCAGATAGCGCTCGGCACCCAAGTCGAAGTTCTCGTACTCGAAGTCAGCTACGCCTTCAGCGGCCTTTTCCAAAGCCTTCTGAGCCCACGGAGTGACTTCCTTGCCAATACCGTCGCCGGGAATAACGGCGATTTTATATGTCTTTGCCATAGTTCAAGGAGCCTACTCGCGCTATCACCTGCCGGCCCGAACCCGCTCAGCTAGTGGACATGGCCTAATGAGCGAGCCCCATCACATCCATGCACCAAGCGTTCTCATAGGAAACCTCTTCCCATTGCTTGTAACGCCCGGATAGACCGCCGTGACCGGCCTCGACCTCAATCTTGGCCACCGCGTCCACGCCGGCGGACTGCAAACGGGCCAGCCATTTGAGCGGCTCGACGTACAGCACGCGGGTGTCGTTCATCGAGGTGGTAATGAAGATTCTCGGGAATTGCGCGGCGGCGACCGCGCCGGTGGCAGCCCCACTCAGCACTGCCGTCACCGGCAGCCTCGTCGTTGCCGCCCTCGAGCACGGCGACCGGCACATTCTCGTATGGCGTGTACGACTTCATGTACTGATACACCTCAGGGTCATGCAACGGGTCTCCCCATTCGTCCCATTCGGTGACGGTCAACGGCAAGTCCGGGTCAAGAATGGAGGTCAACGCGTCCACGAACGGCACATCCGCCTCAACACCGGCGTAGCATTCGGGCGCCATATTGGCAATCGCGCCCATCAGCAGACCGCCAGCGGATCCGCCGTTGGCCACGGTGCGCCAAGCATCAGCCAAATGCGCCTTCTGCAGCGCGCGTGTGGCGTCCACGAAGTCCTCAAAGGAATGCTTCTTGTTCAGTCTGCGCCCCTGCTCATACCAGGCGCGTCCCATTTCGCCGCCGCCACGAATATGCGGCACGGCGTACAGCACACCGCGATCCAACATGCTCAGACGAGAGACCGAGAACCCCGGATCGGAGGAAATCTCGTATGCACCATATCCGGTAATGAACATCGGCGAATCCTGCGCCGGGCAATCGCGGTGCCAGACGAGGGAAACAGGAATGCGTTCGCCGTCGCGCGCGGTAATCCACACACGGCGTTCCATGTAATCGCGTGGATTGAAGTTGCCCAACACGGTGGCTCGCTTCAGCAGCGCATCTTCACCGGTGGCGGGATCGATTTCGTGCAACTCGCCCGGGCGGGTGTAGCTGGCGAACGAGTAGCGCATGCGCGGCGCCTCATACGAGGGGTTGCCGCCGACGCCGATGGTGTACAAGCGCCGGGTCTCACCGGGCAGGTGGTCGTCGCTAGCACCATCGGAAGATGACGTGTGATCCGTGGGGGCCTCATCTTCGGTCCACAAGATTTCGCCATGATCGCCGGTGAAGTTTTCGCGATCGTCGGCAACCATGTCCCAGTCGTCCTCCAGGGCAGGCGGCAGCAATTCCGTAAACCGCCACGGCCGTCCGGCCAGGAAGTCGGCGGCAGCCGCGCTCTTGGTCATGTATGCCACGTGCGGCTGGCCGTCGGCACGGTAGCTCAGGGACACAAAGTTGCGATGCAACGCGATGCCTTCGATGCCCAGACCGTGGGCACCCTGCAATATCGCCGGATTGACGGCGTTGAAGTATGCCTCGGTAATCGGCTTATCCGGCTCACCATGTTCACAGCCGTACGGCGACCCGGCGGCAATGCACACGCCTTCGCCGAGTCGGTACGGCGGCTCATGGCCACGCATGTCAATGACGTCGATTTCGAAATTCGGATTGGCAGCGTTGTGATAGACCACGGCGAGTGGCACATCCGCACCGTTCTCCCCCGCGCCTTCAAAACAGGCAAAGCTCACATCATATTCAATATCGTTCTGACGCGGAATGAAAGCTTGGAATTCGCCTTCAGGCGTGGCCACCGGCAGCATCAGCACTTCGGTGGTGGTTTTGGAACCGGTGCCGATCACGATATTGCGCTCATCAAAACTGATGCCAACGCCCACCCAGAACCGTTCATCGGTTTCTCGGTACACGCACACATCCGATTCGACCGCCGTGCCAACACGATGACGCCACACAGCGAGCGGCCGCCAGGAATCGTCCAATTCCACCCAGAACACCCATTGGCCGTCCGGCGTGAAGCATGCGCTGCCAATGCCGGTGAACTGTTCGGGCAGTTCGCTGACCGGCTCCCCGGTCTCCAGCCCGGCAAGGTCGCGAATGCGGAAATCATATCGCTCGTCTCCCGCAACATCCACGCCGTACAGCATCCAACGGCCGTCCTTGCTCAGATCCAAGCCGCCGAGCCGGAAGAAGTCATGCCCCTCGGATTCCTTGTTCGCATCAAAAACGACCTGTTCACCGGGCATGGAGCCGGGCGCGCCTTGCGGATCCACGACCGGCGGGTCCCAGTCATCGGCATCGCGCACGGGGATGCGGCATTGCACGCCATACTGTTTGCCCTGCTGCGTGCGGGTGAAGTACCAGTAATCATTGACGCGCGTGGGAACCGACATATCAGTCTCTTCCACATGCGATTTCAGCTCTTCAAACAACGTATGCCGGAAATCCGCCAGATGCGCCATGCGACGCTCGCAGTACTGGTTTTCGGCAGCTACGTAGCTGCGCACATCATCGGAGTCTTTGTCTCGCATCCACTCGTAATCGTCTTCGAAAACGTCACCGTGGAATTCGCGGCGCTTCGGCTCGCGCTTGGCGTAAGGCGGCATCGCGGCCGCGGCGTTTGTGCTCTCGTCAGTCATACCACGCGATTATAGGTCGAGGCACCGCACCGGGACGCATTCAGTGTTCATCACGCCGCGCCTCTCGCAACACCGTCTTCACGATACGGCACGCAGT
>ENA-OQNM01000600-OQNM01000600.1-human-gut-metagenome-genome-assembly--contig:-NODE-600-length-13002-cov-2.882951_pt1 | contig 13002 bp, 11 predicted proteins | sample MGYA00242632_ERZ504886 | MGnify/ENA primary metagenome ERZ504886 (study PRJEB26092, sample SAMD00036424) | human gut metagenome | host: Homo sapiens | study: EMG produced TPA metagenomics assembly of... | reverse complement strand
GCGTCCGCCACCCCGGCACGCCGGTTTCGATGGTTTCGATTGCGGTGGCCGCTGCACCGGTTGCGCCGGTCTCCTGTGCCGCGGATGCCGTCTGCTTCGATACGGGTGATGCCGTCGTCGTCATTGCCTTGTCCTTTCGCCGTTGACGGGCCGCGCCTGCCGCGTGGCCCCTCTGCCGCGTGCAAGGTCAGGCTTCGATTGTCTGAAGTCGCCCGAAAACAAAAAAGACCTGGAACAACGTGGAATTCGCATATTACGATACGCAAATTCCACGTCGCTCCAGGTCTTGCCTCATTTTGAGTAACAACCCTGCTACGCAACGTGTGTGAAAGATAGGATACGACTTTCTCGGTCGCGACACTCCGAATAGGCGGCAAAAAACGATGATTTTTGACAACGATTGCAGGATTCTGCATGGTGGAATGATGTCGGAATGGGCGCTGCGGCAAATACGGAGAACGGGTGCGGCGGAACACCATAGCGGAACGCTATCGCGGAGCACCGTAGCGCATAGTTGCCGTTTCGCGATGCTTTGCCGGCATTGCCGTGCTTTTGGGGCACCCAGCGCCGATAATGGAACACAGTGGCATACGGCAGCAAGGAGGAACCGTGGCGAACGCATCGAACGCAACGCCTGCAGTGATTGCGGCGTGCATCGTTGATGCCGTCGGCGGCTCCGCGAACATCACCAACCTGACCCATTGCGCCACGCGACTGCACTTCGAACTGGACGACGCCGGCCAGGTCAGCCAGCACGGTCTCGAATCCATCCCCGGAGTCCTCGGCGCATTCCCGCGAACCGGCAATCGTTATCAGGTCATCATCGGCGGAGCGGTCGCCTCGGTGTACGAGCAGATCGTTCGGATGCAGGCAGCGCGGTTGACTCCGGCAACGCAATTACCATCGGCGGCGTCGCGGCCAACGCAGTCCGCGCAATCCACTCAGTCAACGCAATCCACTCAGTCAACGCAATCCACTCAGCCTACGCAGTCCGCGCCGAACCTTTCCGACGACGTCGCACCATTGCGCGATACCGACACCGAGCAGAGTCACGGCCCAGCCAATACATCCCGTCACTTCATGCCTCGTACCATCCGCGAGTGGGGCAGTGCCGCCCGTGCCCGGGCTGCCGCGTTTTTCGACTACCTGTCCGACTCGTTCCGCCCGATTCTGGGCGTGCTACTCGGTGCCTCGCTGGTCATCGCCATCGTCAACGTGATCGTTGCACTCGGCATTGTGCCTGATGGCGAGACGTCCACCGGTTGGATACTACTCAAGGCGATTTGGGAGGGTGTGTTCACCGTTCTGCCGATTATGATCGCTTACAATGCGGCCAAGAAACTGGACGTCGACCCTTGGCTCGGCGGTGCGATTATGGCCGCGCTTATGACCCCGCAGCTTACTGGCGTGATGTCCGGAATGTCCGGGACCGTCCGTATCCAGCGCTCTCTCCGGGGAGATTCAATGCTCGGCCACCGCCACATTCGGCACCGAAACCTGCACCGTGTCGGCGTTCGGCATACCGATTCAACTCAACGACTACAGTGGCAACATCTTCGTACCATTGCTCATGGCCGCCGTGCTCGCCGTGGTCTACCGCGGGCTGAAGCGCGTCATTCCCGACAGCGTACAGCTGGTGTTCGTGCCATTCCTCTCACTGGTCGTCGTTTTTTGCGCTCACCATACTGGTTATCGGGCCTCTGGGAATATGGCTCGGCAGCGGGCTGGGAGCGGCCACAGCATGGCTTAACGCGCACGTGCCATTCCTGTTCGCGCTCATCATCCCGATGCTCTACCCGTTTCTCGTGCCGCTCGGTCTGCACTGGCCGTTGAACGCCCTGATACTGATGAACATTCAGACGCTCGGCTACGACTTCGTCCAAGGTCCGATGGGTGTATGGAACTTCGCCTGCTTCGGTGCCACCGCCGGCGTACTCGTGCTGGCCGTACGCGGCAAGGATTCGGCCATGCGGCAGACCGCGGTGGGGGCGTTGCTCGCGGGATTGCTGGGTGGCGTTTCGGAACTGAGCCTGTACGGCATCCATCTGCATCACCGCCGCGTCTACCGCTGGCTGCTCGCCGGCTGCGCGGCCGGCGGAGTGACCAGCGCGGTGTTCGGCTGGCTGTTCCCGTCCGTGCTGCCATCCGGCCAGATGGTCCGGGGCGTTACGACTACGGCATTCGCCTTCTCCTCGTTGCTGACGATTCCGGTGTTCGATCGGATGTGGGTGTACGCGCTGTCCATCGCCGTTGCGTTTGTAATGGCGATGGTGTTGACGGTGTTGTTCGGGTACCGCACGCCGTCGCGCGCCACCAAGACGCAGATGGTCTCGGCAGACGAGAACGCACGCCCGCAGGATATGGCGAGGGGGATTGACACGACCGTGTCGGATGTGGAGTCTGCGGAAGATTCTCCATCGCGGGCTGCCCCTGATCGGGCTCTTGACTCCAACGCCATCTTGTCGCCGGTCGCCGGCCGGCTGGTGAATCTGGAAGCGACTGGCGATCCGGTGTTCGCCTCCCGCGCGCTGGGGAGGGCGTAGGCGTCGTGCCGGAGACGACCGGTGAGACAGCCGTGCTCGCACCGGTCAGTGGCATGCTGAAAACCGTGGCCCGAACCGGCCATGCCTTCGGCATTAAAACCGATGGCGGCATCGAGGTGCTGGTTCATATCGGCATTGACACCGTCGATATGGATGGCGAGGGATTCGCTGTGGTCGTGGCTAAAGGCGAGCGGATCGCGGCGGGAGAGCCACTGGCCACCGTGGATTTCGGCAAAGTCGCGGCGGCCGGGCACAGCGTTGTGGTGGTGGTGACGGTGGTCAACGCCGCTGAACTGACCGTGGTCACGCCGTTGATCGGCGACGGTAGCGGCGACAACAACGGCGGTGACTGCAAAACCGTATCAGCCGGCAGCCCGATCATCGATGTGGAACAATGACGTTGCGAAAGGATGCCATGGAAATACTGCGAGTGTTCAACAACAACGTCGTGCTCGCCAAAGGCGGCGACGGCGGTGAGGTGATTCTCACCGGCCGTGGACTGGGGTTCCAGGCCAAGCCGGGGCAGACGGTCGACGAGTCGAAAGTCGTGCGCACCTTCGTGCCGTCGGACGGGCGTGACCCGGACCATCTGGCGCAGATGCTGGCGGACATTCCGCCCGAAATCATCCGCGTGGTCGTCGAATCCATGCAGGAAGCCGGACTGGGGAGCGTGAGACCGGCAGCACCACGCTGGTCATGGCCTTGTCGGATCACGTGGCGAATGCGGTGGAGCGGGTGCGGCGCGGCATCGACATTACCTACCCGCTGCTCGGCGAGGTGAGCAACCTGTACCCGCAGGAATACGCGCAGGGGCGTGCGATGCTCGCATCGCTCAATGCGCGGCTCGACGTCACGCTGCCGGACGGCGAGGCCACCGCGCTTGCCATGCATCTGGTCAACGCCGGCTTCGCCACCGGCGACCTGTCCTATACGTATACGATGACGGGCGTGATCCAGCAACTGCTTGACATTATCGACCACAGCTACGGCATCACGTTGGACCGCAGTTCCGTGAATGTGGGCAGGTTCATCACCCATCTGCGTTACCTGTTCGTACGCATCCACCAGCACCAGCAACTGACGGATGAGCCGGCACCGGTGATGAAGGTGATTCGTGAGTCCTATCCCGCCGCGCTACGATGCGCGCGAACCATCGCCTCCCTGCTCGAACTGCGCCTCGACACGGATATCAGCGACGACGAAACCGCCTATCTGGCAATGCACGTCGCCCGAGTCACCGGCCACGCATCGTAGTAACGGATTAGCGGATTGGCGAATCAGCGAATCGGCTCGAGTGTACCGGTCATTTCGGCGAAATTCGAGGTGGCGTTTGAAGCAGCGGCCTGCGCGGTCTTTTCCAGCGCGGAGGCGTCGGGTACGCGCACGATCAGCGCGCGATGATCCACTGAGAAACGATATGTTGTTTCCGGTAGCATGTCGCCGTCCACCTGCGCTTTGGCCGGCTTTTTCCAATGTGATTTCGGCACTGACGCCCTGAACCTGTTCGATGGTCGAGTTCGTGGACAGCGGGTTCTGTTCGGGCTTGCCGATAATCGTCTGATGCACCACGTCGCCGAATAGATTGGCCCAGCCAAGGATGCCGCCGGTGGTGTCGATGATTTCGAAGTCCAGCAGACCATCGTCATAGGATGCCGCCGGCATCAGCGAGAACATGGGAATCTGGCCGCAGTTGCCGGCCATCACCGTGCGGAAATCGAGATTCTTGATGGTGTGGGTCGAGCCGTCGGCGCTGGTGACTGTCAGCGTGCCGCGGGAACTTCGGCGCGAACAGGTTCTTCACGCCGCCCACGAAGTAGGCGAGCCAGCTGATGTTCGCCTTGAGCTCGGGGTTGGTGTCGTCGATCATGGCCGCATCGAAGCCGATGCCGGCGATGATGAGGAAGGCGTGGCCGTGGTCGTCCTCCGGGTGGTCGAGCAGGGTGAGACGGCCCATGTCCACCAGGCGGGAGCCGTGGGAGGTGGCCACGGTCAGCGCGGCGTCGATATCGTCCACGGGAATGCCCATATTGCGGGCAAACAGATTGCCGGTGCCAATAGGGATGATGCCCAGCGCGTGGCCGGTTCCCGAAAGTGCGCTCGCCACCGTGCGCACCGTGCCGTCGCCGCCGACCGCGATCACCACGTCGGCGCCGTCCTCCAGCGCCTCAAGCGCGCAGACCCTGCCGTCCTTGTCAAGCTGGGTGTCGTAGAAGCGGATGCGATTGAGCCCCTTGGCCTCGCAGAACCTCTGGATATGCAGCCTGCGGGCTTCGGCCTGCGGTTTGGACGGATTCACGATGAAGGCGTACTGCACCTCGTCGTCCCGGCGCTTCTCCAGCGTCTGAGCCAGCTTGCGGCGGCGCTGCGCGCGCAGGGCGATGACGATGACGGCGATGAGCACCACCACAATGGCGATTGCGGCGATGATCAGAAACACGGTGAGGGCAGGCTGAGGCATGGCTCCTATTGTTATCGGTGGGGAGGTCGTTTGCGGCCATGGTGCGCCGTACGTGAACATTTCCTGCACGCAACAGCCCCGTGGGGCGTGATTATGGTTCAATCGCGTCTCATCTGACGAAATTGGCCGGGTGGACCCGTCCGCGGACTTTCCCGGGCTTCCCTGTGATTTCCGCGTGACTCCCGCGCATTCGGCCATTGTCGGTGTCTGCTTACGCGGCTAGTCTGGTGCCCATGCTTGATATTCAATTCATCCGTGAACACACCGATATCGTCAAGGAATCCCAGCGCAAGCGCGGCGAGTCCGTGGAGCTCGTCGACGAAGTGCTCTCCTCCGACACCGCACGTCGTGAGGCGCTGAAGGCCTTCGAAGAGGCTCGCGCCCAGCAGAAGGAAATCGGCAAGAAGGTCGCCTCCGCCCCGGCGGACGAGAAGGCCAAGCTCATCGCCGAAACCAAGGAACTGTCCCAGAAGGTCTCCGAATACAAGTCCAAGGCCGATTCCGCAGCCGAGGAATACACCACCGCCATGTGGAAGCTCTCCAACATCGTGGAGCCCGAAGCTCCCGAAGGCGGCGAGGATGACTACGTGGTCGTCAAGAAGGTTGGCCAGATTCGCGACTTCGCGGCCGAAGGCTTCGAGCCCAAGGACCACCTGACCCTCGGCACCGGCGTGGCCGGCATCGACATGCGCCGCGGCGTCAAGGTCGGCGGCTCCCGCTTCTATTTCCTGCGTGGCCAGGTGGCCCGCATGCAGATTGCCATGCTCACCATGGCCGTGGACCAGGCCGAAGAGCACGGCTTCACGCTGGCCATCACCCCGACGCTCGTGCGCCCCGAGGTCATGCGCGGCACCGGCTTCCTGAACTCCCACGCCGACGAGATCTACCGTCTGCGCGAGCCCGATGACCAGTACCTGGTCGGCACTTCCGAAGTGGCGCTCGCCGGCATGCACGAGAACGAGATCCTCGACCTCGGCAACGGCCCGCTGCGCTACTGCGGTTGGTCCTCCTGCTACCGCCGCGAGGCCGGTGCCGCAGGCAAGGATACTTCCGGCATCATCCGCGTCCACCAGTTCGACAAGGTGGAGATGTTCGTTTACGCCAAGCAGGAGGACTCCTACAAGGAGCACGAGCACCTGCTGGCCATGGAACAGGAGATGCTCGCCAAGGTCGAGGTGCCCTACCGCATCATCGATACCGCCGCCGGCGACCTCGGTTCCTCCGCCGCCCGTAAGTTCGACTGCGAGGCTTGGGTGCCGACCCAGGGCCGTTACCGCGAGCTCACCTCCACCTCGAACTGCACCGAGTACCAGGCTCGCCGCCTGAACGTCCGCGAGCGTATGGAAGACGGCGGCACCCGCCCGGTCTCCACCCTGAACGGCACGTTGGCCACCACCCGTTGGCTGGTCGCCATCATGGAGAACCACCAGCAGAAGGACGGCTCCATCGAGATCCCGAAGGCCATGCGCGCCTACATGGGCGGCAAGGAAGTTATCGAGCCCACGAAGTGGGAGGCCTGAGTCTCATCGTGCTTTAGCTCCCTCTGATGAGGGAGCTGTCAGCGTAGCTGACTGAGGGAGAGATTACTGAGGGAGAGATCGCTGATAGCCAGCAGGCGAATCCAAGACCGACCGCACTGCCGAATATCAACATCCCTCCCTTCTGTATAATGAATACTTGCGCGTGTGAACGCGCATCAGGACAGGTGTCTGAGCGGCCTAAAGAGACGGTCTTGAAAACCGTTGAGGGGCAACCCTCCGCGAGTTCGAATCTCGCCCTGTCCGCGAACCGAGGCCTGGGCAACATGCCCAGGCCCTTTTTTCTTTTTCTGGAACCTGTCTTCTTGATTGCCGCCGGGGTGCTGATATATTGGTTTGTGATGCCGTAACATGCGGTGTCCCCGTTGATATGACGGGCCGATCGGCGTGAGCCGATAAGAAAAGGCCCGACGTTTGCAGCATCGGGCCTTTGCGTTGATTACCGGCTTGCGCCTTTAATCAACAAGGTTGCAAGATGAATCATATCACGATGCACGGTAGTCTGACCGTGAACGGGCGCACCGTGATCGTCCATATGGGCGATGGCGAGGCGAACGCCACGGTTGACGGCACGCACTTCAACGTGCGTAGCCTGTGGCAGCTCTACCAGTTGCTGAGACTGCTCGTGTAGCGTCTCATTAAGGTGCGGTGCCCCCTGGTCGGGTATCGCGCCGGCGACCTGAAAACCGATAATGTTGGCAAGTGCTTGCAATTTGCGGTGGACGATTGCAAGCTAACGTCTTGGATTGTTGCCGCTATCCAATATCTCATTAGGCCTACCGGCGGACCAAAAGTACGTTGCTTTGTAAGGGGAGTTAATGAAATGAACAAATCCGCGCAATCGAGCATCGAACCGGTTTAATGCTACTCGCCTCAACGGGACGCGCGGTAATTGTTAGCTAAGTTGACAATAAAAGAATGAGGGCATACATTGGTAATCAGTCATCACACTGAGATGATGATTTCACTACGAAGGAGTAGAGATATGGTATCTCGCAATAAGCGCATCGTGGCTGCTTTTGCCGCGGTAGCAGCAATGGGAATGGGCTTGGCCGGTTGCGGCAGCGACACTGCCGGCGACACGAAGACCACCGATGATGGTGGCGTGGTCAACATCACCTACATGCACCGTCTGCCGGATTCCGAGGGCATGACTCTGGTCAACGACATCGTTGCCAAGTGGAATAAGCAGCATCCGGATATTCAGGTCAAGGCCACCAAGTTCGATGGTAAGGCCTCTGACATGATCAAGAAGCTTGAGACCGACGTCAAGTCCGGCGAGGCTCCGGATCTGGCTCAGGTCGGTTACGCCGAGCTGCCTGAGGTCTTCACCAAGGGTCTGCTGCAGGATGTGACCCAGTATGCCGAGCAGTACAAGAACGACTTCGCATCCGGCCCGTACAGCCTGGTTCAGGTTGGCGGCAAGGCTTACGGCCTGCCGCAGGACACCGGCCCGCTGGTTTACTTCTACAACAAGGCTGAGTTCGAGAAGCTCGGCATCACCGAGATTCCGCAGACCGCCGATGAGTTTATCGCCGCTGCCAAGACCGCTGCCGCCGCTGGCAAGTACATCATGTCCTACCAGCCTGATGAGGCCGGCAACATGATCTCCGGTCTGGCTGGCGCCTCCGGTGGTTGGTACAAGGTGAAGGGCGACTCCTGGGTCGTCAACACCGAGACCGATGGCTCCAAGGCAACCGCTGACTTCTACCAGCAGCTGCTCGACGCCAAGGCAGCCACCACCAACCCGCGTTGGGATCCGTCCTTCGATGCATCCATCAAGGATGGCTCGTTGATCGGTACTGTGGCCGCCGCTTGGGAAGCCCCGCTGTTCATGACCTCCTCCGGTGGCACCGGCTCCGGCGAATGGCAGGTCGCTCAGCTCGGTGACTGGTTCGGCAACGCTGGCAAGACCGGCCCTGACGGTGGTTCCGCCGTGGCCGTGCTGAAGAACTCCAAGCACCCGAAGGAAGCAATGGAGTTCCTGGATTGGTTCAACACCCAGGTTCCTGATCTGGTTTCCCAGGGCCTCGTGCCGGCTGCTACCACTGAAGACGCTGAGACTCCTTCCGAGTGGTCCACCTTCTTCGGTGGTCAGGACATCATGAAGGTAAATTCAAGACCGCTAACAACAACATGGGTGACTTCACCGTACATGCCTGGCTTCTCCGCAGTCGCCGCCAAGATGAACGAAACCGCCGCCAAGGCCACCGATGGCTCCGGCAAGGTTGCAGACATCTTCTCCGACGCACAGACCACCTCTGTGGATACGCTGAAGAACTTCGGCCTGTCTGTTTCCGAGTGACATTAACGGTTAGGGTTCCTTCCAGCCGCTGATATCCTCAACCGCACATCGAAAGGCCGGAGCTCAACACTCCGGCCTTTCCTTTTACTCGAGTTCGGTTCGTCATTAATTGTGTTTGATCTGACTGCATCGATTCGAACTGCATTACGTACTTTCTATTTCTCACTGTTCTTTTGAAAGACAGGTTTCCCTATGACTGCAACAACAAAAACGGCGAAGACGGGGGTCGCCAGGCGTGCCGATAAGCCAAAGGCTTCTGATGCTGTGAAGCGTGAGAATCGTACCGGCTGGGCCTTCATGGCACCGTTTGGCATCCTGTTCGCTCTGGTATTTATTCTTCCCATCATTTGGGCTATTTATTCCAGCTTCTTCCGCCAGGTCACCACGGGCGGTGGCGCATACGGCGGCGGGGAACTGGTCGATAAGTTCGTCGGACTTCAGAACTTCCAATACGTTATTACTTCCGGCAACTTCTGGGCTGGCGTGGGCAGGGTAGTGCTCTACACCGTGATTCAGGTGCCGGTCATGATCATCGCGGCACTTGCTCTGGCAATGCTCATCGATTCCTATATCGTCAAGCACATCACCGCATTCCGTCTGAGCTACTTCCTGCCGTACGCCATTCCGGGCGTGGTCGCATCCATCATCTGGGTGTACCTCTACAACGGCCAGATTTCCCCTATCGTTAAGGGACTTGCCGCCATCGGCATCAAGGTGAACTTCTTCGGCGACAATGTGGTCCTCGGCTCTATGGCCAACATCACGACCTGGACCTTCACCGGCTACAACATGCTGATCTTCCTCGCCGCACTGCAGGCCATTCCGCACGATCTGTACGAGGCCGCACGCATCGATGGCGCCAGTGGCTTCCAGATCGCCATGAAGATCAAGCTGCCGAACGTGCGTGCAGCCGCCCTGCTTGCCATGCTGCTCTCCATCGTCGGCACCATCCAGCTGTTCAACGAGCCGCAGGTGATGTCGATTTCCGATCCGAGCATTTCCAAGTCGTACACGCCAATGATGATGGCCCTCAATACCTCGCAGGGCACGCTGACCCCGGGTGGTGACGGACCTGCATCCGCTGTGGCCATCGTTATGGCACTGATCGCTGGCGTACTCGCCGTGGTCTACACGCTCGTTGAAAGGAAGGTGAACGCAGAATGAGCACCGTAGAAGCTACTGATAAGGAATCCCGCGCGGTCGCACGCGCTCGTAAGAAGGCTGACAGGATTCGCGACAAGCATGCCAACGACCTGCCTCGTTCCATGCAGCCTTCCGCGCTGGTCAAGACCATCACCATCGTTGTTCTGGTCTTCGCGCTGATCTACTTTCTGTTCCCGATTTACTGGGCCATCATCGCCTCGACCAAGACGCCGAGCCAGATGACCGGCAGCAACGGTCTGTGGTTCGCCGTGGGTCTGAGCGATTTGCCTGCCGCCATCGCCAAGAACTATGGCACGCTGATTGGTTGGACCCGTGGCCAGTTCTGGCGCTGGGTGCTGAACTCCCTGATCTACTCGGGTGTTTCCGCTCTGGTGGGTACGCTCGTGGCTGTGATGGCGGGATACGCTACCGCAAAGTTCAACTTCAAGGGTAAGAACCTTGCCATTGGCGTGATTATGGGCTGCATGCTGATGCCGGCCGCTCTGCTGACCATTCCGCAGTACTCCATCTTCCATGCCATGCACCTGACCAACACGATGCTCTCCATCATCATCCCGTGCTGCGTCTCTCCGTTCGGCTTCTTCCTGGGCCGCGTATACGCGCAGACCTCAGTGCCGAACGAGCTGCTTGAGGCGGCGCGTATCGATGGTGCAAGCGAAGCTCGCATCTTCTTCACCATTGTGTTGAGGATTCTGGCTCCGGCAATGGTCACGATCTTCCTGTTCCTGTTCGTGGCCACTTGGAACAACTTCCTGCTGCCGTTGATGATGGTCTCTTCCGACACCTTGAAGCCGGTGACCTTGGGTCTGTACGGCATGGTCTCTCTGGCTACCTTCACTGATCGTGGCGCTCTGATGATGGGTGCTCTGCTCGGTGTGCTGCCTGTGATCGTGCTCTTCCTCGGTCTCCAGCGCTACTGGCAGGCCGGCCTCGCCGCTGGTGCGGTCAAGGGCTGACGCGTTAAGCGGACAGCCCGGTGGGCTGTCTGTAGCGTCGGCCCGAGCGAGGCGGTAGCCGAGCGAAGGCAGCATTGAGTCTCGCCGTAGGCGAGTCCTTAATTGCAGGGGCCGAAGGCGACGCGTTAAGCGGACAGCCTAAGACCAATAATTCCCGCCGTCCGGTGCCTCGTGCTACTCCTTCCGGCGCCGGACGGCTTCTCAACAATAAGTAGCACGCAACCATACCGATCCAGAGCCTTCCTGATTCTTGTCATGAGATTGTCGGTGAAACTGACCGGGAAGCTCCGGTGATGTTCAATTCGCTCTTCCGGCGTTGCCGTGGGGCTACTCTCAAGGATTTATACAGTCAGGATCCTGGACGCCCGACGGTTGTGTCGGATTCTTGTTTTATATGCATATATTGTTTACAATTTAATTATCCAAAAAAATAATCAATGTCCTCAAAGGAGAGACTATGACTAGCACCGGCCGCTTCACCTTGCCTAGCGAGGAGAATTTTGCGGAGAAGACCAAGGAGCTTGCCGAACTGTGGGGAGCAGACGCCATTCGTAACTCCGATGGCACGCATCTGGATGAGGCTGTGCTTGCCTTGGGCAAGAAGATTTACAATGCGTATTTCCCGACTCGCGCGCATAACGAGTGGATTACGCTGCATATGGATGAGACGCCACAGGTGTATCTGCTGACCGATCGCATTCTCGCCGAATCGGATACGGTTGATATTCCGCTGATGGAAAGCTTCTTCGCTGAGCAGCTGAAGCCGAATCGTGATGCCGACCCTCACAAGTATTGGGAGGTTGTAGACCGCACCACCGGCGAGGTCGTTGATTCGGCGAACTGGACGCTTGACGCGGACGAGGACACCGTGCATGTGAGCGGCGTTGCCGCATGGCATGAGTACACGGTGAGTTTCCTGGCCTACATCATCTGGGACCCGGTCGAGATGTACAACCATCTGACCAACGACTGGGGCGACAAGGAACACGAGATCCCGTTCGACATCTACCATCCGGCCACCCGCAAGTTCGTGTTCGACACGTTCGAGCAGTGGCTTAAGGACAGCCCGCAGACCGATGTGGTGCGATTCACCACGTTCTTCTACCAGTTCACGCTCCTGTTCGATGAAAAGCGCCGCGAAAAGGTCGTCGACTGGTTTGGTTGCGCCTGCACCGTAAGCCCGCGTGCGCTGGATGATTTCGAAGCCAAGTATGGCTACCGCCTGCGCCCGGAGGACTTCGTGGACGGCGGTGCCTACAACTCCGCATGGCGCGTGCCCAGAAAAGCCCAGCGCGACTGGATCGACTTCCTCTCCGGCTTCGTGCGCGAAAACGTCAAGCAGCTCGCCGACATGTCCCACGCCGCCGGCAAAGAGGCGATGATGTTCCTCGGCGACCAGTGGATCGGCACCGAACCGTACAAGGACGGATTCGACGAACTCGGCCTGGACGCCGTGGTCGGTTCCATCGGCGACGGCACCACCACCCGCATGATCGCCGATATTCCGGGCGTCAAGTACACCGAAGGCCGCTTCCTGCCGTACTTCTTCCCCGACACGTTCTACGAGGGCAACGATCCGAGCATCGAAGGCCTCGACAACTGGCGCAAGGCCCGCCGCGCGATCCTGCGCTCGCCGATCAGCCGCATGGGCTACGGCGGCTACCTCTCCCTGGCCGCCAAGTTCCCGAAGTTCGTGGACACGGTGACCCATATCGCCAACGAATTCCGCGACATCCACGACCGCACCGGTGGGGTGGCCGCCGAAGGTGAGCTCAACGTGGCGATTCTGAATTCCTGGGGCAAGATGCGCTCCTGGATGGCGTTCACCGTGGCACACGCCCTGCCCAACAAGCAGACCTACTCCTACTACGGCATTCTGGAATCCCTGTCCGGCATGCGCGTGAACGTGCGGTTCATCAGCTTCGACGACGTACTCGCGCATGGCATCGATAGCGATATCGACGTAATCATCAACGGCGGCCCGGTCGACACCGCATTCACCGGCGGCGATGTGTGGACCAACCCGAAGCTCGTGGAA
>ENA-OQNM01000599-OQNM01000599.1-human-gut-metagenome-genome-assembly--contig:-NODE-599-length-13009-cov-2.126145_pt1 | contig 13009 bp, 9 predicted proteins | sample MGYA00242632_ERZ504886 | MGnify/ENA primary metagenome ERZ504886 (study PRJEB26092, sample SAMD00036424) | human gut metagenome | host: Homo sapiens | study: EMG produced TPA metagenomics assembly of... | reverse complement strand
GGATCTGCGGACGGCAGGCGGCAGCGATGGCGATGACGACACGCTGACGCATACCGCCGGAGAACTCGTGCGGATACTGCTCGTAGCGGCGCTCCGGGTCGGGGATGCCGACCTTGGCCAGCATCTCGATGGCGGCCTTCTTGGCCTCTGCGCCCTTCAGGCCCTGATGGTGCTCGATGCTCTCCTGGATCTGCTTGCCGATTTTCTTCAGCGGGTTCAGGCTGGTCATCGGGTCCTGCATGACCATGGCGATCTTCTTGCCGCGCACGCCCAGCCAGTCCTTCTCGGTGAACTTGGCCATGTCGCGGCCTTCGTACATGATGGAGCCGCCGGTGATCTTACCGTTGACATCCAGCATACCCACGAAGGTCTTGGTGAATACGGACTTGCCCGAGCCGGACTCGCCCACGATGGCCAGCGTCTCGCCGTCATAAAGGTCCAGCGAGCACTTGCGGATCGCGTTCAGCTTCTTGCCGCGCAGGCTAAAGGTGATCTCCACGTCTTTGGCAGAGATGATCGGTTGTCTATCCATTTTTGTGATTTTCTCTCCCATCTGTTAAACGTGGTTGCGCGGGTCAGCAGCATCCGAGAAAGCGTTGCCCATGATATAGAAGGAAATGGAGATGATGGACACGATGGATGCGGGGAAGACCAGCAGGTAAGGATAATCGAGGAAGAAGCCGCGCACCTTGCTCAGGATGAGGCCCAGAGACGGAGTCTCGATGCCCAGACCGATGCCCAGATAGGACAGGGTGGACTCGAGGTTGATGGTGGCGGGGATGCTCAGCGCCATGCGCAGGATGATGACGGAGACCAGATAGGGCAGGATGTTCTTGGTCAGAACGCGCCACAGCGGGGTGCCAAGGCAGCGGGACGCGAGGTTGTACTCGCGGTCACGGAACATGAACACCATGTTGCGGACGCGGCGGGCCATGACCAGCCAGCCGATGGCGATCATCGAGACGGCCATGATGGTGAAGCTCTGGCCGACGACCAGTGCGATCAGGGTCATGTAGATGATATAAGGCACGTTGTCGATGAGGTTGTACAGCTCGGTGAAGAAGCGGTCCAGCTTACGGACATAGCCCCAGATCAGGCCGATGATGACGCCGAGGATGCTCTCGCCCACGGCAACGATGAGGGCCAGACGGATGGACACCTGAGTGGCGTACCACACCTGACACCAGTAGTCGCGGCCGAGGTTGTCGGTGCCGAACCAGTATTCACTGTTGGGCTTCTGGAAGGCCAGAGAGGAATCCGACACCAGCGTCTGATAATCGTACTTGCCGATGGCCAGTGCGATGAAGGAGAAGATGACGAGGAACAGGAACAGGATCAGGCAGACGACAGCAGCCTTGTGCTTGAGGAAGTTCTGGATGACAGAACCCCAGTAGCTGTAGTTGGAGTAGCCGACACGCTCGGCTTCTTCCGGAGAGTAATCGACAAAGTAGAACAGTTCGTCCTGCTTCTTGCCCTCAAAATCAGATGCTTTAGCCATCAGCGTGCGGCCTCCTTTCCGGTCAGAGTAATGCGCGGGTCAACCAGCATCATCAGCACATCGCCCAGGAAAACACCCACGATGCCCAGTGCAGCGTAGAGGATGACCAGAGTCTGGACGACGTTCAGGTCATAGCGCTGGATGGCGTCGGTCAGCAGGGGACCCATGCCGGGAACGGAGAAGAACCGCTCCATCAGCAGAGAGCCGCCGACCGTCAGCAGGATGGACTGGGGGATATACTGCACCATGGGGACCATGGCGTTGCGCAGCACGTGCTTGAACATGATCTCGCTGGAGCTCAGGCCCTTGACGCGGGCCAGCTTGATATAATCGCGGGTCAGCTCGTCCACCATGTAGCGGCGGGTCCACAGAGCGTAGCCTGCGATAGACGCCAGCGACAAGCAGACGATGGGCAGCACGCTGGACGGGCCGACATTACGGGTGGAGTACAGCGTGGGGAAACCCAGGTATTTGGAGCCGAAGACCAGCACCAGCGAATAGGAGACCAGAGAAGGCACAGCGTTGACGAAAACGGTGTAGGCCGTGCCGATCCAGTCAAAGACCTTGTCCTTGAAGGCGGTCTGCAGGATGCCCAGCATGATGCCCACCAGCAGAGAGATGCCGGCGGAGATCAGGCCGAGGCGCATGGAGACGCCAAATTTCTTGCCGATCACCTTCACGACAGAAGCGCCATTCTGGATGCGGCGGGAAGTGCCGAAGTCCAGATGGAGCAGGTCGTTGTAGAAGTGCAGCAGCTGGGTGCCGATGGGGTCGGTCAGACCGGCGGCTTCCAGCGCGGCGTATTTCTGCTCTTCGGTAAACTTCATGAGCTGTTCTTCCGTGAAGTAGTAGTCCGTAGGCAGGCAGCGCATCAGCAAAAAGACGATGGTTGCGATCAATAAGATCGTGACGAGCGACTGAGCCAGCCGCTTGACGGTGTATTTTAACATGATAACCAAACCTTTATAAAATAATCATCAGGCTTTGGTTGCTGCATTGAAAGCAGCGGAGAAAGCCTCGTACTCCTCGGTGGTGTAGCCGTCGCCCTGACGGGTCTCCCAGTTGACGGCCTTGTAGTTGCAGGGACCGTACATGGCGTTGATCTTGGTGTACTCGTTGACGTGGGTCAGGCACCAGAGCACCTCGTACAGGCAGGGGATGCACAGTGCGTTGTTCAGCATGGAAGCCTCAGCCTTTGCGAATGCGGCATAGCGTGCATCGGTATCGGTGACGATGGCCTTTGCCTCAGTGACCAGATCGGTGAACTCCTGATAATCTGCCAGCAGCTCCTTCTGGTACGTCCTTCGGGTCCTTCTCAACGGCTGCGATCCGAGGAGGTGGTCTGAGCGTAGTAAGCGTTGTCGTCGCTCAGAACTTCCTGACCGAGGAAGTTGACGGGGTCGCCGAAGTCAGCGCCCCAGCCGTTCTGCAGGATGGAGTGCAGCTGGACGTTACGGACTTCCTTATAAAGAGAAGAGACGTAGGTGCCGATGTCCAGAACGACGAAGTCATCGCCCAGGCTCTCGGAGAAGCACTGCTTCAGAACGGTGGCGGTATCCAGAGCAGTGGTGTCGCCGCTCTTGATGTAGTGGTAGCAGTGGACGGGGAAGGTGACGCCGATGGCGCTCAGCTCCTCCATGGCCTGCTTCTTCAGGTCAGCGATGTCGCCGCCGTTGTCGCGGAGGCGGATCATGGTCTTGCCGTCGTAAGCCTGACTGTCGAAGCCCATCTCCTTGGCGACCAGAGTGGTGTACTCCTCACCCTTGGTGTTGTAGCAGACGCCGGGCATGGTGTAGTAGTCGTTCTCGCACTTCAGGGGGTTGATCTTGTTGGTGCGGGCGTAGTAGTTGGTGAAGTTGATGCCCTTGTAGAAGCACTGACGGAACGCGCGGTTTGCAACAGCCTTGTTCCAGTTCTCGTCCAGATTGCCGTTCTCATCCTTGCGCTGGAAGTTCAGGTGCATCTGGAAGCTGAACTTGGTGGGGCGCTTCTCGCACAGGAACTTGTTGTGCTTGTTGTTGGGGTCGGAGGTGATGGTGGTCAGGTTGGACTCGGTCAGGTCGATGTTATCGACCTCGCCGTTCTCGTACAGCTGCAGGCCCATGGACAGGTCGGGGATCATGGTGATGGTGTGATGCTCGAAACGGGTGCAGTCGTTTGCAGCGTAGTAGTTGGGGTTGGGGATGAAGCTCTTGGTGTTCTGCTGGATGTACTCCTCGATGAGGTACGGACCATTGTACCACATGGTGGAGTAATCGCAGGCACGGAAGCCATCGATGCCCAGCTCCTTGATGAGGTCCTCAGAGGCGGGGTAGAAGCTGTTGTAGGCAGCGACGGTGTCGAAGTAGGGGCAGGGGTTCTTGCAGGTAAAGACCAGAGTGTAGTCGTCCGGTGCCTCGACGCCGACACCGGCAGCCAGCATATCCTCGTAGGTCATGTCGGCGGCAGCGTCGCCCTTGTCCTTGGTCAGGTCGTAGTACTCAGCAGCGCCCACGACGGTCTCAGAGGGCATGGAGGTGTTGAAGGCCTCGTTCTTGAGCGCGTTCAGGACCCACTCAAGACCCACGAGGAAGTCCTTGGAGGTCAGGTGAGACTTGACCTCGCCGTTGACGTCGCACCAATCGACATCGTCGCGCAGGTGGAAGGTCCAGACGGTGGAGTCGTCGTTGTGCTCCCAGCTGGATGCGATGGCGGGGGCTGCCTTGCCGTAGCAGTCGAAGCTCAGCAGGCCGTCCCAGCAGTTGGTGATGACGTTCAGGTCGGAAGCGGACTGGCTGTACAGGAAGTTCCAGGTCTCCAGCTCACGATTAGAGGTCTCGAAGGAGACGTAATCGGTGATGGCGTCGGCTGCGGGTGCAGCTGCGCCGGAGGCAGCACCGGAGGTGCTGGCAGCAGTGCTGCTGGAAGAACCACCGCAAGCGGCCAGGATGCTTGCAGCGCCCACGACGCCGGAAGCCTTGAGGAAGCTGCGGCGGCTGATGGAATGAGACTCAAAATTTGCGTTCATTGTGTTTTCCTCCCAATTATTTTTTCGTGTCTCGGCTCTATGGCGCAGGGTACCTTGCCCTGCCGATTTCCCACTCCTACGAGATTATCTGCCCCCTCTGTATTACCAGAGAATACAAAAGAGCGCAGAAACAGACCACTCTGTCTGTGCCTGTGCTCCTCCCGTAAAATCCTTAACACGACATATATTGTACCATCGAAATAAATGGTTGTCAATGGAATGGAAATCGCTTTTTCTTCTAAAAGAAAGGAATACGCCGTACATGCATGAAATAAATTTACTTTACCGCAATGAAGGGTGACGAAAATAAGACAAAGCGGCCAAAAAACAAAACAACGGAGCTGTCTCGAGGTGAGAACAGCTCCCGTTGCGTGGGATATAGGCCGGGGACAGGAGATCCCGACGGAAAAGATTTAAGAAAAAGTTAAGATTTTGCGGCGTCGAAAGCCTTGGCAAATTCCTCGTACTGAGCGGTGGTGTAGGCGTCCTCGCTGGTCTCCCAGTTGACGTACTTGAAGTTGCAGGGGCCGAACATGGCGTTGATCTTGGTGTACTCGTTGACGTGGGTCAGGCACCAGCGGACATCGTAGTAGCAGGGGACGGCCAGCGAGTTGTTGATCATGTAGGCCTCGGCCTTTGCGAAAGCCTCATAGCGGGCGTCAGTATCGTCTACGATGGCGTTGGCTGCGTTGACCAGGTCGGTGAACTGTTCAAACTCGTCTACCAGCTCCTTCTGGTAATCGGCGGGGTCCTCCGCCACCAGCTGGATGTTGGAGTAGTTGACGGCGTAGTAGGCGTTGGAGTCGTGCAGGATCTCCTGACCCACAAAGTTGACGGGGTCGCCGAAGTCTGCGCCCCAGCCGTTGATGACGAAGCCGTGGAGCTTGGGGATGCGGACTTCCTTTGCAAGGCTGGAAACGTAGGTGCCAAGGTCCAACTGGATGAAGTCGTCGCCGAAGCTGTCGGTGAAGCACTGCTTCAGAACGGTGGCGTTGTCCTGAGCCACGGTGTTGCCGGCCACGAAGAAGAAGGGTGCCTTGACCGGGAAGGTGACACCGATGGCGGTCAGCTCATCCATGGCCTGCTTCTTGAGAGCGGCGATGGAGTCGGCGGTGGACTTGCGCAGATGGACCATGGTCTCACCGTCATACTTCTCGCCGTCGATGCCCAGCTCCTTGGCCACAAGGTCAACATAATCGGTGCCTTTGGAGTTGTAGCAGACGCCCTTCATGGTGTAGTAGTTGTTCTCACACTTGAGGGGGTTGATCTTGTTGAAGCGTGCGTAGTAGGGAATGAGGTTCAGACCCTCCTGGAAGCAGCGGCGGAATGCCCGGTTAGCCACGGCCTTGTTCCAGTTCTCGTTGGGGGTGCCGTCGGTGTTGAGGCAGTAGAAGTTGAAGTGGAAGTCGTAGGCGTACTTGGTGGGGCGCTTCTCACAGAGCTGGTCGTTGTAGGCGTTGGAGGTGTCGGAGGTGATGGTGGTCAGGGTGCTCTCGCTCAGCTCCAGCTCGTCCAGCTCACGGTTCTGGTACAGCTGGTAACCGACGGTCAGGTCGGTGATCATGCTCAGGGATACGCGCTCGAAGCGGCTGCACTCGTCAGCTGCATAATAATGGGGGTTCGGGATGAAGCGCTTGGAGTTGTCGGCCACAAATTCCTCGATGAGGTAGGGGCCGCAGCACCACTGCTGGGTGTAGTCCACGCCGCGGAAGCCCTCGACGCCCAGCTTTTCCACCAGAGCCGGGGGTGCCGGATAGCAGCAGACGTAGGAAGCCACGGTGTCGAAGTAGGGGCAGGGGTTCAGGCAGGTAAAGACGACGGTGTAGTCGTCCGGTGCGTCGATGCCGACGCCTGCGGCCAGCATATCGTCGTAGGTCAGGGCCGCGGCGGCTGCGTCGTCCATCGCATAGGTCTTGTCGTAGTAATCGGCTGCGCCCACGACGGTGGTGGAGGGCATGGAGGTGTTGGAGGCCTGATTCTTCTTTGCGTTCAGCACCCACTCGAAGCCCACGAGGAAGTCTTTGCTGGTCAGGTGGTCCTGCACCTCGCCGTTCATGTCCACCCAGTCCACGTCGTCACGGAGGTGGAAGGTCCAGACAGTGGAGTCCTCGTTGTGCTCCCAGCTCTTAGCCAGAGCCGGCACCGGCTTGCCGTAGTTGTCGAAGCTGATAAGACCGTCGATGATGTTGGTCGTCACGTTGAAGTCGATGGCCTGCTGGCTGTAGAGGATATTCCAGCTCTCGATCTCACGGCCAGAAGTCTCGTAAGTAAACAGCTCGCTCAGGCCCTTGCCGGAAGCAGCTGCACCGGAAGAAGCCGACGAAGCGCTGGCTGCGGTGCCGGAAGAAGAGCCGCCGCAGGCAGCCAGCAGACCGGCTGCGCCAACAGCGCCGGCACCCTTGAGGAAGCTGCGGCGGGTGATGGTGTGAGACTCAAAATCGTGGTACATATTCTTTCCCTCCTGTAATGATTGGTACGGCTCTGCGTTCCCCAAATCCCTATCCTGTCCATACTACCTTACCTTCCCACAAGGTCTGGGAGCCGTCTTCATAACCATTGTACACCGTCTGAACGGTCTTTTTGCTCACATACTGCGTTGCTTTCCCTTGCAATCCGTCAGGATTGCTGCGGAAAATCGCCTTGTCTGTGGGCAAAAATCCTCGCCTGTCCGGCGCACTCTGGCCATGAACCCGGCTTCAAAAGGGTACAAAAAGGGCGCAGAGACAGATTTTATTGATCTGTTTCTGCGCCCTTGCAGAACCCGTATCGATTGCAAATATTCTATCATCCCACAGGCGGGAAGTCAAGAAAAACAACTCGGACACGGATTGAATCTTATTGATTCAGCTAACACATAAAAGTGAAAAGATTTCATGTGATGACTGAAATGGAATGACTTTTGTGTCTGTTTAGCCCTGAATCGCAGCGTTGAAAGCCTTGGCAAACTGCTCGTACTGGACGGTGGTGTAGGCTTCCTCGGAAGTCTCCCAGTTGACAGCCTTGTAGTTGCAGCCGCCGTACATGGCGTAGATCTTGCTGTACTCGTTGGCGTGGGTCAGGGACCATGTGATGTCGTAGTAGGCGGGGCTGACCAGCACGTTCTCCAGCAGATAGGCCTCAGCCTTGGCGAAGGCCTCGTAGCGGGCGTCGGTGTCGTTGACGATGGCGTTGGCGGCATTGACCAGATCGGTGTACTGCTCGAAAGCATCCATCAGGTCCTTCTGGTAGTCGGCAGGAGCCTCAGCCACCCGGGCGATGTTGGAGTAGTAGTGTGCGTAGTAGGCATTGTCGTCGTGGAGGGTCTCCTGACCGAGGAAGTTGACGGGGTCGCCGAAGTCGGCGCTCCAGCCGTTGATGACAAAGCTCTGGAGCTGAGGAGTGCGGACCTCCTGTGTCAGGCTGGAAACGTAGGTCTGGACGTCCAGCTTGATGAAGTCGTCGCCGAAGCTGTCGGAGAAGCACTGCTTGAGGATGGTGGCGTTGTCCAGTGCAGAGGTGCTGCTGGCGATGATGAAGTAGGTGGCCTTGACGGGGAAGGTGACGCCGATGGCGCTCAGCTCCTCCATGGCCTGCTTCTTCAGGGCGGAGATGTCGCCGCCGTTGGCACGCAGGCGGATCATGGTCTCGCCGTCGTACTTCTCAGCGTCGAAGCCCATCTCCTTGGCCACCAGAGTGGTGTACTCAACGCCCTGCGTGTTGTAGCACAGGCCCTTCATGGTGTAGTAGTCGTTCTCGCACTTCAGGGGGTTGATCTTGTTGTAGCGGGAGAACCATGCCTTCAGGTTCAGGCCGCGGTAGAAGCACTGACGGAAAGCGGTGTTGGCGATGGCCTTGTTCCAGTTCACATCGGGGGTGCCGTCGGCGTTGTTCTTCTGGTAGTTGAAGTGCATGGCGTAGGCAGTGGGGCGGGCGCGCTTCTCACAGAGCTGGCTGTTGTACTCGTTGTTGGGGTCGGAGGTGATGGTGGTGATGGTGCTCTCGTTCAGGTCCATCTCGTCCAGCTCGCGGTTCTGGTAGAGCTGGAATGCGATGGCCTGATCGGAGATCATGGTCACGGTCATACGCTCGAAGCGGCTGACGTTGGCAGCATTGTAGTAGTGGGGGTTGGGGATATAGCTCTTGGTGTTGCCCTGGATATACTCCTCGACGATATAGGGGCCGCAGTACCACATGTTGGTGTTGTCGCAGCCACGGAAGGTCTCGATGCCCAGCTCGTCGATCAGCGCCTGAGAGGCGGGGTAGAAGCTGGTGTAGGAGGCCACGGTATCAAAGTAGGGGCAGGGGTCCTTGCAGGTGAACACCAGAGTGTAGTCGTCGGGAGCCTCGATGCCCACGCCTGCGTCCAGCATATCCTGATAGTGCAGGTCGGCGGCGGCAGCGCCCATATCCTTGGTCTTCTCGTAGTACTCCTCAGCGCCCACGATGTACAGGGTGGGCATGGAGGTGTTGTTGGCCTCGTTCTTGGAGGCGTTCAGCACCCACTCCAGACCGACCAGAAAATCGGTGGCGGTGATGTGCTCCTTCACCTCGCCGTTGCAGTCCACCCAGTCCACATCGTCGCGCAGGTGGAAGGTCCAGACGGTGGAGTCCTCGTTGGCCTCCCAGCTCGTGGCGATGGCGGGTACCAGCTTGCCGTAGCAGTCGAAGCTCATCAGGCCGTCCCACAGGTTGGTGACGACGTTGGCGTCGGTGAGGGTCTGGCTGTACAGCAGGTTCCAGCTCTCGATCTCACGGTTGGCAGACTCCCAGGAGATGTACTCCTTGAGGGGGGTGGCACCGGTGGAGTTGGGGGCCTGTGCGCCGGAAGCGGCCGTGCTGCCGGAGTTGTTGGACTTGCTGCCGCCGCAGGCGGACAGCAGGCCGGCGGCACCCACGACGCCTGCGCCCTTCAGGAAGCTGCGGCGGGTGATGTTGCGGGACTCAAAATCGATGTTCATTGAGATACGCTCCTCCGAGATTATTTATTTTCCTTTTTCCTATCCTAAATGACAAAAACGGCGCGCTCCGGGCGACCAAAAACGCACAAAGCGCCCGGGACTGCACCTTTCGTATTCTAACATTCTGGGCAAAAGAAGTCAATGACATACGGCGCTGAAATAGAAACAAAATGGTAACGGATGCTTTTTTCTGAAAAATTGCGGACAAAAAAACGGTAAAGAATGGAAAGAAGTCGTACCTTCACAAGATGATGGATGGATACAACGAAAGTCGGAAAACGCAAAGCGGCTATCTTTTTTCATAAAATCATGCTACAATACTACTGAATGAACCCTATATTAAGGAGTACACGGATGAAAAAGCTGGTTTCGATGTATCAAAAATATATGTTCCGCCCCATTCTGTATAAATCCGTCACCCGGGTGTCGGTGGTGGCTGTGCTGATGCTGCTGTGGGACCGCTACGTCAGCGACGGCACGTTTACCATGTGGCAGGCCCCGGCCCTGCTGCTGGGCGTCGTGCTGCTGGCGTGGGCGTGGGTGAACTACCTGCGTCTGGACGGTGTGACCATCCATCATCTGGGCGAAGAGTTTAAGGATATGGGCAAAAAGAAGAAGCTCCACTCCACCAAGTCCATCGTGGACTTTGCCGATGAGCGCATCGTCTCCTTCGAGGAGCTGGAACCGGAAGAGCGCACCTATTGCAGCATGCTCTCAAATCTCATCCTGGGCGGGGCGCTGCTCATCATCGGCCTTATCGCAGGCGCAGTGTGAGGGCAGCGGACATGGCAGAAAAAAGCGAAAAACAGCTGGTGGTGGGCATCCTTGCCCATGTGGACTCCGGCAAGACCACCCTCTCCGAGGCGATGCTCTACCGAGCGGGCAGCATCCGCAAGCTGGGCCGGGTGGATAACAAAGATGCCTTCCTCGACACCGACAGGCTGGAAAAGGCGCGTGGCATCACCATCTTTTCCAAGCAGGCCCTGCTGAAAACGGGAAGTACGAATATCACCCTGCTGGACACCCCCGGCCATGTGGACTTTTCCACCGAGACGGAGCGCACGTTGCAGGTGCTCGACTACGCAGTGCTGGTCATCAGCGGCACCGACGGCGTCCAGAGCCATACCGAGACGCTCTGGCGTCTGCTGCGGCGGTATCATACTCCCGACCTTCGTGTTCATCAAATAAAATGGACCTGCCCGGCCCGGGCAAAGAGGCGCTGCTGAGCCAGCTTTCCCACCGTCTGGGCGACGGATTCGTGGATTTCGGCGCAGAGCAGGCCGAACGGGACGAGGCACTGGCCCTCTGCGACGAGCGCCTGATGGAAAAGATGCTGGACGCGGGCAGCCTGACGGCGGAGGACATCATCCCGGCCGTCGCCCGGCGGCACGTCTTTCCCTGCTGGTTTGGCGTGGCCCTGCAGAGGGAGAATGCCGGCGGCTTACAGGGTGTGGACGAGCTGCTGGCCGGCCTCGACGAATACACCCGCACCGCCCCGGCGCTGGAAGCTTTCGGCGCGCGGGTGTTCAAAGTCTCGCAGGATGAGCGGGGCGAGCGGCTGACCTGGCTGCGCGTCACCGGCGGTGAGCTGAAAGTCAAAGCCCAGCTCACCGGCGAAGCGGACGGCGAGCCCTGGGCCGAAAAGGCCAACCAGCTGCGGCTTTACTCCGGCGCAAAATATACGCTGGCAGAGGCCATCGGCCCGGGGCAGGTCTGCGCCGTCACCGGACTGACAAAGGCGAAGCCCGGCACCGGCCTCGGGGCCGAGCGGGACAGTGACCTCCCGGTGCTGGAACCTGTCCTGAGCTATCGGGTGTGTCTGCCCGAGGGCGCGGACGTTCATGCCGCATTGGGCAGGCTCCACCGTCTGGAAGAGGAAGAACCTCAGCTCCATGTCGTCTGGAACGAGACGCTGGGCGAGATACACGTCCAGCTCATGGGCGAGATTCAGCTCGAGGTGCTCAAGAGCCTGCTGGCCGAGCGGTACGGGCTGGATGTGGAGTTCGACTCCGGCGGCATATTATATAAGGAGACCATCACCGAGGCCATCGAGGGCGTGGGCCATTATGAGCCTCTGCGCCACTATGCCGAGGTGCATCTGAAGCTCGAGCCGCTGCCCCGGGGCAGCGGGATGCAGTTTGCCGCCAACTGCCGGGAGGAAGAGCTGGACAAAAACTGGCAGCGCCTCGTGCTGACCCATCTGGAAGAAAAGCAGCACCTCGGCGTCCTCATCGGCGCGCCTCTGACGGATATGAAGATCACCCTCATCGCAGGCCGCGCCCATCTCAAGCACACCGAGGGCGGCGACTTCCGGCAGGCCACCTACCGCGCCGTGCGGCAGGGCCTTATGATGGCAAACCAAATCAAAAAGACCCAGCTCCTCGAGCCGTGGTATTCCTTCCGGCTGGAAGTGCCTGCGGAGAACATTGGCCGCGCCATGAGCGACGTCCAGCGGATGGAGGGCAGCTTTGACCCGCCCGAGACGGCACCGGACGGCCAGACCGCCGCCCTCACCGGCTTTGCACCGGTGGCTGCCATGCGCAGCTACCCCATGGAGGTGGTCAGCTACACCCGGGGCAGGGGACACCTGAACCTGACGCTGGACGGCTACCGCCCCTGCCACAACGCGGCGGAGGTCATCGAGACGGTGGGCTATGAACCGGAACACGACCTGGACAACCCCGCCGACTCGGTGTTCTGCTCCCATGGCGCGGGCTTTGTGGTGCCGTGGGAGCAGGTGCGCAGCCATATGCACGTGGACAGCGGCTGGGGCCGCACCGCCCCGACAGCAGAAGAAACAGCGGCCCGTCCCCGCCGGATGGCGGCTTACCGCGCCACGCTGGAAGAGGACGCCGAACTGCTGAAAATTTTTGAGCGCACCTACGGTCCCATCAAACGCGACCCTCTGGCGGCGTTCCGCCCGGTGCAGAAGCGGGAACGGCCCGATTTCGCCGCCGAGCAGTGGGAGATCGCCCCCGAATACCTGCTGGTGGACGGCTACAACATCATCTTTGCGTGGGACGAGCTGAACGCCCTCTCCAAGGAGAGCCTCGACGCCGCCCGTCACCGGCTGATGGACATTCTCTGCAACTATCAGGGCTTCAAAAAGTGCGTCCTCATTCTCGTGTTCGATGCCTACCGTGTGCCGGGCAGTCCCGGCAGCATCGAGCAGTACCACAACATCCACGTCGTCTACACCAAAGAGGCCGAAACGGCGGATATGTTCATCGAGCGCGTCACCCACGAGATCGGACAAAACCGCCGGGTCCGGGTGGCGACCTCCGACGGCATGGAGCAGGTCATCATTCTGGGCCACGGCGCCCTCCGCGTCTCGGCCCGGATGTTCCACGAAGAGGTGCAGGACGTGGAAAAAGAGATAAGGCGCTGCATTCAGGGGGAGGCGTGAGCATGGCACCCGAAATTACGGCTGAATTTGTCTGGTCACATATTCCAAAACGCCCGAGGGAGAGCAACAAGGGCAGTTTCGGCGCGGTGCTGGCTGTGGCGGGAAGCGCCTGTTACCGCGGTGCGGCGGCGCTGACCGTCGAGGGCGCTCTGCGCACCGGC
>ENA-OQNM01000597-OQNM01000597.1-human-gut-metagenome-genome-assembly--contig:-NODE-597-length-13043-cov-3.131620_pt1 | contig 13043 bp, 8 predicted proteins | sample MGYA00242632_ERZ504886 | MGnify/ENA primary metagenome ERZ504886 (study PRJEB26092, sample SAMD00036424) | human gut metagenome | host: Homo sapiens | study: EMG produced TPA metagenomics assembly of... | reverse complement strand
AGTCGCCATTTCCGGCGTCGGCTATGGCAGCGCCACCCCTTCCCCACCGTCGACATCGACAACCGACTCGCTTCACGCAAGCTCACCGAGCATATGTTGGGGCGCGGGTATCGACGAATCGCCTATATCATCGGACCGTCGTACTTGCCGACGTCGACGCCGACGCCAGCGTGCCCGCAGCTGACCACCGTGCGCCAGCCAATGGACGCATTCGGCGTCAGCTTGGCTACCCTAGTGCTTGACCAGATTGAGGACCGGCCGTTCCAGCGCACGGGGCTCCTGCCCACCGAGGTCGTAGCCAGATAGGCGCGCAGAGAACGGTTCTCAATAATGTCTGTGCACACTTCTCTACGCCCGAAGCACACATGGAATATGCCCTAATCACTGCCATGTCGCCATTTGCGATGATGTGAGATTGTTATGTTCTTGTTCATTTGAGCGCACAGATACTACTGAGAACCGTTCTCTGCGCAAATAGACAATGTGGATAACTCCATAAGCTGGAACCACATTGCCCTGCCTGGCTTGCATTCAAGTCCAAATCAGCTTTACGGTCGCACCATGAGCTCTTTTATGCATGAGGATATTGTCGGCCGACGCCGAGCAGAACGTGAACGCTGCAATGATGCTGCGCGCCGTTCGAAAGGTCCATTGCTGGTGGGATACATCAATGCGGCCAACTACTACGGCGCGCCCATCCCCCGACATTGCACGCTATCTGTTGATGCCGTGCACGCCTGTGTTTCCAGTGCCAACAAACGCAGACGAATCAAAGGCGTGGTCTTCCATGTGTTTAAGGGAAAACTGGATATCCGCAAAAAGGATTATGAACAGTTCTGGATTGCCTCGCCGGTCATGATGTGGGCTCAGATGGCCCAATACTCTACATTGGAGGAACTTGCGGCCATTGGAGCCTCTTTGATGAGCCGCGATAAACGGCGCAGAATGGCCACTCGCAAGGATTTCGATACTTACTTGGAAATCAGTCCGCGGTTCATAGGTCGTAACAAATGCCACGAGGCACTGCCCTACATGACAGAGAACACGGATTCTCCGCCGGAAAACACGCTGTTTGGGATGCTGAAGGATTCAGGCTTGGGATGCCCCACCGCCAACTATCGCGTGAATATCGGCAACTCATACGTCATATTGGATATGGCATATCCGGACTGCCGCGTCGCGTTCGAATATCAGGGAGCCTATCACGCCGATCCGGCACAAATGCGAATCGACGCGGCAAAGCGAAACGCATTGCAACTGCTCGGCTGGATCGTCATTCTCGTCACTGCGGATGACCTGAGAACAGCCGACACGCGGCATCGTTTTATCGAGATGGCCCATGTCGTGGTGTCCCGGCAACGCAATCTCGCCGATTGGAACCGCTCATGGGCCATTACCTCTTAGCATCGCACCGACAATGCGCTATGCCGTTATTTACTGCGAGGCACCCGCCAGATATCGGGCTCAACGTAGATCTCCCATTCATACCAAGGCAGCGCGGCACGGCGTCCTCGTCCATGTGAATGGCCTGCAGGTTAATGAGCCTATCCACGCCGGCAGTGCGCTCCATTGCCTCGACCACCAGGTCGCGGGTGCTGTGGTCAAGCGATTCGCCCACCAGCAGCGAACCGGACTTAAACGCCAACGCCGCCTACAAAAGTGTGAGGCTGCGCAGGCTCACACTGCCAACAGCCGTTCAGCCAACCCTCGGAAGGTCTGGCCAATGCCATCCGTACGCAAAGCGCCGTCGGCGTCCAGCACCGCCGGCCGGCCGGCCTCGCCGGTCTCGCGCACTTCGGGTTCCAGCGGCAGCTGGGCCATCAGCGGCACGTCATAGCCCAGCGCCTGAGTGAGCTGTTCAGACACGCGCTGACCGCCGCCGGCACCGAAAATCTCCAGCTTCTCGCCCTTGTGCTCGTAGTAGCTCATGTTCTCCACCACGCCACGCACCTTCATCGGCACCTGCAGGGCCACGAGTCCGGAGCGCACGGCGATGTCAGAAGCGGAGGGCTGCGGGGTGGTGACCACCACGAGTTCGGCGTTGGGCAGCGCCTGGGCCACGGAAATCGCCATGTCGCCGGTGCCGGGAGCCAAGTCGAGCAAGAGGACGTCCGGCTCGCCCCACCATACGTCAGACAGGAACTGTTCCAAGGAGCGCTGCAGTCGCGGCCCACGCCACAGAATCGCCCGGTCAGCACCGGCGAACATGCCGATGGAGATCAGTTTCACACCCCATGCGGTGACGGGCATGAGCATGCCGTTGAGGTTCGTGGGCTGTGATTGCACGCCGAATAGCCTAGGCAGCGAGAAACCGTAGATGTCGGCGTCGATGGCGGCGGTATCGTAGCCGAGCGCCGCGAATGTGGCTGCCAGATTGGCGGTGACAGACGATTTGCCCACGCCGCCTTTGCCGGAGGCGATGGCGAAGATGCGGGTTTTGATGCCGGGTTTGTTGAACGGGTTCTGTTTACGTTCCGCTTTGAGGCCGGCCACCAGCTGGGTGAGTTTGTCTTGGCTCATGGAGCCGACTTCGATGCTGGGAATCAACGTGGCATCAGGATAGGAGGCGACCGCGCCGTTGATCTGGTTGGTGATGGTCTGCGACAGCGGACAGCCTTCCACGGTCAGTTCGACCCGCACCCGTACGTCGTACGTGTTGGTTTCGTCTGCCACTGGCGTGGCGTCAATGGCTGCGATCATGCCCAAGTCGGTGACGGACCTGCCCAGTTCGGGGTCAATCACTTTGCTTAGCCGTTCGTAGATGCGCGCTTCGATGGTGTGCTCGTCACTCATGCTTCCTCCTTATGCCGCGTACCACAGTAGCGGTTCGCGGCACGGCTTGCCAGATGGTGTGGCGATTATTCAACTGTTCCTGTGTCGAGCAGCTGTTTGAATTGGTCTTCGTTGAGCATGGGGATGCCCAGTTCCTCGGCTTTTGCGGCTTTTGAGCCGGCATTCTCGCCTACGACGACCCAATCGGTTTTCTTGCTGACGGATCCTGCGGCTTTGCCTCCGCGCAGAACGATGGCCTCTTTGGCGGAATCGCGGGAGAATCCTTCCAACGAGCCGGTGACCACGACCGTTTTGCCTGCCAATGTCTGTGGTAGTCCGCTGGCTTGGGCTTGTCCGACTCCTACGCCGGCGGCCTTCCATGCGTCAAGCACGGCACCGCGCCAATTGCCCGGCTCACGGGCCGCGGTGAACCATGTGACTACGGATTCCGCAATTTCCGGACCAATACCGTCGATTTGGGACAATTCGTCCACGCTGGCATGTTCGATGGCATCCAACGTACCGAACGCGCTGGCGATGGTGCGTGCGGTGGGCGGTCCGAGCCTGCGGATGGACAGGGCCACCAGAACGCGCCACAGGTCGGCATGGCGGGCTTTGTCCATTTCGTCGAGCATCTTGCGGGTGTTTTCCGCCGGACGAATGTACACCGGCTGCACGCTGGACGTGCCTCCACGGGATACCTTGATTTCCTCGCGGATCACCACGGCGTCATCCGGCACCACGTATTGCGGATATTCCGCGGTCTCGTCGATGTCGGCTTCCTTGCGTTTTGCGGGCGCGGTAGGCGCGGTCCAGAATGCGGGCACCTGATGCCATAATCCGGATCCGCCCGACACGTTTGCGCACTTTCTTGATCTTGCCGTTTGACCCGACGGTCTCGTGGATTTCGATGATTGGGGCCTCGCGCCAGACGCGCACATCCTTGAGGTCTGCGGACGTCAACGAGAACAGCCCGGCCTCGCTGGACAGCACAGGTGTCTGCATGGGCGGCCAGTTCCAGTCCTGCCACCGGCTCGTACGGTTCAGGCTCCTCACCGGGTTTCACCACGATTTCGGTGATGTTCGGCGCATACGTGTCGATGGAATCGGGCCTGTCCTCTTCGGGATTCGTCAGCGCAATGGCTGATTGGTCGCCCAGATGTTCGATATCGAACGCCTTACGGGACGCCAGATTGATGATCCGCTCGGTCAGCTGCGCCGGGCAGGATTCCACGTTCGGGCAGCGTATATCTTTGTCTCCCTCTTTGGCGGGAGCGAGTTCCGCGCCGCAGCTCGGGCAACGCGTGGGCATCACGAACCGGCGGATCTGGCCCTCACGTCCCTTGCGTCGCTCCAGCACCGGACCGACGAGCTCGGGAATCACGTCTCCCGCCTTGCGCACCACCACGGTGTCGCCGATGAGCACGCCTTTGCGTTCCACTTCAAAGGGGTTGTGCAGCGTGGTACGGGATACTGTGGAACCGGCCACGTACACGGGTTTCAACACCGCCACCGGAGTCACACGTCCGGTGCGCCCCACCTGCACAGTGATGTCAAGCAGCTCGGTATTGACTTCTTCCGGTGGATATTTGTAGGCGATGGCCCAGCGCGGCGCACGCGATGTGGCACCAAGGGAACGCTGCAATCCCAAATCGTCGACCTTCACGACGATGCCGTCAAGCGCGTGTTCGATGTCGCCTCGGTGTTCGCCGTAATAGTCGATCATGTCGAGGATTTCCTTGAACGACGTGACCTCACGGTTGTGCGGAGAGACGGGCACACCCCATTTCTTATACAATTCGTAGGCTTCGGATTGGTCGTTGACCACATCATGGCCGTTGCCGGCGTGCCCCGCACCCCAACGCAGCGATCCGATGCCGTGCGCGTAGAAGCTCAGGCGACGGGTTGCGGTGATACGCGGATCCTTCTGTCTCAGGCTACCTGCGGCCGCGTTGCGGGGATTGGCGAATGGCGCGCGACCGGCGTCCTCGTTCTCGACGTTCAGCTTGTTGAAATCGTCCCATCGCATGAACACTTCGCCGCGGATCTCCACGAATTCGGGAATGTCTTCCTCCGGTCCGGCAAGGTTCTGCGGAATGGTGGAGATGGTGCGCACGTTGAGAGTGATGTCCTCGCCGGTCACGCCATCGCCTCTGGTCAGACCCTGTTCAAGCACGCCGTTGCGGTAGATGAGGTTCAGCGCAAGACCGTCGATTTTCACCTCGCAGGTCATGGGCAGTGGCTTCGATTCGGGCCAATCCAATCCCCTGAGCACGCCGTCGTACCATTCGCGCAGCTCCTCGATGGAGAACACGTCATCGAGGCTCATCATGCGCGATGGATGACGTACGGAAGCGAAGTCGTTGGAGAACGTGCCGCCCACACGATGGGTCGGTGACTGCGGTGAGTCAAGTGATGGGAACTGCGCCTCAAGCGATTGCAGGCAGCGCAATCTTGCGTCATATGCCGCGTCGGATGAGACGGGGGCATCGTCGATATAGTATGCGATCTGGTCTGATTCCACCCATGCGGCCACGCGCGCCCACAGCCTGGCCGCGGCCTCGGCGCTCATCGAAGCCACATCAACCTTGTCGAGGCGCATGGCGTCGGCATCGGTCGGCTGCAACGCGGCAATCCAACGTTCGCTGCCCGGAGTCAGCGAAGCCAGCCCCTCATCGGCCACGACGGCCGCGGAACTACCGTCGCTCTCCGGCGCGTCGAAATCCCATGCCAACTGTTCGGAATCATCACGATTCGTCATTGTCACCGCTTTCCCATCATTTCCGCCATGCCGCGCGGATGTCCACGCCAGCACCGATTATCGCACAAATGTTCGACTGTTTTTGTTAGTTGTTCAGAGAGCGCAGGAACTGCACCTGCACCACGTCGGCACCGTCATGGTCTTCGTAATCCATGCGCATCGCGGCCACCGACAGGGTGCGTGCGGGCACGAACATGCCTTTGTCCACGCAGACGCGGGCCGCTTGGTGCATCAGGGGCGCGACCGGCGTGTTCGGCCATACCGGCAGTCCGGCGTCGGCGAGCACGTGGATGGCTTCCTGCACGTTGGTCGGCACCGGAATGCACTGCGATTGCGCTCTTCCGATCAGTTCCTGCAGTTCGCTTTCGAGCATGGCGATACGTCCGGGGGCGATCTCCTCGCTCATGATGTATGAGGCGGCGGCAAGGTCGAAGTGGTCGCACATCCATTCCGCATAGGCGAGTCTGTAATAGGCGAACGACGCATCCTCACGGTCAAGTGCGACGTGCAACGCGTTGAGGCAAGCCGCTCTGGCCGGATCCCAATCCTCGGCGCGCGCCAGTTGAACCGCCAGCTTGAGATGGGAAAGCGGGTAGGCCGGCGCATATCGCACCATCGCATTGAGATGCGGCAACGCGGCCTTCACGCCTTTGACCTGTGCAAGCACGTCGGCGAGTTCCATATGCGCGTAGAACAGATTGTCCGGAATCAGCACGGTCCGTTCGCCTTCCGTGGCGAACATGCGATTGTAGATGACGCGTTCCGCATACGAGTTGAAATACCGCGGCACGCCCGGATTCGAAGCGAACAGTCGGTCCATTCGCTCCAACGCCGCTTCGGCCAGTTCCACGCTTTGGTCGACCTGTCCCTGAGACAGCAGGTCTCTCGCCTTGATGCGTTCCGCGTCAAGCTCGTCGGCCAAGCGGAAGGAGAAGTCCGGAGTGTCTTTGCCATCGATGAGCGCACTCGTCACCTGCGGAGCCAACGACGTCAATTCCGGGTCGGCAATGGTGTTGATGACGTCCATGGCCTGCTTTGCCTTGGCCACCGATTCCAGATGGGAGTCCTGCGCGATTCTGTGGAATTCGCCAACCGCGCGCTGCAGCAGGTCGACGCGCTGAATGGACAACCCCGACATGTCACGGCAGCCGAACAGCTGTGCCGTGTCATGGTCGAATATGGCGTCGGAAAGCTCAGGCTCCTCCTGACTTCCGGATGGGGAGAAACGACTATCGCGCAAATCGAACGTGGCGTCCACTGGCTTCAATGCGCCGAGGCCGTCCACATCCATTTCCGCATCGAACATACGGTATGTGCCTGTTGGATCAGACAATCCGCACTCGCCCAGACGCTCCATGAATTCGCTTCTGGTGAAGGTGACCGTCACCAGATTGCGTACGGTCGGATTCTTGCGAAGCTGGCTTAATGGATCATCACCATTCCCATCGAAATCGCCGAAGCCGATCAGTCCCGCGTCAAGAGCGCCATCATGCACGCCCTGTGCGGAACCGTCGTCCATGCTAGAGGAATCGTCCGCAATCTCGTCGGGAACCGCGAACGTCACTTCGTCGAAGTCGATATCCCGCATCAGATCCTCGAATTGGCTGTTCAACGCATCATCCGTATCCTCGGAGTTGACGCCATCAACGCCCATGTCGGCGGATCTCGGCGCCACCGGACGGGACGGGTCTCCATGGAAATCGCCGTCCTTCGGATCGGCCTTGGACCCAGAAACACCCATATCTCCAGTACGAATGCGTTCGAAAGCCGCCAAAGCCTCGCTCATCAGCTCGCTGATGGCGGAATCCTGCTCGGCCACGGCCTCTTCCAAACCAATCGAATCGATATGCATCGACACACGCTGTATGCCCGGATCGGCGCCAAAACTCAACGCGGCCATCATCAGTCCAACACGCAGATTGTAGTCCGCGCTCATGCGGGCGCGTTCGCGTCCGTCATATCCACCCATGCGTGGCGGGACACGTCATATTTGGTGGATGGCATCATGGAAACGCCGGCAGAGGTGAAACCGATGGCCATATTGCCGTCTCGGAGACTGCATCGGAAGTCCACGTCGAAGCGGTATGGCAGGCGCATGCTGCGCAATAGTCTCGACATTGTCTGGCGGTATACCCATTCCGAACCGCCTTCGGCTCCGAAGGCGGTACCATCCTCGCCGTCCTTCGTGTTTTCGGCGATGGAACGTCTGGTTTCCGCGGCGATGTCCACCAGGCGCATGACGGCTTGGACGCCGTCATCCTGCTGTGAGTCGAGGATCGCGCCGAATTCGTCGTCCGGTTTCAATGCGATCAGCGCCGGATTTTCCAGTAGCGCCATGTCGATTTGCGCGGCTTCCGCGCGGGTTACGGTGTCTTCTGTGGGCAGCTTGCCGATACGGGCGTTGCGTTCCAGCCATGAACTGACTGCGGCGAAACGGTTGAGGTTGCCTTCGATGTTCAGCGCGCGCAGCGATGCCGAGAACGGCAGTGTGGAATCCCAAGCGAAGAAATAGCAGCCCGAGTAGCTGGACGTGTATAGGTGCAATGGTTCCGCGCCGTGTACTGCTTCGAGCCCTTGGTCTTTGTCAAGGGCGCCTGCCTCGCGCATGAGGTCGGCGAAATAATCCTCAAGTCCGGATGCGCGCATGCCATGGGAGCGTGCGCTCATCGTGTCTCTGATGGATCGGCGGATCGCGCCCATCGGCGCCTCTCGGTTGAGCCTGCGGAAGATGTTGCCCGTGCCGAATCCCACGAGTAGCCCGTTCATTTGCGGCAGCATGTAGGCTGCGAAGAATGCGATGGTGATGGCATCCCTGTATTCCAGATCGAATCGCATGGTTTCCGGCAGGTTGGCACGCATCTGTTCGAGCGTGTAGCGGTTGCCGACTTTCAGCCAGGATGCGAGCCACATCATGCGGCCACCGGGCATGCGTCCCACGACACCGCCTTGCGACGCGCGCACCATCTTCGGCGCGCCGTTTGTCGCGTGTCCGAATCGTGGACCGTCTGGCAGGGTGAGGGTTTCTTCTTTGACGAATATGAATCGTGGTTCCAGATCCTGCACGTCCATTTCGGGATTGGTGCCCGCGAAGACGCGTGCTTTGCTGTCGGCGAGCGCGATTTGCGCGAAGTGGTTGTTGTCGGTGAATAGTCCGATGGAGAAGGCTTTGCCTTGGGTTTGTGGCAGTTGCGCCCAGCCGAGTTGGAGTGTGCTTGGTATGCCTTCGAAGCCTTTGATGATGCGTCGTTTGATGAGTGGGTTGAGTTTGATGGCGTTGCGGGTGAGTTCATCGACGATGTCGTCTGGCGTGTCGAGGGCTTTGCCGAAGGGGTTGGCGTCGGCGGTGTTGTGGGGGTGTTTGTTGTGGTTGATGAGTTGTCGTACCCCTTGCATGGCGTAGTTGAGCATGGTCCGTCCTTGGTGTGGATGGTGTGCTGATGGCGATGCTGGTGTGAGGTGTGACATGTGGGCCATTCTTTCAATTCAATGCGACATGCAGCCTTTAGAATAAAGTTCGTGACTTTTTCGAAACAGCGTTTTCAGGCGCGTCATCGTGTGTGCGCAGCTATTGTAGCCGCTTTTGTTGTGGTGGTGTTGGTTGAGTGCGTGTTGTGTAATGTGCCGTTTTTCCGCTCGTTGGCGGCGTCGGGTGATTCGGCGGCTGCGTATAACACGTTGGGGCCGGGGCTTGAGCGTCGTGATGACGGGTTGTTGGAGGTTACTGATCCGACGCAGGCGTATTTGCAGGTGGCTGCGGATGGTTCGTCTGAGTATGTGCGGATCGTGCCGGTGTCCGATGAGGTTATGGGTGGTGTGCCTGCCGGTTCGCGCGTGTTGCGTACGGTGCGTGTTCGTGCGGATGCGGATCGTGTGGCTGGTTCGTTGTGTTCGGTGTCGTTGGATTCGTCTCGTTCGTTGTATGTGAGGGCTGCGGCCGGTCGTACGGTGCGCGTGCAGGTGGTGGAGCCGAAGGGGTCATTGATTCCGTTTGATGCGGTTCGCGCGAATGTGCGTGTGCCGTTTTCGGTGAGTCCGTTGCGTGTGACGTTGTTGGTGTTGGTGATGGTGTTGGTGGCGTTGTGGCGTCCGGGCTCGCGCCTGTGGAAGGTGCCGTTGAATACGTCGAGTGTGCGTCAGCGTGTGACGTTGGGCGTGTTGTTGACGGTTCCTGGGTTGGTGACTGTTGCGGCGGTGGCGTGGCAGTTGGTGTCTGCGGTGCCGTTGAGTTTTCATACGGATGGCATGTATACGTATGATTACGATCAGTATGATCATGTGGCTCGGGCGTTGCTTGATGGTCATGCGTGGCTTGATTTGGATGTGCCCGACGCGTTGCGCGATGCGGATAATCCGTATGATGTGACGACTCGTCAGCAATTGCTTGCCGATGGTGTGAGTCCGGTGTATTGGGATTATGCGTTTTTTGATGGTCGTTGGTATTCGTATTTTGGCGTGGTGCCGGCGTTGCTGTTGTTTGTGCCGTATCGTGCGATAACGTCGTTGTGGGTTGATGGTGGTCTGATGATGCCGTCTGGCGCTGCGGTGCCGCTGCTGATGTTTGTTTTTTTGGTGTTCGCGTGCCTGTTGACGATTCGCGTGATCGAGCGTGTGCGTCCGCATGTTTCGCTGGCTGCGGTCAGTATGTTGTGCGTGTTTGTGGTTTTGGCGTCGAACGCCCCGTACTTGTGGTATCGGACGAATTTTTATTCGGTGCCGATTGCGGCGTCCTTGTTGTTGAGCACGTTGGGCTTATGGCTATGGATGGGTGCGACGCACCCGAACGCGGCCGATGCCGGTGGCGATGGTGGTGCGAATACGGTCGAATCGTTGTCGCTGCCTCGTTTGGCCGCCGGTTCGGTGTGTATTGCCGCGAATGTGGGTTGCCGTCCGTCGTTTGTGGTGGTGGCGTTTGCCGCGTTCCCGTTGTTCTGGCCGCAGATTCGTGCGATTGTGGGGCAGTTGCGTGCCATCGCGTCTGGTTCCGGCGTGCGTGGGCGTGCGCGCACCGTGTTGCATGCGTTGCGCACGCCTTTGGCCGTGCTGGTGCCCGCATTGGTTGTGGTGGTGCCCTTGTTCGCCTATAACATGGTGCGTTTCTCCTCGCCGTTCGATTTCGGTTCGTCGTATCAGCTGACGGTTACGGATATGACGAGTTACCATCAGTCGTGGTCGAATTTTGTTTGGACGGTCGCATATTACCTGTTTCTGCCGTTGCGTTGGACGGATACGTTCCCGTTCCTTGCCGTCGATCCCGCGCCTTTGAAGGATTGGGGGTTTGCGGAGGCGATGCCCGGAGGCCTGTTCGTCATGGTTCCGCTTGCTTTGGCTGCGTTGGCTTGCCCGTTCCTACGTAAGCGCATGCGCGTTCGTGGCCATGCCGGCATGTGGCCCACATTGGTGATGTTCCTGCTGTTGGGTTTGCTGATCGTGGCTCTTGACGCGCGGCTGGGTGGCCTTGGATGGCGTTATATCGCCGATTTCGGCTGGCTGTTTGCGTTGGCTTCGCTTCCTTTGATGCTTATTGCGCTGGATTGCGAACGTCCGCGGCTTCGCTGGCTGTTGCGCGTGCTGGTGTTGGCGCTGCTGTTGTTCACGTTGTCGTTGACGGTGTTGTCGTTGTTCCTGTACGGCCGCGACGACGAGTTGATTCGTAATAATTCCGGTTTGTTTCATGACGTGCAGTCGTGGTTCACCCTGATGTAAGTTACGGCATTTTCAGGGTTATTTCAGGGTTTTATCACAATTTTTCCAATAAATCATTCGGCTTGTTCCGAGTTTTCCGGATAACAGTGGCGATGTAACTGTTCGCTGTGAGATGAACCCTTGTTGGAGACATCAGTCATGAAATCGCTTCCACTTTTGTCGAACCATCCTCGTGTAAGACGCTGGACCGCGGCCGTCGTCGCATCAGCCGTCGCATTGGGCGTCTGCCTCGCCAGCTACGACAATGTCGATGCGGCCATCAAACAAAACAGGATTGAACGACTGAACGCACGTATCGAGAACGTGTACACAGCCGACTATCAGGATATGGCCGACGACAAGCTCGAGCAGGAAAAAAGCAAGTCCTCCGCAACAGAGGATGACATGTTTGTCACCGAAGATCCGTACGGCACCAACACCACGTCACTGTATGTGTATTTCACTACCGACGACGCGGTTGCCGTCTCCTATACCGTGCATGCAGACGGCTATACGGATTTCACCCGTGACGCCTATCAGGAATCGCAATACAACAAAACCCACGAATTCCAGCTGCTCGGCCTCATTCCCGGCGAGAAGAACACCGTCGCCATCACGCTGACCGATGCCGACGGCAAGTCCCGCACGCATGCCATCGAACACAGGGGCGCATCCCTGCTGGGCAATGAGGAGGTGCAGTTGGAGAAGACCGTCGCAGCCGATTCAGGTGAGGATCTGGGCGGCGGCCTGTATGCGATTCTCGGCAATGATTCCGACGAACAGGATTTCATGTTCTACTACGATACGAACGGCGTGCTGCGCGGTGAGATTCCGGTGCTCTACTATCGTTCGCACCGTCTGCTGTTCGATGATGACGGTCTCATGTGGTTCTCCGCGTCCACGCATCATATGGTGGCGATGAACCGTCTCGGCAAGCTGGAGAAGATCTACGATCTGGGATCCGACTACATTCTGCATCATGATTATGCGATGGATTCCAACGGCGACATCGTGCTGCTGGCCACCGAGCTCGGCCGTGACGACAACGCCGTGCAGGATCAGGTCATCAAGCTCAGCACTTCCACCGGAAGTGTAACCCGCTTGGTGGATTTCGGTGAGCTGTTCGCCGACTATAAGGCCTCCACCACGCATGCGGGAACCGACGAGTCGGATTCGAATGCCAAGAATCGTTGGGATTGGCTGCACTGCAATACCATTCAATTGTTGGATGACGGTTCCGCATTGTTCTCCGCCCGTGAGACGTCCACCATCATCAAGGTGGATGATTTGGAATCGGATCCGACGCTTGATTATATGATCGGCGAGCCATCCGTGTGGGCCGGCACCGATGAGGCCAGCAGTTTCCTGACGAAGTCCGGTGATTTTTCGGATACCGGCGGCCAGCATTCTATCACGTATGTCGCCGATGATTCGCTGCCTGACGGCCAGTATTACATGTATATGTTCGATAACAATTTCGGCACTTCGTTGACGCGTCCTGATTTTGACTGGTCGGTGATCGACGGCATTTCGACCGAATTGTCGTCCGATACGGCAAATTCGCGGTATCGCAAGTATCTGGTCAACGAAAATGCCGGCACGTATACGGAAGTGTCATCGTTCGACGTGCCATATTCGCCGTATGTCAGTTCCGCGCAGGAATTGGATAATGGCCAGATCCTCATCGACTCGGGCATGAAGGGTCTGTTCGGCCAGTACAACAAGGATGGTGATCTGCTGGCGCAGTTCAAGATGACGTTGAACAGTGCGTACATCTACCGCGTGTACAAGTACGATTTCTCGGGATTCTATTTCGCCTGACATCCTG
>ENA-OQNM01000594-OQNM01000594.1-human-gut-metagenome-genome-assembly--contig:-NODE-594-length-13068-cov-4.831234_pt1 | contig 13068 bp, 14 predicted proteins | sample MGYA00242632_ERZ504886 | MGnify/ENA primary metagenome ERZ504886 (study PRJEB26092, sample SAMD00036424) | human gut metagenome | host: Homo sapiens | study: EMG produced TPA metagenomics assembly of... | reverse complement strand
GTAGTTTCACCTATGGTTACCTGAAATTCATTCATATTACCTACCACATTATAGGTTTGACGCGCTTCTTTTATTTGCCCTAAATATTTGCCCGAATCCCAATCATAGATATCACGCATGGTTCCTTTTTCATGCATACCGGCAGGATAGTGATACAACTCGCCAAACATTCCGTATGAATCAGCGGAATAAGAAACGATAACAGAACCATCAACCGAGGCTCCCTTACCTACAATCAGGTTAGTGCATGCCAAACTCTCTGTTATTGCCGCCAATAGAAAGGCAGCACCTAAAATCAGTTTATTCTTCATTAATATATAACTTTTTAATTGTGTATAATACTTATTTTACCATCAAAATTCATATTCCTCTTTTGTTTCGTTTTCCACAATAATCTGTCACCACCAATTCCAATTTATGGGCGACTCCTTTTTTAACCGTTCAGGATGCTTCATCCACAATTTCGCATTTTTGGAACTGAAACCGAATAAGGCAAATTCGCCGTCTATCTTCACCTTATAATCCTTAATACCCGTTTCCGCATCTCCTATTTTGAACTGAACCTTACCTGTCTTCCATTGTGCCTTATTTAATGGGGTCACTCGTGGAGACAAAGTATCTATAGCTACGGTATAGGTTCCCAGTTCACGGATGGAAGTCTTCATCCAACCATTTTCATAAATTCCTCCTGCTGAACCTTTCCTTTTTCCCCACTTACGGGCCACATAATATTTCGACGTATCCTCTACAGGAAGATGGCGTACCCCGATCATCAGCGTGCACCCAGCCTGCAAAGCTACTGGCTCATCGTGCAACTGGTACTCGTAAGATATTGCGGCTGTATCTTTAACCACATGACAGTTCAGTGCCACATCCTCATACAACATTCCTCGGGGGATAACCAGTTCCATACCCGGTTCCTGAACCACATTACCTTTATTCCATGCCAAATAATGTTTTACCTGCGGATGATATTCCTCTATCGGCTGCCTACGGCCACGCACAATGAAACGATAAGTCGAGTTATTCCCGCATAAATCAGCTAATTCATAACGAAAATGATAATCGCGTTCTTCATCAATCGTAACCACCCCTCCTTCATCATTGGCTTGTAACATGCGCAAACTATTTCCGGGAAGAATCTGTGAGCGCATCACCCAATTATGCCTCTTTACATTCTCCTCATAGTCTGTCCAGGCATTAATCATCCGGTTCTCTTCGGGCAAAACGCCATCCACCGTACTGCGAAAAACCTCTGTCGTATCCACATAGAGTACCACGGAACGCACACCATAATTATTATGTGTGCCATCCATATAGTCGTATGCCTTAATGCCAGCGGCTATTTTCCCCCAAGCAGAAACCGGTTGTCCCAAAGAAGCAACAGATATGGATTTTTTTCTTTTGTGAGCCTTCCACAACTCCAGCGCCCCGCTGCGGATAAAGCATAATCATTGACGCACGTGGCGGAGTAGTGTCTTTAATTTTATCGGTATAGAACTGTAAGGGATCTATCAATTCACCAGTATCCGTACGGCGTATCTCCATATGCAGATGCGGTCCGAAAGAATACCCTTCATTACCGCTTAAAGCAATGATTTCTCCAGCTTTGAAACTGACCTGATGAGGCTCGAATTTCAAATCCACAGCAAAAGTTTCATGCCGATATTGATATTCCTCCACCACTTTTGCCACTGCAGAAGCAAATTTCAACACATGTCCATATACTGAAGTATATCCATTGGGATGCGTAATAAAAATAGCCTGCCCATATCCTCCGGGAGTAACCAGTACACGGCTCACATATCCGTCGGCAATGCAATGAATAGGTTTTCCCACCTCTCCCTGGGTTTTAAAATCCACTCCTCCATGAAAGTGGTTAGAACGCAGTTCACCGAAATTACCGCTCAGAATAAGCGGAAAATCAAAAGGAGGACGGAATACAGGAGCAGTCGGTTCTTCCTGTGCCCGTACAGCAAGAACACTGCCCAAAGCTGCTATGATTATATAATTTCGTAAAGTCATTTTCTTTATTTTATGGAGAACTCATCACAAAAATTTTGAATCTCTCCGCAAACTTACAAATAAAAAACAGAATATCCCTTAAAACAATGTTGCTAAACATACATTTAATTACGAAAAAAACATATCCAGACAAAACCTACGTTTTCTGACATTTTGTTATCTTTGAGGCAGTCAAACCCCTTAAATGTGACAATTATGATAGTAGGAATTCCTAAAGAAATCAAAAACAACGAGAATCGTGTATCATTAACCCCTGCAGGAGCACACGAGTTGGTACAGAGAGGTCACACGGTGTATATACAACACACCGCAGGTATAAACAGCGGATTTTCCGATGAAGAGTATGAGAAAGTCGGAGCGCGTATCCTTCCTACTATAGAAGATGTGTACGCCATTGCCGAGATGATTATAAAAGTCAAGGAACCCATCGAATGTGAATATAACTTGGTACGTAAGGGCCAACTGGTATTTACATACTTCCATTTTGCCTGTGACAAAGAATTAACGGAAGCAATGATGCGTAGTGGTTCAGTATGCCTAGCTTATGAAACTGTAACAGACAAACAAGGAGGACTGCCTCTGCTGATTCCCATGAGTGAAGTGGCGGGACGAATGTCCACTCAGGAAGGAGCACGTTTTTTGGAGAAGCCTCAAGGAGGACGTGGCATCTTGCTAGGTGGAGTTCCCGGTGTCAAGCCAGCCAAAGTGCTGATATTAGGCGGCGGCATCGTAGGAACCAATGCAGCTTTAATGGCTGCAGGATTAGGGGCTGATGTCACAATCTGTGATATTTCATTACCCCGCCTGCGTCAGTTGAGTGAGTTCATGCCTAAAAATGTAAAAACATTATTCTCGTCCAGCCACAATATAGAAAAAGAAACTGCCAACAACTGATTTGATAATCGGTGCAGTTCTTATCCCCGGTGCAAAGGCTCCCACCTCATAACACGCCCTATGCTGAAACTGATGAAAAAGGGTACTGTACTGGTAGATGTGGCCATTGACCAAGGAGGATGTTTTGAGACCTCCCATCCCACAACTCATGCCGAACCTATTTACGAAGTAGACGGTATCATCCATTACTGTGTGGCAAATATTCCGGGAGCCGTGCCGTGTACTTCAACCTTGGCATTAACCAATGCTACACTGCCATACGCTATCAGATTGGCAGATCTTGGTTGGGAAAAAGCTTGCGAAAACGATCCGGGACTAAAAAACGGCTTGAATATTGTAAACGGAAAGATTGTGTTTCCGGCCGTAGCAGAAGCCTTTGGCTGGAAAATTTAATAAAGTATGGATCCTAATGGAAAAAGGAAGGCCTATCATGAAAGGTCTTCCTTTTTTACGGAATAACATTTATAAGGATTATCATCTCATGATTTTTCAAGCACTTCCTCTACGGATTCTTCCCGCTGTTTCTTCCCAATCCGACTTACAATCCAAATGCTGACTTCGTAAAGCAAATACATAGGCACAGACACCATCATCAATGTAAAGACATCTGACGTAGGAGTGATAACAGCTCCAACTATCAGAATAATAACAATAGCATGACGACGATACCGCTTCATAAAATCAGCCGTAAGAAATCCCAGTTTGGCAAAAAGCCAACAAAGGACAGGAATCTCGAAAACAATCCCCATCATCAGGCTCATCATCATCAATGTATCCATATACGAAGACAAAGTAATCGTGTTCTCCACTTCCATACTGACCTGATAGGTAGCAAGAAAACGGAAAGTAAGAGGGAAAATCAAAAAATAATTCAAAAGAACTCCCATCATAAAAAGAAAATAGCCCCACCCTACAATCCGGGTAGAATATTTCTTTTCATTCTCGTATAAAGCCGGCGAAACAAAACGGAACAACTGATAAATAACATAAGGAGATGCCAGCAAAAAACCCGTATAAAAAGACACGCTCATATGAGTAATGAATTGAGCCGCCAATTGGGTATTGATCATTTTCACATAAAACACTTCCGGACATAATGAAGGCATAGCCATGAAATCAGCTATCCGGCAAAAAAAACGATAAATAATGAAATCAGCATTCTTAGGCGCTAGAACAATAGCAAAAAGCTCATCCTTAAACAAGAATGCTACCAACATTAGAAATACCACAGCCACTGCAATACGGAACAAGACATGGCGCAGTTCTTCCAGATGATCCCAAAAAGTCAGTATCTTCTGCTGTTGTTCCATCATTTGTCACTCTTTCGTTTCCCCTTTCTTATCTTTTCCATCTATATCATCCTCCACCCCGTTCATCCCTTCCTTAAAACTCTTAACCCCTTTGCCCAACCCCTTCATCAGTTCGGGTATCTTCTTCCCACCAAAGAATAAAAGAACAATCAATGCAATGAATAATATTTCCTGCATTCCTAATCCTAAAAATAATAATGTGCCTGTCATTTTATCTATTAACTATTAAATGATTTATCAAAAACCAAAGTCATCCATTTACCGGGATCTCCATCCATGACAGCTACCAGAACATAGCCAGCGCCACCATTTTCAGGCTGCTTCACAATTTGCAGCATAACATCAAATGTTTACAACTTATCTTTTTGCAATAGCTTTCAACAAAGCATAGCCACCAAAAATCTGGAGCAACATGCCCGGAATTCCAATCCGGAAATCCTGTGCCGCCAAATAGAAATCACCGACAAGAGCCCATTCTATCAAGGTACCCACCACCTGATATGCCATAACAGTCCCCAGCAATGCAGGAATCGTAATCTTACGGAAACGATCTGCCATATATCCCGCCACCAACGCCAACAATACCGACTTTACCAATATAGCCGGAAGTATGGTCACAGAAGGCATTCCAAACAAGAAGCTATTGACAAGCGGAGAAAGAACAGCCGTCAACATCCCCACTTTGAATCCATATTTATAAGCACCTATTAATGTGAAGAAATAAATGGGTAACATAGCAGGTCCACCCAAATGCACCAAATGACAAAGTTGCGGCAATACCACATTACCTACAATAAACACGAATGCAAATAAATAAGTATTTGCGTTTGTGTAATTTAACGAATAGAGTTTTGTTGTTGATTCCATGAATACTAACCTTTCATTTAATTTCTGCAAATATAATCATTTCATAAAGCAAGCTCAATCTTTTTTTTCCCTTTTCTTGTTTATATTATCAAATATTCTTCTATCTTCGCAATAGATTGATAAAATTACAACTATGAAATATTATAAATTCATCTATTTTTTAGCCTTCGTCCTTGGAATGTCAACATGGGCACAGGCACAAAGTACTCCTTGTACCGGAAATGCATATAGCACAAACGCAGACTTCTTCCGTGCCTCAGCATCAGCTCAGAGCGGTGATGCCACTGCCTCCAAAAAGAAGGCGGTCATTGCAGCCCGTACCGCAATAACCAGCCAGATCAAAGCAAAGGCGGAAATGGCTGCCAAGTCTCAAAAAAAATTCGGTAATGCAGAGTGGGAACAGTTCTCAGATCTGATCCATATGGCTACCCAGCAAGAGGCTGCTAACTTAAAAGTAATCTGTGAAAACAGCCGGCAGAGCGGTGGTAAATATAAAACAGACGTTGTGGTAGAATTGCCTAAAGCAGGAGTTCTGTCCACAATCATCAACCAAATAAAAAGTGATGATAAATTAAAAGGACTTTTTGAAGAAAGTCAGTTTAAGCAAGCGTTTTAAATCCACTTGAATCCATCAGAGGAGTCAATGCAGTTTAAAAGGAAAACCTATTACATCAACCTAATCTTGACAGATTTATGGAAAAGTTGTACGATTACCTTCCCCAGCAATTGGTTACTTTCATTCTGGTGACCTTGTTCTCTTTACTCATCGGTTTATCCCAACGGAGAATCAGCCTGAAACGAGAGGGGGAAACTACGCTTTTCGGCACAGACCGGACTTTTACTTTTATCGGCATTTTGGGATATCTCCTCTATATACTTGATCCTAAGGAAATGCATTTATTTATGGGAGGCGGAATAATTTTAGGTATGTTACTGGGCATCAATTATTATGTCAAGCAATCCCAGTTCCACGTGTTTGGAGTGACAACAATCATCATCGCCCTTATCACCTATTGTATGGCTCCTATCATAAGTACACAACCTTCCTGGTTTTACGTGATGATGGTAGTCACCGTGCTTCTTTTCACAGAAATGAAACACACCTTCACAGAACTTGTACAACGGATGCAGAATGATGAAATGATCACACTGGCAAAATTTCTGGCTATCAGCGGTATCATTTTGCCCATGCTACCCAAGGAACCTCTCATACCGGGTATCAATCTCACTCCATACACCATTTGGCTGGCTACTGTAGTCGTATCGGGTATCTCCTATTTGTCCTACCTGCTGAAGCAATATGTTTTCCGCGAATCAGGCACTTTGGTTTCGGGCATTATCGGTGGTCTGTATAGCAGCACCGCTACCATTTCCATCCTTGCCCGCAAATGCAAACGGGTACAAGCGCATGAAATACCGGAATATGTATCTGCCATGATGCTTGCTGTCAGCATGATGTTCTTACGTTTCATGATTTTGATCCTTATATTCAGCACTTCCATCTTTCTGAATATTTACCCCTATCTGCTCATCATGTCTGCAACCGCCGCCGGCATCGGCATATTCATCCATAAAAAGCATACTATAAAAGGCGAGCGCGAAGTTATTGAAGAAACGGAAACGGAAAGTAATCCACTGGAATTCAAAGTCGCTCTGATCTTTGCTTTATTATTTGTAGTATTTACATTTCTGACTCACTATACATTGGTTTATGCAGGAACAGGAGGTTTGAGTATTCTCTCCATTGCAACAGGATTAAGTGATATCACTCCTTTCATACTAAACCTGTTACAAGGCGGAAACATTCCGGCAACCATTGTAGGGGCCTGTATCATGCAAGCTATCATCAGCAACATCGTAGTGAATATGTTCTATGCCATATTTTTTTCCTCCCGCAGAAAAGAAATGCTACCTTATGTATGGAAAGGATTCCTCACTGTCATTGGAGTAAACGCTGTACTATTATTCATCTATTACTTCTAAATTATATTCTCATAAAAAAACATGCGGATAACAGGATTTTTCAGACAATCCATATCATCCGCATACTTTTTAATATTCTAATAAATCCCTATCAGAAAAGTAGAATATAAGCCAATGAACTAAGACTGATCACCGCCCAAAGAGCAACACCTTGAATCAGAGGTTTCATACCTACTTGCTTCAATACATCCATAGACAAGGAAGCTCCAATAAAGAACATGGTAATAATCAACCCTTTACGTGCCAGTCCGGAAACAGCCTGCCCGAATTGAGGCACACCATCCAGCACATAAGTATTCAGAACGATAGCCACAACAAAATAAAGGATAAACCAAGGAATGCTTACTTTCTTACCGCTTCCCTTGAAAATAAAAGAAGTAGCGAATGCCAAAGGAATAATCCAAAGTGCACGGGTCAGTTTGATTGTTGTCGCCACTTTCAACGCCTCTTCACCGTATGCCGCACCTGCTCCCACCACAGAACTCGTATCATGAATAGCAATAGCTGCCCAAGTACCAAACTGTTGTTGATCTAACCCAAACATATGGCCTAACACCGGAAAAATAAACAAAGCGATGGCATTCAATACAAAGATAGTAGCCAAAGCCACAGACATCTCACTATCTTTAGCTTTCAATACAGGACCCACAGCAGCAATAGCGCTTCCCCCACAAATTGCAGTACCCGAACTGATAAGATAAGCCGTATCACGATCTACCTTCAAAAGTTTATGCCCTATAAACATACCTATAATCATTGTACCGATTACAGAAATGATCGTGAATTCCATTCCTTCCTTACCGGAAGCCAGAGAAGCCTGAAGATTCATACCGAACCCAATCCCACTACAGAATATTGCAACAATATTAGTAAACCTTTTTATTGAACTTAGGATACGGCCTGTCCGACAAACTAATGACAAATATACCAACCCAAGAAATAAAGATACGGGGGGAGTGACCCACTGGGAAAATGAAGCCAATACCGGAATATAGTCCATCAACAAAAAGACCGTTAACGTGGAAAGCAAACCTACATAAATAGTTTTGCTGTTTTGCTGTAAAGCTGTTACTGAAATCATATATTTTACTTTTTAACATTATTTCTCCATTTCGGGATGCAAAGGTAATATATGTTTCAAAAACAATCTAATCGTTTTTAATTATAAGTTATAACTTTTCCTTATAATGATTGGCAAATTGCATGAACAGAGCCGGGAGCCCTGTATCCTGCCCTTGCAATTAGGACAAAATCAAATTCACGAAACATCACCAGGTCTTTTATATCCAATACTTTAAACTTCCCTGAATACAGTTCTTTATTAATAGACCGGATAGACAAAATCCCCATGCACTCACTATTTTCCAGAAATAATTTAATGCTCTCTGTACTTCCCAGGTGCATACGGATAGTAAGGTCCGATAACTTTATGTTGTGTTTATGCAAAGCGGTAATCAATACATCCAATGTTCCCGAACCTCTTTCACGAAGCACAAGAGGAACTTCTTTCAATTCATCCAAAGTTATCTCATCATAATCCATCCACTTACTATGAGTATGGACGATAGCCACCAGCTCATCTTGCAGAAAAGGAGTATATTTCAAATTAGGTTGCCGGGTATTTCCCTCTACCAGTGCCAAATCTATACGATGTTCCTGCAATGCCTTTTCCACCTCAGAGGAGTTCCCGCTGAAAAGTGATAAAGACACTTGCGGAAACTTCTCGATAAAGCGGGCCAGCAAAGGGGGAAGCACATATTGGGCAATTGTAGTACTGGCTCCCAAGCGCAACTCACCGGTATGCTCATTACGTAATAAGTTCATCTCGTACTCCAAGCGTCCGTAATCTTCCAAAATTTTCTCACAATGCTCCAACAACAACCTGCCTGCATCAGTCAGCAAGATCTTGTTCCCCATTCGCTCAAAAAGGCGTGTCTGGTACATCGTTTCCAATTCCTGAATATGCTTGGTTATAGCCGGCTGACTGATAAACAGCTCTTGCGAAGCCTTTGTAAAGCTGAGGTTTTTCGCAACACTACTGAATACTCTTAACCTGAAATCAGACATGTTTTTTAATGATTATAGTTCGTCTGCTTTAATACCTAACGACTGTAAAACAGCGAATCCAAACATCTCCCACTGATAAGCGACTTCACTGGTTGGAGGATTCATACCGAATACCGTCATTTTTTCTTTTCCGTCCACCTTATTTAATATAGCAGGAACTTTATCTCCATATTCTTCTTCGGCAGGGACAATAATCACCCGTTTCACCTCTTTTGCATCAACCACCACTCTCAAAGACTCCAGAAACAACTCTTCGCGACTAGCCATATCCGATGGTTCGAAAGAATAAAGTGCAAACTCTCCCAACTGGCTTTTGAAAGCCACGTTATTTAATTCCTTCTCCAAATCCGACGGCTGAAAAGCATCCATTTTCTTACTTTCCTCGTCATAAATAAATAATACCTGAACTGCATTCTCCCCCAAGGGTATTCCACTATCCAGTGACAGTACATTCCAACAACACCGGTAAATCCGCTTTCGGCAACTTACGGCCCACACGTCACCAAAATGTTGGATAAATCACCCGCCACCCTGTCTACATAGGCTACATCCACCAGAATTACAGTATCTGCAAACTTTATTTCATTTGTCATCTCGTTTTCAGTTTTATGATTTCGATGCTAAGATAGCAATTATCATCTGCTTGCAAAAAGAGTTATCTGCCTTTTTGTGTACAATTCGGACTTTTTTTCATTTAAAAGCCGGAGAGCCTGCCATTTTGTCTTCTTATTTTACTTCATTAGCTTTCTTTTCTTTTTGGCAAACTATTTGACGATTATCAAATGAAATCGCAAAAGCCACTGAACAAAGCAGTGACAGTTACGTTTTCAATAGGTATTTGAATAATATTTAGAAAGGAGATACAATATGAATTTTAACAACTTCACAATTAAATCACAGGAGGCAGTGCAACAAGCGGTGAACGTAACTCAAGCCCGCGGACAGCAAGCTATCGAGCCTGTGCATCTGTTGGCCGGAGTACTGAAAGTAGGTGAAAACGTCACCAACTTCATTTTCCAGAAATTGGGAATGAACGCCCAGCAGATCGCATTGGTCATCGACAAGCAAATTGACTCACTGCCTAAGGTTTCGGGAGGAGAACCTTACCTTAGCCGTGAAAGCAACGAGATATTACAAAGAGCCGTACAGTATTCCAAAGAGATGGGTGACGAATTCGTTTCACTGGAAGCTATTATCCTGGCCTTGTTGAATGTAAAGAGTACTGTCGCTACCATATTGAAAGACGCGGGAATGACAGACAAAGAGCTGCGCTCCGCCATAGCAGAACTACGTAAAGGTGAAAAAGTAACTTCACAATCCAGTGAAGACACTTATCAATCCTTAAGCAAATATGCCATTAATTTGAATGAGGCTGCCCGCAGCGGAAAACTTGATCCGGTTATCGGGCGTGATGAAGAAATACGTAGGGTATTACAAATATTAAGCCGCCGTACCAAGAATAATCCGATTTTAATCGGTGAGCCGGGTACCGGTAAGACCGCCATTGTTGAAGGCTTGGCACACCGTATCATCCGAGGTGATGTACCCGACAACTTGAAAAACAAACAAATCTTCTCATTGGATATGGGCGCACTGGTTGCCGGAGCCAAATACAAAGGTGAATTTGAAGAACGTCTGAAATCTGTTGTCAATGAAGTAATCAAAGCCGAAGGCAGCATCATCCTGTTTATCGATGAAATCCATACCTTGGTCGGAGCCGGTAAAGGTGAAGGTGCCATGGATGCCGCCAATATATTAAAACCCGCCTTGGCCCGTGGTGAGCTTCGCAGCATCGGAGCCACTACTTTGGACGAATATCAGAAGTACTTCGAAAAGGACAAGGCATTGGAACGCCGGTTCCAAACCGTTATGGTAGCCGAACCGGACACGCTGAGCACCATCTCCATTCTCCGTGGGTTAAAAGAACGTTACGAAAACCATCACAAGGTACGTATCAAAGATGAAGCCATCATTGCCGCTGTAGAATTGAGTAACCGTTACATTACCGAACGTTTCCTTCCGGACAAGGCTATTGACCTGATGGATGAAGCTGCTGCCAAATTGCGTATGGAACGTGATTCCGTGCCTGAAGAACTGGATGAAATCTCACGTCACCTGAAACAACTGGAAATTGAACGTGAGGCCATCAAACGTGAAAAAGACGAGCCGAAATTACAACAACTGAATAAAGAGATTGCCGAACTGAAAGAACAGGAAACCTCTTACAAAGCCAAATGGCAGAGTGAAAAGGAACTGGTCAACAAGATTCAGCAAAACAAGCAGGAAATAGAACAATTGAAATTCGAAGCCGAGAAAGCGGAACGTGAGGGAGATTACGGTAAAGTAGCCGAAATCCGTTATGGGAAATTACAGGCTTTAGAGAACGAGATCAAGGATATTCAAGAAGACCTGAAACACAAGCAGGGTGACAGTGCCATGATAAAGGAAGAAGTTACCGCTGAGGACATTGCCGATGTTGTTTCACGGTGGACAGGGATACCGGTCAACAAGATGCTGCAAAGCGAACGTGACAAATTGCTTCATCTGGAGCAAGAATTACATTTGCGTGTGGTAGGTCAGGATGAAGCCATAGCAGCCGTATCCGATGCCGTACGCCGTAGCCGTGCCGGATTACAGGACCCGAAACGTCCGATAGGTTCATTCATCTTCCTGGGTACTACCGGTGTAGGTAAGACAGAACTTGCCAAAGCATTGGCCGACTACCTGTTTGATGACGAGAGCCTGATGACGCGTATCGACATGAGCGAATATCAGGAGAAACACTCTGTATCCCGTCTGATCGGAGCGCCTCCCGGATACGTAGGTTACGATGAAGGCGGTCAGTTGACAGAAGCCGTCCGACGCAAACCATACTCTGTGGTATTGTTTGATGAAATAGAAAAAGCACATCCCGATGTGTTCAATATTCTGCTGCAAGTTTTGGATGACGGACGTCTGACTGACAACAAGGGACGTACGGTAAACTTCAAGAATACAATTATCATCATGACTTCCAATCTGGGCAGCGCATACATTCAAAGCCAGTTCGAAAAGATTAATGACGAGAATCGCGAAGTGGTGATTGAAGAGACGAAGAAAGAGGTTATGTCCATGTTGAAAAAAACGATACGGCCGGAGTTTCTGAACCGTATAGATGAAACAATCATGTTCTTGCCTTTGAACAGAGAAGAGATAGAACAGATTGTGATGTTACAAATCAACGGTATCAAGAATATGCTGGCCGGCAACGGCATTACTTTGGAAATGACCGATGAGGCCGTCCGTTTCATTGCCAGCACAGGCTATGATCCCGAATTCGGCGCCCGTCCCGTGAAACGTGCCATCCAACGCTATTTGCTGAATGATTTGTCCAAAAAGCTATTGTCACAGGAAGTGGACCGAAGCAAACCGATTATCGTAGAAACAGCGGGTGACGGATTAAAATTCCGCAACTAGAATGTTACAAACAACCAGTAAAGATAAGGCCTTATCTTTACTGAGCAAAAGGGGTGTTCATCATGCACCCCTTTTTTCGTTAACTATAGCCCTCTATCTGCAATATTTTGAATATTTCCTTAACCAATATGTTTCCAATAGCTAAAAAACGGCAATAAGCTCATAAAACAGTTTAATCAGCCATCTCTACTTCCTTTTTTCATTTTTGTATAAGAAAAGAAAACTGAAATACGGCAAGATTCAGAACAGTCTGTGTAGACTGGTATATTTTTTATTAACTCCATTTTTAATCATAAGAATTTCTCCAATCTATTCTTATTCGGCGGAAAAGGAGACAACTGGAAAAGCCACTCAACTTTGACCCTTTTGGCCACGCAAGATTTGCCCACCTTTTTGTACTATATGATTGACCCTTTAAAGTCCTGGTGTTGGGGGGCAATATTATTTTACCCTTTTAAAAATTCTC
>ENA-OQNM01000593-OQNM01000593.1-human-gut-metagenome-genome-assembly--contig:-NODE-593-length-13072-cov-5.502742_pt1 | contig 13072 bp, 14 predicted proteins | sample MGYA00242632_ERZ504886 | MGnify/ENA primary metagenome ERZ504886 (study PRJEB26092, sample SAMD00036424) | human gut metagenome | host: Homo sapiens | study: EMG produced TPA metagenomics assembly of... | reverse complement strand
TCGTACAGAGCTGTGATTTTCTCGTTTTTTCTCATAACTTGCGCTCCTTTCTTCGGTTTTAGGTTGTGTGTTCTAAGAGACTTCCCAACCGCTTGATTAAGAAGTCTTTTAGAGCATACAACACCTGTTGCCAAATCATATTTAATCTCCTATAACTTCAAAGTTTCTGTTCCTTACAAACTTGAAATTGTCACTCCAAAATAAATGGAAGCATAATCATAATAATTCCAAATAGGGCAAATAAAGCACCACCGATTTTTGTGGCTTTCAAATAGAACTCAGATGGTTCATCTGCACGATAAGATTTCCATTCTTCTGTTAATTTCCATATTAAGCCCGGCTTTAAGAAGATAAACATACCTAACGCAAAGATTATGATTCCACCACCAATAGACCACCACATATTTGCCATCTCCTTTCTAAAATATGAAGTTATGGCTTTAACTTTTTCCAAATAATCAGCTTTAGGATAATACATACGACCACCACAACGACCACCATTGCACCATCCAACAGTAACTCTGTGTACCACGGTGCAGCCTGCATGGCATATAAATTTGGATAAGTTTTAAAGTGCCAGAACTTATAAATTCCGTACCCAATAAAAATTCCTATGAATGAACCAATAACGATGTTTAAAAAACAATTCAACTTTCTCAGCATGGCAGTGCACCCCTTTCCAAATTCCGATTGAGATTTCACCTGTTTTAAGAGATTATAATAACTGTTATATTATGTTATTAAATTCTCCGCAGGTCCTTGAAAACACTGGATTTGTCGCAGGTGAGCTTTCCCTTATTGTTTCCCTTGTGTTATATCGTCCCACCAGTGTTTACGAACTCTGATAAGGGCAAATACAAGGGTGCAGGACATCCAGTGGATGTCCTCTTTGCACCGACCGTAGCAAAGCGGAGACCAAGAAAATTATATAAAACAGTATAACACAAAATAAAAGTGACATGGTGAACTGATTGAAATGCTTCTGATTTTTGCAACAAATGATTGATTTAACGATAAGGAGATTTGATACGATGAGAACAATATTTGCAGAATACAATCCCAAGCGCAACAGTATTGATGTTTACACCTCTATTGGCTATATGCTCCGCATTGACTGTTGGGAAGCTGAAAAGAACTTAAAAACCACACCAGGATCAGACTGTGCATTAAACGCACTCGCCATTGATGAACCTCTTGAATATGCAAAATTATATCTTGATGGAAATTTGCAGATGTGGGTAGATGCGGAAGACTCATTAGATATTTTTAATTTTTAAACAAATACAACAGTTTAAATCGCTATTAACCACAATATTTCCGGAAAATTCATCATAGGTTTGTGTAAATGCAAAGAAACGGCGGCTCTGAAAATCAAAGCCGCCGTTTCATAGGCGCGTGAAAATGTGTCTGCTCTGCGACGGCTTTTTTCTTTTGCCGTCGCGCTGCAGATAACCTATTCGTTCTATTTTGAACTTCTTTTATGCTACCTGATGTCTGCAATAGGAATGAATCGCCAAGAATGTAAACACAAATAATTCAATTCCTGCCGAAATCAAAATAACATGCGGTGTCCAGAAACTCATTCCACCGATATTCAGATAATTGAAATCTGCAAGCTGAGAAAGGAAATTGTTCTGCATACCAATTCCGGCAGATGGAAGTATGGTAGAGAGCCATGTTGCTCCCATCGCTACATAAGCAAAAAGCGGCATGAGAAGAACTACAATAGAGATCAGCAAAACTGTCAATGTGTCTTTACATTTTGCAGACAGGAACAACGTACAGCTAACTGTTGCTAATACAGAAAGTAAGCCCGCCGCTGCGAGAATTATCTGCAACTGCCCCAGATTGATGTTTGGCAGATTAATGATAGAGTATCGCATCTGAAACGATGTTTTTAAGCAATCCGTCCCGAACGCTGCATCTAAAATCAGAATGTGTACCGTGATCCCGACAAGGAAAGTAACAACGAAAAGTGTAAATGCCGCCAGAATTTTGGTAATTGCTAATTGTTTATGCCCGTATTTGGTGGTTCGCAGGATGCTGTCACCGCCCGTTTGATATTCTCCGGCGAAAGTAGATGCTGCGATTGCCACACACAAAATAGCAAGGAACAAAATATAAAACTCAATATAATCAAATGCATCTTTAGAAATTCCAGAATGAAGATAAAATGGCGTATCAAGTTCTGAATATTTTTCAAGAGCTTTCTGCTGTGCGGTTTCGTTTTCTCTTTGCTCATTCCGCATGACATCCTGTAAATGTTCTGCGCACTTTTCATAATAGGCTCCGTCAATGTCATTCGGGTCAATATCCATTAAATCAGCACCAATGCCTGTTACTGGATCAGCAAACACTTCGGACAGACCCATCAGCAAGTGACGGAACGGGACGATTTTTTCAATAAATACAGCCAGAGGAAAGCCCTCTTCCTCGACTGGCCCATATTCTCGAACGCAGCTTTGATAAGTTTCCAAAGCCGATTTGATCCTATCCGGGGTCACTTCACCAGCGGATGTTTTATATAAATCTTGTTTATACTTGATAGCTGCCAAGCCATCTAATTCTGTAACCGTGCCATCTTCGTTTGGACGGTTAATACCCTCAAATGAAATAGGCAGGTATGCCATGGCTACGGAAAGCAAAAGTGCGATTGCAAGTAAAATCAGGGTGCGCCGTGACTTCAAAATACGTTTTAGTTCAAGTCTAAAAAGCCGCATATTATCTGTCCTCCTTTTCCAAGTCTGTCTGCGGGAACAACCACAGATACAGATCTTCCAATCGTGGCTCCGTTGTAACAGACCCATCAATTTCCGAATGTTCGGACAGATAACGAATAGAAACCTGATTGTGATCTTCGCCTCGCTGATTGATAATGCGCAGCCGCATTTCACATTCCGGCAGCTTTGAGGTCGGAATTATGCAATTCCAAACCTTGCCCTCAATCCGCTTGACAAGTTCTGCGGTAGTTCCGACATCAACAATTTCTCCGGCTTTCATAATTGCGTTGCGCGTAGAAATATATTCTATGTCAGATACGATATGGGTGGAAATCAACACGATTCGATCATGCGAAAACTCGGAAATGAAATTCCGCAGACGCACGCGCTCCCCGGGATCAAGTCCTGCTGTCGGTTCGTCCATGACAAGTATCTCCGGGTCGTTCAACATAGCCTGCGCAATACCAACACGACGCTTCATGCCGCCTGACAGATTGGAGATTTTTTTCTTTTTCACATCGGAGAGCGAAAGAATGTCCAACAAATGATTGATCTTTTGGGTGGTTGCCCTTGTAGGAATATCTTTCAGCGCAGCCATATACTCCAAATAATCTTTGACCGTAAAATCCCGGTGATACCCAAAGTCCTGCGGCAGAAAGCCAAACTTGCTTCGGTAAACTTCACCTAACTCTCGAATGTCTTTTCCGTCATAGTAAACCGCTCCGTTGGTTGGTGTCATAATATCAGCAATCATGCGCATGAGTGTGGTTTTCCCTGCACCATTCGCTCCCAAAAGTCCCCAAATGCCGGGAGTCAACGTCAGATTGACATCATTTACTGCTGTTTTGTCTTTGAACTGCTTGCTTAAATGCTCTATTTTCAGTTCCATGCTTACACTCCTTTCTTTTGCTTCAGCTGAACAATAAAAAGCCCTTGTTCGATAATCATTGTACCGAACAAGGGCTTTTCAATCTCAAAAATCACACGCTTAAATTCCTAAGTAATTCCTAAGATCACATTCTTATTTTCCTAAGCAGAGATGGGTAATGTAATCACAAAATCTATGGTTTCGTTTTGACTGGATGCAATAATCTTTCCACCATGTAAATGTATAATTTCTTCCGCAATAGAAAGACCAAGTCCCGCACCACCTGTATTAGAAAGCCGGGCATCATCCAAGCGATTGAATTTTTCAAATATACTGTTAAGCTGTTCCTGTGGAATTGTTTTTCCACGATTTTCAAAAGTGATCTGAATATCATGCTCTAACCGTTTGGCGGATATAGTGATCTCTGTCTGCGGGTAGCTATATGACGCTGCATTTCGTAAAAGGTTACTGAAAACTCTCGCCAGCTTTTCGGGATCAGCGTTCACAGATAAGTTGTCCTCCGCAGTAAATACCGCTGTATTGCCATTTGCGGAGAGTGTCGGGTATATTTCATCTATTACCTGCGCAATCAAACAATGTAAATCTACATTTTCTTTTTTGATAATGACCGTATGTGCATTGTATTTAGTAATTTCAAAAAGCTCATTGATAAGTCTTTCAAGACGCTCTGCTTTGTCCAACGCGACCTTTACATACTTTTCCTTTTGCTGCTCAGGCATATCAGGGGCTTCATGGAGCAGGCTCAAATAGCCGATTACCGTTGTGAGAGGGGTGCGTATATCATGTGCCAGATACATAACAATTTCATTTTTCTTTTCTTCTGCCTGCTTTGCAGCCCGTTTGCTCAACAGAACAGACATTTTGATTTGATTGAGTTGTGCCTCCAATTCTTTCAGTGGGTCAGACAATGATACGGTATGATTGTTCTGCTCATAGACCGTTTGGGTCGCATCAATTACTTCATCCAGATAGCCCCACGGCTTTTTCCAATAGTAATTGAAAATACATACAAAGCCGATCATCAGATACAAAATAAAAAGCAGATCGAGCCGCCGGTAGAGCCATGCAAAAATACCGTTGTCAAATTTTGAAAAGATGTAGTCCAAGATAAGGGTCAAACCATATCCAACAACGGTATAAACCAGCAATGATAAGTATAAGCGCACTTTAAGGCGCTTTTCTGTTGTCATTTCTTTCTTCGACATGAGAATACACCTCCTACCGATTAGCAAACAGAAGAAGGCCAAGTAGGCCAATCACGACAACACTTACTATGCCTGCCAGAATGGAAAACAGTCTGTTTGCTTTTATTCTATTTCCGATTAACCGGGCTGCCATCGAATATACAGCAAGCCCCAAAAGACCACCTGCCGTATTTGTAAGTACATCAGTAATATCAGAACGTCCGACTGCTAAGATATACTGCATAGTTTCCAATAAAAAACTTGTTCCAGCAATCAGCATGAACTTCACATATAATTTTGTTCTTGGCAGAAGCATTTGAAGATAAATGCCCATAGGAACAAAAATCAAGAAGTTTTCGAGTACCTCTGTTAAGTGAAATGCTGCGCCAACTTCTTTGTCATAGTGAAAAGGAATAAGGTTTATACTTCTTACTTTATCCAGATCACTGATTGAAAACTGTAGTTTGAACAGTATGATCCAAACCAGAAGTGCCAGATAAATTAAGAATAAAATAGTTGCCAAACAATTTGATTTTCTCTTCATAGCGTTCTCCTTTCGATTAAATTTTGTAGCCAACACCCCAAATCGTTTTAATATACTGCGGAGTATCGGAAGTATCGTTCAGTTTCTCGCGCAGGTGCCGGATATGCACAGTAATTGTGCTGCTGTTTTTAGAGTAGTATTCATCTTTCCAAACCGCATGAAACAGTTCTTCAATACTTACAACATTCCCAGCATTTGACAAAAGGACGTGGAGAATAGAAAATTCTGTCGGGGTTAGAGAAACAGGTTCCCCATCCAACAAACATTCGTGGGTCTGAACATTCAAGCACAATTTGTTATAGGAAAGTTCCGATGGAACTTTCTCTGTGATGATACCGGGCGAATATTTCTTGTAACGTCTTAACTGCGCTTTCACTCTGGCAACTACTTCAAGTGGGCGAAAAGGTTTTGTCACATAATCGTCCGCTCCCAATGTCAGCCCCGTTATTTTATCCGTTTCCTCAATTTTAGCCGTTAGCATTATGATTGGATAAGTGTATTTCTTTCGGATAAGCTGGCAAAGTGAAAAGCCGTTCATATCCGGGAGCATAATATCCAGAATGGCAAGATCAATGTCGCCGCTTTCAATACACGACATGGCATCCGTTGCGCAGTAAAATTTATGAACGACGTAATTTTCGTTTTTCAAGTAGACCTCCAACAGATCCGCTATATCTTGCTCGTCATCTATAATCAATATCTTTTCAGACATATTTTCAACTCCTTTGCTCATATATCCAATTAAGTATAGCAAATACAACATCTAAATTCACAATGGATTGCCTGAGAAATTATTAAGATTTTCCTAACTTTCGAATTTAGGCAACTCAAAATGCTAACGTAAATTACATATCAGTTTTTTATGTGTCATACATATTCTCCAATATACTTCCATACCAGACGGATGAGGTTGACCTGTTTTCTGATGATGACATGGATGGCGATATACAGCCAATTCCACGAGAGGATTATGAAAGACTGATTGAATTTCTACAGAATTACAATCCACCGGCAATACTTCCAATCCAGATAGCTTATTATGCAGGACTTCGTATCGGTGAAGCCTGTGGTCTGGCATGGCAGGATGTAAATCTTGAAGAACAGTGCCTTACAATCAGACGCAGTATCCGATATGATGGTTCAAGGCACAAGAATATCATCGGACCAACCAAACGAAAAAAGGTAAGGATTGTTGATTTTGGAGATACACTGGCAGAGATTCTTCGCACTGCCCGAAAGGAACAACTTAAAAACCGAATGCAGTACGGAGAACTTTACCACAAAAACTACTACAGAGAAGTAAAAGACAAAAACAGAGTTTACTATGAGTTCTATCATCTGGACGGAACAGAGAATGTTCCAGAAGATTATAAGGAAATATCCTTTGTCTGCTTAAGACCGGATGGAAGTTTGGAACTGCCAAGCACGTTAGGAATTGTTTGCAGGAAGATTGCTCAGAAACTGGATGGATTTGAAGGATTTCATTTTCACCAGTTGCGACACACCTACACAAGCAACCTTCTGGCAAATGGAGCAGCACCAAAGGATGTGCAGGAACTGTTAGGACACTCAGATGTCAGTACCACCATGAATGTCTATGCACACTCTACAAGAAAAGCCAAGCGGGAATCTGCAAGGTTACTTGATAAAGTGGCAGGCAATGACTAAATAAAACTTTCCCTTATTTCCCTTACGATTATCTCATAAGGGCAAAAATAAGGGAAAATACATATCGTTTCGCTAATGACACAGGCTGGAAAGCCTGTAAAATAGGGAAAGTTAGAAATATATTTCGGCAAACAGGAATTTGTCACCTTCTACATATTGTATTTCCCAAGACAATAATTATCACAACATCAGCTAAAATAATACCCAATGCAATATACACAAAAAATGCCGGTAAAATATTTCAAACACTCCCATAATTAATAGAAGAATTGCTATAACAGACATTCCAATTCCCATTGTTCTGCATAGTTTTTTTTCATTATATTTTGCCTTTTCTTCTTTTGAAGCTGTATTATATCCGGAAATTAACCAACTTCCATGTCCAGAAATCAAAACTATGGAAAGTACAGCAAGTATTATAAAGCCAACATATACTCCCCAGTCTGGTCCAGTTGATAAGTCTGCCAGTTTCATTTGTATAACACCTCCCACGAAATACCGATTTTCTTAATTCTACAAACTGAAATTTTGCACTCTGTTTTACAATTTCGTAACTGCATCGAGACACAGTGTAAGAGCATATTCATATGCATTACCGCCCCAATTTCGCTCATCGTATTTGTCAACATCTGCGAGACTATCTGCCGTATAAAGTATCATTCCCCAAATTGCTCCTCTGAAATTAGCACATGCAGAAAGAGCAGAACATTCCATTTCTACAACTGCACAGCCTTCACTTTTTCGATAAGCCACTTTTTCTTTGGTTTCACGATAAAATCCATCCGTTGACCAGGTAATAACCTCTTGATATTTCATACAATGTCTACGAATAGTGTCTTCGATGGCTTTTCTTGCCTTTTCACTTATTTCCATAAATCGTGAAGGTGGAGCATAGCGATAGGATGTTCCCTCATCACGCAGAGCCTTACTGGGAACAAGGAATGTGCTTTCAGGGAATTTTTCGAGAGCACCACAACTGCCTGCCGAGATAATCTCACGAACACCATATCCAATCAACCAATCCAGTAGTTGTGTCGCTGGTGCAGCCCCAACCGGAGCTTGGCAAAGTACGATTTCCTCACCTTGATACTTTGTAATGTAAATTGGATAATACTTTGTGGCACTCACAAAAGTGGACACCTGTTTGGTATTGGTCTTATTAGCATATTCATCTATGTACGCACCAAGAAAAGCAAACACACATTTCTTCGGAAGTTTCAAACCAAGGTTTTCATGAGTCGGATTAAGAACTGCCAACTGTTCTGTGTCAAACTCTAAAATTGGTAATTCATTTTTTACAATAGACATAATTAAACTTCCTCTTAAATTCCAAGTTTTTAAATTCTTTCTATGTTCCATCTTCTTGCCCTTCGGACAAGAAGCATCCCTCGCTCTAAAGAGCTCGGTCAATTCCGATTTGTAAGTTTCTTTAATCTCGCATAGACACAGTATAACACAGCTCCTGTATCTATGCGATCTCTTTTTTATTGTTTTTGCCGATAAGAACTCATCTTCTCCACAGTTACCTCCGGATAGAAGTAAGTAAGAATCGTCGCTTTCGGAACTCCTGCAGCAAGAGCCATCTTAAGCTCTTCCTTCTGCTCAGGTGTATATGACCAGTGAAGCATTCGATTTGTAATGGTATCTTCCCACTTAGGCTTTTCCCTCTCAGAATTCCTTACAGGCTTAGCACCAGTACTTTCCCTACCTATGTGGACTTTAACTTTTCATTTCAGCTAAATTATCATACAAATCGCATTTTCTTTGTCAATCATAACAGAAAGGACGAATGCTCAAATACATTCGTCCCCAAAACGGTTATATATTTAGTATAAATTGTTGTAAACTTGCAATGAAAACATCTACAAGTTTAGTTAATTGTGCATTTCAGCAAATACATACTATTTGTAATCTTTGTTTTTGAGCGACGTACCGACAAACGGTATCGTTGCAAATTCCCGAGGGTTACTACGTATAACGTAATCGATATAATTAGCCACCATCAATGCGTAAGCATAGTACCCCATCGGGTTCGGATGGAAGCCCAGCCCGAACGATTTACGCATTTCGGCATCGTATACTGGCGCATGCGCAGTCATATCCAGCAAGTATGTAAAGTCAAACATATCGCACAATTTGGCAAGTTCGCTTGCGATATAGCGAATATCTTTATCGCAGGCTTCACCGCGAAGTTGCGGAGTAACGACAAAAATACGCGCATTTGGCTCGATCGTTTTAAGTTTGCAAACGATTTTGCCCATATTGCCGAAAAACGTATCGGCGTTATCCTGCGGACATTCTGCGTTAACGTCCTTGACGCTTCCCAACGGATGTCCGCAGACAAACGAATCGTTGTTGCCCAGCGCAATGATATACGCTTGATTCCATTGCCAAAATCCGTTTGCATCCGCCCAACTTTGCATATACTCGCGCGCGGTCATTCCGCCGCGAGAATAATTGTTGTACTTCGTCCCCGTAATGCGCTCCAAAACAGCGGGCCACGAATACTCGTACATATCGGTATAAACTATGCTGCCGTTTTCGTCGTGGCTTTCGAACTCACCCGACGCCAAAGAATCCCCTATCACTCCTATTTGTTTGAATATGCCTGCAAAACCGCATGTTTCCTTGATAATATCCAACGGCTGTTCGTTTGCGCCGAGTTCAAACCATTTGTTATCCATTTTTATTCACCCTCCTGTGTTTCTTCTTTAATTTTTTTAGGCTTATCCCATTCCGTACCCGTTACCTTTTTAAGATCCAGTCCGCGAGTTTCGCCGACAAACAGCCACATTATTACGATTGCGCCCACAAGCCCCGGCACAGTCAAACCCAAGTACATATAGCCAAACATCTTTTCGGGAATGACAGGAAGCAGTATCATAGAGATAACCGTTGCAAGTCCACCCATAACTCCGTTAAGCAACGTGTTGATTACAGTTACGGACGAACGCAAGTTTGTAGGAGAAGACTCGGAGAACATTATTCCGCCGATAGTATCGCCCGCGCCCCAGTAACTGCCCATAAATCCGCCGATTGCAAAGCCTGTCAAATACGGAGTCCACTTGAACATACCGCTTAAAATAAACAGCAAATAGCACGCCAACGCTGAACAAGACATCGCAATTATAGTTATTTTGCGCCCGAATTTGTCCGACACAAAACCCGATATCAACGTAAACAGCGCGTTGCCTACGGGATACAAGAATAGAGCAAGAGTTATTTCTTCTTCCGTCATCAAAGCAGACTTTGCCATAACCGTACTGTACGTTGCCGTACCTAACGAAGCAAGATAGAAACAACAGCAGGCAATGATCAAAAAGCGTAATTGCCTGTGTCTGAATGCGAATTTTACAGCGGTCAGAATTCCGCCTTGAGCGTTTTGCTCGCACTCTTCCTTACTGCGTTGTTTGCGTTCTTCGATAGGAGTTTTTAAGTACTCTATTCTTTTTGTTAAAAACGCGTTTGTTTCCTTTGCAAAAAGCAACGCGAATAACGCCATTACAAAACCGATAATTGCCGGAACTAAATATACAACGTGCCAACGCTCGCTTACATTTTGCATAAGCGTAGCCCTAAGCAACGGAACAAGTAACGTGCCCAGTATCGCCACCGCTTTTACGATTGCGTAGTTACGGGCGCGAGACTTTTTGTCGGAGCATTCCAGTATGTACACGCATTGCATATCGTGCGAGACCATAAAACTCATCAACGTGCCGCCTATCATGTAAACGTAGATATCTTTGGATAAATACACAAGGAACAACCCTAAGCCCATACATAACGTGTTAATAACCAAAAACGGCTTACGCCCGAATTTGTCCGCAAGGGGACGATAGAAAATAATAAGCAGTGTTACCGGATAGGAAATAAAACCTATGGCGGAAAAGAGCGATAATCCCGCGCCGTATTCCATACCCATATTTTTTACGAAGAATTCTGTAACTATATTCGCCTGAAACTGAATGGATATAGTAGACGCGATTTCGTCCGTTATGTAGATGAGCGACAAAATCATAAACAAGTAAATCAAATAAAACTTGTTGCTTCTTGCGCCCAACTGCTTTTCGCGACGGATAAGTTCCTTTGCTTCGCGCGCCTGTAATCGTTCAACGTTTTTTGCCATTTTGAGTTTTCTCCTTTTGAAAATTGTAAACAAGGAAATTCTTGGTCATCTCGTCGGTAATGCCGTAGCGCTCCGCCAAATTGTGTATGGCTTGCAAAAAATCCGCGCCGGAGCAGCCTTTAGACAACAAGTTTTCTTTTTCGATAAGTTTATTCCAAAAAACATTCAAAACAATTTCGTCGGTGGCAAGGGAAACAACCGAATGATTGCGCGTATGCGCGTAAACGTTGCGATCGCCTTCTTCTCCGACTAAACACTCTCCGCCGTCGATTATAATTGTTGTTCTACGGTATGGAAACAGTGTTGAAACGTCGTTGATATTGTACGAATACACCGTTGCGCCCTCGACCAAAATGCTTTCGAAGGTAAAAATATACACCTTCACCCCGCGGGATATTGCGTTTTCGATATTACTACGTAGCACTTCGAACGGCTCTCGCCAAATGGACAGCGAAATTTCCGCTTGCGCGCTGTCGATAAGTTTCTTTGCCTTAGCAACGTATTTTTCTTCGCCCACTATATTCATTACATAATCGACGTCGACATTTTCCGTTGCGAGTTGTTGAAGTTCGCGTTCGGCGCAGGCAATATTCTTTTCGTTTTCTTCCTTAATGCTGCGGATAAGATCTTGATACTCGATAGGCTTGTAAAAATTAGGTTCTCCGTCTATACGGATGACCGCGCCTTTTTGCAATCAAACGATTGATGACTTCATAAACCAACGAACGCGCAACGCCGGACAATTTGGCGATTTCGTAGCCGTTTAGCACTTTGTGTTTTATCAACGTGCCGTATACTTTTGCCTCGTTAGATGAAAAACCGAGTTTTTCCAAAAATTCAAAACTATTCATAGTAGTTATCCCCCACACCACTATTGTAATGCAAATCTTTCCGTTGTCAATTTCTTTTTAAAATATTTGATATTAAATTTGCTTTTTTTCGTCAATACAGACTATCGTCAAAGTACAGTTCGTTGTATAAATCGCCGTCTTTCCTATCGAAACGTTCTTGCTGCTCGGATGTAAAAGATACTTTTAACGTTTCTGGTTTACGCAACGTAAAATTGCCGATATCGCGTCTGCGCGTACGATTGATTATATGGGCAAATGTTATGAAGGCTTTCTACGTCTCCTATGGAATATATACATTCCTCTCTGTCCTTGTTATTTGTTACTATATGATTATCAGGCAATGCCTGTTGCAATGATTAATCGGGCTTTCCCCGATGCGTTGTGCCTTCAACCACCTCCTTTTATGGCATGAAAAAAGCACCTTAACCTGTTGTGGCTAAAGTGCTGTATACGTTTGTTATTAAATTGTTGTGAGTCAGATAAACTGGAAGTTAGCGATTTCTTTTTCCGGTATTCTCTGTCCCACGGATTTCCTCATGATAGAAATAATCTACGATCACCGGATGCCCCTGCGGGACTCTGCCATAAGGCATTTCATTATCCACAAAGGCACAATCATACTTCTTAGCCATTTTCTCAGCTTTTACTTCAAGTGCTTCAAAGTAGCTGCGGTTATGCTTGTTATAGATCTCGTCGTAAAGTGGTACAAGATCAGGATATTTTCCGGCGATATAATCCATAATTGTCTTTTTGAAACCGCCTCGAAGATTGAGATTTTCGAGCCAGAACAGATCGCACTGATCCTTTACCCGCTCAAAGATTGCTTCAAAATCCGTGATACCGGGGAATACCGGGGATACGAAACAGACTGTACGGATACCTGCTTCATATACCTGCTTCATAGCAGAGATACGGCGCTCAATGCTCGAAGCAGAGTCCATATCGTTCTTGAAATTTTCATCTAGTGTGTTGATCGACCATGAAACGGTTACACGTCCAAGCTTCTTCAGCAGATCAATATCCCGTACCACAAGATCCGACTTTGTGCAGATCAGAATATCTGCGTCACTGCCGATCAGCTGCTCCAGAA
>ENA-OQNM01000592-OQNM01000592.1-human-gut-metagenome-genome-assembly--contig:-NODE-592-length-13077-cov-4.943938_pt1 | contig 13077 bp, 19 predicted proteins | sample MGYA00242632_ERZ504886 | MGnify/ENA primary metagenome ERZ504886 (study PRJEB26092, sample SAMD00036424) | human gut metagenome | host: Homo sapiens | study: EMG produced TPA metagenomics assembly of... | reverse complement strand
ATTGACTGGTATTCGGAAGAACTGAACTCACCAAGATGGACAAAATTAGATTATATATCGCTTGCATCAGTACAAAACCAAATAGGACGAAACACAATGAACAGAAATGAATGTCAGAATTGCAAATATTATGAAAAATGCGGCAAACCAAGCAGACCAATAAAGTGCATGGGATATGAGCCGAAGGAGGCAGCAGTTGAAGAGCAGAACATTGAGCGACATAAAGCCAATAAAACCCAAAAAGTGTGAATTTGATTCTATCGACTGCACACCGGCCTGCAAATACTATAAGACATGTATACACAGCTTGCACAAGCAGGCTGTGTCTCTACATATATAGAAAGGAAAAATCATGAAAAAAGATAGCGTGAAAAAAGAAACATGGAAAGAATGGGAACAAACGTGCGAAAAATTAAAAAAGTATGAGACAACTCTTAAACGAGTCGTTCTGACAACAGACAAAAAGCTGCTGTATCAGGCCGAATATAACAGAAAGATAAGAGCAGCACAAAGGCAGCAGTAAACCCATAACATAATATAGTAGGTAAAAATTCTTTATCGTCCTTGTAATGGGTATTAACATATGAGGGATTTTTATATTTAAGAGTACATAGTATGAAAAAATACGACAACTACGACTACGAAGAGGCTTTCAAAAAATACATAGATGACACCGAGGAGGAGAGGCTTGAGAAGCTCCTCAGAGAGGGCAAGGTAAACTGCCTGTACAGAACAGCCACCACGAAGTGCACCAACATAAAGTCACAGACCACTCTCCTTGAAGCTCGGATATACCCAAGCTACCCAAGACTCAGTGACATGCCGAAGACCAAAAAGAGACCATCAAGCAAAGCTCAAAGAAATCTGAATGACAAAAATGCAAGGCGGTATCTGATAAGACTTGCGAATATCAACTTTGGAAAAGGTGACCTATGGTGCACGTTCGGGTGGAATGATGACAAGCTCCCGGCAGACGAAGAGAGAGCAAGAAAAGATATCAAGAATTTTATCGCGAAGATAAATTACCGGAGAAAAAGAAAAGGACTGGAAAATATCAAGTACATATATGTGCTCGCATTTGATGGGTATGTGAGACCACACTTTCATATTCTCATGACCGGAGACGGCATGGACAGAGACGAGCTGGAATCGCTCTGGAAGAAATGCGACAGACCAAACACACGAAGAATATCACCTAATGATGATTTTCTCATCACAGGTTTAGGAGAATATATATCAAGAAATCCACACGGTACTAAGCGGTGGGTGAGCTCAAGGAACTTAAAGAAGCCACCGGAGCCGACAAAGAGCTACAGCAAGTTCAAGAAGCGACGTGTTGAGAGGATGGCCAAAGACCACACAGTATTAGAGACAGAACTCACTAAAGCATATCCGGGCTACAAGTTCCTGGATGCGGAGGTCAAGTACAACGGTATCAATGCAGCATTTTATATCTATGCTCGCATGGTTCGGAATTGAGGAGTGACAAATGACGAAGAAAGAATTAACAAGCGTATATTATATCAAAAAAGAAATCAAGATGTGGGAAGAACAACTGGAGCTGATTGAAAGCAAAGCAGAAGGAAAAGCAATGCAGATTACAGGCTTGCCATTCACTCCGGGAACTGGAAGCAGTGACCAGATGGCAGACTTGGCAATTAAGGCTGTGAGTGTAAGAGAGCTGATTGAAGCCAAGAAGAGAAAGCTCAATCAGCAGCAGGACAGAATTATCTCATGGATTATATCAATAGACGACACAGTCGTTCGACAGATTATGTTGTATCGTCATGTCAGGTGCTATTCTTGGAACACAGTGGCACAGAAGATAGGCATTACAGCCGAGAGCGCGCGAAAGCAACATGACAGATATCTGCAGCAGTCTCAGAAAGAAAATAAATAAAGTTGTCCGTTTTGTCCGTTTGATGTGTGATATAGTGTAAGCATAAAGGATTGGCAAAAGGGCCGGTCCTTTTTATTTTGGAATAATGACAGATACAGAAGCAAAGAAGTTTTATGACAGTAAGGCATGGCAAACCAAAAGAATAGAGATATTAAAGCGGGATCGCTTTGAGTGTCAGGACTGCAGGGCAAGAATCCAAAAGGCTGTGGCAAAAGGAAAATGGCTGCCTGAGAAAGAAAAGAAGATAGCAAGGGCGGAGCAGGTACATCACATACAGGAACTGAAGGAGCATCCGGAGCTTGCACTGGATAATGACAATCTTATTAGTCTGTGCGTTCGTTGTCACAACATCAGACATGGCAGAGTGCCTCAAAAGTTCAAAAGAAAAAAGAAACTTGTGAGCCGGGAGCGTTGGTAATACCCCCCCGGTCAATTTTTGCGAAATTTTCTTGAATGGCGAACGGGCATGTGGGCATGACTCCGGAAAAATTTTGAAATCTCGCGTGAAAAGGGCAAGGGGTACCATTTCACAAAATTACTTTAAGAAGAATTTTTTTGAAGAACACAAAAATACAGTTATTTTTTTAATAAAAACCGTTAAAAAATATGCAAATTATACACAAAAAACAGACATATTTTGAGAAAAAGGGAGGTGAGCGGATTGACAAAAACGGAAATAAGAGATTCTCTGGTCAAGCAGTTGGAGCTTCGGGGAATGAATGCAGAGTTTTACAAAGACATGATTGACGATTATGTATATTACTGGTCACTGAAAAAGAAGCTGATTAGTGATATCAAGTCCAAAGGGCTCAGATACAAGACCATTAACGGAAACGGAGTTGAAGTCGAGAAAACAAATGATTCTGTTGTCAATCTGCAAAAAACAACAGCAACTATGCTCAAGATTTTAGCTGATCTGAGACTTAAGGATCCGGTACCTGAACCGGAAAAAGCAACAGATGGTTATCTGTAAGGAAATTGATGATTATCTCAAATATGTCAAAGAACATCCGCAGTGGATAAATAAAAAGCGAAAACAGCTTATCAAGAACATTGTAAAGCCATTACTTAGGCGGAATGATTATTTTTTCGATAAAAAGACCTATGAGAATTGTCTCGAATACTGCAAAGTAAATTATTATGAGCTATTTCCATACCAGAAGTTTATATATGCGTTTGTATTCATGTACAAAGACGATATTCCGGGTATTCCCAAAGTTTTTCATCAAAGAAGGACGTGGAAATGGAAAGGACGGCTTCATTGTTCCCTTGGCAAATTTTATGCAGACACCTCTGTATGGTGTCAGAAATTATCATGTTGAGATTGTGGCCAACTCAGAAGATCAGGTCAAGGACACTTTTAAGGTTGCCTATGACATGCTCCACGAAAATGCAAAGTTCAAAGGAAAATTTTCAGTAACAAAGGAGCTGATTACGAACCTTGCAACAGGCTCTGAAATGAAATATAACACTTCAAATGCCAAAACCAAGGACGGCAAGAGAACCGGATGCTTGGTGCTCAATGAGATTCATGCTTACGAGAATTATGATCAGATAAATGTGTTTGAGTCTTCATTCGGAAAAGTCAAACATTCCAGAGAGTTTATTATCACCACAGACGGCTACGTCAGAGATGGTCCGTTGGATGAGATTTCATCAATGTGCGCTGAAATCCTTGAGACTGGTGAAAATCCACTGGGATATTATCCATTCATTTGCGAAATTGACAGCATGAAAGAAGTTGATATTCCTGATGCATGGCACAAAGCCAACCCATCAATGGAGTATATGCCGATTCTGGCCAATCAGATAATGCACGATTATCTTGAAATGAAAAAGATACCGTCAAAGAGACCGGAATTTATTACAAAACGAATGGACAGATCGGCACGAAAGGAAGAGAAAACGGTCACAACATGGCTGAATGTACTGCGTGCATGTTACGAGGGCAGCACGACAGAGGAATTTGAACTGAAAAAGCCAAGAATGACAATCGATACAAAAGGGCAGCCGGCTGTAATTGGAATCGATTATGCCGATATAAGGGACTTTGCATCGGCGGGAGTTTTGACAAAAACCGAATCAGGAGAATATATATGGCGACAGCACACATGGATTTGTGCTGAATCGCCTTTTTTAGACTCCATCAAGTTCCCGCTTAAGAACATAGGGCAGACCGAATTTAATGATTTCGAGGTGGTACCGGGACCTGTAATCGATGTGAATAGCATAGTTGATTGGTGTATGGAAAGATGTGCTGAATATGATGTCAAGAAGATAGCAATGGATACATACCGTTACACTCTGTTTAAGATGGTATTCGAGGAACGGGGCATTACGATTGAGGATCGTAAGAATCCGAACGGTGTAGTCCGGTTGATCCGGAAGATTACATCAGCAACCGGAATAATTGCACCATTTATCCAATCCATGTTCAGTCAGGGCATGATTAATTTTGGAGCATCAGCAATAATGCGTTGGTACACCAACAACACAAGTGTTACCGAAGATAAATATGGCAATAAGATGTTTGGAAAGGTAGAACCGAAGCTTAGAAAAAATGATGGGTTCATGGCTTTCGATGTAGCAATGTTCTGCAAGGATGAGCTGGAGGTTCAAATAATATACATTTAGGAGGCAGCAATGTTTGATTTCCTGTTTCAAAAAAAGAATAAAGAGATGCAGTCTATGGCAGAGATTATTACGCTTGACTTGGAAAAGCTTAATCTGTCAAAGCTGGCAATTGAAAAAGCTGTGATGATGATTGCAAGGGCAATTGCAAAGTCTGACATAATAGTCCAGACAGACAGCAAACAGAAAAGCAGTATAGAGTACAGACTCAATGTAATGCCAAATGACCATGAGTGTGGAACTTATTTCTGGACAAGGATTATAAGAGAACTGTTATGGACACAGGAAGCACTTATCATCCCAATGAACGGCAAATATTACAAAGCGTCTGCATGGCAGGTGTCAAACAGTGTGCTGTCAGAGCGCATATACAGCAACATAACGCTTGAATGTGCAGGGGAACAGTATGGTTTATACAAAAAATTTATGTCATCAGAGGTGATCCACTTACGGTACGACAATGCAAAGATAAGAGTGTACCTGGAGTCCGTTGTGAATCAATACAACAATACGCTCAATGCAATCAATTACATGATTCGTCTATCCAATCAGCCAAAATTTAAACTGAAGCTGGGTACAGCACAGTCCTTCAGGGAAAAGCAGGCTGATGGAACTGACAAGATAGTCACCAAGGACATGTATGCGGAGAAAATCAAGAGACTGCTTGAGAGCGAAGATCTGACGGTAATGACAGAGTCGGAAGGTGTCTCACTTGAAAATATACAGATAAATGCGAGCGCAAAAGCGGAGGAGCTTGCCAAGGTTGCCTTGGCCATAAACAACGAAGCAGCCAATGCCTTTGACATTCCGGAAGCAGTATTTAATGGCAATATCACAGAGAAGTCAGATGCCACCAATGAATTTATCACCTATGCTGTCGGCCCGGTTGCGGAAGTTATAAACGATTACGCTGACTGCCTACATAGTCGGTGAAGATGATTACAGCAGGAAAAATGAAAAGGTAATGGTATGGCTGGCACGCTTTAAACATGTTGATGTGGTGGATAGTGCTGTTAATCTTGATAAGCTTCGTGGAATTGGCTTCTCGTATGACGAAATAAGAGCAATGGTGGGATATCCTTTGCTTTAACACTGAGTTCTCTAATGCAAGAGCATTGACTAAAAATTATGGAGAGGAGGGTGACAATGGCACATCAATTAAAAGTGATTAGATGGAGGTGATCCGGATATCTCGGAGCTGTCCGTTAAACAGTAATCAAGAGAAAGGAACAGAATTATGAAGAACGAAAATGTAATTTACAGATTCCAGCAGCAGGACAATGTTCATGAAATTTACATATATGACGAAATCAAAAAGACAGGTCCTTTTAACTGGGAAACATGGCAGTATGAAGATTCTGAAACATCTGCAAAGCATTTTAAAGAACTTTTGGACGCCGTTCCGGAGACAGATGAGATTAAGATTTACTTTAATTCGAACGGCGGAAGCGTTGATCAGGGCACTGCGATTTATAATATGCTCAAGCAGCATGGCTCATACAAGACCGGAATAGTAATGGGAGTGTGTCATTCTATTGCATTCACAATTTTACAGGCGTGTGACAAACGAATAATGGGACAGGGCACCACGGCCATTATTCATGATATGTGGGAAACAGTAACAGGAAATGCAGCAGATTTAAGGGCAGAGGCAGATAATCTGGATGTTGCAATGGAGAGCTGCATAGCTTTATTTATGCAGCGTGCAAAGATTTCAGAGGATGAAGTCCGTGAAATGATGCACAAGGAGACCACATTGTCACCACAGAAGGCATTAGAGTATGGTTTCATCGATGAAATTGGACTGGAAAATCTTGATAAACCGGAAAATCCGGATAATTCCACTTTGCAGCAGGTGCTTACAGAGAATGAGGCACTAAAGAAACAGCTCTGTAACAAGAGCGAACATGAGAGGCAGTTAGCTGAATTTTATCAGTTGACACATAAAGAAGCAGATAAACCTAAGAGCAACGATTGGGGCTCATTTTTCAATTAAGGAGGAAAACAATGAAGATCGAATCTATTAACAAAGAAGTTCAGGAAAAGTAATGCAGTTACTCAATGAGGCTCCGGCAGAGAAGAAAGCTGAAGCTATCATGCAGTCTATTGAGATGATCCAGGAGGCAGCGCATGAGGACCTTGTAAATCAGGTTGTTGCTGAGGCAGAAAGAGCCAGCCATGATGCCGACTTCAAGAAGCAGCTTGGACTCAGGAATCTTTCACAGGAAGAAAAGAAATTCTATGAAGGCTTCAAGGATATCAAGCAGTCAATCACGGCCAATCAGATTGATATCATTCCGACTGAAATCATTGACAGAACACTTGATGATGTCAAGAAAGCATCACCAATCCTTAATCTTGTCAACATGGCACCTGCCAATGTCAAGAAGTGGATCGTTGCATCACATACAGGTGCAGCAGTATGGGGAGCTCTAACAGACTCAGTTAAGGGTGAGCTGAGCACAGAGATTTCAGCACTTAACATTGACCTTCACATGCTCACCGCTTACTTAGTTATTCCAAAGGCAATCAGAGAGCTTTCGCTTGAGTTTGTTGACCGTTATTTTATGGCAATTCTGTCTGAAGCTATGCAGGATGGTCTTGTAAAGGGATATCTTGATGGAGATGGAAAGACAGGACCGATTGGTATTTTCCGCCAGATTGGAACATCCAACAGCGATGGTACCAACAAGGCTAAGACGGTTGTGACAAACATCACAAAATTCAGCCCTAAAGGACTTTCAGATGTGAGAAAGACTCTTACCAATAATGGTAAGCGTGTTGTAGACAAGCTGTATCTTATCTGTAATCCGTCAGACGAGGCAGAATATGTGGATCCATGCATGTATGGAGAGGCTCTGACAGGCGGCTATGTCAACAAGTCATTCATTGACATCGAGAAAATCGTAGATGCAAATTGTCCGAAGGGTAAGGCTGCATTTACAATTGCAGGATACTACACTATGGGAACAACAGGTGTGAGAGTCAATGAGTATGACCAGACAAAGGCTATGGAAAATGCAGATCTCATTATCGCATCATGTTATGCAAACGGCCGTGCCGTAGATGACAATGTTGCAGTTATCTTTGATGTAACTAAGCTGGAGGAGTATGTGCTCCCTGTAACACAGGCTACAATCGTTCAGGCTGGACAGGAATAATAAAAGAGAGGCAGTAATATGGAGAACACAGAACTGACAGCACTGGTATCAGAGATGAGGGCAGAATTCCAGATTCCGCCATATTACGAAGACAGTCAGCTTGCAAATCTTGCAAGAGAGGGTGAATGTACAGTCGGGAGCTTAAATCCCGGCTGCAATATCACAACAGATCTGACATACAGGATGCTGCTTAAAAATTACATGTATTATGCATATCATCATAGAGTCAGTGAGTTTATGGATAATTATTCAAGTATGATTTTAACGTGGCAGATGGAAACGGAGGTGGAAGCGGATGGCAATGCCTGAATATACAGATGGTGTGCTGGAACTTCTCAGGATAGAGGAGGATTGTTCACAAGACTTTCCGGTGGAAAAAGTAAGATCTACCGGGATGCATATCTGGTACAGGGAGCTTTCTGTATTTGATACAACACGAGCTAAGCTGTCGGCAGATGGAATAGAGGTTACAATGAAAATCAGTATTCCACAGTATAAGCAGGTCAACAGCAAGTGTATCTGTGTAATAGATGGCGCACAGCATGAGATATACAATGTGGCTCACGTGACCACTAAAGACGGTTTCAAAGAAACAGAACTGACACTTAAGACTCCGGCATATGACAGGGAGGTATATGATGACGAAACAGGAACTCAGTGAGATGTTACATGCCACTGGCTGTCCGGTCAATGAAGGAATATCTGATCTTGATAATGGAAAGAAGTTTCCGAGAATTGATTATTGGGAAATAGCATGGGATGATGTGATGGCATCAGGTGACAACTATGAAGATAAAATCACATGGCAGGTGAGCTTTTATTCTCGCACACCAAGAAATGAAAAGCTGATAATGCTGAGAGATATGATGCGCAAAAAGGGACTACACCCAACTATCCTGCATGAATTTATTACAGACGATAAAATTTGGCATTCGTATTTCTCGCTGGAGACAATGAATGAATGATATTACATTTGAAGATTCCGGAATGGAAGAATTTCAGGATATGCTTGGAAGCTATCTTTCAAAAGTGGACGAAAAAAGCGCTCTGGATGCAATAGAGGAGGGAGCAAAGGAGTTTGTTAACGACCTGCTGCGCTTGCCGAAGCCAAGAAGAAAGGTCACAGCTCCGGGATATACACATCTGGTTGACTCATTTAGCTATAAGCGTGATAAGACAGGAATAGATGTGGGATGGGGCAAGTATTACGGACCGATGCTTGAGCACGGCACGAAAAAAATGAGCGCAAAAGCTCACTTGAAACCATTATTTGAACAGAACAAAGAAAGATACTATAAAAAAATGATAGCAGCATTGGATTTATAGAACAGGAGGCAATTATGGCAATTAAAACTAAGAGACCACCAATGAAGGAGACTGTAGGAGCTCAGTATCTGTGCTTCAATACAATGGATACAGATGGCAGGTGGACATCCACATTTGCGGAAGAGGTGGAGAAGACAGAAGTAGTTAAAAGCGTAAAAGTACACGGAAAATAGGAGAACCAACTGATACATACGCGTCAGGAGCAGTGTATGACAGTGATATTACAACAACTTCAACAGATATCGAGGTGGAAATTGTTGCATTTCCGGCTGATACACTTGCAAAATTACGTGGTGACAATGTTGATACTGATGGTCTTATTCTTTCAGGTGGAAACAGACCACGACCATATTTTGCTTATGGTAAGGTGGTCAAATTAAGAAATGGCGGATATAGATACGACTGGTATCCAAAGTGCAAGCTAAGTGAGAACTCTGATGATATATCAACATCTGAGGAGAAGGCAAACGAGCAGACAGATACAATCAAAATCAAAGCATATCCATTCAATGAGGATGGAGACATTGTTGCAAGGGTAGAGAGTGCATCTGCACCGGAAGGACTCACAGAGGAAAAATTCTTTAGTAAGCCGGTACTTACAAAAGATGATCTTGTGGTAGCAGCTGGGAAAGTGAGTGGAAAGGTCTGATTAGATGAATAAAGGTAAGATGATAAGATTGACTGATGGAACGGTAATAGAGGCCAAAATGAATTTTGGAACTATTTATTATCTTGATCAGATAGGTGGTTCAAAGCTTGGACGGAGAATAGACAAACTTGAAAAGATTGGAAAAGCAACAGACAGCGACAAGATGAATTTTGCAGCGAAGCTTATCTATGCAATGGTAAGAAGCAATGGGAGAAAAGTGACATTTGATGAAGCACTTCAGCTTGTGCCACCGGATCCAACAGAACTTCTTGAAGTTGTAGAGGCTTATCAGAAAGAAGTTGACAAATTAAAAAAAACGAGGAATCGAAAGCACAGATGAAAGCATTCAGCTCGAGATAAATTGGGCTGAATATATGGTTGATGCGAGAGAGATGGGAATGACAGAGGACGAGTTCTTCCATTCATGTCCCGTCTTTTTTTGCGAACAATACGAGATATTCTGTGAGAAGAAAGCGAGGATGGTGAGAACGTTATATGGCGGATGAACTGAAGAGAGTTGGATTAGTGTTTAAGGCAGATGGTGCAGCAGACTTTCAAAAGACGATGCAACAGGTAAATACAGCCGTTCAGGAAAATAGTAATTCGTTTAAACTTGCAAAAGCGGCATGGGATGACAGCACTACTGCAGTTGAAAAGTTAAAAGACCGTCAGGAATATCTGGCAAAACAGACGGACGTTTATTCTGATAAGGTGGAAATTCTGAAGCGTGAGCTTGAAGAAATGGAATCTGCAGAAAACAGAAATGAGGATGCAATCCGAAAGAAGCAGAACCAGCTTACAAGCGCACAGATTAGTTTAACAAAATATCAGAAAGGCCTTGCTGAAGTAACAGAAGAACTTGAGAGCGGTGCAGCAGAAAGTAAGGAACAAATTAGGAAATTATCTGATAAAATTGCAGAGTCTACAGATAAAATTAAGGCGAATGAGATTGAAATCGAAGCTCTTAAATCGAAATATGACGATCATATAAAGTCGATTGTAAAATATAAAGATGAACAGAAGTATCTTTCAAATCAAACAGAGAATTACGAAAGAATACTTGAATCATTAAAAAAACAATTGGATATTCTTGAATCTGCTGAAAATAAAGATGAAAAAGCAATTCAGGACAAAAAGAACGAGATAAATGAAACTACTACAAAACTTAATGGTTACAAAAGTAAGCTGGAAGATGTTGAGCAAAAGCTGAAAAGCGGAGCAGCTGTAACGGAAGGTTATGCTGAAAAAGTACAGGCTTTTGGAAATAAAGCAAAAGAGACAGGGGATAAGTTTAGTGGAATATCAACGGCGGCAGCAGGCATAGTAGCGGCAACAGCAGCTACAGTACCTGCAACAGCAGAATATCGTAAAATTATGGGATCGCTTGAGGTGTCGAGCCAAAATGCAGGGTACACAGCAGAACAAACAGCGGAAAGTTATAGAACCTTATATGGTGTGCTTGCAGATGATCAGACAGCTGCAACAACTACGGCCAATCTTCAGGCATTAGGTTTGTCACAAGAAGAATTAAGCACGGTAATTGAGGGGACAATTGGTGCATGGGCAACTTACGGGGATAGTATTCCCATTGATGGACTTGCAGAATCAATCAATGAGACTGTGAAAACAAGTACTGTTACGGGGACTTTTGCGGATATGCTCAATTGGGCGGGAACTTCAGAGGATGCATTTAATGAAAAGCTTGCAGCTTGCGGAAGTGAAAGTGAGAGAGTAAACCTGGTCATGCAGGAAATGGCGAATCAGGGTCTTGTAGATGCAGGAAAAAAATGGCAGGAAAACAATAAGAATTTGGTAGACGGAAATAAGGCAACAGCAGATTTCCAACAGGCAACAGCTGAGCTTGCGGATACAGTTGCACCGCTGATTACCAAAATTACAGAATTGGTTGCCGGATTGATTGAAGAGTTTAATCAGCTCTCCCCGGAAGGACAGAGAGTGATTGCCGGATGCGTATTGGTAGTGGCAGCAGTTGGCCCTGTGTTTTCTATTATAAGCAAGGTATCAGGAGGGGTTTCGTCACTAATTGGTATTATATCTAAAATTGCACCTGTATTGGGGCCTATAAAAACTGGTTTTGCAGCAGTAAATGCAGTCATGGCCGCTAATCCAATACTTATAATTATTGCGGCAGTTGCAGCACTTATAGCTATTTTTGTGACACTTAATAAGTGCGAATGGTTCAGGGATGGTGTAAATGACATATTCGGAGCTGTAGCCAATTTTATCAAGGGAGCTATTGATAAGATTAAAGGATTCTTCGATTTCGATTGGAAATTACCAAAAATAAAGTTGCCTCATTTTAAAGCGAGTGGAGAGTGGTCACTTTCCCCACTTAAGGTACCTAAAATTTCTGTAGATTGGTATGCGAACGGAGGAATCCTGAATAGTCCGACCATATTTGGTGCAAATGGAGATTCCCTGATGGGAGGGGGAGAGGCTGGAAAAGAGGCGGTACTTCCAATTAAACTGTTAAAGGACTACATCAGAGAAGAAAATGATGCAAATAATGCAACATTGGCCGCCTAATGATCGTTGAAGCATTCAAATCAATATCAATGACTGCGGAGAATAACATTTATATTGGAGATAAGAAGTCGATCACATTACTTACAAATCTCGTTCTTAAGCAGATGGCAAATAAGACATTAGCAACACAGGGGGCGAAAGGAAAATAATGCAGGACATACAATACAATGACATAAGAGGCTCTTCGCTTCAGATTTTTGCCCGGGAGTTGATATCTATTCCTGCCGCTCAGCCGAATATGGAAGAGGTAAAACTATCAGGGCGGGATGGAACCATATACAAGTTTAATGGTACATATGCAGCAACACCAATAAAGATACCATTTAATTATATCGGAGCAGTAGACAGGTGGAATGATCGCTGGAGAATGGCAAAACAGTGGCTGTCAGAAAGAAATGCAAAACTTATTATATCTGATGATGCAGGCTTTTTTTATAAAATAACCTATGTTGAATTAGATGATAATGAGAGGACATCTGAGCGGATAGGCAATTTTACAGCGATATTTCACACACTGGATGGGCTCCAATATTCCGTAGATGGTGCAATGGAATATGACATAGAAGATGTTTGCTGGAATCCTTATATAGAGTGTCATCCGACATATAAGATCGCAGCAGAAGGTATGTGTACGCTTAAGATCAATGGAAAAACGATGACTGCTAATGTTGGTCAAAATCTGACCATAGATACAGATCGGATGATCGCGTATCGCGAGGATGGTACTTTGAATAATACCAAAGTGTCAGGAAATTATGAAGATATGTATCTACAGCCGGGAAACAACAAGATTGAATTTTACGGAGGAAATCTGAAAAGTGATACCTAATTGGAGGTGCTTATGATCCAGATATATAACATTG
>ENA-OQNM01000591-OQNM01000591.1-human-gut-metagenome-genome-assembly--contig:-NODE-591-length-13087-cov-3.396605_pt1 | contig 13087 bp, 12 predicted proteins | sample MGYA00242632_ERZ504886 | MGnify/ENA primary metagenome ERZ504886 (study PRJEB26092, sample SAMD00036424) | human gut metagenome | host: Homo sapiens | study: EMG produced TPA metagenomics assembly of... | reverse complement strand
TGATGCGCCGATGAAGTTTTCTGCCAGGGCGGACGAGAGGACGCCGAAGGCCAGCGCGTCATCCGGCACTATGCGCGCCCGTGCCTGGATAGGCTTCTCATAGCTCTGCGCCCGTTCTCCGCTTTCGATGGAGCCGACGACATCCTGTTCGACCGTCACCTGTTCGTCGTGGCTGGAATCCTTGGCGATCCACACGAGGCAGTCGAAGGCCTCGGGGGACGCCGCCAGCAGCGTGGACAGGTCCTGCTTTAGCACGCGGCCCGGTTGTCGGTAATCTCTGGGGGCGATGGTCATAGCCGTATACCTTCCTCTTTCATGATGGCGCGGACTTCATCTTGGGAAATTTTGTAGTGCTCAGACGTGGTTGCGATTATTTTTGCAGATGTTGTTGCCCCTGGGATAGCATGGAGCAGTGCGGAAGCGGCTTGCAGAGCCTTGACCAGCATCTTTCTGGCGTCAGGGCTCATGGGTGCGGCGGTGCGCGTTGAGAGTTGCGTGCCTCCCGGCTTTCTTCGTGGCTTGAGGTTTTTTCCGGGCGTTCCGGGCTTCCGGCGTCGAAACGACCTGTTTGGCCTCCGCATGAATTTCTTGAGGGCGGCGCGGGATTCCGGCGTTTGGCTGTAAGCCACCAGCTGGTCAAACAGGTAGCGGCCCACGGCTCCCTGGGGGCGCACACGGTATTCCAGTTCCGCCATACTGACCGGCATCATCTCGTACACATTTTTGGGCACCTGCCACACCGGCATGGTGCTGCCAAACACCACGTTGACGGCGTTGACATCATTGCCCAGGTTGAACTCCGGCCCGCCCACAGGGTACGGTGCGCCGCCGATCCAGATTGCGGTCAGCCGGCCCGCAATGCGGGGTTCCTGCAAATAGGCGCTGGCCAAATCGGTCAGTGGGCCAAGCAGCAGCACAAACAGCGGGCGGGTATCCTCTTTCATCGCTTCACGGATGATCAGCTTCGCGCCTTCGCTGGGCACCGGGGTAGCGGCATCCGGCAAAGCGTGGGGCGCACCGTGCAGCACCGGAACCGTCAGCTGCATCAGGACCGTCAAATCTTTCAGACCCTGCCAGCTTTTCTGCATTCCGTTGGGGTCGCGGGTGCCAAAGTGGGCGGCCACCACGCCGACATTATCAAACTTGGGGCTCAACAGTGCCTGCACAACAGCAAACGGATCGTCCGCTTCGTTGCAAAGGTCGGTATCGGTAATTACACGCACCATTTTTTCTTCCGGCACGGGGAAGTTGTAGTGGGTACAGGTCATGCTTTCCTCCTATTTTATGTTCCGGGTGCTGCGGCTTGCAGTGGGGGGGGGCAGCAGCCCTTTTTCCATTAAAGTGTCGCGCATCTTTTACACAAAAACAGGGCGGCTCTGTGTGAACCGCCCTGTTTTGTGTTAGGGTGTATCTGAAAAGTCGAAAATATCGTCTATTTCTACAAACACAGCAGGATTTTGCATTAAAAAGCCTTAAATCCTGCTTGTGTTTGCGAAGTATCCGTCATTTTATTGGGCAATACCGCATAATTCTAAGTGCCGATACGGCGAGCGAGGTGCGGCAGATGCCAAGCCAAAAGCGCAGATAATACTTTGTGTATTATCGAGCATTTTGGCAACGCAGATGCCGTGCCGCAGCCGCCGGAGCGGTGCTTAAGCCGTTAGGCGGGAATTGTGCGGTGTTGCCCTTGGTTTTCAGATACGCCTTAGCCCGCCAAAAAGGCCGCAAACTTTTTGTGCAGTTCTTCCTCGCTCAGGGTTGGGCTGTCCACCGTCAGTTCGCGCGCCAGGTTCAGGGCAAAAATACCCATGATGGATTTTGCATCCACGCAGTAGCGCCCGGAATGCAGGTCCACATCTCCAGGCACAGTGGCCGCAATGCGGTTAAACTCTTTCACTTCACCAATGCTGTTCAGCCGGATGGTAACACTTGCCATTGCCAGTTTGCTCTCCGTTTTTGCCGCGGGCATCTGCGGTGTTCTGCCGCCAAAAGCCCGGCTAAAATGTAATGTTCAGCTGCTTGATGCAGGCAGTATCCTCTTTGGTGCCGCCGCGGGCGTACAGGGCCAGGCGCGCGCCGGTCCAGGTTGCCTTGGCAACGGGTTGGGCTCCCCCCAGCGGCACTGCGGTGCCATCCGCTGCCAGCAGGGCATACTGCACCTGCTTGGCAGCCGTTATTTTCATTGTAACGGCTATTTCATCCGTGTCAACCATTTTTTCGGCAAGGATCGTTTCTTCTGCATCGCCGGTGGGGGCAAGGTCTTTCACCATGCCCTGTACCAACTGCACGGTGCAGCCCTGCGCGGTGCGGCAGAGCTCAATGGCGGAATATTTCTGCCCCATCACGCTAAGCCCTACTTTAGCTCCGGCGCCGCACCCGGCCAGGCCAAGGGTAACGTTTGCGGTAAAATCCGCTGCAGGCAGCATCTGACTGAGCACATTGGGCTGCCGCCACAAACTTCCGCTGGCCCCGCAGACCAGATGCAGTGCATCCCCCGCCACCGGGCGCAGCCAGGCTTCGGGCTGGGGGTTGGCCTGCCATTGCCATTGCAGGCCGGGACCAGCTTCGCCTTTGGGGCAGTCCCACTCGGTCACCGGCTCGCCGATGCCATCGCCGTTTTGTTCCAGGCCGATGAACGGCCAATCGCTGTGCCAGCACATAGGCTGCAGGTGTACCACGCGGCCCAGTTCAAACCGGTCCTGGAAATGCAGGAACCAATCGCTGCCGTCCGGCGCTGTGACCCACGCGCCCTGGTGGGGGCCGTTGATGGAGCTGGCCCCCTGGTGCATGACGATTTTTTCCTCATACGGGCCGTACACATTGCGGGCGCGCAGCACGGTCTGCCAACCGTATTCCACACCGCCTGCCGGGATAAAGATGTAATACCAGCCGTTGCGCTTGTACATTTTGGGGCCTTCGGCGGTGGGCTGGCTCAGGGTGCCATCAAACACGATGGGGCCGTCCTCCACCACTTCCAGCGTTTCGGGATCCAGGCGGGAAAGCTGGATCTTGTGCTTAATGCCGCAGCGGCTTTTGGCAAAGGCGTGGGCCATATACACGCTGCCGTCATCATCCCACAGGGGGCAGGGATCGATCCACCCGCTGGCAGATTTTACGCAGTGCAGCGCACTCCAGGGGCCGGCGGGGTCGGTGGCTTCGGTGTAAAAAATGCCCTCGTCCGGCAGGGAAATGAATGCATAGAACCTGCCCGCATGGTAGCGCAGCGCCGGGGCCCAGGTGCCGCAGCCATGGGCGGGCTGGGCATAGCGGTCAAACGGCAGACGCTCCACGCAGTTGCCGATGCGCTCCCAGTGGACAAGATCCTTGCTGTGCAGCACCGGCACGCCGGGCAGGTAGGTAAAGCTGGAAGAGATCAGGTAATAGTTCTCCCCCACGCGGATGGCGTCGGGGTCACTGAAATCCATGGGCAGCACCGGGTTCTGGTAGCAGCCATTTTTGATATCGGTCACATAACGGTCCATTGCTTTTATCCTTTCTTGTGTTCGATTTCCAGCAGCAGCTCACATGCAGCTTCCAGCACGCAGGCGGAAGCCCACAGATTGTGGCTGAACCAGCTGCTGAACGGTCTGCCATCACTGAAGCGCTCCACATCCAGCCCATCGCTGGGGCACCAGCGTTCCGACAAAATGCCGTAACGGCCATAGCCGGTGGCTGCGGGGTACAGTTCCAGGCATTGCAGCATCCAGGCGGCAGAATCCGCCGCGCGGCTGGCGTAATAGCCGTCACCCGTCACCCGTGCCAGATAGCGCAGGTCAGTGTCAATAATAACCCCCATGGGGTGGATATGCGGGTTGGAAACCGAGGTAACGGCGCCGCCGCAGGCGGACCACCCCTGGTTCAGCGGGGTGTGCTCCGGGTAGGTCTTGTAGCCATAGCGCCACAGGAACTCGTACCCGGCGCTGTCTTTCATATATTGCAGGAATTCGGCCTTGCCGGTCTGCTCATACAGCAGGCGGCTGCCGCGCATGAAGGCCAGGTTGCCCTCCTCATCCACGGCTTTCCAGGTGTCCATGGGGGTACCGTAACAGTTCAGGTCCTTGACAAAGGTATGGTAGTAATGCAGCGCTTTTTCGGCGGAGTGCAGGCAGCGTTCTTCGCCGGTCAGGCGGTAGAGGTAAACCAGCGCCGGGGCAAACCAGCAGCCCGCAAAGCCGCTCCAATCCAGCACTTTGCGTTCCTGGGTGGAGTAAGTATAACCGAAAGCGCCGTCTGCGCGCTGCAGATCCATGACGGTATGCAGCACCTTTTGGGCTGCATCCATCCATTTGGCCGGGCAGGGTTTGCCGTTTTGGTGCAGATAATCCATCGTTTTGGTCAGGTAGTGGACGGCGCTGCCCACTGTATAGGCACAGTGGCAGTCTTTGACCAGGCCGTACCCGGTCCACCAGCCGTTCACCTGGCTGCCCGCGGCATTGGGGGCCATCAGGTCGTTCAGCAGGCCGGAATTTTCGTTATACGCATCGGCAATGCGGTCAAACAGCTGTTCGCCACTCATGGCCGCGGCCAGCGGCGCTTCGGCATCCGCGCCAAGGGCATCGCGGCAGAGCACCAGCGGATAGGCCAGCACGCCGCCACCCGTCCAGCCGATCTCCGTCACCAGCCGCAGGGGCGCATCTCGGTCTCCCTGGGCGGGCGGCAGCAGCGGTTGGTATACTCCCCCGCCGCCGCGTCAAAGTTCTGGTAGGCAAAGGTGTCCAGCATACCCTGCACGGCCTGGCGCAGGGTATTGCGGGGGACGGCGCGGTCCTGGTGGCGGGCGTATTCCTGCCGGATGATCTCATGCAGCTCGGTTCGCGGGCCGCTGTGCAGGTAGATCCTGCCGCTGGTCTGCGCCTTGCAGGCCATGCTGCGGGTGGACGGCGCCGGGGTGGAGCGGTTTTTGAAGGTGGTGGGGTCGTTGGTGTACCCCAGGCTGATGCCGAACGCATCCGGCAAAGCGGCAAACACACCGTTGCGGATGATCCCGGCCTCGCTTTCGCTGTAGGGTTCCACCGCAGCGGCGGCCACTCCGCCGTCCCAGCAGAGGGCGGCGAGCGGCATGGCGGCGCGGTCCGCACGGAATTCCCACAGCGGCGCACAGAACGCCACCTCGTGGTGGTCCTCGTCAGCAATGGAAATTCGCCGGGTTTGGCTTCCGCGGCGTGGTTATCGCCGTAAATATTGCAGGGGATCACATGAAAATAAATCGCTCTGCCCCGGCACAGCCAGCCACATGCGCAGCTGGGTGGGGTTGGGGCGCATCCATTTGCAGGGTGTAGCACAGCGTATCGCCAGCGGGGGTGAACTGCGCACTGTAATGCGCACCGTTCAGCGTCCAGTCAAAGCCGGACTGTGTGCAGGCAGTTTCCGGCACCGGCACCCAGGCATCCTCGATCCGGCAGGCAAAGCTGACGTTTAATGTTTGGGAATTCAGATCCAGTTTCATTATGATACCTCAACAAAAAATGCGGGCCGGGCAGTGCCGGCCCGCAACGGGTCAATGATTTTTAGGAGGGACAAACATTTTTAAAAAGAGGAAAACGAAAATCAGCCTTTCAGGCCGGAGGTTGCAATGCCTTCCACAAAATATTTCTGTGCGGCAAAGAAGAGGAGAACCAGCGGCAGAACCGCCACGCAGGCCATGGCCATAACGCGGCCCCACACCACAACACTTTCCGCGTCAACGGAAAGGCGCAGCGCCAGCGAGATGGTGTATTTTTTGACCGAGTTGATGAAGATCAAGGAGTTGAAGTAATCGTTATAGGTCCACAGGAACTGGAACAGGCCAGCGGAGAAGAGGGCCGGCTTCATCAGCGGCAGCAGGATCTGCCAGAAGATGCGGAAGGTACCACAGCCATCAATGCAGGCGGATTCGTCCAGATCGCGGGGGATGCCGCGCATGAACTGGATGAGCTGATAGATGAAGAATGGGTAACAGGCCAGCAGGGCGGGCACCCAGAATGGCATGTAGGAATCGACCCAGCCGAACTTGTTGAACAGAACGTAACGCGGGATGATGATGACCGAGTTGGGAAGCATCAGGGTGGCGATCAGGATGGCAAACAGCTGCTTTTTGAACGGGAAGTTGAACCGTGCAAAGCCATAGGCAACCAGCGCACTGGAAGCGATGGTCAGCAGCGTGGTGGGAATGACCATGATAAAGGAGTTGATGAAATAGGTTGCATAGGTATAAATACCGGCGCTTTTCCAGCCGTCAATAAAGTTCTGGAAGCTGAAGCTTTTGGGCATCAGTGCAATGGAGCCAAAAATTTCATCGTTGGTTTTGAACGCGGCCGAAATCATCCATGCAATGGGGAACAGCAGCACGCAGCCAATCAGGATGATGACCAGATAGGTCAGCACCAGGTTCAGGGTCTTTTTTTGTTGTTTTGTCATAATGCTCACGCGCCCTTTCTCAGCTTTCGTCGCCATAGAAGACCCACCACTTGGAGGTTGCGAACAGCACCAGAGTGATCAGCATGATCACAATAAAGATGATCCAGGAAATGGCGCTGGCGTAACCCATCTTGAAGTAGGAGAAGCCTTCCTTATACAGTTTCATGCCCAGCACATAGGTAGCCTTCATGGGGCCGCCGTCGGTGATGACAAAGGCAGAGGTGAAGTTCTGCAAAGCCTGAATGGTCTGCATGATAAGGTTGAAGAAGATGATGGGGGTGATTTGCGGAACGGTGATGCTGAAGAACATCTTGACCTTGCTTGCGCCGTCAATCTCGGCAGCTTCGTACAAATCTGCCGGAACGTTTTTCAGCGCGGCCAGGAACATGACCATGGAAGAACCAAACTGCCAGATCTCCATCATGCAGATGGTACGCAGGGCCTGGTTGGGGTCGCCCAGCCACTGTACGTTGGGCAGGTGCAGGGTGGTCAGGATGGCGTTGATCACGCCGTTATCCATGAACATGATCTTCCACAGCAGAGCAACAGCAACGCTGCCGCCGAACAGGGACGGAATGTAGTACAAAGTACGGATGAGGTTGATGCCTTTGATGTCACGGTTGAGGAACACCGCAACAGCCAATGCCATAACCAGCTTGCCGGGCACGGTGTACAGCGTGTAGGCCAGGGTAACTTTCAAGGAGTTCCAAAACTCAGTATCCATGGTGAACAACTGGATGTAGTTGCTCAGGCCGGTGAACGAGGGGGTGCCGGTGATTTTGTAGTTGCAGAACGAGTAAACCAGCGAGCTTAAAAACGGGTACAGCTGCAGGACCAGCATACCGATGATCCACGGGGCCAGATAAGCAAACGCCGCGTAATCGCGCTTGGTATAGTGCTTGATTTTGGTTTGTTTTGTCATAGGATCACACCTCTTTGGAAAAAATCCGCCTTTTTACTGTGGTGTAGCTGAAAACAAGAAAATGACGGATATTTCGCAAACACAAGCAGGATTTAAGGCAAAGAGCCGCAGGAATCCTTTGTGGATTCCACGGCTCTTTAACACAAAATCCGGCTATGCTTGCAGAAATAGACGATATTTTCGACTTTTCAGATCCCCCTAAGGGCGGAACCAACTGCTGTTGCTGAATGCAAAAGAACGGGAGGATGCAGAATGAATACCAGCAAAGTGGAAATATGCGGTGTGAACACGGCCCTGCTGCCGGTGCTGAACGAGGAACAGAAAACCCAGCTGCTGCTTGCTGCCAAAGCCGGAAACAGCGAAGCCCGTGCCCAGATGATACAGGGCAACCTGCGCCTTGTGTTGAGCGTGGTGCAGAAATTTGCGGGCCGAGGCGAAAACCTGGACGACCTGTTCCAGGTTGGGTGCATTGGGCTGATTAAGGCAATCGACAATTTTGACCCCGGTTTGAAGGTGCGGTTTTCCACCTATGGGGTGCCGATGATTCTGGGTGAGATCCGGCGCTTTTTGCGGGATAATACCCCCATACGGGTCAGCCGGTCAGTGCGGGACCTGGCCTATCACGCCATGCAGGCACGGGAAGCCCTGCAAAAAGAAACCGGGCGTGAGCCCCGCGTGAGTGAAATTGCCGCCCGCGTCGGCAGCGCCCCGGAGCAGGTTGCCATGGCGCTGGAATCCATTGTGGAACCAGCCAGTTTGTATGAACCGGCCTATACCGATGGTGATGATACCCTAGCCATTATGGACCGCGTACAGGAAGCAAGCTGCGAGGAAAGCTGGATCAGCGATATCATGTTCAAGGATACCGTGCAGGCCCTTACCCCGCGGGAGCGGCGCATCATCGCCCTGCGGTATTTATCCGGCCAGACACAGATGCAGGTGGCGCAGGCCATCGGCATCAGCCAGGCGCAGGTCAGCCGGTTGGAAAAATGTGCGCTGAACCACATCAAGGAACAAATCTCCTGCCGGTAGAACCATCTCATGTGCACCATCCCCAGCCGCAGCACATACCATGGAGCAAAGGGGATGGTAATGATGGAGCAAGCATTTTGGCTGATTTTGTTTTTGGCAGTTGTGGGCATTGCGGCGCTGATTGCCGCCGCGATGATGTGGCAGAAAGAGAGCATCCAGCAGCCCGGCACGCCCACCGGGCAGCGCAGTTACCAGGAGGAATATTCGGCGCCGGATTTTACCGAAAGTGCAGGGTTTGCTGTAACGATGTACCCTTCCACTGATATCCTGATTCCGGGGCGATTCTGGCTCATCAACCGCAAAACGGCGGAGATTGAATACAATGTGATTCCCGCCGGGGACGTTCGGCTGCGGGTTGCTCAAACCGGGCAGCTGGATGTGCCGGATACCTATCTGGCTTATCAATACGAAAACGTGGCCACTGTGCTGATTGACGGCACAGAAGTCACGCTGAGCCAGAACCCCGGTCGGAACGCCATGGCGAGTTGGACGCGGAACGAATTTGATTACCTTTTGTTGTGTGAAGAACCGCAAATGAACTTGTTGGCGGGGTGATCCAGGATTTTGTGACCCAGACAACTGCCAGCACAGTATCTGGGCAGCGGGTCACGCAGGAATAGCTAAGGCAACACCGCACAATTCCCGCCTGACGGCTTAAGCACCGCTCCGGCGGCTGCGGCACGGCATCTGCGTTGCCAAAATGCTCGATAAGACATCCAGTATTATCTGCGCTTTTGGCTTAGCATCTGCCGCACCTCGCTCGCCGTATCGGCACTTAGAATTATGCGGTATTGCCCTAAGGCATGCCGGATTAGACCAAAGACTCGATTTGTTGACGCAAACGCTTGATGATGCGCTTTTCCAACCGGGAAATATAACTTTGAGATATCCCGATGGAATCCGCAACTTCCTTTTGGGTGTGCTCTACCCCATCACGTAAACCGAAGCGCAGCTCCATGATTTGCCGCTCCCTCGGGTTCAATGCCTGAACGGCGGCAAGCAGGGCGCTGCGCTCGGCATTGCGCTCCAGCTCTTCCCCAACCTGGGCCTGGTCGCTGGTCAGCACATCCATCAGCAGCAGCTCGTTGCCGTCGGAATCAGTGTTCAGGGGCTCATCAATGCTGGCATCCTGCCTGCGGTTGGAGCTTTTGCGCAGGTACATCAAAATTTCATTTTCAATGCAGCGGCTGGCATAGGTAGCAAGTTTGATATTTTTTCCCGGTTCAAAGGTATTTACCGCTTTAATTAAGCCGATCGTACCAATCGAGATCATATCCTCCACCCCAGCGGTGGAGGATTCAAATTTTTTGGCAATGTAAACGACCAAGCGCAGGTTATGTGTGATCAAGGCATCCCGCGCCGCCCCTTCGCCCGCAGCAAGACCGCACAGCGCCTGCTGTTCTTCCTGCGGGGTCAGCGGCGGGGGCAGCGTATCCGGGCCGTTAATGTAGTGCAGATCCGGCATGGCACCAAACAGTAGCACAAAATTTCCGATACGGCGGCAAAGCGTGTGCAGCGGCTGCATAAATATTTCCCTCCTTTGAGATGTGGGTGGTAAACTATGATAAAGGCATTGGCGGGTGGTTGGTGCTTGCGCAGAGATATAACGTGCAGCGGAAACGATAGCGATGCGTTTTCGCTCATTATTTCACTAAATAAATATTTAGCGAATATAATGTGTGATTTATCATGTGCTTTGCGATAAGAGGATTGCCGGCAGTAATTGATACAAGCCTGCCGCATGGTTACAAAAAATCTGAGCCATATAAAGCTTCATATTCGCCGGACTGGAACGGCTGCGGGCAAAAAGCAACGGCGGTGCGGCCAAGGCTTTGCATCCCCGTTTCGGTGATGGTGCTGATATCCGCCACCGCAAACCCCGGCAGCAGCGCGTGCTGCGCAGCGGTATTGCAGGGTATCACCCGCAGACTGGCACCGACCGGCGGCGTACTGGGGTGCAGGCCCTGGAACCACTGCCCCAAAAAGGCGTTGACTCCCCCGGCAGTCGGCCTTTGCCGCCGGCCAGCTGATGAGCAGCACCGGCAGGCAGGTGACGGGGTCTTTCAGGTGGCACCCAGTATCCAGTGTGGCGCGCAGCCGCACCGGGGCACCGCACAGTTCAAACTCGATCCCAATCGTCCGGGTGGTCTGCGGCGTGCTGCCCGAAAAGTGCAATACCAGCCACACCGCGCCGCAGCTGGCTGCGGAAAGCAGCAGCAACACGACCGGCGAAATGCGCAGGTATACCGTAAGATTTGCCGTTTGCAGCAGCGGTGTGCCTGTGCGCAGGATAACGGCAATGCAAAGCCCGGCCAGCAGAATGTTGAGCGCGGCATACCAGCACACGGCGGTGACAAAGCGCCGCAGCCCCTGCAGCCCAAAGGCAACGCCCACCACGGCGCAGGCAGTCAGTATCTTGTACAGAATTTGGGCAGGATATGAAAGTTCCGGCGCGAACAAGATCAGCGCACTGAGCGAGGCAATGCCGCTGGCGCACACCATGCGGGAAAACGCGGCGTGCTGACTGCTGAGCAGCCCGGCGGCCTGCAGCAAAAAGTAAGCCACCAGAAAGTTGACCAACAAAAGGACATCCAGATAAATGACCGTTTTGATAGCAGGCATCTCCCCTTTCGTGGCCGTGCGGCAGTTTTGGCGGCTTTGGGGGCCGCTTGTTCAGTGTATGCCAATGGCAAAGAGAAAATGCGGGAAACCTGCGAAAGCTGAACAGGCACAAAAAATCCGCCCGTGGCTGTTTGCCATGGGCGGATGAAATCAGTAATTTAATTATTCCTGATGAGCGGAGCATGCGGCGTAGCTGGCGCAGGAGGCACAGCTGTTAGCGCTTTCCGGATTTTCGGGGTCAACGTAACCGGGGTGCTTTTCGGCCCACAGGCGGTCAGCGGTGGGCATCCAGCTGGTTGCGTAGGGACGGCAGCGGCGGAAAACATCCTCCGGGGATTCCGGCTGCTGCATATCGGTGCTGTGGGCACCGCTGCGGCGAACCATATCGCCCAGAATCTGGGGGTTCTCCAGCATCGGGCAGGGACGCAGATGGTTGCCGTTGAAGGGCTGGCCCTTGTGATATTCCTTGAACAAGGGCTGCTGCAGGCATTCCAGCAGGCTCTTGTCATGGATGTTGGCGCCGGAGTAATGGATGAATACGCAGGGCTCCACATCGCCGTTGGGGTTGATGTGAGCATACTGGCGGCCGCCGGCGATACAGCCGTCAATGTACTCGCCGTCGTTCTGGAAGTCAATGCAGAAAATCTGCTTGCCGCCGGTAAAGCCGCGGATCTCGCGTACACGCTGGATCATGTACTCACGCTGTTCGGGATTCAGCATCAAGTCAACGTTAGCACCATCGCCGATGGGCATATAGTGGAAGTACCAGTTGAAGCGCACACCGTGGCTGATGAGCATATCCATGAATTCATCGCTGGTAACAGCCTTGTAGTTGGCGGAAGTGTAGCAGATGGAGGTACCAAACAGCAGGCCGTGCTTTTTCATGATGTCCATAGCGTTCATAACGCGCTGGAACACGCCTTCGCCGCGGCGGCTGTCGGTGGCATCATCCAGGCCCTCAACGGACAGGAAGAAAGCCATGTTGCCGACTTTCTTGACTTCCTCACAGAAAGCATCGTCGATCAGAGTACCATTGGTGAACAGGTGGAACACGGAGCTCTGGTGCTTGGCAGCCAGCTTGAGCAGATCGTTCTTGCGGCACATCGGCTCGCCGCCGGTGCACATATACCAATGGATGCCCAGCTCCTCACCCTCGGTAACCAGCTTGTCCATTTCCTCATAGGTCAGGTTCAGGCGGTTGCCGTACTCGGCAGCCCAGCAGCCCTTGCAATGCAGGTTGCAGGCGGAGGTGGGGTCAAACAGCAGGATCCACGGCATGTTGCAATCATACTTTTTGCGCAGCTCACAAACATAGTTGTAACCGGAAAACATGCCCTCATACACCAGGTTCAGGGCGTTCATCTTCAGCACATGGGGGTCGATCTCGTTGATGGCGCGGTATGCGTACTGCATCCATTTGCCGTTGGGGTCGCTGACAAACTTGCGGGCTGCATCAAAGGCGGAAGCCGGGTAACGGTCTTTCAGCAGGGGCTCGGCCAGGTTGACCAGCTTGACAGCATTCTCGGACAGCTTTTCGGTTCCCTTACCGCGCACGGCGTTGATGGCGACATCAATGGCAGCGCTGAAAGCAGCGCGCTGTGCGGCGTGAACAACTTTATTCATCGGCATAACAAAACTCTCTCCTTTTCAAAACGGTACACCAGCCATTGCTCTGCAAGCAAAGCGTACCCGGCAGCGGCAGGGCCTTTTGGATAAGCCCCTGGGAACCAGCCGTTTTTCGGTTCCAGGTTTGCTGTGCGGTCCCGCTTGAACGGGGCTGCACGGCTTTTCTTGCTATGGTGACATTGTATCGCATTGTTCGGCATTTTGTACATAGGCAAAAAAAGACTTTTGTTCAATTATAATAGGCTATTCCGGCCCCGATGTTTGACGATATGCCCCACTTTGTTCAAAAAGTGCGGTATAAAACACAAAAAGGCGCTGCACCCAATTTGAGGGCACAGCGCCGGAATGATATGGATAAATTTGCTTTAAGGCAACACCGCACAATTCCCGCCTGACGGCTTAAGCACCGCTCCGGCGGCTGCGGCACGGCATCTGCGTTGCCAAAATGCTCGATAATGTCGGGTTGCGGTACCCGCATCGTGCTTCGGG
>ENA-OQNM01000590-OQNM01000590.1-human-gut-metagenome-genome-assembly--contig:-NODE-590-length-13089-cov-2.567042_pt1 | contig 13089 bp, 14 predicted proteins | sample MGYA00242632_ERZ504886 | MGnify/ENA primary metagenome ERZ504886 (study PRJEB26092, sample SAMD00036424) | human gut metagenome | host: Homo sapiens | study: EMG produced TPA metagenomics assembly of... | reverse complement strand
CAGTCGAACCACCGGAAGACGAAGAGGAAATTTCAATCCACACTCCCCTTGCGGGGAGCGACTCATCTGCTCGCTCAGCAGGTCGATGACCGTCTTATTTCAATCCACACTCCCCTTGCGGGGAGCGACGCACGCGACGTGACGGCCAAGGAAACCACAAGGAATTTCAATCCACACTCCCCTTGCGGGGAGCGACGTGATGTCGTTCAGCATTTCTTTCCTTCCTGCATATTTCAATCCACACTCCCCTTGCGGGGAGCGACTAACTGTAGCGTCGTCAATCCGTCCCTATAGGTATTTCAATCCACACTCCCCTTGCGGGAGCGACATGGCGTTCTGGTAGTCGCCTTGCGCCGCATATATTTCAATCCACACTCCCCTTGCGGGGAGCGACCGCAGAAATGAGACATTTTTGACCAAATAATGATTCAAGCAAAACCTCATCTCGGCTGATACACATATTACATCAGTTCCCCACCGCCCCAAATACGTCCAAATGCAAAGATCAAACTCTATCTGACTACACTTTTCGATTATCAAACAACAATCCGAAATTACATCAGGGTTCCAGTTTTAATTTCCTCCGCACAAAAAAAGGTGCGAACCTACCTGTAACTCATGACTGCTTCAGGGTCGCACTGCATGTCGTTTAGAAGTCATACCATCATGACTCCATCAACGGGAACATGACGTTGAACGCCTAAGTGTTCAATGCGCCGTGAATAGTTCGTTCCCAAATTGTAATATCTCAAACTATCCGTTTTGACATCGATAATGCTCAACAGATCATGCTTAAGCGTGAGATACTCCGCAGAAGTAACGCTACATTCGAAAACGCTATTTTGCACGCGTTGCCCATATTTCATGCAGCTTTTTGCCACTAAACGTAGACGCCTTTTACCAGCGGATGTTTCAGTATTCACATCATATGTCACCACAACAAGCATCAGTCATCTCCTTCATCAGCAGCTTCACGGCCTATCACTTCCACATGAATGGCGGGTAAGCGTCTATATCCCCACGAATAGCTCTTGCCAGCAACAAAGCTTGAACATATGGAATCAAGCCCCACGGCATCTTTTCTCCCAAGAACGGATGAGTAATCACTTCTTGTTTGCGCTTCTGCCAAGCAGCCAATACGGTTTTCCGCCCAGCGTCATTAAGGAATACGCCACCATTCTCTCGCTGCTCAAAATCACCAGCTGAAATACTCCCAAGATTGACCAGAGTTAGCGCAAATCGATCAGCAAGAGCAGGACGAAACTCCTCCATGAGGTCTAAGGCTAAGGACGGTCGACCAGGTCGATCTACATGCAAGAAACCTACATATGGATCAAGCCCCACCCCTTGCAGTGCAGCAAGGCAATCCCCTGTAAGCAAGGAGTAGGAAAACGACAACAGTGCATTCATACGATCAAGTGGTGGCCTGCGACTGCGCTGTTCAAAGAAGAAATCATCTTTTGAGCGGAGAATCAAATCGTCGAATACATAGAAATAATCCTTGGCAGCTAAACCTTCCAGACCTCGGATGGCATCAACATCGTTGCAACCAGACACCTGCTTTAGATATCCAGACAGAGCCTGGCTTTGACCGCTAAGCCTTTTAACATTGACGCGTAAATTATGGTCACGTTTGGTACGTTCCAGCACCCAACGACTGTTGAAAATCTTTCCAATGACAAAAGAACGAGCGAATCTAGCTGAGGAATCTGTATCATCGGCAAAACGGTACTGAGAACGCCGCAGCAACACATTACGATTATTCTCACCGAGAATCGAACAAAGGTATCTGCCTCTCGGCGTATAAAAAGACAATCCCGTGCCGGTCTGCGCACATTGGCCAATTAGCGCAGGAGATGCACCTTTGTAGGAGAAACTCAAAATCTGTTCCAATGAACGCAGTGGAATCTTGGCCAATGCCGTTTTATCACGTTGCACGACAACATTGTCGTTCTCCAATGAGAGATAAGCGTCTTCACTGGTAACAAATAAGGTGTTCAACAATTGCTTCATGACGTTTCCTCATTCACGTAAGCATGTATGTACTGCTCGGCCGATTTTGCTTTTAACAGCTCCGGCAGGCAAATGTCTTTCAACGAACATGCGCTGCATGCCTTCCGCGGCTTTACGCGAGGAGTATGTCCTCTCGAAAACAACTGGTGCATTTCTTGAACCATGGCTACCACTGTGCCACGAAGTTCCTCTGTTAACTCCACTCGTTCACGTCGCCGTGTCCGCTGATAGAACAAGGCTCCTTCAACAATCTCGCATGAAAGCATTTCCTCCAGGCACATGGCTTCAGCGCACAGTTGCAGACGGTCAGCATCCACAGTTTTAGATTGCCCATGCTTGTATTCGATAGGATATGCGCTCCATAGCCCATTCCTGCCCCGTAGAGGAACACCATCATCGGACTGATGGAACTCCACGACATCGCAAGCGCCTGTAATACCAAGATGACGCGAGAACACACGCAGATCTCGCATAATGAGGGTATCTCCACGAGATTCAGACTGCTCGTAATCATGCGCACGCTCATGCTCAAGATGACCGGCAGTGGTGAGATAGTTCTCCTGCCACTGCTGCTCAATATGAATCAACGCCCACTGCCGGCGACAGAATGAAAAGTGCTGGAGGCCAGACAGGGCCAGCCAGTCATCCTCCGGATATTCTGATTGTGTATGCATACAATGCCTCTCTCTTCAACAATTCACGCAATGGGATCACCGGCATATGCGATTCGAAAGCTGGAGATCGTCAAAAACAACGACATGATGCCATTGCGATGACGATCTCCGATTTGCATGGGGAATCACAATGCGTGATCGACCATTTCGGTCAGGCTGACGGATTCCGGAATGGCTTCACGATTCACTCGAACCTCATAATCAGCAAAATCGCGGGGCGCATCCACTTCTGCACGCTTATGGACGTTGATGCTGTCGAACAGCTTCCACGAGGGGGCATCGCCAAGCGCGCTGCTGTGCTTGAATACGTACAACTTGCGAACCGCCATGTTGCCACGCGCCGCAGAGCGATCGAACTCGAACATATTCAGAATCGCTTGCCACAGTACATCGAGGTCTTCATCGCAGAAACCGGTGACGTTCTGAGCGAGCTTGGCGGAGATGTAGCCGTTCATACGGTAGAGGCCATAGGGGATGATGAATTTGTTGCCCATGGTGTTGTTTTTCTCGGCGGCATCCGCTTCCGTGGTAACGGCGATACGGGTGATGGATATCTCCTGAACGCTGATCGGATCGATGGAACGGGCGAACCCGAGCTGCACCGGACCCCGCACCTGACCGCACGACAGACTACCCTTGACGAATGTGGTCATCACCGCGCCAAAGGTGCGAATGTCAAAGAACTGGTCGCACATATAATCTCGTAGACGCAGATCCAATGTGGGGTCATCCTTCTTCAGCGACTTAATTTCCTTAGCGAAATCTTTATCCTCTGGCCGGGCATCGATATGTTCTGCTTCCAATGCTTCACTGTCCAGCCGATTGAGCGTCCGCCTGTTCTGGATATAGATTCGCCAAGGAGTTTGCTCCCCCATCGCTGTCTGCACATAATCGCGAATTTTACGTTTAATGCAAACGTCCGTCACCAAACCATTGCCAGTTTCAATGTCGACTCGCGGCATGTTGCCGGAGTCCGGATCACCATTAGGATTACCGTCCTTCACATCAAAAAGAAATAGTGAAATCATAACGGTTTTCGTATAGACTTACGGTCAGTCATTGTTTTCTCCTTGCTCATTATCTTCTATTGCTCTTGTTAGTCTTGTTAAATCGTTTTTGATTCTCGAAGTAATATCCGAGTTGAAATGCACCTCGTTCTTCAAGCGAGAGACGCGAAGGATAATGGTCTCCTACTTTTTGAGTCAATGTACCGAGAACGTTTGTCCAGCTTGATTTTGAGTCCTTCTGATTTCCAAGCTTTCCGCATATGCTTCGCTGCGAGATCCCCCAGAATCGGAAAGATGCGAGCCGGTGTCGTAGATGCGCTTGTGAAATATTTATCCTTAATGGTCGTATTGATATTAGGTATGGCCCCCAATTGAATTTGCTCGTAGATGGAGAATATACGACCAAGCACATACGGCAGGTATTCGCTTTCTTCATTGATGTACCATCTGTAGCACCTCCTTGAATTGTTCATTAGTTGTTTTACGCAGATAATATGCTTTGATAATTGCAGCTTTATCCGGTGGAACATCACGTTCAACATTGATACGACGCTCCACTACATTAATTAGAGTTACTGGATATGGCGTGCCATTAAGTATCGCTTGCATGATAGCGCTTACCATCTCCGAAGACACATTCTCTATCGCGCTTTTTTTCTTCTGCTTTTTTACAGGAGCATTTTCATCCTTACGCTGTTTTCTAATCGTCTGACCTAGCAACCGTAGTATCGGCAAAAAACCTGTCTTGTCGTAGCGTGGACGCCGAATTTCGGTATCTTGATAATACTGCTCAATATTATGAGCGAACACTCCAAACGTATCAGTCAGATAGAACCGAATAGCCAGCCGTGACTTATTAGGCGATAACGCAAGAATATGAAAATGCTCATCCGGATTAAGACGAATTCCTTCATAGTCATACCGTCTTCCTTGCGCTAGAGCACACGTAGCATCCTTAATTGTTTTTTCATCCAACCCATTAGACTGTGTCTCTGAACTATACAATCCGCTAAACAAATCAGAATATACAGCGTTACCGCAGCATGCCCATGATATGACAGTATCATTCCCGATGCGTTGGACTCGACTCTCGTCAGCGAGCAATGTGTTCAATGCTGTTGTATACTCGTAGGCTTCACGCTTGCTCATGGGAGCATTCTCATTTTGCACGGCACCATGTGAGCAAAATGCCGCAGCATTGAATGTTATCAATGCCGAACCGGCTGGGTGAGCCCCTGCAACATTCTTAATCCTAGGATGAGTTTTTTCCGGGACAACCAGTTTCCCAGAAACTAAACTGGAAACTAATGACGATTTATCATCATTCCCTTTTTGGTCATAATAAGTATTCCATGCTTTTTGTATACCAGGAAAATCTCCAACAAATATTGTTTGTGCTCCATCAACATGTTGCAGAGCAAAATTCATCTTCAGAGACGATTCCCAGCAATCTCCCATCAACCGTTTAGCAATTTCCCATTGGGGACCTTGCAAAAAGAATGCACGTACAGCAGAAGCAACCGGATCGTCAATTCCCTCTAATATTTGCATGTGTAATTGAGCGCACGCTTGGAATGCCTTCACTGCATGCTCAGGTTTCTCGGTATTATAACCGAGCATATATTCGGCATTACCGCAAAGAAAATCTGGCACAATACCTGACGTTTTAACAAAACGAGCCGGTACTGAAATCTTGTTAATTGGTTTCTTCCCACTGAAGTCCCCAAGTAGCCGGACCTCAACTAAAATGCCATCATCATTGATGACCAATCCATATGGAACATTAACATTGTCATAACCATAAACTGGAGCTTTATTTTGAGACACCAAAACTGCATACTCGTCACAGAGATCGCTGATAATCATGATTTGACCTCCACTGATTCGACATCCACCACGCCATCATTTAGTTCAGCACGGAAAAATAACGGAACAGGATGAGCCGGATTACGGTAGTCGAAATCGTAAAGCATGTAACCCAAATCTCTGTGCCCCTGTTCGAATCCGACGGGATCGCTGTCATCTTCCCATAACTGGAACTCGGCAGGAAATTCTCGAGCACCAAAGTATGGGTGGTGGAAACACTGCCCTTTGGATGCACGACGTATGAAAATGTTCTGGAACTTCTCTGCCGAATCTGTTGGTGTCATTTTCGACCTTTTAAGCTCAAAATGAGCATCTATTACATATCGAACATCACGCAAAATAGTGGATGCACGTTGTTGGATGGACTCAGCAGCATAGATGGTACCGCCATCCCCACGGCCTTCCGCCATTGCTCGTATTTTGCCTTTGTCGATGACACTATCAACCTCATTGCGCCGAATACTGTCGAACCGAATAGGATTGAGTACATGAATCCTGTCGATCCGCCAGCACATACCTGGATGCCAGAAAATAGCTTCCAAGATTCCACGCGCCGCAGACGGCGTCATGACATCATAAGTGACACGTTCTGTTTTAAATTCACCTCTCGTGAAAAGCGCATTGTCTCCCCATACTTCCAAACGTATTGACATTGCTCCTCCCCTCATTGGAATAATAAGCTGTTCAGGAACATCCATGTTGCCTTCATTTGCCAATGTACATCAGGTTCAGAATGTTTACAAAACAAATAACAAGAAGTTAATATCCGCTATTGTAGTCAAAGGTGTTTAACCGCCGAAGAACAGGTACCGCATATTCATCATATGCAATCGATGCCCCCTGAGAGAGCGTGGATTGAAATTTGTTTTTTGTCTTGCGGTGAAAACGCCCGTGTGCCTAATCGCATGCGCGACTAGGCACACGGATTATTCACACAAAAATGCCGTCAGCAGTCGCATCGTCTAATCTCAACCCCAAAAGCGATGAATACAAGCTCATGTCTTGAAGAATGAAGCAGCTCTCTTCATTCTTCCCTCCTCGGCCAACTGCCAGTACAGCTCCTGCTGATTGCAACTTTTCAAGATGACGAGGCCACACATTAACTGCATATTTACCGAGTTTTCGAAACAGAGTACGATCTATATCGCCGTGCTCCAGTTGTTCACACAAACGAGAGCCTTCATCGAATAGCGGAATGTACACCGGCACAGTTGGCGTATCTATAAGCTTGAACCGTTCAGCAATGGTAGCAAAAGGCATACGCTCCTCAAACGAGTGCAGTGACAAAATACATTGCCTGTCAAGCGCATCATTGCTAGAAGTACCACCATCTCTTAGATACAGCACCTCCTTGAAATATGCACGAATCGCTTCATCCGTATTCAAATCAACTTGGCTATTTGCCGTCTCACGGAATGCCGCAATGTTCTGTCGAAGAAACGGAGCACAACCACCTTCCGTAGAAAATATGTAGACCATACTTTCTGATGCAGAATGACGGCCTTCACGATTGCAACGTCCAGCCGTCTGAATGATGGAGTCCAATCCAGCTTCTTCTCGATATGCTACAGGAAAATCAATGTCTACACCGGCTTCGATCAACGAAGTGGATACCACACGACATATTTTTCCTGCACCAAGACGATTGTGAATTTTGCTAAGCAATTGTTGACGATCAGCCGCACATTGCAATGTGGTCAGGCAAAAACTGCCTTCACCGTCATTTTCCGTAAGCCGTTCATAGAGGTATTGAGCCTTTTTACGCGTGTTTACTACACATAGAACCTGATTATGATCGTTCAAACGTTCTGCAAGTACATCTAGAGCAATATCACCAATACGTTCAATAGTTACACGACGGAAGGAATTACGGTCATCTTTTGTGAATGGCGATATCTCCCGAGCTTGGGCATGCTCACTATTAAAAGACTCATTGAGCAACGGCTGCAGTTCTGGTTGCGTGGCGGTGCACAATACTGCCGTAGAACCATATCGTTTCACAAGTTCAGCAATTGCCCGTATACATGGCCGCAGATAAGGTACTGGCAATGTTTGAGCCTCATCAAAAATGATGACAGAATTAGCTATATTGTGCAGCTTACGACATCTCGATGTTTTGTTCGAGTACAGACTTTCGAAGAATTGCACCGCAGTAGTGACCACTATTGGCGCTTTCCAGTTTTCCGCGGCAAGCGCACGCTTGAGATCCATCTCATCCATATCGGACTCATCTTTGAGCTGATACGGAGCTTCAGAGTAATGAGGCAATACTGCATCTGTCCCGAAGATTGCCTCAAACTGATTGACGGTTTGATCAATAATTGACGTGTAAGGAATCACGTAGATGACACGATGCAAGTTATTTGTATGCGCATGTTCGAGAGCAAAAGCAATCGAAGAGATGGTCTTACCGCTACCAGTAGGAGCAGTAAGCGTGTAAAGACCAGTACCATATGATGTGTCTTGCCCACAGGCAAGACACTGCGCAAGCAATTCGCACCGTTTAATATCGAGCGGTTTTTTATTAGGCTTACCTAAAAACCGATTCGCCTTGTTCTCGATGATATCGGTCAACTGTTTAATTCGAGCCCGATCCTCGGTATCACACTCTGAAACTACCATCAACGATGCTTTACGTAACTTGTCCCACTTAGGCGCTTGCTCACTTGCTAACGAGTCTGCCCCAAGATATTCTTTTAGAGATTCAAGTAAAGGATGTTCCGTACGATTTTCACGATTTGAAGTAAAGAACTCTGCATCAAGCCGGTCTCCATCTACCAAGGTGGAAAACAACATGCGAGTCAACATCATGTCAGAATAAAATGACTGCTCTCCAGACTTTCCACTCATTGCACTTAGAGTTCGATGGTTTTCGTTACCTTTTCTCGAACGCTGACTGTGGAATATTCAGCTGTTGTTCCCATGCCTTGGATAAAGCAAGCGGACCACAACTACCTGCCCGAAAAAAGCCCCTGTTCATGCGCGCGCTATACTGTCGGCCCCTCCAGCTCGCCCCGACTACCGAAATCAGGCAATCCCGCATGATGTCCGGCTACCGCCATTGAAGCTAAAGGACATCCATGCTGTACCAGCAACATCGCGCCAGCTGTTGAATGATCCACGAGTCCGGAATGATCGGGGTCTTGGATTCTTCGTTGAAAAGCATCCGAGTATTTGCCTAAATCATGGACCAAACCAGCAAGTAGCCCATCGTCAAGATGACCGAAGACTTGTGCAAAGCCACCAGCTAGACAACCAGCCATGGATAGGTGCTCTACACAAGTCTCATATCCATGATCGCTAGTTCTTGCATAGAATGTCATGCTCGTCATTGCCCCTTCGCCAATTAGAGTCATTGTTGCAATCAAGCATACTGCATAATCTGAGATGAGTGACGTCGAACAGCAAGATCCTCCAAACAGCAGGGCAATCAGATTGTCAATACACGAGTAAAGACATGCTACATTTCACAGCTATTCGCAGGATATGCCAAGACCAACTAACCGTCCACTCATCCTCTCCGCAACCCAGCCGCATATTCGTCAAGCACGTCGAGAATGCCACGATGCTCATATGCAACGCTGCGTTGCCTTCCCGTGCGCTCCACTACAACACCACGTTCGCTCAAGGTCTTGATCGCACGCTCCGCTTGCGGTTTCGACAATCCCACTGCTTTCTGCAGGTATCTCGTGTTGATGATCGGCTGCGCGATCAGATTCGGCAACACTCGCCACACAGCGGCATCAGAACGTACACCTTGCAAATGTGAACGACCTTCGTCCAACTGTTCGCACAAATCGTCGATAAGCTTCCTGCCACTTGTCACGGCGAATCGGCATGCCTGTGCGAATTGTCTGGCAATCGGCGCAGCATCACCTTCCCGGAAGAGAGTCAACGCCTCGAAATAGCTCTCCGTATCATGCAACAAACCAGCGGAAACAGGAGGCGTGGTATTGCAGGACAACCTTTTATTACGAAGAATCACATGCACCAACGCACGCCCCGCAACGCCCATTGCCATCCGCAAACGGATAAATGGTCTCGAATTGCGCATACGTAATCGCACATTGCGCCACCACCGGCAGATCGTCATGCTTGATGAATTCAAGCAGATCCGCTTCGCATCGGCAATCAGCTCGGACTGCGGACCGACATGTGCCGCCCCGCGCGGTGAATAGCTGTCGGTTCCGACCCACACCAGGTTCGTGCGATAGGCACCCGCATATTCCTCCCAGCCACGCTGCGAGGAAAGCAGAGCTTCATGCATGGCGAGGATGTTGTTTTCCGTCATGCTATTACCAAGCTTCAGCGCAGCCTCCTGGCGCGCACATTGCCGACTACAACCGCGGCATTGTCGCCTGTTCCCTCGTCAATCGTTTCCAGAGCAAGATTCTTCGCTCCGACCGTTAGATTCTCTATCTGCGAGGACGACGATGCTTCAGCACGCAGCAACACTGCACTCATCGGGCCAAGCACGTGATTGTCCTCGCCAAGTTTCGCAGCATCATAGGAGTCAAAGGAAGCCAATGCACACGATGCCTTTTCACAGTCTGCAAGCAGATTGGAAGGGAAAAACGTAATTCAGACCCGCAAGTTTGATGGGCACGGTCGACTCATATTCGCCATTGCCACGCGAACGGCGCGACCGCGAAACGGGAGCATCTTCCGGAATATGCCAGATATGTCGCTCTTTTCCAAACGAAGGGATGGCAAGCGCCTCGTTGGTATCCATGGTTCCCGTTCCTAGTTAGCTACATTTATCTGTTTAAGTGTAGCTAAATGACGATGTCGGTCACGGATAAGGTTCAATAAGTCCGGAAGCCTCACTTGCTTTTATGGCGTTGCCGAATCCCAGCCACAAGCGATAATGACATATACAGGAACAAAGGAGCACACCATGCATCTGGGCATCACAGGAAATATCGATTTCAAAGAGGGCGTTTCCTCACCCAGTGATTTGCTGTTCCTTGGATTCCATGGCTATGGCAACGACGAATCCGAGATGGTTCGCATCATCAATGCGATTTGCGGCGATAGCAATGCCGACAACACCACCGGAAGCACCGTTGCCACTTTCACCCACTACCCCACCACCCGCCGCCCCAGCTATCTCTCGTTCCGCGCGCCACATGCACGCCCGTACATCGGTCACTACTGGTATCCGGACGGCTGCTCGGTCAGCGAGCGCCGCCGCGCGTGCACCGAGATCGGCGATAGCGTTGTACAGCTGTTGGACGCTCCGGCGTTCGGGCAGTTTCGTAAGGTGCTGATTGGGTTTTCGCAGGGTGGTTATCTGTCGTATCGCATGGTTGCGGAGCATCCTGATGTGTTTGATGCCGCGATTTTGCTCAGTCCGTCGTTTAAGGGCGAGGCTGCCAGCGAGCCGGTTGCTGGCCATACTCGTTTCGCATTGTGCCATGGTACTGCTGATCGTACGATTCCCGCCGCCAATCAGCAGTGTGCGCGGGCGAAGCTTACGGCGACGGGTAACTGCACGGTTTTCGAATATCCTGGCATGGCGCATGCCGTATGCGATCAGGAAATCATCGATTTGCGGAATTGGCTTAAATACTAGGTTTTGGCGTGCCTATTTGGCATTTCTTACCAATCCTATTTGACACTTTCTACCGTTTCTACTTTACATTTTCTACCTTGATGGCCGATGGAATCCAAGCAATGATTCGTGGCACACACGGCCAGGCGGAAGTATGTGCAACCGCGTATAGCCCGCGACGGCAGCTCGCCGACAAAAAGAAAAAGCCGGACGGTGGATTTTCGGCAACCCACCCGCATGGGGGCACGCCCGTCAAATCCAGCCGTCCGGCAACGCGACTGCTTCTCAAGAATGTGTGCTTGACTCACATGGATGGTACTGAAAACCATTCGCTTAACGATCTGTTTCCGCACGCTTCGGTCGCATTGAACAACACGATCACGCACGCGGACACAAATCAAGTCTTGCACGATTCGAGCCGCGGTGGACAATACCACGGCGGCTCGAAAGCCAAAGGATTACTCTAGCCGCAGCTTGGAATAATCGCAAGCTGATTGGATTTCACGGAATTCGCGAAATCCACGAAATCCTTGGAACCAGATCAGGCCTTGGCAACCTCAACGTTCAGCTCATCGCCGGCAGTCACTTCAAAAGAGGTGGCGAGCGTTTCGGAGGAGACAAGTTCCTTGAACTGTTCGACCTTGGCCACGTCTTCGGCAGGCACAACGAGCTTCAGTGCGATACGGTCGGAGATTTCCAGATCGGCGGCCTTACGGGCGTCCTGCACGGCGCGGATCACGTCGCGGGCGTAGCCTTCGGCGATCAGATCATCGTTCAGCTCGGTGTCGAGGATCACGAAGCCACCGGTCGGCAGCGCGGCGGAAACGGAGTTGGCGGCCTCTTCGGCGTTCTGCTCCTCCACGCTGTTAATCAGCTCGTATTCGCCTTCCTCAAGCACGATCTCGCCGTTCGGCGTCTCGCATACCGGAGCGCCGTCTGCGTTCACATGCCATGCGCCGGACTTGGAGGCCTTGATGGCGAACTGTACGTCCTTGCGCAGGCGCTTGCCTGCCACGCGAGCGTTCACGCGCAGCTCGTTGATAATCTTCAAGCCTTGGGCTTCGGCATCCTCAAGCGTGCACAGTTCAACGTTCTTCACGTTCAGTTCGGATTTCAGAATCTCGTCGTATGCGGCCACGGCATCAGTGTTTTCCACCACCACGGTCAGCTTATGCAGTGGCTGGCGCACGCGGATCTGCTTCGTCTTACGCATCGACAGGGTGCCGGACACGACCTCACGCACCTTCTCCATCGCGTCAACCAGAGCCGGATCGTCAACGAGCACACGGCCCAGTTCGGTCGCTTCGCCGGTCTGTTCGTCGGCAAGGAACGGCCAGTCGGCCAGATGCACGGATTCGCCACCGGTCAGACCACGCCACACGGCTTCCGCTTCCATCGGAGCGAGCGGTGCGATCACGCGCATGAATGCTTCAAGCACGGTGTACAGCGTGTTGAACGCGTTCGCATCCTCATTCCAGAAACGGTCACGATTGTTGCGGATATACCAGTTGGTGAGCATGTCGATGAAATCAGACACTGCTTCGCAAGCGTCGGAGATCAGGAAGTCATCCAGCGAGCTTTGCGTCTTTTCGATCAGACGGCGGGTACGTGCCAGCAGGTAGCGGTCCATTTCCGGCAGTGCGGCGACCTCATCGGCACGCAACGCACGAGCATCGAAACCGGCACTATTATTGGCGGCGTTCGCATACAGGGTGAAGAAGTAGTACGAACTCCACACTGGCAGCATGACCTGACGCACGGTGTCGCGAATGCCATCGGCGGTCACGATTAGGTTACCGCCGCGCAGGATCGGCGAGCTCATGAGGAACCAACGCATGGCGTCGGAGCCGAAATCGTTGAACACACCGTTCACATCCGGGTAGTTGCGCAAGTGCTTCGACATCTTCTGACCATCGGAACCGAGCACGATGCCATGGCAGATCACGTTCTTGAACGCCGGCTTGTCGAACAGTGC
>ENA-OQNM01000589-OQNM01000589.1-human-gut-metagenome-genome-assembly--contig:-NODE-589-length-13097-cov-2.465150_pt1 | contig 13097 bp, 16 predicted proteins | sample MGYA00242632_ERZ504886 | MGnify/ENA primary metagenome ERZ504886 (study PRJEB26092, sample SAMD00036424) | human gut metagenome | host: Homo sapiens | study: EMG produced TPA metagenomics assembly of... | reverse complement strand
TCAAGGAAAATACCATGTCCATGAAAGAGATTTCTTCCATGGTAGGAATTGATGATCAGCTTTATTTCAGCAGGCTGTTTAAGAAATGCATGGGAATTTCGCCATCGGAATATGGAAAGAAGTATCATCAGTAGACAGATCATAACACCAATATACCATAATGAAAGGAATAAATATATGGAATTGTATTATAAAAAATCCGGCAAAATGCTGGCTGGAGGGATTTGCACTGGGAAATGGACGAATAGGAGCGGTTATTCACGGAGCTTTGGATCATGAAGTGTTACAGTTAAATGAGGACACCTTATGGTCAGGCTCCCCTTACAGCGGACAGACCGGACTTTCCCCTGAAGTAGTGAATCAGGCCAGGGAGCTTGCAAGGGCAGGGATTCGGGCTGCGGAACATATCCATCACACCCTGATAGCTGATGCGGTCGCCGCTGCCGAATTCGCGGTGGGTGTTGTAGTCGGTCATGCACCAGCCGAAGCTGCCCGCCACGCCCTGCTGAGCGATGGTGTCGTTGAGGACGGCGGCGTAGCGCAGGGCCTGCGCCAGGCGGTGGGGCTCGTCGTCGAAGGACTTGGCCGGGAACTGGGCGCCCTCGAACTCGCTGATGAGATAGCCTTTCCGGGTGTCGGGGGTGACGGCGGTGCGGGCCTCGCACCCGACGCCGCGCCCGTGGTAGGAGTAGTCCGTGTAGGCGTATACATCTTCCAGAAGCTGGCTACGGCGGGTGCTGCGGGTACCAGCCGTGGGGCGGGTGGGGTCGAGGCGGCGGACCGTCTCGTTGGTGCGCTTATAAAAGCTCTCGTCGTCGGCGCTGCCGCTGACCCGCACACCCCACAAAAAACTAGCTGGGGTGGCTGCGGCACTGGCAGACCATCTCGCGGCAGTTCTGCAGAGCCTGCGCTTTCCAGATGTCGTCGCCGACGTGCTGCCAGCCGGGCATCTCCACAAAGACCAAAAGGCCCAGCTCGTCGCAGGCATCGAGGAAGGCGGGGCTGGGGGGCGTGGTGAGGCGCACGGCGTTGCAGCCCAGCTGCTTTTTCAAGAGCTGAGCGTCCAGCCGCTGGATGCTGTCGGGCATGGCATAGCCCTGATAGGCATAGCTCTGGCGGCGGTTGAGGCCCCGCAGCTCCACCCGCTGGCCGTTGAGGTAGAGCCCGCCTGCCACGAACTGCAGGGTGCGGAAGCCGAACCGGCAGCTTTTCTCGTCCAGGACCCGGTCGGGCAGGCCGCCGGTGCCGGGACGGATGAGCCGGACGGTCAGGGTGTAGAGGGTGGGATGCTCGATGCTCCACGGATGGACGCTGTTCAGTGCGCCGGTGATGGGCAGCGACAGCTCACCGGTGTAGAACGCCCGGCTGCCCGAGGGGCTGCGGATCTCGGCCTGCAGGGTGCAGCCCACCGTCTCGCCCACCGTGGCGGTGTAAATGCGAAAGTCGCCTTCGGCCCGGGCCTCCACGAACACATCCCGCAGGTAGGCGGGCTCCTTGATGTCCAGACTTACGGCACGGTAGATGCCGCCGTAGGTCAGGTAGTCGATGGAACCGCCGAAAGGCGGGATGTTCAGGTCCTCGCGGCTGTCGCAGCGCACAGCCACGACATTCTTCTTGCCCAGATGCAGGGCGCTGGTCAGGTCCACCGTAAAGGCGGTGTAGCCGCAGCCGTGGTGGAACAGCCGCCGCCCGTTGCAGAACACGGTGGCGTCGTGGGCGATGGCTCCGAAGGTGAGCAGGACGGTGCGGCCTGCCCACTCGGCAGGGGCAAAGAACTCCCGGCGGTAGCCGCACAGGCGCTGGTGGTCGTTCTCGTTGCAATAGTTGTAGGGCAGGGCCTTGACCGTGTGCGGGATGCGCACCGACTCCAGCTCCAGTCCGGTGCATTCCGGGCGCACCAGCGCGGGGTCGAAGGTGGGGCAAAACAGCCAGCCGTCGTTCCAGTCGTAGTGTTCCATAGTCGGGTCTCCGTCCATAGCAAAGTTACTTTACTTCTTATAGTAGCACAAAGTTATGAACGAAAAAAGCACCTCCCACCCTTTTTGTACACCTTTTTGGCGGCAGACGGGGAAGAGTGCTGTCCAAAACAACAAATGCTCCCCCGGAATGAGGGAGCATACTGCTCAGCGGATGAAGTTCGTCATGGGGCGGGGCGGGTTCTGCGGGTGGTCGAACCCGGCAGCCTTGCCGGCCTCGATGCAGTGCAGCAGCCAGGCCATGTTGCGGCCCAGCTCCTGCATCACAGCGCAGCCCTCGGCGTCCTGCAGCACCTGCTCGGCATTGGAGCCGTGCACCATGGCCCAGTAGGAGCCGTTGACCAGCGGCATGTGGAAGAACTGCGGGTACTTGACCAGCTGGTCCAGTGTGGTGGTGGTGCCGGCGCGGCGGGCCGAGCAGCAGATGGCGGCGGGCTTGTAGGCCAGATATTTGCCGCCTGCATAGGACAGCCGGTCCATGAAGCTGGTCATGTTGCCGGAAGCCGAGGCGTAGTGCACCGGGCTGCCAAACACAAAGCCGTCGGCGGTCTTTGCCTTTTCAATGGCCTCGTTGACCACGCCGCCGAACACGCAGCCATTGCCGCTGCGGCAGCCGCCGCAGCCGATGCAGCCGCCCACCGGCTTGCCGCCGACGTGCAGGATCTCGGTGTCGATACCGGCCTTGTTCAGCTCCCGGCGATCAGGGACAGGGCGGTGTAGGTGCAGCCTTTTCGGTGGGGCTGCCGTTGATGAGCAGAACGTTCATAAAATACTCTCCTTTGGTCCAAAATGCGCCGCAAAATCGCCCGGCGCCTGTGCGATACTCTGATTGTAGCACAAAGCCTCCGGGCGTGCAATGCGCCCCGGTACTTGACAAGAATGCACGGTTTGATGATAATAAGAAGAACCAGAAGAGGATATGCAGCGCCGGGCAAGGCTATGCGAGCGCGCCCGGCCGACCAGAAGGAGGTCAAATCATGCGCGTGATCGCAGGAGAAGCCCGGGGACGGCGTCTGGAAGCCCTGCCCGGGACGGACGTGACCCGGCCCACCCTTTCGCAGGTGAAGGAGGCCATGTTCAGCATTGTACAGTTCGACCTGCCGGGCGCGCGGGTGCTGGACCTGTATGCCGGCAGCGGACAGCTGGGCATCGAGGCGCTGAGCCGCGGCGCGGCCCGGTGCGTGTTCCTGGATGAGAACCGCGAGGCGGTGAACATCGTGATGCGCAACTGCAAGACCTGCGGTGTGTTCGACCGCAGCCGGGTCAATGTGGGCGAGGCTGCCCGGTATCGTGTCGGCCTGCCGGGAGCAGTTCGACGTGGTGCTGCTGGATCCGCCGTTCCGGGGCGGTACGCTGGAAAAGATCCTGCCGGCGGTGGACAAGTGCACCGCACCCGGCGGCACTGTGCTGTGCGAGAGCGAAACGGGCCTTGTGCTGCCGGCACAGGTGGGCGGCCTGACCCTGCAGAAGCAGTATAAGTATGGCAAGGTGCTGCTGTGGAAATATACGAAGCCCATGCAGCAGGAGGGGGAAGCACGATGAACGTGAACGAGCTTTTGGATACCATTGAAGATACGCTGGAAGAGAGCACCAGCATGCCGCTGTCCGGCGGCAAGCGTCTGGTGGACGTGGAAAAGGTCCGGGATTATCTGGATGATATCCGCGCAAACCTGCCCGGCGAGCTGCGGCAGGCCCAGCAGATCGTGAACGACCGTGCCCAGATCGTGGACACGGCCAATGCACAGGCCCAGGCCATCGTGAAGAAGGCCGAGGAGCGCGCCCGCATCCTGGTGAGCGATGCCGAGATCGTGAAAGCCGCCCAGCAGCGCGCCGCCGAGATCACCGCCGCTGCCCAGAGCGAGTCGCGCACGCTGCGTCAGACCGTGACCGACTACTGCGACAACATGCTCAAGACCACGGAAGAGGCGATGGTGGAGAATGCCGCACAGGTGAAGAACGTGCGCGCCAACCTGCGCCAGAACGCCAAGAAAAACGGCTGATTTCCACACAAATTCCACATCCTGAAAAATGATGCGTCCCTGCAGGCAAAAATGACGGCCCGCAGGGACTTTTTTTGTGACATTTTGCCGCAAAAACAGGGACAAAAAACCTTGCAATCGGGGGCTTGATTTGCTACAATAAATGTGTGTCAGTGGGGTAAAGTGGGTAAAAGTAGGGCAAAGGCCCTCTCCACAGCCCCGAAAGGGGGCGGGCAGCATGTTCTTTGGCCGGTATGACTATACCATCGACGCCAAAGGGCGGCTGAACTTCCCCGCAAAGTTCCGCGACGCCATGGGCGAGAGCTTCGTGGTGCTGGAATGGGTGGACAACTGCCTGTTCGTGCTGCCGCTGCCTGAGGTGGAAAAGCTGGCGGAAAAGCTGGAGGCCGACGAGCTGATGGACAGCTGGGAGGTGTCCGGTGATCTGTTCAGCACCGCCTGCGAGGTGGTGCCGGACAAGCAGGGACGCATCCTTCTGCCGGCAGAGCTGCGCAGCTATGCCGGGCTGGAAAAGGATGTGACCATCATCGGCAACCGCAACCACGCCGAGATCTGGGCCACCGACGTCTGGAACGCCCGCCGCGCGGCGGTGAGCAATGAGCAGCGTGCAGCCCGGCTGCGCAGCCTGCACATCTGACATAAGAATTCTGCAAGAGAGAAAGGAGGCCGTGCCAATGGCTTCAGAAGAAAACGTGCCCTTTGACCCGACCTCATTTGAGCATATCCCGGTTCTGTTGAACGAATGCCTGGAAGGGCTGGCCATCGACCCGGCGGGCACCTATCTGGACGGCACCGCGGGCGGTGCGGGTCACTCCCGCCAGATCGCCCTGCGGCTGGATGCTGCAAAGGGCGGGCGGCTGATCTCGCTGGATCAGGACCCCGACGCCGTGCAGACGGCCCGGGCCCGTCTGGCCGGGCTGCCGGCCACCGTGGTGCAGATCAACTTCCGCTACGCCGGGCAGGCGCTGGAAGAGCTGGGCATCGACAAGATCAACGGTGCACTGCTGGATCTGGGCGTTTCCAGCCACCAACTGGACGATGCGGCCCGGGGCTTTTCCTACCGGGCAGATGCACCGCTGGACATGCGGATGAGCCAGCAGGGTGAGACGGCGGCAGATCTGGTGAATACCCTCAGCCGTGAGGACCTGGCCCGCATCCTGCGGGACTACGGCGAAGAACCCTTTGCCTGGCAGATCGCCGGCAAGATCGAGGAAGCGCGGGAGAACGCGCCCATCGAGACCACTTTGCAGCTGGCCGACATCGTGGCCAGCGCCATGCCGCCGGCGGAGCGGCGCAAGAACAAGAACCCCTCCCGGCGCACTTTCCAGGCCTTGCGGATCGCGGTAAACCACGAGCTGGACGCCCTGGAGGAGGGGCTGGACACCATCTTTGAGCACCTTGCCCCCGGTGGGCGGCTGTGTGTCATCACCTTCCACTCGCTGGAGGACCGGCTGGTGAAAAACAAGTTCCGCCGCTGGGCTACGGCCTGCACCTGCCCGCCGGAGTTCCCGGTGTGTGTGTGCGGCGGCAAGGCCAAGGCAAAGCTCATTACCCGCAAACCCATTGAAGCCAACACGCAGGAGCTGGAAGAAAACCGGCGCAGCCGGTCGGCTCATCTGCGTGTGTTGGAAAAGTGCTGAGGAATGCCGAAGGCATCCTGTGAGGAGGAGAGGAAACCATGGGTCAGGCAGCATACGATTACAACACCGCGCGGCGCAGAAAAGCACCGCAGACACAGCGCAAGACCGCATTGCGCGTGGAAAAGGGCGGCAAGCGCCGTCTTTCGCCGCTGCAGGCAGCGCTGCGCAATGCCATGCATCTGGTGGCGGCAGCCCTGCTCACCGGGTTTGCCATCAGCCTGCTGATGAGCGAGGCCCAGCTGGTGGAGCTGAATGATCAGATCCAGGACGCCAAGGCCCAGCTGGTAAGCGCCCAGAGCCAGTACACCTACTACAACAGCACCCTGAACAGCAAGACCAACATCACCAGCGTGGAAGAAGCGGCCAGCCGTCTGGGTCTGATGAAGATCGACCCCAGCCAGATCACCTACATCCGGCTGAACGAGTCCGGTGCGCTGGAGCGTCAGCAGTCCCCTGTGCGGCAGTGGACCAGCTTCATCTACAACGGTGCCGTGACCATTCTGGGCACCGTAAAATAACATCAAAACGGGAAAGCGTGCGGCAGCGCACGCTTTTCGGTTTTTAGCCGGTCCGGGGCAGCCGCCGCGCGGGCCGATATCCTGAAGAAAACAGCAGACAGAACGGGTGCCCCGCCCTGTCTGTGGGAGAACAGCATGCAACAAGATTCCAATAAGAAAAAGAGCAAAGGCTACCGGGTGCGCCCGGCCTTTGCGCGGGAACGGCTCAACGGACGCACCCGGCGCGTGTGCAGCATTCTGGGGCTGGCGGCGGTCGTGCTGGCATCGGCCGTGGTCGTCCACAGCCTGTATGTCATCCAGATCCGGGACGGTGCCAAGTACCGACAGTATGCCGCCCAGCAGCAGCTGCTGGACACCACGGTCAAGGCCACCCGCGGCGAGATCTACGACGCCAACGGCATCACGCTGGCTTCCACCAGCGTGGTGTGGAACATCTGGGCGGACCCCAGCTACAGCAGCATCCTGTACACCACCAGCACCAACGACGATAAAACGACGGTGCGCACATTTGACCCGACCATGTGCGCCGAGGTCAGCCAGGGCATCACCCTGCGGCTGCTCTCCGGCGACGGTGAGAGTCTGGACGCGGTGGACACTTCCTCGGAGGAATATACCCAGCAATACCAGACCGTGTACGATGCACTGTCCAAAATTGATTCCTCCTATGTGGTGCTGGCCACCAAGGTGAACAACGCCGTCAAGCTGTCCATTGAGGATTATGTGTCCGGTTTCAACAAGGCGCACAAAAAGGGCTCCGGCGCAGACCGCATCGGGCGGGTGTCCGTCTCGGCGGAAAAGAGCTCTCAGCGCAAACTACCCCTACGGAGCCTTTGCGGCTGCCGTGCTGGGCTTTACCGACGGCGAGGGCGTGGGCACCTACGGCCTGGAAAAATCCTACCAGTCCACGCTGGCCGGTGTGGACGGCCGCACCATCACCCGGCGCAACGCGGTGGGCAACGCCATTGCCGACCAGAACGCCACCACCTTTGCCGCCAAGGACGGCTCCAATCTGGTGCTGTCGCTGGACGTGAATGTGCAGGAGATCGTGGAACGCTACCTGACGGAGGCCGTTGCGGCCAACAATGTCGAGAACCGCGGCTGTGCCATCGTGATGAACGTCAAGACCGGTGCGATCCTGGCCATGGCCTCCAAACCGGACTTTGACCCCAACACGCCGCTGGATTACAGCGCCAACCTGGCCTACCTGCAGGAGCAGGTGGCCGCAGAGCCGGAGCTGTACACCATCTACCTCCGGGACGAAAATGACCCGAAGAAGTTCAAGCTGGACGAAAACGGCAACAAGATCGTGGACCCGGACCCGGATTATACCGGCACCTACCGCGATATCCTGTGGAAGAACAAGGCCATCACCGAGCTGTACTACCCCGGCAGTGTGTTCAAGGTCATCACCTCGGCCATGGGTCTGGACTCCGGCGTGGCGACCATGAACACCACCTTTACCTGTGCCGGTGCCTACGGCGTGGCCAAGGAGACCTACCACTGCGCAGGCCACAAGGCCCACGGCACCATCAACATGGCCGACGCTCTGCGCCAGAGCTGCAACCTCTACTACATCCAGCTGGGCCAGCGCGTGGGCTCCCAGCAGTTCTACAATTATTTTGACGCCTTTGGCTTTACCGAGCGCACCGGCGTGGACCTGCCCAGCGAGACCGGACTGATGAAGTATTATTCGGCCAATCAGCTGGGTGAGGTGCAGCTGGCCTCCTCGGCATTCGGCCAGGCCATGGCCATCACGCCGCTGCAGATGTGCACTGCCGTGGCGGCAGCCGTCAACGGCGGCTATCTGGTCACCCCCCATGTGGTGGATAAGATCACCGACACCAACGGCAACGTGGTGGAGGAGATCGGCACCAACATTCGCCGTCAGGTCATCAGCGAGTCCACCAGCGATGTCATCCGTCAGATGATGGAGTACGAGGTGGGCAACGGCACCGGCGGCGGCAAGAACGCCTACGTTTCCGGCTACCGCATCGGCGGCAAGTCCGGCACGTCGGAACAGCTGAACATGCACCGCCGCGCCGACGGTGACTACAAGAAGGTCGCCTCCTTTGCGGCCGTCCTGCCCGCCGAGACCCGGAGTATCCTGGTCTATGTGATGCTGGATGACCCCAACAACGCCCGCACCGACTATTCGTCCAGTTCTTGGCCGCTCCTGTGGCCGGCAACATCATCAGCGAGGTGGCCCCCTATCTGGGCATCGCCACCGATGGCGAGGACCGCAGCCAGACCACCGTCACGGTGCCCAACCTGATCAGCACCGAGTGGAGCAATGCGCAGGTGCAGCTGAACATCAAGGGCCTCAAGCACCAGCTGATGGAGTCGGCATCCGACCAGACGGCGGCGCTGGTGACCTGCCAGTACCCCCATGCCGGGGCCAAGGTGCCCTACGGCACCACCGTGTATCTGTATACCGACACCTACGACGGCAGCCTGACCGAGGTGCCGGACGTGTCCGGCAAGAGTGCAGACTTTGCCCGCCAGATGCTGGCGGCCGCCGGGCTGAACTGCGTGGTGGAGGGTGACGCCAACGGCGTGGTCCAGAGCCAGAGCAGTGAGGTGGGGGCCAGCGTCCAGCGCGGTACCATCGTTACCATTACCTGTGGATAAAGGAACCAGAAAAACGAGAGGGGAACGAACTATGGAAAAGATCCATGCAAGCAAGCTGCTGGCAGGGCTTATGCCTGCCGGCTTCCTCACCAGCGACCCGGAAGTGGAGCTGGTCACCACCGACAGCCGTGAGGTGCGGCCGGGCTGCATCTTTGTGGCCTTTCCCGGTGAGCGGTTCGACGGCCACGACTTTGCGGCCAAAGCACTGGAAGAGGGTGCAGTCTTTGTGGTGGTGAACCACCCGGTGGAGGGCGTCCCGGCCGAAAAAGCCATCCTCTGCCCGGACAGCTACCACGCCATGATGGTGATGGGTGCCAACTACCGCAGCCAGTACCACCCCAAGGTGGTGGGCGTGACCGGCAGCGTGGGCAAGACCACCACCAAGCAGATGACCTACGCGGCTTTGTGCGGCTTTGGTGAGACCATCAAGACCGAGGGCAACCAGAACAACGAGCTGGGCATGCCCCGCACCCTGATGCGCATCGGCGCTTCCACCGAATACGCTGTGATCGAGATGGGCATGAGCCACGCTGGCGAGATCGACCGTCTGGCCCGCGCTGCCCGCCCGGATGTGGGCATCATCACCTGCATCGGCGTGTCCCACATCGGCAATCTGGGCAGTCAGGAGAACATCTGCAAGGCAAAGCTGGAGATCTGCAACGGCCTGCCGGAGGGGGCCCCGCTGGTGCTGAACTACGACGACAAGTTCCTGCGGGCGGCAAAGCTGCCCACCCATGTGCGGCCGGTGTGGTTCAGCATGGCCGATGAGAGCGCCGATGTGTGCGCACTGTCCATCCGACAGGAGAAGGACGGCATGAGCTTTGTGCTGGAGGATCAGGAGGAAGGCACTTTTGTGGTCAAGATCCCGGCTATGGGCAAGCACAATGTGGCCAATGCGCTGGCGGCCTACTGCGCCGCCACCCGTCTGGGCTGCGATCCCCGCAAGGTGATCCAGGGCCTGGCCGCCTTTGAGCAGACCGGCCGCCGCCAGAAGGTGGTGGACAGCAAGGGCGTGACTGTCATTGAGGACTGCTACAACGCCAACCCCGACAGCATGAAGGCCGCTCTGGCCATGTTCAAGGAGTTCCCCTGCAAGCGCCGCTTTGCTCTGCTGGGCGATATGCTGGAGCTGGGCGACCTGAGCCGCGAGGCCCACGAGGAGCTGGGCCGTCTGGCCGCCGAGAGCGACCTGTACTGTCTGGTGACCTATGGCGAACAGGCCAAGCGCACCGCCGTGGTGGCCGCCGCCAAGGGGCAAAAGACCCTGCACGCCAACAACTACCGCGAGGCAGCGGATGCCCTGCTCAACCGCATCCAGCCCGGTGACGCCCTGCTGGTGAAAGCCAGCCGCGGCATGGCGCTGGAAAAGGCACTGGAAATTTTCTACGCAGAGCAGAAAGATGCCAGAGAATAACATTCTGGCGAAAATTGGAGACTGAGAAATGATTCGTTTCGCCTTGATCGTCGCGTCAACACTGGGCTTTGTGCTGACGGCGGCGCTCGGCAATTTTATGGCACCGCTGCTGCAGGAGCTGGAACGCTTCCGGCCGCAGGAACAGCAGGAGCCGCAGACCCCGGTGCAGAGCCGGGTGCCCGCGCTGGGCGGCCTGTGCCTGATGGTGAGCACACTGGCTGCCGTAGGCGTGGGCTGGACGGCGGCCTGCATCGCACAGCCCACGCTGCTGGGCGGCGAGAGCCAGCTGATGACCCGGCTGCTGATCGCGCTGTTCGGTGCACAGGCTTTCGGGGCCATCGGGCTGGCGGATGACGCCGCCCGCCTGCGCAGCCGCGCACAGCTTGGCCTGCGGCGTCTGCCCCGCCTTGCACTGGAAGCCGCCGCTGCGGCAGCGGTGCTGGTGCTGCTGGCAGTGAACGGCTGCCTGCCCACCGGCCTGCAGCTGCCCGGTGCGGGCTATGTGGAGCTGGGCGGCGCAGCCCCGGTGCTGTGGGGACTTGTGCTGGTGGCGCTGGCAGAATGCGCCCGCACCGCCGACGGAGCCGACGGCACCGTGTGCGGCACGGCCTTTGCGGCCATGCTGGGCCTGATGATGCTGGAAACGCAGCTGGGCTGGTTCCCGCTGGCAGTATTCCCGGCGGCACTGGCCGGTGCACTGATGGCCTTTCTGCTGTGGAATTTTCCACCGGCAAAGCTGCACCCCGGCCGGTGCGGCTGCTTGTATGCAGCGGGAGCCATTGGCTGCATCCCGCTGTGCATTGGCTACGCAGAGCTGAGCACTCCCGCTGGCACTGCCCTTCGTGGGTGGAGGGCGGCATGGTGTTGCTGCAGGTCCTGTTCTGCCGCTGGAAGGGCAGGCCGCTGTTGCGGCGGCACCGCTGCACCGCTGGCTAGGAAAAGCGCGGCATGAGTGCAGTGAATTATTTTTACAGCCTGTGCGCACTGAGCGTGTGCGGGCTGGCGCTGGCCGTGTGTCGTGGCACGCGTCGGGCCTGAGCCGCCTGATTCTAGAAAAGTAAGGGGGCGTGGCAATGGCAGCCACCCGCAGACAACATAAAAACCAAAAGAAAGTGCATGGGTGCCGCCGCTGCAGCGGGACCCGGGACCATGGAACCGGCTGCTGCTCAACTGGCTGGCAACGCTGGCCATTATCATGGTGTTTGGCCTTGTAATGCTGTACAGCGCAAGCTACACCACCGGCTACCTGCGCATGGGCGACAGCCTGCACTACATCAAGCAGCAGGCTATCTGCATGGCCATTGGCATTGGCTGTATGGTAGTCATGAGCTATGTGGATCACCGCTTCCTGCGCTGGGCGAGCAAGCCGCTGTACTGGGTGGTGCTGGCCATGCTGGCCGTCACGCTGACCTTTGCACCGCTGAACGGCTGCCGCCGCTGGATCCGTCTGGGCGGTCTGACTCTGCAAACCTCTGAGGTGGCAAAGTTTGAGATGATCCTGCTCTCGTCCCATCTGGCGGCAAGTGCGCCGCAGATCGGCCGGTTCAGCCCGTCGCTGAGAGAAAAAATCAAGCCAAAGGATTGGTTGTTCATCCGCATCGTAAGGCAGCTGATCGTGCCGGTGCTGCCGCTGGTGCCGGTGGTGCTGCTGCTGTTTTTAGAGCCGCACATGTCCGGCATCCTGCTGACCACCGCCATCGTGGGCACCATCCTCATGCTGACCGGCTGCGGCGGTGTATTGACATGGTGCGGGGCCGCAGCGGCGGCTCTGCTGCTGAAAACCGGCCCTGACGCTGGTGGAATCCATTGGCTATCTGCAGGACCGCCTGAACACATGGTCCGATGATCTGGAAGCGCTGAACGACCAGACCAAGCAGAGCTTGTACGCCATCGGCTCCGGCGGACTGAAGGGCCTTGGCCTTGGCAACAGCGTGGAAAAGCAGCTCTGGCTGCCGGAAAGCACCAACGACTTCATCTTCAGTGTGGTGTGCGAAGAGTTGGGCTTCATCGGTGCGGTGCTCATCATCGTGCTGTTCATACTGCTCATAGCGCAGGGCCTGATGATCGCCTATAAAGCCGAGAACCAGTTCTGCACCATGGTGGGAATTGGCATTATGGCGCAGATCGCCTGGCAGGTGTTCTGCAACATCGCCGTGGTCACCAACACCATCCCCAACACCGGCATCAGCCTGCCGTTTTTCTCGTCCGGCGGCACCAGTCTGATCTTGCTGCTGGCAGAAATGGGCGTGATGGTGAACATTGGGCGCAACGGAGAGCGGGCGGCGCAGCAGAGGGCAGCGGCCCACGCACAGCGGCAGGCTGCAAAGGCTCAGCGTGATGCGGAGCTGAAGGACCGTACCATCAATCTGGACGATGCCCGCCGTGCGCGCAATGAACTGTAACGACTGTTTTGAGGACGCAGGCCAGTGGGGAGCTCCCCGATGACCTGCCCAGATGCACTAATAATAGAGGAGGAATCGTCATGCGAGTTCTGATCGCTGCCGGCGGCACTGCCGGCCATATCAACCCGGCACTTGCCATTGCAGGTGCTATCAAAAAGGCAGACCCTTCTGCCGAGATCCACTTTGCCGGCCGCAAGGAGGGCATGGAGTACCGTCTGGTAGGACAGGCGGGCTATCCCTTCCACCATATCGAGATCACCGGCTTCCAGCGCAGGCTGTCGCTGCACAACATCAAGCGCAACATCGTTACGCTGTGGAATCTGGCCCTCTCTGGCCCCAAGGCAAAGGCCATTATGAAGGAGGTCAAACCCGATCTTGTGATCGGCTGCGGCGGCTATGTGTCCGGCCCGGTGGTGCGCTGTGCCGCCAAAATGGGCATCCACACCGCCATTCATGAGCAGAACGCCTTCCCCGGCGTGACCAACAAGCTGCTGGCACCGGATGTGGATCTCGTGTTTG
>ENA-OQNM01000588-OQNM01000588.1-human-gut-metagenome-genome-assembly--contig:-NODE-588-length-13107-cov-3.926348_pt1 | contig 13107 bp, 13 predicted proteins | sample MGYA00242632_ERZ504886 | MGnify/ENA primary metagenome ERZ504886 (study PRJEB26092, sample SAMD00036424) | human gut metagenome | host: Homo sapiens | study: EMG produced TPA metagenomics assembly of... | reverse complement strand
CTCCATCCTAATGAAGGAAGCATGGAAAGATAATATGCACCTGCATTGACCATAAACATAATATAGCCAATCTCAATTGCCAAAAAATTAAACCTTTGATAATCTGCTTGTGGGCGATGTTTCCCAATCCCATTATAAGCGCTGATAACTTAACTGCAGCCCCGCCCTTCGTAAGCGCATTGGATACAGTGTACGGTGTAGCGAAGTCCGACTTCTTTTTGTTTGCACCTATCATACTTATCCTCCCGGCACATGTTACTCTATGCCATATTTATAGACTCATGTATTCCAAGATTCCGGGGAATCCCCAGAACCTTGGAATTGTTTCTTTTGTCTTTTCCTTTTGGGAAAAGATTACTCTGTGAGTGAGCTGTTTAACTGCTCGTTTAATGCTTCTGTCTTTTCCTTAGCATTGTCTGCTGTGATCTGTCCTTCAGCACCGTGTACGAATGCATCACCGAATGGTGTAGCTGCATCCCAGTAAGCCTGCATTGGGATGATTGGCTGAGCGATAGAGCAATTTGCTGCTACGTTTGCCAAAGCTGATGCAACTGCATCCTTGGCAACTTCTTCGTTAGAAGCAAGGTTTGTATTAACAGGAGCCTGCTTTCTTAACTCAAAATGCTTTAACTGTGCGTCTTCGCTTCCTAAGTATGCAGCAAGCTTAACAGCAACTTCCTGATTCTTGCAGTTCGGGTTAACACCAATAGCCTTAGAACCAAGGAATGCCTTCAGCTGGCAGTCTTTTCCGTCAACGTTGATTGTAGGAAGGGCTGCAACACCAACGTTCTCCTCACCAAGGTTCTTAACTACTGCATCATAGTTCCAGTTACCATTGAAGTAAGCATTTACAGATCCATCCTTTAATCCGGCAAGACCAAGGGATCCATCGTTATTGTCCATTACGAAATTCTTGTTGTTGAATAAGTCAACAATGTACTTTGTTACTGCTACAGCGTTGTCTCCGCCGAAGTCATATCCCTTAGATGCATCTGTACCGTCTCCGAAGATTGTACATCCGTTTGCTGCATAGAAGGAAGCAAGATACCAGCCGTTGTCAAATGGGAAAGAAACTTTTCCTTTTTCAAGCATTGTATCAAGGCTCTTTACATCATCTTCTGAGAAGACTCTCTTATCATAATACATAAACCATGTATTTGATGTATAAGGAACACCATAAATATCTCCGTTGTATGTAACAGTTGCTGCCATAGCTTCTGAGTTAGAGCTCTTAACATATTCTGCTGCATCTCCACCAAGCTTTGTTAATGCTCCGGCATCAACCAGATCAGCAATCTGGTCATTTGCGTACATGAATACATCCGCTGCACTTGCAGGATCCTGTAATACGGTGTCTTTTGCATCAGACTCTGAACATGTTACATAATCAAATGTAATGTTCCACTCCGGATGTTCCTCGTTAAATGCCTCACACTCTGTCTTTAACCATGCCCCCTGTGCATCATCCTGATCCTCGGAAGGTCCCATAACAGTAAGTTTTACATCAACTGGTTCTGCTGACTCGGAAGTGCTTCCATTGTTTGCTGCCTGTGTTCCATCATTAGATGCTCCGTTGTCCTTGCTGCCGCATCCAGCGAACATTGTAGCTGTCATTGCTGCAACAAGCATTGCTGCTAATACTTTCTTTTTCATCGTTTTCCTCTCCTTTTTTCAAAAATGATAGTTCAAAAGTATCTATATAAAGCGCCTCTGCGCTCTATATCGTAATTTCTGCGTCATCTGCGGTATACCGCCGCAAGATTCCGTATCCACGCCCGGCGGCTTTCCGCGAGCTGTTCTTTGTTCAATCTCCACCGCCAGTTATACCCCACGGTAGACGGTGCATTCATTCTTGCCTCGTTCCCGAGTTTCAGCAAATCCTGCATCTGTATGATCGCGATATCTGCAATACTTGCGTATGCACACCGGATCAGTGCATCCGGGATTTCTTCCTGACTGCTGATGTTGAGATATTCATACAGATAAGCCAGTTCATATTCTGTCTTGTCCCTGAAATATCCTACAATTCGTATCATTGTCATGCGTTCCCGCGTATACCACTGTGTGGCTTCCCGGATAATTATGTGGCAGATGTTCATTGGACGGATCTCCGTCAAATGCAAACATCAGAACTTTTGTGTCCAGCCACCCTGTCTTTGCAAGGAGTTTTTTCACTCCCGGTATCAATGCCTTGCCGCCGTAATCATCGGCGATCACTGTTGTTCCATTCAAAACGGAATTCAAAGCGTCAGTCAGTTTGCGCCCCGGTCCCTTCATCCACCGTCCGCCTGAAGCATCCGTGGCATCTTTCGGAACCATATAATTTTTGACGAACCCGATGAAATGATCCATCCGGATTACATCAAAGAGCTTTGTACTGATCTGCATTCTTCGTTTCCACCAGGAAAACCCATCCTCCTGCATGAGAGGCCAGTTATACAGTGGATTTCCCCATACCTGACCTGTTTCGGAAAACTTATCCGGAATTGCAGCTGCCACATAAGCAGCTTCGCCATTCTCATCCAGTAAAAACCTGTTCCGGATGCATCCAGGTATCCACGCTGTCCTTTCCCACATAAAATGGTACATCTCCGATCAGCTGGACTCCTTTGCTGTTGGCATATTCCCTAAGTTTTCCCCACTGCTGGAAGAACTTGTATTGGCAAAACACCCAAACATGATGTTATTATACATCTCTTTTCGGCACTTTGCAAGCGCAACCGGTTGTTTTTTTTAGTAATATTTTCCGGTCCAGCTCTGCCAGTTCTGGTTTCCATTGGATACTTTCAGTGCCATATACAGTCCATAATCTTCGACCCAGTCCCTGTTTTCTTCTACAAACTGCTGAAATTCCGGTTCGTGTTCGTCAAACCGACCAAATGCTTTCTGCAGAACCAGCGTCCTGTTTTCAAAGAGTGCTGCATAATCAATGGCAGATTTCTGTGTTCCCCAGTAATGGCTCCGGATTTCCTCCGGCGTCAGAAGCTTTTCTCTGGCAAGCTGATCCAGATCAATCAGATAAGGATTTCCGGCAAATGCCGACAAGCTCTGATATGGGCTATCCCCAAAACTTGTAGGTCCGACAGGAAGCACCTGCCAGTACTTTTGTTTCAGATCCACCAGCAGATCCACAAAATGGAATGCTGCATCACCCAGAGTGCCAATACCATACTCTGACGGTAGGCTTGATACTGCAAGAAGGATTCCGGAACCTCTTGCTACTTCCTGTCCTTCCAAGATTCTTCACCCCGTCTTTTAAATCACGAATTCTCCTTCGGATTATTGGAAAAACCCATCTAAAAATCTTTTCGGATTGTTTCGTGTTTTTTCGTATCTGTCTTAATTTTAGTTTCTCTACGTCATTTTGTCAATGATTTTGCGTTTTCGGACACCATTTTCCCCACTTTTCACGTATTTTATATCGTGTTTTTGTATATATTCACAACATTATTGCTCTGTTTTTTCGAAACTTTTTTTGAGAAAGAATTGCACAGTTTCCCAAACTGATTTATAATCATTTAAACATAAGAAATCACAGGAGAAAATATATGGCTACAATCAAAGATATTGCCAATCGTCTTGGAGTTTCTGTAAGCACAGTCTCCAAAGGTTTAAACGGCGCAAGTGACATAAGTGATGAGCTGCGGCAGATGGTTCTCGATACCGCTGTGGAGATGGGATACAGCACCAAGCGTTCCAAGAAAGTGGAAAACCGCAAGCTTTGCATTTTCATAGAAAACATGAATTACGAAACAATTGATGAATTCGGATATGACATAGTTCTCGGTTTCAAACAGAATGCGTTCCGCCGCAAATGGGATGTTGATATTCTCCCCATCACCCCGGCATTTCAGGAAGAGGAAAAATACGATACCTTTCTGTTGAAAAACGGCTATTGCGGAGCCTTTCTGATGGGTCTTGCATTGCATGATTCCTGGATCAAGCAGCTGGAAAACACTACCATGCCAACTGTGCTTTTTGACAATTTCATCTCCGGAAATCCAAATGTCTGCTATCTTGGAACCGACAGCTACGAAGGCATCACCATGGCAGTAAATCATCTGGTTAATCTCGGGCATAAAAACATTGCATTCTTAAACGGTTCCTTATACTCACTGGTTTCTGACCAGCGGCAGGAGGCATTCGAAAGTGCTATGGCTGCTGCTTCACTTCCTGTACAGAAGGATCTGACAGCTTACGGCTACTATGTATCCGACAGTGCCAAATATCATGTTCCCGGATTTCTTTCGCCGGTGCCACTGCCGTGGTCTGCGGTCAATGATCTGATTGCCAAAGGTGTCATTGACGAATGTACGAAGCGCGGATTCCGCGTGCCGGAAGACGTCAGTGTTGTTGGTTTTGACGACATATCCATTGCTGCCACTTTTGACCCGCCGCTTACCACAATCCGCCAGGAACGCAACGAACTTGGCCGTTGCGCTTACGATATTTTAAATTCCCTGATCCATCATATCCCGATCAGCAAAACGCTGCTGCGTCCTAAGCTGATCGAGCGTGAATCTACTGCGCGCTGTGCGCACCGCGACTGACAATATTTTATTATATTATCCGCATAATTGCTTATGCTTTGTGCCCATCTTTCAAATATTCAAACACATGTAAGGATGCCAGCGGATGTCCGGTAAAATCAAACATTGCCTGATTATCCCATGCGCATCCTCCATAATACAGTCCGCCATCGTCCGGATCATAATCCGCACAGTAACTGCTTGCCCAGCCGCTTCCAAACTTCTCCCAGATTGCGGAATTATCATCGGTTGCTTTTCCAACCGGAATCCAGGTGCCGCCCCAGTAGAACACGCCGATTGCGCCCACTTCGTTGGCCGCTGCACAGACATCCCGCACGACCGTTGCCTGGCTCTGAACAGTTGCCGGATATCCTTCTACGATATCATCCGTACCAACAAAACTGTTGCCCTGTCCATCTCCATCCTCCGAAGTATAGGCATAGGATGTTTCTGCAATCATCACATCTGTACCATAATTTTCTCTGAGTGTTTTTGCCACACGCTGCATATTTTCATAAGTTCCATCCCAGAAGGTGTAAAAGGAAAGACCAAACACATCATAATCCACCTTCGCATTCTTTAAGTCCTCTGCGCGGTCATACACTTCACTGTTATTCTCTATGTTGGTATAATGCACGGCAATTTTAATGTCTTTGCCGGAATCTTTTGAGGCCTCACGCACAGCCTCGCTTCCTTTTTTCAGAAGCTGCATAATATTAGGCTGCAGTTTTTCGCCTGCCAGTCCATAGTTGATCTCGTTTCCGATCTGCACCATTTCCACATCTACACCAGCGTCCAGCAATGTATTTAAACTATCCTTGGTAAACTGATAAAGTGCTTCCTTTTTCTGTTCCAAATCCATGCCTTCCCATGCTTTCGGACAGTTCTGGCGTTTTGGATCTGCCCAGAAATCAGAATAATGAAAATCAATGTTTACTTTCATTCCATACTTTGTTGCGCGTTTTCCAAGTTCCACCGCCGTATTCAGATCACAGTTTCCACCACCGTATCCATTGCCATCTTTGTCATATGGATCATTCCATACACGCAGGCGGATATAATTGACACCAGAATCTGCCAGTGTCTTAAAAATATCCTGCTCATTGCCATCATAATCATAATATTTTACGCCACTGTTTTCCAGTGAGAGTACCTCCGAAGCATCCATGCCTCGAATAAAATCATCCGAGATTCCATCAATCTTTTCGACATAAATATCCGATGATTCTGTCTGCACATCTGCTGCCTGTGCCTCTGTCGCCTGCTGGGTTTCTGCAGTATTCTTTTCTCCCCCACAGCCTGCAAAAAGTCCGGAGCACAGTGCCGCTGTCAAACACAATGCCATTGCCCGTTTGTGCATTTTTTTCATAAATTGAAATCCTCCCTTTTTCAATTTTTTGTCATAACCGAGACGCCTCTCCTGCGTATCGGTTTACATATATCCTCCCTTTTGGGATATGCGCAATCGTTTGCGCTCTATTATTTTAGCACCCCTCTTTTTTGTCGTCAATATTTTCTGTTTTATCTTTTCTTTTCCGCATGTCTTTTGGTAGTTTTTCACATCTCTCCCGACTATTTTTTAGTTATTATCACAAGAAAAAACGACTTTCTCTATCTAGTTTTTTGCTATAACAATCCGATTTTTTCCTTGTCAAACTTGTGCCATCGCCTTATAATTCCCTTAACACCAAACTTACAGGGAGGAACACCATGAAAGCAGATATTCGTTGGTTAGACCGTCCGGATGTCTTCCGGGTAAACCAGTGTGACGCACACAGTGATCATTCTTTTTATGAAAGCGCAAGCGATTGCGCCTTGCAACAGCAGACATTAAAACAATCCTTAAACGGTATGTGGAAATTCCACTATTCTGTCAATGCAAAGGAACGTCCGGTTCACTTTTATGAACCGCAGTATGACAGCCATTCATTTGATGAAATCCGGGTTCCCGGTCATATCGAGCTGGCCGGTTACGATAAGATTCATTATATCAATACCATGTATCCATGGGAGGGTCATTTCTACCGGCGGCCAGCCGGAACACTCGGCGGCACCCATAACGCCGAAGGAATGTTTTCCGAGGCCAGTTACAACCCGGTCGGCTCTTATCTGCGGACTTTTGATCTGACAGAAGCATTGCGCGGCAAACGCGTTCTGTTAAGTTTCGAGGGTGCCGAACAGGCGATTTATGTATGGATGAACGGACACTTTGTAGGCTATGCCGAGGATTCCTTTACCGTCTCAGAATTTGATGTGACCCCTTATGTAAAAGATACCGGAAATCTTCTGGCCGTGGAGGTGCACAAACGCAGCACCGCAGCGTTTCTTGAGGATCAGGATTTCTTCCGTTTCTTTGGCATATTCCGGGACGTCAATTTATATGGCCTGCCAAAACTACATGTACAGGATCTGTGGCTCCGCCCGCAAATTGCATCTGAAAAAGCAGATGCTTCCACTGCAGAAAACGCTACCATTTCTGCAGATTTTACCATTTCTGCGCAACAACCACAAAAAGGCATGCTTCGCATAACCCTGCGGGATCATTCTGATGTCCTTTTGCAAAAAGAGGCTGCCTTTTCCTGCGATATGGATTCTGCAGCTGTTTCCTCATCCAACCATTGCGCAGATACAACCCTCTCTTTTACAGAACCGCTCACCGGACCGGTTCATCTGTGGGATCATCACAATCCGTATCTGTATACCGCAGAAATAGAACTTCTGGACGCCTCCGGCGCACTGGTGGAATATGTGCCGTACCGCATTGGTTTCCGAAAGATTTCTCTGGAAAATGGTCAGATGAAACTGAACGGAAAGCGGCTCATCATAAATGGCGTCAACCGTCACGAATGGAATGCTGCAAGCGGACGCTGTATCACGGATGCCGATGAGATTTCCGATATTTCCTGCATGCTTCGCAACAATATCAATGCCGTGCGCACCTGCCATTATCCGGATCGGATGTCCTGGTACTACCGCTGCGACGCAGCCGGAATCTATGTGATGGCAGAAACCAATCTGGAATCCCACGGTTCCTGGCAAAAACGCGGCGGAATCGATGCTTCCTGGAATGTTCCCGGCAGTGAGCCCCTCTGGGAAGCAGTTGTACTTGACCGGGCACGGACAAATTTTGCGATGTTTAAAAATCATCCTTCCATCCTTTTCTGGTCACTGGGCAATGAATCCTATGCCGGAGATGTGCTTGCCAAAATGAATGCTTTTTACAAAGACACTGATCCCGGCCGCCTCGTCCACTATGAAGGCGTGGTCAACTGTCGTGCTTACGAAGATGTCATTTCCGATATGGAAAGCCGCATGTATGCCCGACCGGAGGATATCCGCTCCTACCTGACCCATGCCCCGAAAAAACCATTCCTATTGTGTGAATATATGCATGACATGGGAAATTCGCTCGGTGGACTGGGGGATTATATCGCTCTTTTAGATGAATTTAAAAATTATCAGGGAGGATTTATCTGGGATTTTATTGATCAGGCACTATATGTGACAGATTCCATAACCGGCCGGCGCGTGCTGCGTTATGGTGGCGATTTCGATGACCGCCCATCCGACTATGAGTTTTCCGGAAATGGCATTCTGTTTGCAGACCGCACAGAAAAACCGGCTATGCAGGAGGTAAAATATTATTATGGCTTACACGACTAAAAACCAAAAACTGGCACTGGTATACGGCGATCTCACCCTCGGCGTACATGGCAGTGATTTTGACTATATCTTTTCTTATCAGACCGGTGGTCTGGAATCGCTGGTTCGTGGAAAAAAAGAATGGCTTTACCGCAGTCCCCGCCCAACCTTCTGGCGCGCTACAACCGACAACGACCGTGGCAATGGCTTTCCTTACCGTTCCGGCATGTGGCTTGCCGCCGATCAGTTTGTGCGCTTTGCGGATGTATCGGTTGCCATCGACAATCAGGAAATTCCACTCCCTACTGCCCCGGAAAACAACCGTTTTTGCGAAAATGAAACAGCAGATTGTGTGCAGCTGACATACACCTATGAAACAATTACCGTCCCTTCCACCGAGGTGACGGTCATCTATCGGGTAACTTCTGACGGGCGTATCCATGTCCGTGTTCACTACACAGGCAAGGACACCCTTCCAGAGTTTCCGGTCTTTGGTCTGCGTCTGTTGCTCCCAACCTGTGCAACCGGTTATATCTACGAGGGGCTGTCCGGCGAAACCTACCCGGACCGCATGGCCGGCGGCCGTCCCGGCACCTACGATGTAACTGGACTTTCTGTCACTCCATATCTGGTGCCGCAGGACTGTGGCATGCATATGGACACACACCGCGTAACCATCTACCGGGATACCGTGTTGGATAACACCGCACGTCGCGTGGAAAAATCTTCTCTCACCATCTCTGAAGGTGGAAAACCGTTTGCTTTTTCCTGTCTGCCATACACGGCGGAAGAACTCGAAAATGCGCTGCATCAGGAAGAACTTCCTCCTGCACGCCGCACGGTACTATGTATCTACGGTGCTGTGCGCGGTGTCGGTGGAATCGACAGCTGGGGAGCAGATGTCGGTGAAAATTACCGTATTGATGCTACAAAAGATATCGACTATGATTTTTATATTTGCTAAACAAAAAGACCGACATGACGTCGGTCTTTTTGTTAAAGAATGGGCAGAGGTGGATTCGAACCACCGAAGCAATTTGCAGCAGATTTACAGTCTGTCCCCTTTGGCCACTCGGGAATCTGCCCATTTCTTTCAGAACAATATGCGCTCTGACAGTTATTGATTATATCACAAGTATCTTTTCCCCGCAAGCATTTTATGTCAAAATTTCATCATCATTCCCTGCTTTTCCTGCGAACTGCAGCAAAACATCCGCTTTATTCTTCCAGTTTCACCGGGTCCCAGCCATAATCTTTGTAATACTCGATATCCAATTGATTTTGTCTCACATAATTTGAAAGCTGTTCTTTGCGCACTTTCGTCCACGCGTCATGACTGTCCATCAATTTCCTCGGATCTACCGGATAGCCCTTGCAAAAAGCCCGGATACTCTTTTCATAATCCGCTCCATCAGACGCAACTATTTTTTCTTTCATGGCATAGCCACCATTTCCATCCGGCGTAAAACGCAGCCGTGCAGGCACCTCTCCTCCACTGTCAGACATCAGCGTATTTCCGTTCCGATAATACGTTGATGACCAGAAGTTTCCGAACACAACCAGATCTTTTCCCTCTTTTACCGTCTTTACAATGACTGGTTCCGGCACATAAATATTTCCGTTCTCCAGATCGTATCCTTCTTCCTCCTTCGTCTGCATCATATAATCACAGACCATTTTCATCACTTCATCGTTCCCCTGATATGAAAATTCCGGCAAATCCTGCGGTGAGGTTTCCGATGAGGCTTCCGTGTGCATTTCCTCTGAATAGGTCTGTACCAGAAGTTTTTCCTTTGAGATTTTCTCTATATCGTCTACCGGACAGGAATACAGTTCATAATCATTTCCACCGATAATCACCAGAGCACTGCGATACTGGCTGTCCTCCTCATCGGTCCAGACGATACACTGCTGGCTGTAAGTGCCTGTCTCTTTTCCATCTTTTCCAGCATCGATCAGACGGTTCCAGTAATCCCCGTCCGCCATATTCGAAAATGTCTCCAGCATGTTATCTTTAGAAAACGTTTTCCACTCCTGATAAATAGTCTCCAGTTCGTGAACGTCCTCCGTCATGGAAAGTGCATCCGATGTATCTGTCTTTCCCAGATCATATACATACATCTGTGCCGGCTGCTGCCCGTTTTTTTTCATTGAACAGATAAATCTGTTCCCCCTTCAACAGCACACGGGTATGCACACGGTCCGTATTAAAATAATTACAATCAAGCGCCTGAAGATCCAACGCAGCCAGAAGCTTTTTCTCCTGCCGTCCATACACCATCAGCGCCCGCTCATTGGCAAATACCACGTACTTGGCAGAACAGCCCGTCAGTTCCGGTGCATACACTTCATTTTTTAATTGCAATCCTTCATCCGCAGCTTTTTTCTGTTGTGCCGGTAGTCCACAAAATTCCCTTATGGACTGGAAAAGAGCACCATCCGTTGCCGCATTTACACCGACTCCCGTAACCAGGCAGACAGCAATCACACAAGTTCCGGCAAATGCTGCCGCAAGCGTTTTCCGGCTTCGCGGACGCCACGGCGTCACCTCTGTCGTCTGCTTTTGGGTCCCATTTTCCGAAATCGTATGCTGCAGGCGATCCCACATCTGTTCCTTCTGCTGCGCATCCGGTGTGATCTGATGAATGGCCTGTTTTAAATCTTCTTCCCACATTTCCTGCTCGTGCATTATTTTGCTCCCCCTTCCTTTTCACTCTGGCTTTGCAGAATTTCTTTTAATTTTCTGCGTCCCGCAGCAAGCTGTGTCTGCAAGGTGCTTTCTTTTCTCCTCAGAATTTTTGTCAATTCCCTCACGGAATACCCTTCATAATAATACAGATACAGCAACAACCGGTATTTTTCCTCCAGCGACTTAAGCGCCAGCCACACCGCATTTTCCATAGGAGTTTCAAAGGCAATGCCTGACTGTGGCATTTCTTCCTGTGGACTGCAATGTTTCCTGTCATAACTTTTCAGTATATCTTTGCACTGATTTCTCGTCACAGTAAGTATCCACGCCGTTTCATGATCCTGATCCTGGAAATTTATTTTTTTCTCCCACACTTTCAGAAATACCATCTGTACTACATCTTCGGCATCCGTTCGACTCCCCAGCATAACCATCGCCAGTTTATACACACGATTCACCTGCCGGTTATATAATGCCTGAAAATCTTCGATTAGAGTGTCATTTGTTTTTTTCATGCCCGCCCTCCTGTCTGTATCTATTGATATACACGATTCAAAAGGAAACAATATCTTTCTGATTCGAAATTTTTTAATTATACCCTCATACCTTTTCTCACCAAATGATATTTTCTATGATATAAAAAAAAGACAGCTTCGATCGCTGCCTTTTAGGAGAAGGTATTTTTACTATGGGGTATAGCAAAAACTATATATAATGTATTGGGGGGTTTTTACGAGAATTATAATATCATACTCTCTCCCATAAGTGTTCACAAATGTTACAAAAATTCATATCTATTTTTGTGCATATTGTACATATCCTGTCTCTATTTTGAAATTATGCCCTGAAATACTTTCTCACGAAGGTAATGTATCATTCTGAAATACCCTGATTTTTGCTTTTGATGCGCTGCAGTGCATTGTCGATTGCTTTCGGGGGATTTTCTTCATTTTTTCTGCAATCTGCTGGTAATTTAACCCGGACAGGTAATCATCTAACACCTCACACTCCATTTTGCTCAGGATTTTGGCGTCACTTTTTTTCAGAAACAGTTCAAAGTTTTCCTGATCGATCATGCGCTGTTCCGGATTGTCCGAACGCTCCGATTCGAGATACTCCGCCAATGGCTGTCCCTCTTCACTCACCTCCGAATAAAAGAACATAGGAGTTTAACGGCGCATGTTTTTCCGGTTGGAAGCCTCTATGGCACTGTAAATCTGTCTTGTAATACACAGTTCTGCAAAATGGAAAAACGAAGTTTCTCTCTCTTCCCGGTAATCGCGGATTGCTTTAAACAGGCCAATCATCCCCTCCTGGATAAGATCATCGGTATCGCCCCATTAAAAACATGGCATTCGCCTTTTTCCGCACGAGTGGTTTGTACTTGTCCAACACATAATCCATGATCGCGGCATCCCCAGCCCGAAGCTGCCGCAAAAGTGCTTCATCACTTAACCTGTCATAAGACGTCTGCACTTTTCCCCGGCCATTGTCTCTATACTCTTCCATACCTGCTCTCCCTGTACGATAGTTCCAGACCACATCCACGCTCTTCGGATGTTCCATATTCAGCAGTTACTGCAGACGCTGTCTCACGATCTCATATGCCAGCACACCTGCTGCTACTGACGCATTTAAGGAATCAATGTCCCCTTTCATCGGAATGGATGCGATAAAGTCACAGTTCTCTTTTACGAGTTTGCTGACACCTTCACCCTCGTTTCCGATGACAAGACCAATAGGTCCTTTTAAGTCGAGTTTGTACATCTCGGTTCCGCCCATGTCAGCGCAGACAAACCATAAGCCTTTTTCTTTCAGCTCCTTGATGGCTGCAGTCAGATTTGTCACTTTTGCGACAGGCGTATAGTTGATCGCACCTGCTGAAGTCTTTGCAACCGTTGCAGTCAGTCCCACTGCCCGGCGTTTTGGAATAATCACACCATGCGCTCCTGCCAGATTTGCGGTACGGATGATCGCACCAAGATTGTGTGGATCTTCAATGTTATCCAGAATAAAAATAAACGGTGGTTCCCCTTTTTTCTCTGCGTTCTTCAAAATATCTTCCACTTCCGCATACTCATATGCGGCAGCCACTGCAATGACACCCTGATGTTTTTTTGTCTCGGATAACTGGTCTAAACGTTCTTTATCCACAAAATTGATAATCGTGTCATGTTTTCTTGCCTCTCTGACAATTGTCCGCACCGGTCCATCCTGACATCCATCCAAGACAAACAGTTTGTCTAT
>ENA-OQNM01000584-OQNM01000584.1-human-gut-metagenome-genome-assembly--contig:-NODE-584-length-13154-cov-2.663775_pt1 | contig 13154 bp, 11 predicted proteins | sample MGYA00242632_ERZ504886 | MGnify/ENA primary metagenome ERZ504886 (study PRJEB26092, sample SAMD00036424) | human gut metagenome | host: Homo sapiens | study: EMG produced TPA metagenomics assembly of... | reverse complement strand
AGTATTGTTGCAGGATTATCTATGATCCTACTACTGTTATTTGGAACAGGATTTATTGGATATCTGCCAGTTCCGGTATTGACGGCGATCGTAATTTCCGCACTTCTGGGAGCGACAGAATTTGAACTGGCGGTAAAACTGTGGAAAGTCAGCCGCACAGAATGTTTTATTTTCTGGGGTGCATTTATTGGGGTATTGTTACTTGGAACGATCAATGGTGTATTGATCGGAATTATCTTATCTTTTGCAGAAATGGTGATACGATCATCAAAACCAGCAAGTTGTTTTCTGGGAATTCAGCCAGGACATAAGCATTTTCGTGATTTAGCTGAGAGTCGTCAGATTCACGAGATTGAAGGTGTGTTGATCTATCGTTTCAGCAGCAATTTGTTTTTTGCCAATGCAGGAGTGTTGCAGCAGGATATTGAGCAGGAACTTGAACGCAGAGGAAATATCAAAGCAGTGATCCTTGATGCCAGCGGAATTGGAAGTATGGATATCACGGCAGCAGACCGCATTGAGATTCTTTATAAGTCATTGAAAGAGCAAGGAATAAGATTTTATATCACAGAGCATATCGCAGATTTAAATGAGCAGATGAGAAAGCTTGGAATCGGATATCTGATCGAAGAAGGATGTGTCAGAAGGACGATTTATATTGCGTTGAAAGATATGGGGATCAAACGTCCGTATCCATTAGAAGGCGGAGTTGATAATGAAGAACGCAGTGCATCAAGAAAGCGTGTAGATAACCGTATGCAGGAATTTGTCTGGGCATTTGGTTCGGAGGCAGAACAGGAAATGGAAAAACAGATTGCCCGCCAGATTGCGCATCTGACATCGGATAAGGATGTGGAGGAGCTGATTCACGGACGCTGGTCCCATATGGAGGCGCTGGATGAGGATGAATGGCTGGAGCATCTGGAAGAACATTTAAAGGAAATTGTCAATATTTCCGGGAAAGATGAGGAGACACTGGCAAAAAGGCTGGAAGAACACCGGCAGGAAGTACATGACCGGATTGCACAGGAACATCCGGAACTGGCAGAACGTTTCCGGGAACGCAGACATCTGCTGGATGAGCATCTGCGGGAGCGCAGGCCGGAGGTATACGAACTGGTAATCAGACTTCGCGAAAAAAAGGATCAGGCATAATGATATTTTTTGCGGTTTCTGACAAAGAAGGTTACCGTGAGCCCTAACGTGAGAAGTTCTGCTACTGCCACGGCACTCCAGATTCCGTTGATGCCGAGAAGCAGTGGCAGAAGGAGTACGGCAGCCAGCTGGAACACCAGTGTCCGCAGAAAAGAGATTGCAGCAGATATCAGTCCGTTGTTTAATGCCGTAAAAAACGAAGAACCGTAAATATTAAATCCATTGATCAGATAGGCAATGCAGTAAATACGGAAACCGTTTTGGGTCATGGAAAACAGATCTGCATCATATCCGACAAAGATGGCGGCCAGAGGTCTGGCGATCAGCTGCGCCAGAATAAACAGCATGAGTCCCCAGATTCCGATGAGCCGCAGACTTTTTTGGAACAGATTTTTTAATTCGTCATGGTTGCCCGCTCCGTAGTGATAGCTGACAAGCGGCGCACTTCCGATGGAATATCCCAGAAAAATTGCAATAAAAATAAAGTTTACATACATGATCGTTCCAAACGCAGCCACACCGTTTTCTCCGGCAAGATTCATAAGCTGAATATTGTACAGAGAGTTTACAATGGAACTGGAAAGGTTGGTCATCAGTTCGGACGAACCGTTTCCGCAGGCGCACAGAAAAATTTTCCCGTTAAAGTGTGTGCGCCCGAGTTTAAGAAGGCTGGAATTTTTGCGTGCAAAATAAAGGATCGGAAACAGACCACCGATACATTCGCTGGTGACCGTTGCAAATGCCGCACCGGCCAGACCAATCTGGAACACTCCTACCAATAAAAAGTCCAGAACCATATTGGTGACACCCGCGATGACGATGACACCAAGACCAAGTTTTGGTTTTTCTGCGGTGACAAAGAAACTCTGGAATACGTTCTGGAGCATAAAGGCCGGCATGGAGAGCAGCGTAATGCGGGCATAAAGCACACAGTTTGTCAACAGCGCACCGTCGGCACCAAGCCCGCGGGCAATCAGCGGGGAAAAGAGGATGCCGAGCGCGGAGAGGACAATGCCTCCGATCAGCGTGAGGTATACCAGCATGGAAAAGTATTCGTTTGCCTGCTCTTTTTTGCCTTCGCCCAATGTCTTTGCAACGATCGCGCTTCCTCCGGTACCGATCATGAAGCCTAAAGCGGAGATTGCCATGAGAAACGGCATGATCAGATTGACGGCGGCAAATGCAGTCTTTCCGACGTAATTGGAAACAAAGAGCCCGTCCACTACACCGTAGATGGAAGTAAAGATCATCATGACGATGGAAGGAAGGACGAAGCGCAGCAATTTTTTGTAAGTGAAATGTTCGGATAATTGTATCTTCATATAAAATCCCCCTGTTGTGTGTAGATAGATAAATATACAGTATAGCCGTATCCCGGATTTTCGTCAAGAAAATTTGATATTTTGGAGGCTTTATGCGATAATTTATGCGGTTGATCTGACATTACCGGAGTCAGACGCGGACAAAACAATGACAAGATCAGGAAAAGAGAGAATCAATCATGATACAGGATATTTATCCAATGAAATTAGACAATGCATTTGAAATGAAAGAACCGGATGCCGACAGCAGGATACTGGCATTTCGTGATCGGACGGTTTATCTGAAAAACGAGGGGGAGATCACATTTCTTAAGTATCACGTGTGGGTGGAATACTGTAAGACACATCACAAAAAAGTGCCCGGACTGGTATATCTGTTTTCCGTGGATGACATATCTTTTTATCTGACAGAGCTTTATGAAGATGTGGAAATTCCGGGATTTATGTATCATAAACTGTTTGCAGTCCGGTCCATGAAACCGAAGGAGCGTGTATTTGCTGCAACAACGGCATGGCATCTGTATGTGTGGTACCGAGATAATCAATTCTGCGGCAGATGCGCACATCCGCTTGTACACAGCCGCACGGAGCGCATGTTGCAGTGTCCGGTCTGTAACAATATGGTTTTTCCGAAGATTGCGCCGGCAGTCATCATCGGACTGACAAACAACGATCAGATCATGATGACAAAGTATGCAGGCAGGGAATACAAACGGTATGCGCTCATTGCCGGGTTTACGGAAATCGGGGAAACCGCGGAAGAAACTGTCCACCGGGAGGTGATGGAAGAAGTCGGGCTGAAAGTGAAAAATATCCGTTATTATAAAAGCCAGCCATGGGGCTTTGACAGTAACCTTCTGATGGGATTTTTCTGCGATCTGGCAGAAGAAGGTGAGATCCGGCTCGAAGAAGAGGAACTGTCACTTGCCGAATGGGTGGATTACCGGGATGTGCCGGATGATCCGGAAGGATTAAGTCTTACTAGGGAGATGATGACCTATTTCCGGAAGCAGCGCGAACAGGGGTTAAATCCCTGACCGGATTTTCTGGGCTTTTTCCAGAAACGATTCCCGTTGTTTTCATAGTATTTATCCTTTACAAATTGTGATATTATTATTTTCGACAAAAATATGTTTATTTTATGAAAAAAGAGAAATTTTTTTACGAGGTAATAAAATGAAAGATCTTACAAAAGGAAAACCTTCCCGATTAATACTCGCTTTTGCGCTTCCGATTTTTCTGGCCAATCTGCTGCAGCTTACATACAGCCTGGTGGATACCCGGATTGTCGGATCATTTCTGGGGGAAGATGCACTTGCGGCTGTCGGTGCCACAAGTTCACTGAGCAATCTGATCATCGGCTTTCTGATGGGGCTTTCCAACGGGTTTGCCATCATCACTGCACAGCGGTTCGGAGCAAAGGATCTGCGCGGGGTGAAAAAATCGTTTGCCATGTCACTGACACTCGGAATTGCCGTTGCTGCGGGACTGACGGTTCTCGGTCTGCTTTTTCTGCAGCCGATTTTACGCTTTTTAAATGTACCGGAAAATTTAAGGAAAGTGGCGGGTTCTTATATTGTAATCATTATTGCGGGATTGATTGCAACATTTCTTTATGATGCCTGCGCTGCTGCATTGCGTGCACTCGGAGATACCATTACGCCTTTGGTGATTCTTGCAATCTCTGTCATATTGAACATTGCGGGGGATCTCTTTTTTGTGGTCGTTTTAAAAACGGGGGTAAGGGGAGAGCCGCGGTTGCCACGGTTTCGGCACAGGCGTTGGCGTTTGTGATCTGCTGGATCTATATGATAAAACGGTATGAACTGCTCCGGTTGTCCGGGGTACGATTTCAAAGAGCCACAGCCACAGATGATCCAAAGCATGCTAAGCGCGGGTCTGTCCATGGGGTTTATGAGTTCCCTGATCAATATCGGTTCCCTGACGCTGCAGACGGCAATCAATAAACTGGGACAGAACATTATCGTTGCACATACCGCAGCCCGCAAAATATCGGAAATGTTTATGATTATGTTTACGGTATTCGGACAGACGATGGCAACATACTGCGGACAGAATCTTGGAGCAGGACGGATTGACCGGATAAAAAAGGGAATCGGGCTTGCAATTTTATATACCTGTATCTGGTGCAGCTTTACCATTGTTGCAAGTTATACAATCGGAGACTGGCTGGTTTACATGGTAACTGGAAGCAAAAATGCCGAAGTCTGAAGAATGCAACCAATTATCTGAAGTTTGATACGCTGTTTTATTTTGTCACGGCAGTGATATGTGTCGTCCGTAATGCCATGCAGGGGCTGGGAGACCATATTACACGCTGGTATCAAGTTCACTGGAAATGATCGGCAAAATCGTGATTGCAGCAACACTCGGTTCCGGGTTTGGCTACACAGGTGTAATCGTGCGGAACACTCGTATGGTTTATTATGGTCATTCCTCTGCTGATACAGATTTTCCGCATGACCGGTTTTAAAAAATAATATTTTAACCAAATCTTAGGAAGAATTTGTTGGTTTTTCCTTCTAGTGTATGATAATATGGCATACATATATAAATTGTATGAAAATATGCAGGAAGAAGGAGGGATTGTTTGGAAAAGAGAAAAGAAAAAACAAAAGAATCCATACAGGCAGTATTGCCGATTCTGTTCATTGTATTGTTACTGAGTTTTACAGTGGCACCGGTGTCCGCCAGTATTCTGCTGGAATTTATGATCGGTGCGGTGTTTGTAATTATAGGCATGCTGTTTTTTTCCATGGGTGCCGAAATGTCAATGTCTCCTATGGGGGAACGTGTAGGAGGCAGCATGCTTAAAACCAAAAAACTATGGGTGATCCTCCTTCTGGGCTTTTTTCTCGGGGTCATCATTACCATTTCAGAACCGGATCTGCAGGTGCTTGCCGCTCAGGTGCCGTCGGTGCCGAATATGGTGCTGATTCTTTCGGTGGCAGCCGGGGTTGGCGCATTTCTTGTTGTAGCACTGCTTCGTATTTTATTTGGAATAGCGTTAGCCCCGTTATTAGTTGTGTTCTATGGTGTGATATTTGTGATCGCAAGGTTTGTTCCGGATAATTTTCTGGCGGTGGCGTTTGATTCCGGAGGTGTGACGACCGGACCGATGACGGTTCCGTTTATTATGGCACTTGGTGTTGGTATTTCTGCAATCCGAAATGATAAGCATGCGGAAAACGACAGTTTCGGACTGGTTGCACTGTGTTCGATCGGTCCTGTTCTTGCGGTATTGCTCCTGGGACTGGTATATCCTGCCCAGGGAAGTTATGTGGCAGCGGACGTGCCGGAAGCTTTCAATTCTGTGGAACTTGGCCGGCTGTTTTTATCCGAAATTCCCTATTATCTCAAAGAAATTGCAGGTTCCCTGCTTCCAATCGTTTTCTTTTTTGGAATTTTCCAGCTTGTTTCCATTCAACTACATAAAAAGACATTGATTAAAATCTGTGTGGGACTGCTTTACACGTATGTCGGACTGGTACTTTTCCTGACCGGTGCCAATGTCGGATTTATTCCCGCAGGAAACTATCTTGGAACCGTTATGGCATCACTGCCGTGTCCGTGGATTTTAGTCCCGGTCGGAATGGTGATCGGATATTTCATTGTCAAGGCAGAGCCGGCCGTCTATGTCCTGATGAAACAGGTAGAAGAACTGACCGATGGGGAGATTTCCGGAAAAGCGATGCAGATCAGCCTTTCGGTTGGTGTGGCTGCTTCAGTCGGGCTTTCCATGCTGCGGGTGCTTACCGGAATTCCGATTATGTATTTTTTAATTCCGGGCTATGCCATTGCACTGTTTCTGACGTTATTTGTTCCGAAAATCTTTACCGCGATTGCGTTTGACTCCGGAGGCGTGGCATCCGGTCCAATGACGGCAACTTTTCTGCTGCCACTGGCACAGGGTGCTTGTACGGCAGTAGGCGGCGATGTGGTAAAGGATGCCTTCGGCGTGGTAGCGATGGTTGCCATGACTCCGCTGATTACGCTGCAGGTCCTCGGGCTGATCTATAAGATTAAGAGTAATAAAAAGGAAGAAATGGAAGAACAGCCATTACTGCAGGCAGAGGATGTGTTTGCCGGGTATGCGGATGATGCAATTATAGAATTATAGAAAAACAGGAAAGAGGAGCGGACAAATGAGTGAGATCTATATGATGGTTACGATCTGCAATCGAAAACAGATGCAGAAATTTGTGAAGTTTTATAAGCAAAATCACGTGGATACTGGAAATATTTCTCTTGCCATGGGAACAGCGGCCAGCGATGTACTGGATTACTTTGGACTCGAGGAGGATGAGAAAGGCATTCATTTTTGTCTGGTCACACGTCCCACCTGGAAAACCGTGAAAAAGGGATTGCAGACGGAATTGAAAATTGATGTGCCCGGGACGGGAATTGTCTTTCTGATACCGCTTAGCAGTATTGGCGGAAAACATCAGCTGAAATTTATGCTGGGAGAACAGGAATTCGAGAAAGGGGAGGAGACAACGTTGAAGGAGACAAAACATGAGCTGATCATTGCAATTGCCAATTACGGATACAATACGCAGGTGATGCGTGCGGCAGAAGAAGGCGGAGCCACCGGGGGAACGGTTTTTCACGGGAAAGGTGTCGGAATGAAACGGGCAGAACAGTTTCTCGGCGTATCGCTGGTTTCCGAAAAAGAAATTATATTAATTGTTACGAAAACGGAACAGAAAAATGCGATTATGAAATCCATCATGGAAAAAGCCGGAATCGGGACAAAAGCGGGAACCATTGCGTTTTCTCTTCCGGTTACCAGCACAGCCGGACTTCGGATTATCGAGGATTCCGGAGAATGTGAAGAGATTTAGATCACATTCCAACTAAATTTATCCGAACTTAAAATTAGACTAAAATATAATTGATATAACATAAATTATAATTAAATAATTTTATTAAGAATAGAAATGAGCTAACTTTATTAGAAATGAGCTAAGGGGCGGATAGATATGACAAAAACAAGGAAAACCATAGGCGTGATGGTCGGAGGCATCACAGACGATTTTACACGTTTTTTGTGTAAAGGTCTGAGGGCGGCAGCAAAAGAGCAGGATGTCAACATGGTAGTGCTTCCGGGAAAATTTTTAGACCGTGATTACGCGCAGAACACGGATATTATGTATGAATATCAGTATGATACCCTGTTTTCGAGTGTACAAAAAGGCCGTCTGGACGGGATTATCGTAGCGGCAAACTGTATTGGCTGTTACACGACGAAAGAACGTATGGTTGAATTTATGCATCACTATGATGGAATTCCATGCGTTCTGGTTTCCTCTGATCTGGAAGGATATGTAAATGTCAGTTATGACAATGACCGTGGAATCCGGCAGGGAATCGATTATCTCGTGCAGGATCTGCATTACACAAAAATCGGAATGGTAGGCGGACCGAAGGAAAATTCCGATGCAATGGAGCGCAAAGCTACGTTTGAGAGTGCACTCTGGAAGAACGGTATCTTACCGCAGGAAAAACGGTATGTGGAAGGGGATCTGACGGGAAATGCGCATAGCGCCTATGCCAGACTTCTGGATGACAATCCGGATCTGGAAGCCGTTTTTTGCGTCAATGATGAAACTGCAGCCGGATTTTATGAAGAACTGAAGGCGCGGGGGCTTATGCCGGGAAGGGATATCTCGGTTTTCGGGTATGATGATACGGAGTGGTGTTCCCAGATTTATCCGACACTTTCTTCGGTACGTGCGGATGTGTCAAAACTTGGCAGCAAAGCATGTGAACTGTTATGCCGGATGATGCAGGGAGAAAAAGTCTCTTCTGTGCGCCTTCCGACCGATCTGGTGATCCGGAATTCGTTTTGCCGGGGAAATCAGGAAGAAGTGGATGCGCGCAATGATGTGCTGGAAAAGTACGAGTCCATGAATCACTGGGCCGATGAACTGTTCGGAAAGCAGAAACGGGTAAATTTCGAAATGAAAAACTTTATTTTGAAACTGCTTTGTTTTGAAAAAGGAACCGATCAGAGTTTTGGGGAAATTCTTGCAACAATGGAATGGTTAAAGATACATAATGCATTTTTGTACATCTATGAGGAGCCGGTCATTCATCTGAATCATGAATTATTTCAGATGCCGGAGCAGCTGCTGCTGAAAGCCAGGGAACTTCATGGAAATGTAGAAAATATACCCGCCATTCATCAGAAAAAAAAGGCAAAAAATATTTTCCGGTTTTCCAGGCTGGGAATGTCTGACCGGGCATGGATGGTAACGCTTCCTCTGTATGCCAATGAAATGCTGTATGGAATTTTAGTGTGTGATCTGACCGATGAAGTGCTGGAATATGGAGAATTTTTAAGTAATCAGATTTCGGCAGCAGTCAAGATGCTGAATCTTCTGAAAAACAATGAGAATATTCAGAAACAGTTAGAGGAATCTCTGTATGTCTTAAAGGAAAACAATCTGGAACTGGAAACACTTTCAAAGAAAGATCCACTGACCGGGATCTGTAACCGGAGGGGATTTTTCGAATATGCGGAGCCTATGCTAAACAAAGCAAGAGCAGCGGAAAAAACATTTCTGGTGCTTTATGCGGATATGAACAATCTTAAAATCATCAATGACCGGTACGGACATGAGAAGGGGATTATTCCCTGCACACCATCGCGGAAATTCTTGCAGAGATTGTCCAAAAGGAGCAGACAGGGGATGGGGTTGTTGCGAGAATCGGCGGGGATGAGTATGCATGTGCACTGATGACGGAAAAGAAAAAAGAACTGTTATTACAGGAGTTATACGATGCATTCACCGTTCGGAATGAACAGAGTGACAAACCGTATAACGTAACGGTTTCCATCGGTGCCTGTGCGTTAGAGCCGGGCGATGAGCACAGTCTTGCGGATGCACTTTCGCTTGCGGACGAGCAGTTGTATGAGGTAAAGAAACTCCGTAAAAAAGATGTCGCAAAAATACCGCTGCAGGCAGAGCCTCAGCGGTAGGAAATGTTTTAACTGTTTTTGTTTTCGTACATATTCTGGTCTGCCCGCTTTTGAAGGGCATCCAGATCCGCATCTGTCCGTGAATCAAAGACAGCATATCCACAGGCAATCTGCAGATGGATGTTTCGGGAGGAGGCGTTGTAAACGGCCTCCTCTTTTCGCAGACAGGAGATCAGATGGCTGATGTCGCAGGTGTTATGGTCGTCAATCAAAACACAGAATTCATCCCCGCCGATGCGGTACAGTTTTCCGTAACGGGAGAAAATTTTCCGGAGAATATGTACGGCATCCGTAATATACTGATCCCCACAGTCATGTCCGAATTTATCATTGTAGTATTTCAGGTTGTTCAGGTCAAATGCAAACAACAGAAGATTTGTCAGTTTTTTGCACCGGCTGGTATCTTCGTGGTAAGCATTCCGGTTGTAGCAGCCGGTCAGGAGATCCTTTTCCGCAAGTTCGCGGTAGAGAGCCGCGCGGCGGCCGGCATCGATTTCCTTTAGGGATACGAATGCAGTGTCGCAGGCAAGGGTTACAATAAACAGCAGCATGGCGATGCGTCCGGCAGGTCCGATGTCCTGTGCCCCCTGATAATAATTGAACATGTCGGAAAAAAGAGCACCGATCAGAATAATGGACCCTATGGTACAGATCCACAGCGCATGTGTCGTCGTGTGGTGATAAAATTTGTTGCAGATGGTATAGATAAAATATAAAACTGCAAGACCGATCATGACATGGGTCATCCAGAGTGTCTGCGTCAGGTCACGGATATCCATAAGTTGCAGGAATAAAACAACTGCAATCTCTGCCACATCCAGCCAGACAAAAATCCGGCAAAGATACTGATCCTTTGCTTTTAAATAATGCCGGACGAACATCATAAAAGGAATGGGCAGCAGCAGAAGAAGAATGCGGGACGCATAGGAATGGAACACCGGGTTCTGTGACAGAAGAATGGAAGAGCCTGTTTCCAGACAGAACCATGCACCAAGATCCGTTGTAAGAATTCCAAGATACAGCATGGATTTGCTCACATATGCCCAATGATGCACAAACAGCCAGTAGGTGAGCATCAGAATGCCAAGTGCCACGTTCATAATGCCGAGGAGCAGGGGAATCCCTGCTTTTAAAAGTTCATGGCGAAACATATGGACACCATCGCCCTGATAGAAAACCGGATCAGACACCTGTTTGTCCGGGTTGCAGTTGGTGAGTGTGACGAGGATGCTGCGTGTATTTTCCGGGACAGAGACCATTTCACAATTACGTCCGGTTGTATGCAGAATACTGTCCGTTTTGAGGCTGCGCGTATAAAGCAGCTTTCCGTCTGCTTCCACAACCACGGTCTGATGCTGGCTGTAAAACATCAGGGTAGAAGCCTTTTTGGTCCATCGGACATCGGAAATCCGGTAAACAGTAGTTGTTTTGGATACCTTAACACACCGGGACGGGAGCGTCCGGATGTGCAGATCCGCACTGCGGTTGCTGAGACTGCTTGAGGTACACCGCCATCCGAAGATCAGGGCAACAGCTGCAATAATAAGAATAAGCAGATAAAGCGTGCTTGTAGTTTTGTATTTGGTTAAATCAGGTTTTTTCATGACATGTATTCTCCGTAATAAGAGGTTCCTGTAAATTTGCCTAATAATTTCATCATAGCGTAAAACACAGAAAATGACAATCTACTTCCTGGCAAATTTATGTATTTTTATCGGAACTTACAGGGAAAATCTTGACAGCATCCATGGATTGTATAATAATGAACTATATTTAAAATAAGAAAAAGGGGGCTTTCAAAAAGAAGGCTGAGAGTAAGCTGTATTGCTTTGACCTGTAACCTGATTTGGATAATGCCAACGTAGGGAAAAATGAAAGTTACCACACACGTATAAGCATTATACGTGTGTTTTTTTATTTTATACAAGGAAGGGAGAAACCAATGAGAGAATACAAAACGCAGATGGAAGCTGCAAGAAAAGGAATCGTAACAGAAGAATTAAAGAAAGTTGCACAGAAGGAACACTTGCGTGTGGAAGAGTTGATGCCTCTGGTGGCAGCCGGAAAGGTTGCCATCTGCGCCAATAAAAACCATAAATGCCTGGACCCGCAGGGTGTGGGCTCCATGCTCCGGACCAAAATCAATGTCAATCTTGGAGTATCCAGAGACTGGAAAGATTATGATATTGAAATGCAGAAAGTTATGGCAGCGGTGGATATGGGAGCGGACGCAATCATGGATCTGTCTTCCCATGGAGATACTACAGGATTCCGGAGAAAACTGACTTCGGAATGTCCGGCGATGATTGGAACTGTACCGGTATACGATTCTGTGATACACTATCAGAGAGACCTGGCAACACTCACGGCAAAAGATTTTATTGATGTTGTACGTCTGCATGCAGAGGATGGTGTGGATTTTGTTACTCTGCACTGTGGCATTACCAGAAAAACCATCGATCAGATCCGCAAACACAAACGGAAAATGAACATTGTATCCCGTGGCGGTTCTTTAGTATTTGCGTGGATGACAATGACCGGGGAAGAAAATCCGTTTTATGAATATTATGATGAAATTCTTGACATCTGCCGGGAATATGATGTGACAATCTCACTGGGAGATGCCTGTCGTCCGGGATGTCTTGCAGATGCTTCGGATGTCTGTCAGATTGAAGAACTTGTCCGTCTGGGAGAACTGACAAACGTGCCTGGGAAAAGGATGTCCAGGTTATGGTGGAAGGGCCGGGACATATGCCGATGGATCAGATTGCTGCAAATATGAAGATCCAGCAGACCATCTGCATGGGTGCACCGTTTTATGTACTGGGACCTCTGGTGACCGATATTGCGCCGGGATATGATCATATCACTTCTGCCATCGGTGGTGCGATCGCTGCTGCCAACGGTGCGGCATTCCTCTGCTATGTGACACCAGCTGAGCATCTGGCACTTCCGAATGTGGATGATGTAAAGCAGGGAATTATGGCATCAAAGATTGCAGCGCACGCGGCAGATATCGCAAAGCATGTACCGGGAGCCATGGAGATGGACAATAAGATGGCGGATGCCAGAAGAGTACTGGACTGGGAAGCACAGTGGGCATGTGCCATGGACCCGGAGACCGCCAAAGCCATCCGTGCGGACCGGGCACCGGAACAGGAGGATACCTGTTCCATGTGCGGTAAATTCTGCGCTGTCCGCAGCATGAATAAAGCATTAAACGGAGAGTATATTGACATCTTATAGGAGGATGCTTTATGACCTTACAGCAGTTGAAATATGTTACGACCGTTGCACAGACCGGGACGATCAGTGATGCGGCAAAGAAATTATTTATTTCCCAGCCGAGTCTGACCAAAGCAGTCAGGGAACTGGAAAAAGAGATGGGGATTACCATTTTTGAACGGACAAACCGCGGAATTGTCATATCCAAAGAGGGGAGACTTTTTAGGGTATGCCAGACAGGTTCTGGAACAGGCGGCACTGCTGGAGGAAACATACAGAAAAAGCGGACGGAACAGGAATTAGTGTTTCGACCAGCATTATTCGTTTGCAGTCAATGCATTTGTGGAACTGATCGAGCAGTATGGAAGCGAAAAGTATGATTTACTGTCTCGTCGGAAACCCGTAGACGTATGAAATCAGTAGAGGATGTCGCGCAGATGAAAAAC
>ENA-OQNM01000582-OQNM01000582.1-human-gut-metagenome-genome-assembly--contig:-NODE-582-length-13173-cov-1.935842_pt1 | contig 13173 bp, 8 predicted proteins | sample MGYA00242632_ERZ504886 | MGnify/ENA primary metagenome ERZ504886 (study PRJEB26092, sample SAMD00036424) | human gut metagenome | host: Homo sapiens | study: EMG produced TPA metagenomics assembly of... | reverse complement strand
ATATGTTACGTTTGAACTATTCATACGCCAACAAGTATTTGTTGACACTGACAGGACGTTCCGATGGTTACTCCGCATTTGGAAAGAACAACAAATATGCATTCTTCCCTTCCGTTGCCGCAGCATGGAATATCTCTTCCGAAGAGTTTATGGAAAGCCAGACAAATTATTTGGACATGCTGAAAATCCGTCTTTCATGGGGTTCAAACGGTAACCAGGCCATCAATCCTTATCAGACGCTTGACCGTTTGACACTGACCAACTACATTTGGGGCGACAACGGAACGGTTGTAAACGGAGCTTACCTGCCTACAAACGGTGTTGGGAACCCAAACCTGAGATGGGAAACCTCACGCACGATCAATGCAGGTATCGACTTCAGTTTCTTCAACGGACGTCTTTCCGGTAACATTGACATGTATGTGGTCAACACAAGCGACTTGTTGATGAGCCGTACAGTTCCTTACATGAACGGTTACAAATCCATTATGGACAACGTAGGTAAAACCCGTAACAAGGGTGTTGAAATCGCATTGAACTCCGTCAACTTCCAAAACAATGATTTCCGTTGGACCACAAACGTCAATTTCTCGCTGAACCGCGACAAAATTATTGAACTGCGCGGTGATGGCAAAGACGATATCACAAACAAATGGTTCATCGGAGAACCGCTGCGTGTATTCTACGATTACAATGTCGTTGGGACATGGCAGGAAAACGAAACATATGTTGAAAACGGACATACGATCAGCTGGGATGCCGAAAGCGGCAAGTTCCTGAATGAAGAAGGAAAAGAATACCAAAAAGGCGCTGTCCCCGGTTCTGCTAAACTGGAAGACAAAGACGGAAACGGCTCTATCACAGCCGATGACAAGAAAATCATCGGTTCCAAACTGCCCAGCTTCCTGCTGTCAATGGGTAACCGCTTCGATTACAAAAACATCTACTTCTCTTTCTTGCTGAACGGAGTGTTCGGACAGACAAAAGAATTACATGACTACAACTTCGACCGCTGGATGCCGACATACAACTACATAAGCGGTATGGACTACTGGACACCGGAAAATCCGACAAACGAAATGACATCTCCTGCTTATGTTCCTTACGATAAACATTCATTCTACAAAAAAAATGAATTACGTCAATATCAAGAACATCACGATCGGATACACGTTCCCGAAGACAACATTAAGTGCAATTGGAATCAGCTCGCTGAGTATCAATGCAAGTGTCAACAACCTCTATACTTTCAGTAACATCGACAACTGGCTGAACTTAGAAGATAGCGATGCTAACAGAAATGTTCTCGTTACCTACCCGACAGCCCGTTCTTACATGTTTGGATTAAATCTTACTTTCTAACATTATAATATAATTGAATTTGGATATGAAAAATATATTAGCAACTGCCGCTGCTGCATTTTTATTGGTGACATCAACCGGTTGTTCAGGTTTTCTGGATGAAGAGCTAAAAAGCTCGCTATCTCCAGACAATACATACACAAGCAGCTATGGTTTTGAAGTCGGAGTAAACGGGTTGTACGGTTGGGCCCGTTCCGAATTTAACACATGGGGAGGAGCAACAACAAGCCAGGGACAAGCTTGTCCGTACGAATCATTTCAGGTAGCAACAGACATTGTCTACACAGGGCATGGAGACGGTTCATTGGTTCCTTTCGAAAACTTGTCTTATACACCATCCACAACATTTGTCACTTCCTATTGGAACTGGGGATACGGTTTGATCGCCTCTGCCAATGAAATCCTCGAATATTCGGAAGGTAATGTAAATTGGGACAAACCGACCGATAAAGCCTACTATCAGGCTATCGCTCGCTTCTTCCGCGCTTATGCTTATCGGTATCTGGTATATTTGTACGGAGATGTTCCATATGTTGATAAAATTGAAAAAGACTTCCGGATAGACTTTACCCGCACACCGAAGCGGAAGTTTTAGGCAAGATGATCGAAGACTTGCAGTTTGCAATCGCAAATCTTCCGGAAGATCCCGATAAGGTCGAAGTTGGACAGTTACAAAATGGGCTGCCCAGCATATGCTTTCGGAAGTATACCTCATGGCAGGCAAGTATGCAGAAGCGGAAGCAGCAGCAAAAGCTGTAATCGATTGCGGTTACTTCCATCTGATGACTTCACGCTTCGGTGCGGAGAAAGACAAAGCCGGAGATCCGTTCTCCGATATGTTCAAAGAATATAACCAGAACCGTACTTCCGGTAATATGGAAAGCATCTGGGTTATGCAACTCGAATACAACACGACCGGAGGCGGCGGAGCAAACGAAGACTGGACAAAACGTGCTTGGGTTCCCAAATACTACAACGAAGACGGCTTTGTGTTGGCAGACTCTTTAGGCGGACGTGGTTTGGCACAGATCGTCCCATTCAAATGGTGGATCGACAGCAACGACTTCTTCGCTTCAAGCGATATTCGTAACTCGGAATATAACATCAAGAGAAACTGGTATTACAACGATGCTTCTTCTGATAAATATGGAAAGAAAGCCGAAATCACAGAAGAGACATGGACAAAATTCACCATATACCCGGCTGTCACGAAATTCTTCTACGGAAAAGCAGAGGATTTGAGCTATGGCGGTAACAATAAAGACCGTATGAAGTTCCGTCTTGCCGAAACATATCTGCTATTGGCTGAAGCACGCTTGATGCAAAACAATGCACAAGGAGCCGCAGACGCGATCAATGTAATACGCAAACGAGCCAATGCACCGGAAATTACAGCTAAAGATGCCACAATTGACTTCCTACTGGACGAACGTATCCGTGAATTGGTTGGTGAAGAGTTACGCCGATTTACGTTGGTTCGTACAGGCAAGCTGGTTGAACGCGTAAAGAAATACAACCCGCACAGCAACACTATGGATGAACATCACACCTTGTGGCCGATCCCGCAGACCATCATCGACTCTAACACAGGAGCCGAATTTCCACAGAATCCGGGATACTAAGCATTGAATAGCTATAAAGTAAAAACACACTTATAGGATGAAAGGGGAAGTTCCAGCCAAAGGGACATCCCCTTTCTTTTTAATAATCATAAAATTTGGTACATTTTTTACTCATTTTGAGATGATATTATTATAGCCTGAGCCTTATCTTTCCTATTTTTGATGCAGAATTAAAAGAAACAGAACGAATATCATGAAAACTACAATCAAGTACATCTGTACAGGCCTCTCACTTTGCGCTTGTACCTGTTTAGTGAACAATCTGCCGGCACAGGCCGAAACGACAAATACAGCCGCTGTCAGTGCGACGGAAACGGACTGGGACCGGCAAAGCATCATGGAAGTTGCCCGGCGGGTGGCGGACTGGCAGATCAAAGATTATCCCGAAAACAAATATGCCAAGAGCGAACCGCGCGGATGGATCGCCGGAGCACTTTATATGGGGATGTTCGACTGGGCGGAACTAAGTGGAGACAATACATATTATGACTGGCTCCGGAAAATCTTCAACCGACAGAGCTGGCAGGTTGCCAACCGGATGTATCATGCCGATGACGTTTGCATCGCACAAACCTACATCGATTTCTATAATAAGGAAAAGAACGAGAATATGCTGAAACCGACCATCGCCCGCGCCGACTGGGTGTTGAACAATCCTTCCAACGGAAGCATGGATCTCGATTACAGCAAAGGCAGCACGATCGAACGCTGGACGTGGTGCGACGCCCTTTTCATGGCGCCCGGAGTCTACACGCGGCTCTACACGCTGACCGGCAAACCGTAAATACATGCACTTCGCCGACAGTGAATTCCGTGCTACCTACAATCACCTGTATGATAAAGACGAAGACCTTTTCTATCGCGACAGCCGATACATCGGACAGAAAGAAGCCAACGGCAAGAAGATTTTCTGGGGACGTGGCAACGGTTGGGTAATCGGTGGGCTGGCGGAAATCCTGAAGACGCTGCCGGCGGAAGATACCGAATTCCGTCCTTTCTATCTCGAACTTTATAAAGAGATGTCCGAGCGCCTCGCCGGGTTGCAAGGGAAAGACGGTTATTGGCATGCCAGCCTTTTGGACCCGGCTTCCTACCTTCTCCGAAACCAGTTCTACCGGTTTCTTTGTATATGCACTGGCATATGGTGTGAATGCAGGTATCTTGGACGAAGATGACTTTATGCCAGTCATTATAAAAGGATGGAAAGCGTTGACTAATGCTGTAGATGCACACGGCAAACTTGGCTGGGTACAACCGATCGGTGCCGATCCTCGTAAAGTCACCCGTGACATGACAGAAGTTTACGGTGTCGGCGCTTTTCTTGCAGCAGGATGCCAGATTTACAAGATGGCTGTAGATACGGAAGCCGATTACATAAAAATCTGGCCGGACAAGAAAACCATGCAGGGAAATCCTTTGAGTGGCTGGGTAATCTATGCAAACGAGAATGTAAGCGATGACTTCTGGAAGAAATACGACCATATCTATGTACCGGAAAAAGGAACGACCGTGAAGATTTCCGATTATGCTCGTACACTCTATATCCGTACTCATTGGAGTACATTCAATCCTGCCGAAGGAGTCTACGGATGGGACACGGATGAAAAGTTGAAAAAAGTAATTCAAGGTGCACTCGACAGAGGCATGCGTCTTTCTTTCCGCGTGATAGTCGATAGTCGTGACAGAAAGAACGAAGCTACTCCGGCTTATGTATTCGATGCAGGAGCCAAATACTATACTGATAACGGGAAACGTTCTCCCTATCCCGATGACCCTATCTTTCAGGAGAAATATGCAAAATTCAATGAAAGCGTTTGCCCAGAAGTACAATAATCCCGACTTGGTAGAATTTATAGATGGCTACGGCCTTGGCAAGTGGGGCGAGGCACACACCATGAAGTACATCGACCCTAAAAACCGTGAAACTGTATTCAACTGGATCATTGACCTGTATCTCAAGAATTTCACGAAGGTGCCTTTAGTCATCAACTACCACCGTTGGATGGGTGCAGGTAAAGACTGGGCCGGTGAAGAGAATTTTGATCCCGACAGCAAACGTCTGTTGGACAGTGCTTGTGAGAAAGGTTTTTCTTTACGCCATGATGCTTTCGGAATGAGAGAGTATTACGGCCAGTGGGAACGGAATTATGTAAAGCCTTGGATTATGAAGCGTCCGGTATTGCTGGAAGGTGGCTGGATTGTAAGCAAACACCCTTACCACAATGACCCGAGCGGTTACAAAACAGCCAAAGAAGTTCGTATAGGAGAATTTGAAGACGGCCAGGAAGCTCATGTCAATATGATGGATTTCCGTGTAGGAGACGAAACCATGAGTTGGTTCCGTGATGCCTATCCTCTGGTTGAGCGTTTCATCTCCGAAGGAGGTTATCGTTTGTATCCCGATTCCATTGTGGTTCCCAAAGAGATAAAGAACGGGACAAGAATAAGAATAGCACATCGTTGGAACAATTTAGGCTGGGGATACTGTCCTACCAATATACCACAATGGAATCAGAAATACAAAGTAGCCTTTGCCTTATTGAATCAAGACAATCAGATAGCCTACTCCTATCTGGACAGCAATACCGATTTGTCGGTCTGGATTAAAGACCATCCCACTTCTTATGAGTTTACTCCTAAAATCAAGGGAGTCAAGAAAGGCAACTATACTTGGGCAGTGGCTTTGGTAGATACGACCAAAGGCAATGGCAGTAATATAAAAGGACTGAATATCTCTGCCAAAGGTACTTACACAAACTCCGGTTGGCTGAAACTGGCAGAAGTAACTATAAAGTAAATACATTAAAAACACACAAAGGTATGATGAAAAGAAACGACTTTCATGTTTCAAGATTATCGGCAAGGCTCCTCCTGCTGCTTGCCCTGCTGCTTGCCTCCCCCGGAGGATTGCAGGCAAAAGCAACTGACGCAGACACTCTTAGAGTGCTGGCCACTAGGCAACAGTTTCTCACAAGATGCAGTGGAACAATATCTGCACGAACTGGGAAAGTCCGAAGGTTATATCATGATTATCGGCAACATGTATATCGGAGGATGTTCATTGGAACGGCATGTAAAAAATATACGCAACAATACACCGGCCTACGCCTACCGCAAAGTAGACAAAAATGGGGAAAGGGTAGAAATCCGAGAAATGACCATTGAGAAAGCCCTTGCCGACGAACCATGGGACTATGTAAGCCTGCAACAAGCAAGTCCGGTATCAGGCATTTACGAAACATACAAAGCGTCCCTCCCTGAACTGGTGGATTATGTCAAACCACGGGTCAGTAAAAAGACAGTTTTAATGATGCATCAAACTTGGGCCTATGCCGGCAACAGCACTCATTCGGGATTCAAGAACTACAATTCAAGTCAGATGAAAATGTACACCGATATTGTCAATGCCGTTAAGGAAGCAGCCGGATTGGTGGGCATCAAAAAAATCATCCCCTCCGGCACTGCCATCCAGAATGCCCGCACCACCTTTATAAGCGACCACATGAATAGGGATGGCTATCATCTGGACCTGAAAATAGGCAGATATACCGCCGCTTGTACCTGGTTCGAAGCTTTGACCGGCCAAAATGTCATAGGAGCCCCCTACTCCCCCAAAGGCATGAACTATGACGAGAAGGAAGTAGCCCAGACAGCAGCACACGCAGCCATACTTTGTCCGGACAAGGCACCCATCTGGTCGACCTGAAGCAGCCGCGCCAAAGCCAATTACAATGAAGTGAATGTTCCCGAATACACCTTGCCTGATGCGTTGACACTGGAAAACGGAAAACCGGTAACAACAGCAGAACAATGGACGAAGAAACGCCGTCCCGAACTATTGCGACTCTTTGAAACAGAGATGTTCGGTAAGGCTCCCAAACATCCTAAGGACATGCATTTCGAAGTATTGACGGAAGACAGCCATGCACTTGGAGGACTGGCTACTCGAAAAGAAGTCAATGTCTATCTTACAAAGGACAACAAAAAGTATTTTCAACATACTCATGTACATTCCCAACCAACGTGCGGGAACCGTACCGTTGTTCTTCGGACTCAACTTCAAAGGTAACCACACCATCAGCACCGACCCCGGCATATCATATCCTACACTTGAAAAACAAAAAGAGTTCAGATGGAGGAAGCTCCCCGAAAGAGGTATCGCCTCGGCACGCTGGCCCATAGAAACGATTATGAAGAACGGCTATGCGCTTGCCACTATTTACCGGGGAGACATCGATCCTGATTTCGATGACGCCTTTAAAAACGGAGTTCATCCTTTGTTCTACAAAAAGGGACAACGCCGCCCTGCCGATAACGAATGGGGAACCATTGCAGCATGGGCATGGGCCATGAGTTGTGCCATGGACTATTTTGAGACGGACAAAGAGATAGATGCATCCAAAGTGGCTGTCTTCGGTCATTCCCGACATGGCAAAGCTGCATTATGGGCCGGTGCTACAGATCCACGTTTCTCCCTAATCATTTCCAACTGTTCCGGTTGCGGAGGTGCAGCGCTCTCCCGCCGTGCCTTTGGCGAAACAGTCCGTGCCGTCAACCGGCAATTCACGCATTGGTTCTGCCGCAACTTCTGGAAATACAATGATAAGGAGGAAAATTTACCGTTCGACCAACACGAGCTCATTGCCCTGCAAGCTCCCCGTCCGGTCTACATAGCCAGTGCAACCGAAGACCGCTGGGCCGACCCCAAAGGCGAATTCCTATCCGGAGTATATGCCACTCCCGTATATGAGCTTTTTGGCAAGAAAGGATTAGAGTCTACAGAGATGCCTGCTACAGATACCCCCGTCCGAGATGGAAGCATTGCCTACCATATCCGCACCGGAATCCATGACATTACGGTTTATGATTGGGAACAATACATCTGGTTCGCTGATAAATGGTTCAAAGGCAAATAAGAAACTTCCCTTCAGGACATTCGGAGAGATATGAGTCACCAGGAATAAAGAAATGAGCGCCCGGACAGGATAACGAAACCCAGCATACAATAGTCCGGGACTTTGTTTCCTTTACATAGGGACTTAGTCATACACTCTTGCAGATAGAACACTGACGTGAGAAAACTTTAAAAAACATGAATCCGACGAATCAACAGAGCGTCTGAATTCGTCGGACTCACGTTAAATAATCTGAGTTCTATATAAAAATCAACGCTTTAACAACTCATCTCTTCTGTTGCAACCCCTTCAGCAAGTGGTCCACCGCCGCTTTCAGCTGTGCATCTTCTCCCTTCAAAACAGCTTCCGGCACATTATAAACCAAGATGTCCGGCTGTAAAGTCCGGTTCTCCAGATAGTTACCCTGCATATCCACACAACCTACCTGCGGAATACCGAATACAATACTTGGATCAATCTGGCTTTCCCACCAGACAGCAGTCATGGTTCCTGCCACTGGAGCACCTATCAGCTTACCGATACCCAACGTCTTGTACACAAAAGGAGTACCGTGGGCATTGCTGTAATTATCCTCGCAAACCAACATACACGAAGGTTTCAGCCATCTATCAAAAGGATCGCTGCCGATGTACTGGCCGCGCGGCACAAAGCGTTCATACTCCTTGCCGCTAAGTAACGTCGCTACTTGTTCGTGCAGCCATCCGCCTCCGTTATGGCGGGTATCCACCACAACAGCCTCTTTCTTACGACTGCTTTCGCTCAACAAATCGGAGTAAATCTTACGGAAGCTCGGACTATCCATACCTTTGATGTGAATATAAGCAATGCGCCCGCCGGAATATTCATCCACCTTCTTGCGACAGTTTTCCACCCAGCGCTTATACAATAGCTCATTCTGGGCACCGTAAGATATGGGCTTCAAGGTTTCTTCAAACCGCTTGCCGGTAGCAGGATCATAAACAGAGAGAATCACCTTGCGCCCTGCCTTACCTTCGAGTAACGGGAAATAATCGGCACCTGCCTTAATGGCAACACCATCCACTTTTTCGATAATACACCCCGGTTTGACATCCGTCTTTTTCTTCGTCAATGGACTTTGAGCTATAATTTCTTTAATCTTCAGTCCATCGCCCGCATAAGCTTCATCATAGAACACTCCCAAAGCTGCCGTAGGAAGTGCTGCGCCCGAAGCATAATAACGCGCTCCCGTATGAGAACCGTTCAATTCACCCAGCATCTCACTCAGCATTTCCACAAAATCGTAGTTATTGTTGATATAAGGCAAGAAGCGCTTATAAGTTTCTTTGTATCCATTCCAGTCCGTACCTTGCAAGTCTGCCACATAGAACTTATCATTTACCTGCTGCCAGATGTGGTCGAAGATATATTCACGCTCACCGTAAGGACGGTAATCGAAGAAAGCCTCAAATTCAATTGGAGAAATCTTGCTGCCTTCAATCTCTATCTTCTTCATTCCGTCGCGGGCACAAAGGAAGATATTCTTCCCTTCCTTATCTGGCTGCAAAGCGCCTGCACCTACTTTCTTCAAAAGAACTTTTGTAACATTCTCTTTCAGGTTGTGCTCCCAAAGATCGTACCCATCCTCAAAAACAGACAGATAATAGAGTTTATCCCCTTTAGCAGAAAGCATGGCATCTGCCATATGCGAGGAATTGACGGTCAGGCGTACAATACGGTCAAAGCGGTTTGCGAGATCGAACTTCAACGGCTCTACCTTTTTCTCCTTATCTTTGTCGGCATCCTCTTTTTTCTTCTTGGCATCCTTTTCGTCTTTCTTCCCGGCTTTTTCCTTCTCTGCCTTCTCCGCTTCCTCAAGCAAAGCGGTTTCTTCCTTGTTCATCAAGAAACGGTCGTATGCTTCAGCATCAAAGAACATGATATAAGTATCGTCTTCGGCTCCCCAACTGCCGTGGCTGCGATACCCCGCACGGTCACTGGTCCAAATCATGGCTTTGCCGTCCAATACCCACTTGGCATTGCCATCGTTGTACCCGCTTTCGGTCAGGTTCACCATTTCACCCTTGCCATCGGCATTCAGCAGCACAACATCTTTGTTGTTCCATCCACCTACACCGATATAGTCCGAAAGAATCCATTTGCTGTCCGGACTCCATTGGAACCACTGGTCACCGTCCGAATAAGAGTATTGGTACTTGCCATCCATAACGGTACGTACAGCCTTCGTCTTCAGATTGATGACACGGATGGCGCTACGGTTTTCGAGAAAGGCAATCTCTTTGCCGTTAGGGCTATATTGGGGTTGGAAAGAAGCGACATCCGAATTCGTCAGGCGTTCTTCCTTCAGCTCTGTAGCATAGGTAAACAGCTTTTCATCCTTACGCACAATCGTCGAAGTGTAAAGTTGCCAAAGCCCGCCACGTTCGGAAGCATAAACCAGTGTCCGGCCATCGGGGGCAAAGTCTACAGTGCGTTCCTGATAGGGAGTATTCGTTATCTGCTTCGTAGTCTTATATTCCACTGAAGTGACGTAGATATCGCCACGCAAAACGAAAGCCACTTCCTTACCATCCGGAGACACTGCCATTTCCGTGGCGCCACTACTCTTAATCTGGCGGATAATATCCTTGTCGTTTCTGTCGGAAACAATGCAGATGTTCACCTTTTGCGCTTCTCCACCGGGAAGCAGGGTATAAATCTCACCATCAAATCCATAGCACAACCTTCCGTCCGTAGCGGCACTGAGATAACGTACCGGATTTTTGGTATAGTGCGTCAACTGCACGGCCTTCGCATCTCCGGGAGTACGTCGGTAGATATTGAAAGAGCCGTTTTCCTCACTCAGATAGTAGAATGTTTTTCCATCAGGAGCCCAAACCGGTTCACGGTCTTCTCCTCCGAAAGTAGTCAGTTGGCGGTACTGCGGTTCTTTTCCCGGAGTATACATCCAGATGTCCCGGGCAATGGGCGATACGTGATGTTTACGCCAGTAGTCCTCGTAACCTTTCTTATCCTGATACAACATCGCTCCCTCCTTATTGATGGAGATGCACTCCATAGGCATGGACGAAATCATCGTCGGACGCCCTCCCTCCACTGATACTCGATAGACCTGGTTGAACTGCCCGTTAGAGGGAAAGACAACAGCCTCAGCAGACGGCATGATGCCCGCAGAGAACAAGATATGTCCGGCATCTGTAAAAGCAAGCGGTGTTTCGCTTCCCGAGTGGGTAGTCAGCCGTCGTGGTTCGCCTCCGTCTTTGGACACAATGTAGACGTCCAGGCTTCCCATACGGTCCGAAGCAAAAGCAACCTGCTTACTGTCCGGACTCCATACCGGATCCGTATCATATGCAGGATTGGTAGTTATCTGCATGGCACGTCCACCGGTAACCGGCACCGTATAAATATCTCCCTTATACGTAAAAGCAATGGTGGTCCCATCGGGAGAGATAACACTATGACGCATCCAGAGCGGAGCATCTTGCGCAAAAGTAAAACCTGCCAGGCAAGCGGCAGCAATACCTAATAGTAGTTTTTTCATAATGATTCTTTTTGGGGGATAAAAAAAGCCTCACGTCTTTTCCTTGTCAGAAAAAGTCCGTGAGGCTTGCTTATTTCTCTTTAAGTTACCCTCAATTAGAGAGCTCCTACTTCCTTCAAAGCAGCATTTGTCTTGTGAACGGCAGCAGCGCTGGCAGCAAATTTAGCTTTTTCGTCAGCAGTCAGTTCCAGTTCAACGATTTTCTCGATACCGTTCTTGCCAAGGATTACGGGAACACCGATACAGATGTCTGATTCACCGTATTCTCCTTCCAGATATACTGAACAAGGAATCATCTTCTTCTGGTTGTGGATGATAGACTCAACTACATAAGCGCCTGCCGCACCCGGAGCATACCATGCAGAAGTACCCAGCAACTTAGTCAGTGTAGCACCGCCTACCATGGTAGAAGCTACTACTTCGTTCAGTTTTTCTTCGCTCAGCAGTGTGCTTACCGGCTGTCCTTTGTAAGTAGCCAGACGAGCCAACGGAATCATGGTAGTATCACCGTGACCACCGATAACCATGCCTTCTACTTCGTTGGCGTTGCAGCCCAAAGCCTGAGACAAGAAATATTTGAAACGTGAGCTATCCAAAGCACCACCCATACCGATGATACGGTTCTTCGGCAAGCCCAAAGACTTCAATGACAGATAGGTCATGGTATCCATCGGATTAGAAATAACCACGAGGATAGCATTCGGAGAATATTTCAAGATGTTCTGTGCAACCGACTTAACGATACCTGCATTAACACCGATCAATTCTTCACGAGTCATACCCGGCTTACGGGGAATACCGGAAGTAATCACTACAACGTCGGAGTTGGCAGTCTTCTCATAATCGTTGGTACAACCTACAACAGTGGTGTCGAAGCCCAGCAGTTGAGCAGTCTGCATCATATCCATTGCCTTACCTTCTGAAACGCCTTCTTTCACGTCCAGCATTACCACTTCGTCAGCCACTTCATTAAAGGCCAACACATTAGCGCATGTAGCACCTACGTTACCTGCGCCTACTACGGTTACTTTTGACATAATTTCTAAAGTTTTTTGTTTATAAGTATTCTTTAAAGATGATACAAAAGTACAGCGAACTTCGTAATTAGAGAAATATTTCCGTAATAATTTTAGTTAAATACACATTTAGCCAACGATTAGTGGACGATGATTAATGATTAATGATTAATTTTGCGGACGATTAGTGAACGTAAGACGAATAATCAGTCACCAACCATTAATCACTTAACCATTAATCATTATCAAAAATGGCAGTTAAGAAGAATACACTTCTCATCGTGGCAGGCAGCCTCCTTATCTTATTATTAATAGGAGTTACCATTCTGCTGATTTCCGAAAAGCAAACCAACAAGGAACTGGTGATGGAATTCAATCTGGATAAAGAAGACCTTGAAAATCAATACACAGACTTCGCCAGACAATATGACGAACTGAAGCTGACCGTCTCCAACGACTCCCTCTCCGTACTTTTGGAGCAGGAACAACTGAAGACCCAACGTTTATTGGAAGAACTCCGCACCGTGAAGAGCAGCAATGCCACCGAGATACGCCGTCTGAAGAAGGAACTGGCCTCTCTCCGCAAAGTCATGATAGGCTATATCAACCAGATTGACTCGCTGAACCGCCTGACTGCCCAACAGAAGGAAATCATAGCCGATGTCACCCAAAAGTACAACGCCGCTTCCCGGCAAATCAGCAACTTGTCCGAAGAAAAGAAGAACCTGACCAAG
>ENA-OQNM01000580-OQNM01000580.1-human-gut-metagenome-genome-assembly--contig:-NODE-580-length-13187-cov-2.907657_pt1 | contig 13187 bp, 11 predicted proteins | sample MGYA00242632_ERZ504886 | MGnify/ENA primary metagenome ERZ504886 (study PRJEB26092, sample SAMD00036424) | human gut metagenome | host: Homo sapiens | study: EMG produced TPA metagenomics assembly of... | reverse complement strand
CGGCCAAATGACGGCATGATGCATCATCCGACGGTTTCGAAAGTGGGGGTTGACGAACCATGGAAACAACGACTATCACGATGATTGCGATTCTCGTCGTCATCGCATTGCTGCTGGTCTGGCTGTCGCTGTCGATGGCCGCGACGGAAGGCGCGGTGGGACGTGTCACGAGGGCAAGTCTGAACAACCTCATTCTTGAGATTCAGACGGATACGGAGGCGTCGCAATTCATACGCGACAAGAAGATCAAACGCATCCACAAGGTGCAGCGGCTGATCGCCGACCGCTACGCGACCGCCGGTTCATGCGCGTTCTTCCGCATCACCTGCAATGTGCTTGACGGTGTGTTGGTCGCCGCGATCGCGTCGTTGTGCGATGCGCCGTTATGGGCGGGACTGCTTGTCGGCTTCGTGTTCGCGCTGGTGGTCGCGGTGATTTCGCTGCTGGTCCGTCCACGTAGCGCGGGCGCCTCCAAACCGGTCGATCTGATGCTGAAGCATGCCGATGCGGCGTCGGTCGCGGTGGCTTTGACGCCATTCGCTAAAATCGGCGGACAGAAGGATGCGAAACGTCATTCGAATGATCTGTCGGACGATGAGGAGCTTGAAAAAATCCAACTCGAACAAGGGCGCGCCACCATAGATCGTCTGGTCGAGGCGAATGATTTCGACCCTGAGGTTTCCGAAATGCTGCGCAACGTATTGACGTTGTCCGAAACGTTGACGCGTGAGATCATGGTGCCGCGCACTGATATGATTTGCATCGAACGCGGGGAGACGCTGGAGAACATGCTGAAATTGTGCTCCCGTTCCGGATTCTCCCGTATACCGGTCATCGGTGATGATGTGGATGATCTGGTCGGCGTGGCATACCTGAAGGATGCCGTGCGCGCCACGGCGTTCAATCCCGCGGCGATATCCCGCGATGTCGAATCCATCGTCCGTGACCCGATGCTGGTGCCCGAATCCAAGCCGGTCGACGACCTGTTCCACCAGATGCAGCGCACCCGCCAGCATGTGGCTATCGTCGTGGATGAATACGGCGGCATCGCCGGCCTGGTCACCATCGAAGACACCATCGAACAGATCGTCGGCGAACTGGAGGACGAGCACGACCGTACCCAGCATGCCGATCCGGAACAAATCGGCGAGAACAAATGGAGCATGCCGGCACGCACGCCCATCGCCGACTTGGAGGAGATCTTCGAAATCGACATCGACGAGGACGACGTCGACACGGTATACGGTCTGCTCACCAAGCTGCTTGGCCGCGTGCCGATCGTCGGTTCGACGGCCGTCACCAGGGGCCTGCGCCTGACCGCGGTCGACTCCGCGGGACGCCGCAAGAAAGTGTCCACCATCGTGGTGGAACCGGCCCACGTCGAGGGCGTGGACGAAACTGAACAACACGAAGACCATACGAACGGTGCCGAAGAGGCATCCCATGACGACAAGGATTCCAAGGACAAGCATGACTGACGCAGATGTGACCGAACCGGCTTCCCAGCATTCCGACGCCGAAGCCCCCGTTCCATATCGTTCCGGCTTCGTCGCGGTGGTCGGACGTCCGAACGTCGGCAAATCGACGCTGATCAACGCGCTTATCGGCACGCAGATCGCCATCGCCTCATCCCGTCCGGAGACTACACGTAAGGCCATCCGCGGCATTCTGACCACAGACAACGCGCAGATCGTGCTGGTCGATACCCCCGGTATCCACCGTCCGCGTACGCTGCTCGGACAGCGGCTGAACGATGTCGTCGACGAATCGCTATCCGATGTCGACGCGATCGCCTTCCTGCTGCCCGCCGACCAGGAAATCGGCCCCGGCGACAAACGCATTCTGAGCAGGCTGCGTTCTGATTTCGCCGTCAAACGCGACGACGGCACATTCAAATGGAAGGTGCCGCTGATCGCCATCGTCACCAAAATCGACGAATTGGACCGAAGCGCTTTGATCGACAAGCTCATCGAAATCAACGAGTTCGCCGACTTCACCGACATTGTGCCGGTGAGCGCCCTCGAGCACGACAATCTCGCCGAAGTACGCAACGTGCTGGTGGAGAACATGCCCGAAGGACCGCAGATGTATCCGGCCGAGCAAATCACCGAAGAACGTCCGGAAGACACCATCGCCGAACTGATTCGAGGCGCGTTCCTGGAGGAATTGGATGACGAGCTGCCGCATTCGCTCGCCGTGGTGGTGGATTCCATCGAATATCCGGAAGACAACGACAGCGGCGAATCCTACGCGGGCAAGGCGCAGGTGATTGTGTCGATCTACGTGGAACGTGATTCGCAGAAGCCGATCATCATCGGACATAACGCGGAGCATCTGGTACGCGTCAAGAAGAAGCTGCGCACCGCGGTCAACCGCATCGTCGGGCAGAAGGCCAAGCTCGACCTGCATGTCAAGGTGGCCAAGGGATGGCAGTCGGATCCTAAGCAGCTTGAGAAGCTGGGCTTCTAAGCCGCTTAGGATCCGCTTCGCGGCGAAGCTGCTCACTTCGCCTACGGTCAGCCCACTGGGCTGCCCGTTTGACGGCTCAGCCAAGCAGCTTGAGAAGCTGGGCTTCTGATTTTTTCCGGGTGGGAACAATAAAGCCTGCCGCTGTTTATGCGGCAGGCTTCTTATGCTCTAAGCTTGTTGGTGCTGGATGGTCACTTCTTCTTGGTGTACATTTGCGTGTTCAGCAGGGTGGCGTAACGCTTGATCACCTTCGGACGGATGACCTTCATGGAAGCGGTCATCAAACCGTTCTCCTGTGTGAACTCCTCCGGCAGGATGATGAACTTACGCACGGATTCGGCACGGGACACGCCCTCATTGGCCTGATCGACCCACTTCTGGACTTCGGCGCGGACGGCCGCGTTGCTGGAGGCCTCCTCCATCGACATATCTCGGTTGAGACCCTTGCTTTCCAGCCATGGACGCAACGCTTCCTCGTCAAGCGTGATCAGCGCGGAGATGAACGGACGCTTGTCGCCAAGCACCAACGCCTGAGAGACGAATTCGCAACGCTTGATGACATCCTCGATCGGGCCAGGGGAGACGTTCTTGCCGCCGGCGGTGATGATGAGATCCTTCTTGCGTCCGATGATGTACAGGAAGCCATCGTCGTCAATGCGGCCCAAGTCGCCGGTCTTGTACCAGCCATCCTCGGTAAAGGAATCCTCGGTGGCCTCGCCGTTCTTATGGTACTTCGGGAACACCGAAGCGCCCTTGACCTGAATCTCCCCATCCTCGGCGATACGCAGCTCGAAGCCAGGGAAAGCCACGCCGACGGAACCCTGATGATACGGCACGCCAAGCACGTTGAACGCGCACGGCGCGGTGGTTTCGGTCAATCCGTAGCCTTCGTAGACCGGCACGCCGGCACCACGGAAGAACGCCAACAACTCCGGATCAAGCGGCGCACCGCCCGCGACGATCCACTTGGCGCGTCCGCCGAGCACCTCACGCAGCGAGGCATAGACCACCGGATCGAACGCCGCGCGACGTGCCTTGGTAAGCGTTCCGGTCTTCCCCTTGGTGCTGACTTCCTTCATATAATTCTGCGCGGCGACCACGGCTGCGGCGAAAGCAACGCCCTTGGCGCCATGACCGGCCTTCTGGGAAGCAGCGTTGTACACCTTCTCCAGCACACGCGGAACAACGATCATGATGGTCGGCTTGGCCACCTGCAAATCGGCGGTCAATGTCTTGATGCCCTGCGCGATATAAATATGCAGATTGCTTGCTACGCAGATGTAGTTGATGGCACGGGCGAAGGAATGCGCCTGAGGCAGGAACAGCAGGACGGTGTTCTTCTTGTCATGCAGCAGTTCCGGCATATAATCGGGCAGATTGAACGCGGTGGCGCAATAATGCTCATGCGTCATCTCCACGCCCTTCGGCGCGGCGGTCGAACCGGACGTGTACACAATGGAGCACAGATCGGTCTTCTGCACGGAATCGATTCGCGCATCGAGCGCCTCATCGCTCACACCGGAGCCATACGCCTTGATCTCGTCAAGACCACCGGTTTCGAAGCAGACGATGTGCTCCAAAGTCGGGCATTCGGTTTCGGCCCCGTCCGCCTTCGCCTTCATATCAGTGGTTTCCACGACCAGCAGACGCGCATCGGAATTGTTGACGATATTGCGGATCTGCTCGGCGGAATCGGTATCGTAAATCGTGGCGAGCACGCCGCCGCAGGCCATGACGGCCGCGTCGAACACATCCCAATCGTAGGAGGTGCGGCACATGAAAGCCACGCCATCGCCCTTCTTCAAACCATAATGCAGCAAGCCCTTCGCGACGGCGCGGATGTCGGCGAGCGTCTCATTTGCGGTCTTGGTGTGCCAATCGCCATCTTGCTTGAACGTGTACAATGGTTCGTCGCCCATACGAGCGGCGCGGTCGGCGTAGATATCGTAGATGGAGGTGCCTTCGTCTAGCGGCGGATTGCCCTCTGTCTTCGTGGTCAACAGTCCGGTTTCAGGGTCAAGGAACGTGGTGGACGGGTATCCCGGTCCCCATTCAGCGGTGTGCGGCAGCTCGATATGGCCATCGGGGGAGAGGATGCTGTTCGGGTCGTTGTAATCCGGTGTATTGCCGGAATCGTCGCTGACCGGGTGCACGAAATCGTTGCCCAAGCGCAACGCCTTCCTTGCGAGATTAGTGGCCTGCTTGTTCAACGAGGTGATGATGGACACGTGACTCTCCTACGTATATAAACGGTATCTAAAGAAGGAATGATAGCCCGTCGCGCGCGACACGTCACCTTACGGTAGCGTAAGGTGACAGGCCATCAGGGAAACGGGCGGCGCATGCCGGATACAGCCCGTGATTCGAAAGATGAACGATTGCGGCCGCGATGTTGCCGTGTACGTTACACTTGGGCGCTGTATCTGTTCATTAGATTTCTTTAACGAGGAAGAAAGGGCACCTATGGCTGAAACAGCTGAAGCCACCGTGGTCTTCGGAGTTCTCAATGAGACCTCCGAACACGAGTCTCGTGTTGCTCTGACACCGGATATCGTAACGAGGTTGCGTAAATCGGGTGTTAACTGCCTGATCGAATCCGGTGCGGGCGTCGCATCGCATTATGTTGATGAGGATTATAGTAAGGCCGGAGCGCAGGTCGTCTCCGCCGATGAAGTGATTGCGCGTGCCGACGTGCTTGGTTTCGTCGATCGTCCGAGCAGCGCGCTGCTCGGACGCGTTAAGCAGGGTACCTGGATTATCGGTATGCTCGGTTCGTTCACCGACGCCGATTATGTCACTGCGATTGAAAAGGCCGGTCTGGTCGGTGTTGCCATGGAGAAGCTGCCGCGTCAGTTGAGCTCCGCGCAGTCTATGGACGAGATGACTTCTCAGAATTCCGTAATGGGTTATAAGGCGGCCATCGTGGCGGCCAACGCGTACGGTTCGTTCCTGCCGATGATGACCACCGCCGCTGGCACGATCCGCCCGGCCAAGGTGCTTATTCTTGGCGCAGGCATCGCGGGTCTGCAGGCCATCGGCACCGCCAAGCGTCTTGGCGCGGTTGTCACCGCGTACGATGTGCGTCCGGCTTCCAAGGGTCGAAGTTGAATCCTTGGGCGCGAAGTTCCTGGATCTGGGTCTTGACTTCTCCAAGGGTCAGGGCGAGGGCGGCTATGCCCGTGCGCTGAGTGCCGAAGAGCAGGCTCAGCAGCAGGCTGCCGTCGATCAGAAGGCTGCCGGCTTCGATATCGTCATCACCACCGCCAAGGTTCCCGGCCGCAAGCCTCCGGTTCTGCTGACCAAGGCTGGCGTGGCCGGACTGCACCGTGGCGCTGTGATCGTCGACTGCGCGGCAAGCGACCTCGGCGGCAACGTCGAAGGTTCCACCGTCGGCACCCAAGTCACTGAAAACGGCGTGACCATCATCGGCGCTCCGTACCTGTCAAGCGGCGTTTTCCACTACCGCATCCAACCTGCTGAGCCGCAATGTGGCCGATGTGCTTGCGCATTTCGTGCGTGACGGCAAGCTGGCCATCGATCTGAACGAAGAGCTTGACAACGCCATGGTCGTGGACCGGCCGCGGCGAGGAAGCCAAGAAGGAAGGGGAGTAAGCAATGGATATCGTTGTTGCGATTACTCTGTTCGTCCTCGCGCTGCTGATCGGCGTTGAGGTTATCGGCAAGGTGCCGGCCACCTTGCATACTCCGTTGATGTCGGGCGCGAACTCGATCCACGGCATCGTCATCGCCGGCGTTGTTATCGTCGCCGCGCATGCCACCAGCCCGCTCGCCTGGGTGTTCATCTTCCTGGCTGCAGTGCTGGGCACGATGAACGTGGTCGGCGGCTATGTCGTCACCGACCGCATGCTGGAGATGTTCAAGTCCGACAAGGGCAAGAAGAAGGAAGAGGAGGCCAAGTAAATGGGTACCATGGCTGAAATGCTGAGCACGCCGCTCGGCGTCATCGAATGGTTCGTCTATCTGCTGGCCGCAGTGATGTTCGTCATCGGCCTGCACCTGATGAACTCCCCGAAGACCGTCCCGCAAGGGGCAACATGGTCTCCGCCATCGGCATGGTGTTCGCCGTGGCCATGGCCTTCATCGTGCGTGTTCGCAGGTGAGGCCTCCAACGGTTTCAAGCATGGCGTCGCAGTCATCGTGCTGATTGTCGGCATCGTCATCGGCGCCGTGGCGGGCGTGGTCTCCGCCAAGAAGGTCAAGATGACCGACATGCCGCAGCTGGTCTCCGTGTTCAACACCGTGGGCGGTGGCGCCGCCGCGCTCGTGGCATTGAACGACATCCTGACCTCCGCCGAAACCCCATCCATCGTGGTGCTCATCACCGCGGGTCTGGGCATCATGATCGGCTCCGTCACCTTCTCCGGCTCGCTGATCGCAGCCGGCAAGCTGCAGGGTATCAAGTGGGTCAAGAAGCTGAGCCTGCCGGGCAAGGGTTTCTGGAACATCCTGTTCGTCGTGCTCACCATCGTGTCCTTCGTGATGTTGTGCGTGCAGCCGAACCAGCGTCTGCTCTGGTCGATCCTGACCACCGTGTTCGCCCTGTGCTACGGCCTCGTGTTCGTCATCCCGATCGGCGGCGCTGATATGCCGGTCGTCATCTCCGTGTTGAACGCCTGCACCGGCACCGCAGTGGCCATGTCCGGTCTGGCCATCAACAACATCGCCCTGATCGTGGCCGGCGCGCTCGTCGGTGCGGCGGGCGTGACCCTGTCCATCGCCATGTCCAAGGCTATGAACCGTCCGCTGCTGTCCGTCTTGGCTGGTGGCTTCGGCGGCTCCAATTCTGCGGCGGGCGCCGGAGAGGGGCTGGAGGGCACCATGAAGGAAACCTCCGCCGACGATCTGGCCGTCCAGCTCGTCTACGCAGAGAAGGTCATCTTCGTGCCGGGCTTCGGTCTGGCCCAGGCCCAGGCCCAGCGTGAGCTCGCTGACCTTGGCACCCTGCTCAAGGACCATGGTGTCGAAGTCTCCTACGCCATCCACCCGGTCGCAGGCCGTATGCCTGGCCATATGAACGTGCTACTCGCCGAGGCCAACGTCCCGTATGAGGAGCTCGTCGACCTGGATGACATCAATCCGCAGTTCCCGCAGGCCAACGTGGCTCTGGTGGTCGGCGCCAACGACGTGACCAATCCGGCCGCCCGCAAGCCGGGCACCCCGGTTTCCGGCATGCCGATTCTCGACGTCGACAAGGCGCAGAACGTGGTGGTCATGAAGCGTGGCCGTGGCACCGGTTATGCCGGCATCCAGAACGAGCTGTACTTCGAAGACAACACGCAGATGCTGTTTGGTGACGCCAAGGCGAGTCTGCAGGCCGTCATCGCAGCGGTCAAGGAACTCATCAACTGACGGACCGGCTCGTCGCCTACGCGAAGATCAGGCCCTTCCTCTTTTTGGAGGAAGGGCCTTTTGTTATTGCGCAAGTTGTCCACAGACAGGTATGGGGGGTGTGGATAGGTGGAAATTGTCCACTTATTCACTTTTTTCAAAGGATTGTGACGGAGAGGTGGACGGATATGCGACAGTAGGTGCATCTCTACGACGAAGGAGTTGCATATGACAGTTGCCGTGGCCACGCCATTCAATATGGACGAACAGGCTTTCCTGCAAACGATGGATCGGCTGATCGAGCGCTTCGACCGGTACAGCTCGGGGCGTTGTTTCGCGGACCTTGATCGGATACGTCTCGAACACGATATGGAAGGTCCGCTTTCCCTGTTCGATGACGTGGTGCACGAGCTTGCGGATGACTTGTTCGGCGGCACGTCATGGCCGGTGAACCTCGACATGGATATGATCATATTGGATCGGTTCCAAATAGGCTATGATGCCGAATTCCTGACCGGATGCCGCAATGTGGTTCGTAAATACGGCATGAGCGCATGGCTGTATGAAATGATTAATGATGCTTCCGTCGCGGTGGCGACGCATCGGCCGAGCAACAGGATGCCGTTCCAGCTTGGTCTGTTCGATACACGTGAGGTGTTCCGAAGGAAAAAGACCAAGGGGAAGAAGAGCGGAGGCGGAAGGAGGAAACGGCTCGAATGCATGATGGAATACCTGCGACAGACCTACCGTCTGGCCGCATACACTCTGTTGCGATGGGGAGGGGGCGAGCCTAGGGCCGCTGATGCGGCGCTGATGGTTCTCGCTTATGGGGGATTGGGTATGTGTATGCTCCGCGATGATCCGAAAGTGGTCGAATTGGGATGTGATCCCGATTTCCGATACAGGCATGTATGCGCCCAGTTGCAGGATATGCGGATCAAGGCGGATCTGGAATATGCCTGTTCTGTGGATCTGAGCGTCACCAGCTCATTGGAATATCCGGCTTGCCTCGATGCCAGATATCTGTATGACGCCGAACACATTGTGGAGGCATATCGGAATCTGTGGGATGAGAACACTAAGCCCGTCGCCCAACTACTGGCCGAGATCGAGGACAATGGCGTATATGAAGTGGAGGATATATGGAAAGACCCGCTCTATCTGCATGACCTTGCCATCTCCCTTATGGGGCCGTCGGCTTCGGGTCTTCTCCAGGAAGGCTTCAGACTGCGTGATCGAACCATGTTCGAGAATGGTGTCAAAGAACTTGACAGCCAGGCACGCAATGTGAGGAAGGCTGGTCTGCTGCTTACCCTTGCCGGATATATCTTTTTCGCCGAACCGGAGGATCGCATGGATGCGATGCTCGCTTCGCACAAGGATCGCAAACGCATGTTGGACAACTATGAAAAGCTTGGCGAAATGGCCGCGACCATCGCCTTGTACCGTCTTCCTCGGGATCGCGAATCGCTTCGGGCAGTGCGGGCCCTGCTCATGCATGAGACGGGCGTGTACGCGGACAAGATGGGAGAGCTCATGGGTCTCGCCGACGAGCCGGACGGGGAAGACGAAGCCACCGCTCCGGTCATGGGGTGAAAGACGGTTTTCCGCATATTGGACATGACAATGCTTTGGGATTGACTCTACAACCATTGTAAGGTTTAGCCTTCCTGCTGGAAGACATAGGCCGAAACGGGAGGATAAGAGACAACCCATGGGAAAGAACCTGACAACGGGAAGCGTGTTCAGAACGATCGTCACCTTCGCGTTGCCGTATCTGCTGTCGTATTTCCTGCAGACGCTGTACGGCATGGCCGATCTGTTCATCGCCGGACAGTTCATCGGCATCGACGGCATCACCGCGGTGGCGAACGGCAGCCAGGTGCTGTACATGCTCACCGTGGTCATCGTGGGTCTTGCCATGGGCGCGACCGTCACCATCGGCCGTGCGGTCGGCGCGAACAGGCTCGACCGTGCGGCCAAGGCCATCGGCAACGTCATCACGCTGTTCGCAGGAATCGCGTTGGCGCTGACGGTCGTTCTGCTGTTGAACGTGCACAACATCATCTCGCTGATCGGCGTGCCAGTCGAAGCCGTCGAGGGAACCGCGCAGTATCTGACCATCTGCTATATCGGCATCCCGTTCATCGTCGCGTACAACATTATCAGCTCGGTGTTCCGTGGGATGGGCGATTCGAAAAGCCCCATGTATTTCATTGCGGTTGCATGCTTCTGCAACATCGTGTTCGACTACCTGTTTATGGGCTGGCTGCGTCTTGGTCCCTCGGGCGCGGCATTGGGCACCACACTGGCGCAGGCCATCAGTGTGACCGTGACATTGGTGGCGATTCGCCGCCGGCGTACGGGCATCAGACTGAAGTTCGGCGATCTTCGCCCCGATAGGGCCATGCTCCGCGGCATTCTCGGCATCGGAGTGCCGACGGCGGTTCAGGACGGCTGCATCCAGATCGCCTTCATCATCATCACGGTCATCGCCAACTACCGTGGCCTGAACGATGCGGCAGCTGTCGGCGTCGTCGAAAAGGTGATCAGCGCGTTGTTCCTGGTACCGTCGTCCATGCTGGCCACGGTATCCGCCGTCTCGGCGCAGAACATCGGTGCCGGCAGGATGGAGCGAGCGACGAAGACACTGCGATACGCCACCGCGATCACCGTCGTCTACGGCATCGTCATATCGATTGTGGTGGAACTGACGGCGGGCTCCATCGTCGGCCTGTTCACCACCGATGCGACGGTAATCCTGCTGGGAACACAGTACATCCGCAGCTACATCGTCGACAGCATCTTCGCGGGCATCCACTTCTGCTTCAGCGGCTTCTTCGCCGCATGCGGGCGCTCCTATATCGGATTCATCCACAATATCGTGGCCATCACCCTGGTCCGTGTGCCCGGGGCGTATCTGGCATCCAAGCTGTTCCCGAACACCTTGTTCCCCATGGGCGTCGCCGCGCCCGCCGGATCGCTGCTTTCCGTGCTGATCTGTCTTGGCTTCTACGCGTGGCTCAAGCGTCACGGCGTAATTTCGGAGAAGGCGCGTGCATGACGGCGAGTGAGCGAAGTGGAGGGCGCGACGCTTTGCCGGGTGACGGCAGACTGTTCCGTATAGGCAAGGTTGCAGATATGTTCAATGTGTCGCTGGGCACGCTTCGGCATTATGAGCGTTGCGGCTTGCTGGAACCCGAATATATCGACCCGCGCACCGGGTACCGGTATTACGGTGCCAAGCAGTTCGAGGTGCTGAACACAATCCGGTACCTGCGTGTGCTGGATATGCCGTTGACGCAGATAGCCGAGTTCCTGCACAATCGCGACGTGCATGTCATCGAGGACAAGCTTGTTGCACAGAAAGCCCTGATCGAGCGCAAACAGCATGAGCTGGAAATGGTCCAGCGGAAGATCGACCATCGCTTGGAGCGGCTGCGGGACGCTGAGCAGTCCGAATTCGACGTGATACGTGTTGTGCGGCAACCCGCCTGCAGGATCGTCTGGATCAGGGATTCACCGAAGGTCGACTCGTATCTCGGCCTGGAATATTCGATCCGCAAGCTGGAGCAGCATCAGAAGGATTCGCTGGTCTTCCTCGGCAAGGTCGGCGTCGGCATTGACAAGGAATCGTTGGAACAGGGCGGATATGCCGATTACGGGTTGGTGTTCCTATTGCTTGACGACGAGGACGAATATGAGGGCGACACCGTGGCATTGCCGGAGACCGATTGCGTGCGCATCCGGTTCCGGGGGAGGTCATGGCGATGCCCCCGACCCGGTATCGCGAGCTGATATGGTACACCGCAGAGCAGGGTCTCGACATCACCGGGTTCTCACGTGAGATCGCGTTGATCGATGAAGGGTTGACATCGGATCCCGCCCAGTTCGTGACCGAGATCTGCATCCCGGTGCGCTAGCCACTTTCCGGCGACGTGTGGCGCTACTTGGCTTTCTCCTTCAGAGTCGGCGCAAGGGTGCCGGCCAGCGCGCGCTCGCCCGGCCTGGCCAATGGGCCGACCAGTTCATGCGCCGTGTACGGCTCCTCAAGATAGGCGATGTCGGATTCGCTGAGTTTTACTCCAAGTGCTTCGATGACATCATCCACGCGCTCCGTCTTCGAGCAGCCGACGATCGGTGCCGTGACGTCCTTGGCCCAATGCCAGGCGAGGGCGATCCGCGCCATCGGCACGCCGAGCCGTTCCGCGAGCCCGTGCACGCGTTCGATGATCGGCATATCCTGCGCACGTGCCTGATCGTACTTGTTGCGCATGGTGCCGTCGGTGGTGCCGCGTTTGGAATCGGAATCCCAGGACGGATGGGTCAGATGGCCGGACGCCAGTGGGGAGTATGGGGTGAGCGCCATGTTGTACTGACGGCTGTTCGGTGGCGTCGGCATCGATGGTCCACTGATGGAAGTTACGGGGAGGTCTTGACCGAAACTCATACCGCCAAGGCAGACCTTGGAAACTTGGATGCCGGACCATCCCAGTGGGGCGTAGCTCATGTCAGTCATACTGAAGCTCTTCTGCCGTTGATGTTCGGAAGGTCAGCATATCCCGTTTCGATTGGCAGAACCAATACCTCGCATGAATGGTTTGATATGCAATCGACGCATGGAACGATATACCATACTCACATTGGACATTCTTTTTCGCCGGGCGTTGAATAGGGAACGGTACAGAGCATAAATGAAAGGACGGGTCGACAATGGAAAATCCGAGCGCATTCCCGATGGGAGAACCGAACGACGGCTTCGCGCAGTACTTCGTGGGACAGAGCTACCTTGCTCCGGTGCTCGAGACTCCGCAGATTGCCATCCATAACGTGACCTTCGAGCCGGGTTGCCGCAACAACTGGCACATCCATCACAACGCGGCGCAGGTACTCATCGCGGTCGGCGGTTGCGGCTACTACCAGATCGAGGGACAGGAGCCAAAGGAGCTCAAGGCCGGGCAGGCCGTCTGCATCCCCGCGGATACGAAGCACTGGCATGGCGCCGCCCCCGGCGAATCATGCTCGCATCTAGCCTTCATGGTCCCTGCGGGCGATCCGGCATCCATGAGCAACGAATGGCTCGAGCCGGTGGATGCCGAAGCCTACGGCAAACTTGCCTGAGGTCTGTTGTTCTTATATGGAGGGCCATCCTGCAAAAGTGGGATGGCCCTTTTTGTTGTTCAGGGCGATAACGGTTTGAAGCCTTGCGGCGAGTGGCGTCATGCGAGGAAATCCGCAAGCAGATTGCACAAGTAGCTTGTGTAAGTGCTATGGTGGCCAGCTGGAGGCAATCGAAATGGATACGAAAGACGAATATTCGACATCGGATGTCGCCATGGAATTGGCGATTGCGGTCAGCAGGCTGCAAG
>ENA-OQNM01000578-OQNM01000578.1-human-gut-metagenome-genome-assembly--contig:-NODE-578-length-13231-cov-3.289072_pt1 | contig 13231 bp, 18 predicted proteins | sample MGYA00242632_ERZ504886 | MGnify/ENA primary metagenome ERZ504886 (study PRJEB26092, sample SAMD00036424) | human gut metagenome | host: Homo sapiens | study: EMG produced TPA metagenomics assembly of... | reverse complement strand
CTTATAAATATTCTACATTATTCATACTCTTTTCCATAATATCATGTTTTATAGTGTTTTTCAACAATTAGTATGCTTATTTGTTTCTTGCATTTATCTATATAGCACAATATTTTTCCACCACAAATAAGGTTTGTTTTCAAAATTTAATAAGCTTCAGAAAGTGTTTTACTCATTTTTGACGGATTTGTTCATATTTGTCTGGTTTACAGAAACAATTTCCCGGAATTAAAAAAACAGCAATGGTTTTTGTTCCATTACTGCCCTTTTTGTTCTAAATAGTTACCTGTTTTCTTTATCAGCCCGTTTACTCTCTCTCCGGCTGCTCATCAAATCGTCTGTCTCCGAAATAATACTCCTTATCATGCTCATTGATTTCCCTGTAAACCTTGCAGGGAGAACCAAAGGCAACCACATTTTCCGGAATATCCTTCGTCACAACGGATCCTGCTCCGATCACGGAATTTTCTCCGATGGTAACTCCCGGAAGCACCATGACGTTTCCACCGAGCCACTATATATGCTCCAATAATTGTTCTGTTGCTCCGACAACTATCTCAGAAAACTTCGTTTCTCCAACTTTTCTTCTTAAAACCAAATCTAAATTTCTAGCTTTTGTTGAATTCACCTCGTTTCCTTTTGTGTTGGACGCCGTTTGTAAGGACTTTCTCTGATTTTTAATTCAACAAACTTGAAGTTATCAAACAGCGTTCATTGTTTCGCTTTGTGGCATTTTTTACACACTGCTGAATCACACCTGTAACATATGTAATGGAAGTCTGACATCGTTTCATAGTGAAGATATAAGGTGGAACGATTGACCTCTGCTACTTCACAGATTTCTTTGACTGTAATATACTCAAAATTCGTTTTTTGCCAGAAGTGTCAGAAAGGCTTCGTCCATTCTGGCTGCAGTAGCAAAATATCTGCTTTCTGATCTATTCAATCATTCCCACCTTCTTTCGTGTTTTTGTTTACTTCTCACTGATTTCTTTTGCCAGTTCCATGATTTCAAAAGCGTATTTCTGCTTGCCCTGAGCCAGCAATTTTTTGTAGATGGGGTAATTAACGCCCATACCCAGCAGCCCGATAATGCCGACAATCACGCCGAGAACAAACATAGCAGTACTACCGTTGCCGATAACCTTCATGGAAAGGCACATCCCGACACCGGCTACCAACGCTGTGATAATACCGAAGGTGTAGGTAAAAACGTTTGCGGGAAGCTTGGCTTTTGCATCCAGTTTGCGAAGAGCAATCACCTTGGAGGTGTCCTTGAGTGCATATTCGTTTGCGAGTTGTTCTGCATAGATTTTATCTGTATTCATGGCTTGTTGCCTCCTTCATTTGATGGTTTTATTCTACCAGCAAAGAACGGGCAACGGAACAACACTGATGGCAGTTTGTGTTGAGTTCAAGAATTGTGCAAATTACGATTTGATGCTTCCAGTATACCATTTCCCTACATCTCCTTCAACGTAAAACTCACCGTCCACAGCCCCTTATAACTGGTATCCTTTTTCAGCTTCGCCTTATACCCCGTCACATACATTTCCGCTGTTTTCATCCCCAGCGTCTCCACATCAAAATACTACACGCTGATCTTATCCTTCTTCGCATACCCCGCCAGCTTCTTCAACCACTTCGCCGTAACGGAAAACGACACTGGGATCCGCACCACACCATGCCGCACCACATCCCTCTGTGTTGTCCCTGCCTCTGTCTCACCGCCGGAATCCGCTTCCACATCCTCCAGCTCCACCTCATAAGAATCCGGAAGCGGCAGGTTCTCCCCGTCAAACACAAGATACTGAAAAAAAGCCATCCTATCTACCTCCGCTCCTCAGACTCATTCTCTGCTGTGCCGTCACAATCACCTCATCCAGCAGCTGGTTCCCCAGATAAACTGGAATCACCAGATCCCCCTGCTGTCCCTTCTGATCACCCAGCACCTCCTTCAGTGCCGCCACAATACCGGCTGTCAGATCCGCACCGCCGGATGTTCCCGTACCGGTAATCACACCGCTGTCTGCCGCGGCCATCTGCGGCGAAATTACCATATCTGCCGCCACTCCCGTCACCGGAAGCAGCTTCTCCACATCCCTCAGCTGGCTCTGCGTATTCCGGATTTCTGTATTAACCCCCTTTAAGGCGGTCTGCAATTTCGTGGTATCGCCGCCAATCTCGACAGTGATCCCCTGGATTCTGTTCCCTGCCATGCGGCTTCCCCATAAATCTCATAAAAAAAGGCTCAAAAATACGTAAACGGTAGAACCTGAGTACCTTTTTATTCACTTCAAGTTATGCCCTAATCATACTCAACAAAATAACATAGTCAAAAAAGTTTAGTACTTAACTTTTTTAACTGACTATGATTCAGAGGAGGAATATTATGGCTACGCAAACCAGCCTTGTAGCTCAGCAGGTGAGGATCAGACAATGGGCAGAACAGATCCGGAATTGTCAGAACCGTCCCAAAGGGATGGATGTTGAAACCTGGTGTACCCAAAATAATCTTACAAAAGCCAACTATTATTACCGTCTCCGGCGTGTCAGGCAGATATGCCTGGATCAGATGCGAGACACAGAAACCACTGCTTTTGTGGAACTGCCCGCACCTGCACCAGATCCAAAGAAAACAGATACTCCAAAAGAATCCGGTACATGCATTTCGGCAGGAACTCTGCCAATGATCCGTATTAAAAATACCAGGGGACTGTCAGTTGAGATATTTTCCGGTACTTCACCGGAAATGCTCTGCCATCTCATAAAGGCTTTTACCCATGCTGAATGATGCAGATGCTTCCGGATTTAAAAAGGTGTATCTGGCGATGGGATTTACGGATCTCCGTCGTGGGATCGATGGACTGGCAACGATCGTACGCTTTCAGTTTAAGCTTGATCCTTACGACAAAAATACACTGTTTCTTTCTGTGGAAGAAGATGTGACCGGATCAAAGCACTGCTCTGGGAAGGCGATGGTTTTCTCCTTATGTACAAGAGACTCGATAATGGTGCATTCCGGTGGCCCCGTTCGGCAGATGAGGCAATGGCGATCACAGACGACCAGTACCGTATGCTGATGCAGGGACTGGAGATCGTTGCACGCCATCCGATCTCTGAGCTGAAAGAGACACCCCGCATTATGTAGCCTGTGCAAAATGCCGAAAATAAAAAAGTACCAAAACTGTAAAAATGATGTGTATCAACCGGATGAAAAAGGTTATCCACAAACAGTCTTTTCTCATTCCATTTGTTATCGTGTGAATAGAAAAACTGTTGTGGATAATACATCTGAAAAGCTGTAAAACAACGGCTTTCCAGATGTATTATCCACCGTCATTATGACGAAAGCCCATATCTGAAGGATTGGCGGAAATACAAAAATTCTGTTATAATCGGAATCAGTATAAAGACAGGAGTTCCGGTTATGACGATCAAGTACACAAAAGAACAACTGAATAAGTTTGATAAGGATCTGCTGATAGAGCTTTTTCTTGGGTATGCAGGGACAGATGGAAGAATTGTCCAGGCAAACGCAGGCCTAAATGACAGGATGCAGCTGATGATGGAACAGATGGTCCTTTTTCAGAAGAAACCGTTTTGGCAGATCCAGCGAAAAAATGGCGGATTCTGAACAGATACGTTTCATGGAAGTGGACGGGACTATCGTATTCTTTAATGAAGCAGAGGCAGTCTGCGACCTGGATGCACCGGAACCTGATGACCTGGAATTGAAAGCACCCAAAAAGAAAAAACAGCCAGGGAAAAAAGCGGCTGATATAGCAGGGCTGACAGTAAAACGTATTGATCACTATCTGAAAGAGGAAGAACTGACGGCTGAGTTTGGTGAAAACGGATGGAAACAGCTTCCGGATGCCATTTCCCGATGTTATCAGTTCATTCCGGCCAGTGTCGTGATAGAGGAACATCATATCGGCGTTTATTCCAGTAAACTGGATGAACACATGATAAAGGCACCCCATCCCAGAAATCTGCTTCATGGAAGCCTTGTATCCCCGTCCCTTGCTGCGGCAGTCATAAATGGTAAGTATGTAAATGCGGTACCTCTCTACCGTCTTGAAAAAGAATTCGAAAGGTACGGGCTTGCCATTACCAGACAGAACATGGCGAACTGGATGATCCGTCTTGGGGAAGAATATCTGGGAACCATGTATGATTATCTGCATAAACTTCTGTATGATTATCATGTGATACAGGCAGATGAGACTCCTGTACTTGTAAATAAGGACGGGCGTCCTGCTGGCATCCAGAGTTACATGTGGGTGTACCGGTCCGGCTTTATGTACCGGGATCGTCAGATCATCCTTTATGAATACCAGAAAACGCGTAATGCATCCCATCCCCGGGAATTCCTGAGGGATTACACCGGGATCTGTGTTACGGATGGGTACCAGGTATATCATACATTGGAAAAGGAGCGTGAAAATCTGAAGATTGCAGGCTGCTGGGTTCACTGCAGGCGCAGGTTTAACGATGCACTGGAAGTGATACCCAAAGCACACCGAAAGGAATCAATCCTGCATCTGATCATGAAACAGATACAGGCCATTTACCGGGAAGAGGGAAAACTGTCTGATTTTTCTACGGAAGACAGGCTCATGCAGCGTCAGCTTGTGGTAAAACCACTGGTGGATGCTTTCTTTGCGTACCTGAAACAGAATGAACCTAAGATTCCAAAGAACGGTAAAATACGGGAAGCATTTACATATGCACTGAACCAGGAAAGCTACCTGAAAGTCTTTCTGGAAGATGGGGATGTTCCAATAGACAACAATGCCAGCGAACGTGCGATCCGTGGATTCTGTATAGGGAAGAAAAACTGGGAGATGATCGATACGGTCAATGGAGCCAATAGTTCAGCGATCATCTACAGTATCGCAGAAACTGCAAAGGCGAATAACCTGAAACCTTTCGATTATTTCGAATATCTGCTTACGGAGATTCCCAAACATGTAGATGACAAAAACACAGATTTTCTTGCAGAACTTCTGCCATGGTCAGATATGTTGCCCGAAAACATTAGAAAGCCGCAAAAAGCCAGCGGAAAATAAACAGACCGCAAAAGCGGTCTGCTATTTGTCAAGGTACTCGTATTCTACCGTTTACAAGGTGGCTATGTAAACAGTACCAGAGAACGCAAAAAAGCCGCCTACTCTTAAAATCAAATAAGAATAAGCGGCTTTGTAATTTTGCCTTAGTACATATTCAATTTTCATTCTCTTGTCGGTGCATTTATGACCTTAAAAACTAAAGACTCGTCAACACAATCCGTATATCTGCCTTGCTGTATGAGCTGATTTTTTAACTCTACAAGGCTATGTATCGTAAGTGCAAAATAATTCGACGGATTGTGTTGCCCTAAAAAATATCCCATAATAATCAATAGAGAATGCAAGCATTTTACTTCATCTTTTCTTGCTAGAAATGATAGATGCGAGCATTTTACTCTATTAAAGTTATGGAGGTGTGCTCATGAGAAGCAAAAGAATACCTGTCGAAGAACAATACCGTCTCATCATGGAATGCCGTCAAAGTGGATTGACAGATCATCAATGGTGTGTGGAACATGATATCAAGCCAGGAACTTTTTACAACTGGGTAAAAAGACTGCGTCAGAAAGGTTGTGTGGATTTGCCGGCGTCAACTGGACGCACCTATCGCGCACCAGAAAGCCAGGAAGTTGTCAGAGTGGAGTTTCATGATACTGACCCGATTCCTTATGAACAGCCATTAAATGTAATTCCGGCAGCTACGGAAAGGAATAACTTTTCCGTAGCAGAGTCAATGAAGCTGTCTGTAGGCAGCTTTCATCTAACAATACCAAATGGAACAGATCCTCAGCTTCTGGCTCAAACGCTTCGAATTGTGAAGGAGCTGGAATGTTAGGGGATATCACAGCCGCCGATGAAATCTATATCGTAACAGGCAGAACGGATATGCGGAAATCCATTGACGGGCTGTGTGCTATTGTAGAGGATCAACTCCATATGGATCCAAGGCGAAGTGCCCTGTATCTTTTCTGTGGAAAACGTTGTGACAGGATCAAAGCTTTGCTCTGGGAATCTGACGGATTTGTGCTGCTGTATAAACGTATGGAAGTTCAGGGCAGGTTTCGCTGGCCCAGAAATCAGCTGGAAGTAAAACAATTGACCTGGCAGCAATTCGACTGGCTCATGTCCGGGCTTGAAATCGAACAACCCAAGGCATTCAAACCTACGGAATGATCGCGTAAAACATCTATGCCAACCAACAGAAACGGAGGGGCTTCTCACCCTGTATCATGTCTGAAATCCCTTGTAAATGCTGGGTTTTCTGCTTCTTTTTCATTGCTTTTTATGGTATAATAAGAGCAGTGAAAAAGGAGCAGAAAACATATGGCTGGTAATTCAAAAGATTCAAAAATCCTTGCGTACAAGGACATGATCAACCAACTGAATAAGACGATTTCCACACAGACAGAACTGATCCAGTCTTTACAAAAAACATTGGAAGCAGACCGGCTGGAAAAAGAAAACCTTCGTCAGCAGATTGAATATCTCACGAAGAAACTTTTTGGTACTTCCAGTGAAAAACGGAAAGATATCGATGGCCAGTTGAATCTTTTTGATGAAGCCGAGCAGGAAGCAGATCCGACATGGGAACAGGAACTTCCTGATGACATCACTGTTCCGGAACATAAGAGAAAAGCAAAACGGACACATGCTGATCTCTTTAAAAATGTTCCTTCCTGCGACGAGATCATTTCTCTTCCGGAGGAGGAGCGAAACTGTCCAACCTGCGGAACGCAGATGGAATGTATTGGGAAAGAATTCGTCCGCCATGAATTTCGTTTTACCCCGGCCAAGGGAAAAGTAGTAAATATCTATCGTGAAACCTATAAATGCCCGGAGTGTGCCATATCAGAGGAACATCCGGATGATCAGACATTTGTCAAAGCCCCTGTTCAGGAAGCATTGATCCCGGAAAGTTATGCATCGGAATCCGTTGTCGGATGGGCAATGCACCAGAAGTACCAGAATGGTCTGCCGTTAAACAGGCAGGAAGAGGACTGGAAGCAACTGGGTGTCCCATTAAGCCGGGCTACGCTTGCTAACTGGATCATTTACTGTGCCGAGAATTATCTCCGTCATGTTTATGATTATTTTCACCGTCAGTTACGGATGCGTAAATATCTGATGGCAGATGAAACCCGGGTTCAGGTACTGAATGAGCCGGAGCGTAATCCTGAAACGGATTCCTGGATGTGGCTCTTCCGCAGTGGAGAAGATGGACTTCCGCCGATCCTGCTCTACCATTACACAGAGACAAGGGCAAAGTTCCATGCAGCATCTTTCCTACAGGGGTTCAGCGGATATCTGGAGACGGATGGATACCAGGGTTATAATAATCTGCCGGACATCAAACGCTGCTCTTGCTGGGCACATGTGAGACGTTACTTCACAGATGCCATACCGAAAGGGAAAGAGTATGATTACAGCCTTCCGGCAGTGCAGGGAGTACAGTTCTGTTCCAAGCTGTTTGATTGTGAGCGGTACTCAAAAGCAAAAAATCACACTGCGGAGCAGAGAAAACAATTTCGTCTTGAAAAGGAGAAGCCAATACTGGAGGCATTCTGGAATTGGCTGGATCAACAGCGCCCAAACAAAGGAACCCGTTTGGCGAAAGCGGTAAACTATGCCCAAAATCGGAAAGACACCCTGATGACTTATCTGGAAGACGGTCATTGCAGTTTGTCCAATAATCTTAGCGAGAATGCAATCAGGCCATTCACTGTCGGCCGGAAGAACTGGCTGTTCAGTGCCAGTCCGAAAGGAGCTGCCTCCAGTGCTATTGTGTATACAATGGTCGAGATGGCAAAAGCGAATGATCTGAATACCTATAAATATCTGACATATCTCTTATCACAGCGGCCAGACGATAAAATGTCAGATGAACAGTTGGAACAGCTTGCCCCATGGAGCGAGACTGCGAAAACGAACTGTCAAAACTAAAATAGAGTAAAACGCTTGCATCTATCATTTTGGTGCAAGCGTAATTCATGAGTAACGTAGCAATATTTTGCGCTTACGATATATGGGATATTTCGAAGCGGCTTCCTGTATATGAAGAATGGAGAACAGAGAAATTCAAAGAAGTCAAAGATGAGATTAAGCAAGAATATCATCTCGGAAGTAAAGAATTTTCAGATGCTGTAAATCTAATTAAGGAAAATAGAGAGTTTTCGGTAAATATTGGATGCGAGAAAGTATTCGGGTCAATTACAGAAAATGAATTAAAAGAATACGCTTCATTGGTTAGATACTATTCTGAGAAAAGTAAATCTGACAACAAGGGTAAAGAGATAGGGTTCGATTTACGCAAAATACAAAAGAATGGGGAGATTTTGAAAAAATATTTATCCAGCATTTCTATGAATACATTAAATACACTATTATGTTTTAGTGAGATGAGTAATAGTTTCTTAGCGGTTGAACATTTGGAAGAGGTTCATGATGACATAGTCTCTAAGGCGTTTGACGGAACATATCTCATAAGAAAACTAAAACAAAGAAATATATGTTTAAGAATCTTATATGGAATGAAAAAGTGTGGACAGGTGACTTATGCAAAACAGTTGAGTGCTGCACTGGAACAAGAAGGAGTAGAGCTAACGCTTTGAGAACAATAGTGAACACGATACACTCGTGTCTCTGACGTTAAAGCCAGTGTTTTAGAGGGTCTGGGAGAGGGGATGCCTAATTTTATGGATGAACCGACTAACGGCCTTGACCCTTTAGGGATTGAAGAACTTCGAGAGTTAATTCGCTCTTTTCCCCGCAAAGGGATTACAGTTATTTTGTCCAGCCATATTCTGTCAGAAGTCCAGCAGATTGTAGATCATGTGGGTATCATTGCTGGCGGCGTCCTTGGATATGAGGGAGAGCTTCGCGCCGGTGAAGATTTGGAACAACTCTTTATGGATGTTATTCGCAGAAATGGTAAGGAGGGATATTAAATGGAGATGGCATATATTCAGGCAGAGAACCTAAAGCATAAGAGAACTTTCACAAAAACGCTGATCGTTCTGGCCCCGTTTGTAACTGCGCTTATGAACTTTTTTGCCCCTCTTTGGTTCCAGCTCAATTCTTATAATTGGTGGTATAACCTGCTTTATCCTGGATTCCTTACGCTCACCTGTGCCTTGATTGAACAGCGGGATAATGGCAAACTAAAATATCGTGCCGTTGCTTCATTGCCTGTTTCGCAGAACAAAGTCTGGAAAGCAAAAATTGGAGTGGCCGGTATTACTCCTGTGTGGGGAATTTCATTTTCCTGGCGCTAAATCTGTTGGGCGGTTTTGCAATATTAGTTATCAACGAAATTCCCCTGACAATCGGAATTTGCCAGCTGCGGCCGGACAGCTTGATTGTCATTGCAAGCCTATGGGAAGTTCCGCTGTGCTTATGGTTATCTAAAAAAAGTTGGTATCTTTGTCACGGTTATTCTTAATGCCGGACTTGGAAGCGTTTTAGGGATTTTCACGGCTACAACCTCTTTGTGGATGATCTGCCCGTATAGCTGGGTACCGCATCTTATGATTTCCGTGTTAGGTATTTTGCCTAATGGTGAGCCGGTTGCAGATCAGAGTACGGCAATGGCATTTGGGATGATTATACTTGTATTGGTCATTTCGCTGGCCTGGTTTGCGGCGCTGTCAGTTTTTAACTGCAAGATGGTTTGAGAAAAAGGAGGTGGGGTAACTATGGTATCTGTGGTTCGCTGCTGGAAAGCAGAATATCAGAAGTGTAAACATAGCATTTTGCTCTATATGCACAGCATGATTCCGATTGTATGTGCGGCGATTTTTGCGGGTTACTATCATATATCCAGATGGGAACTGGCAACCAAAATCAGTGCCTATCTGGAAGTGCTGGCCGTTGCGTTCCCGTTTCTGATCGGCATTATTGTGGGCCTGGTTGTTCAGATTGAAAATCAGGCCGGGCATTATCAGCTTTTGTTGGGAACAATCCCATCTCGCATGGCAACGTATATTGGTAAACTTGGTTTTCTGATGATCTGTGCTTTTGGCGCAACATTTTTAGCGTTAGGAACATTCGCTGCACTATATAGGGATGCTCCGGCAAGCCTTTACCTGAAAGCAGGGATTCTATTGTTGATTACCATGCTTCCCATTTACCTGATTCATTTGTTTGTGGGAATGAGCTTCGGAAAAGGTGCATCTATGGGATTGGGAATTGCAGGGAGTTTAATAGCTGCCCTTATGATAACAGGGCTTGGTGACGCTACATGGAAATATATTCCCTGGGCCTGGGGCGTTCGTGCTATGGATTACACTGTGCTTGCATGGGATAGCCCCCAACTGTATGCACAGGTAAAAACCGAATTTTTTCTAGCGGTATGATTATTTCTGTATGCTGCACTGTTTGTCTGCTGATTGCCAGTTTGGTTTGGTTTCATGGTTGGGAGGGAGGTAAAAACAGTGAATAAAAAGTAGCCTGTTTGCCGTGGTAATTGTGCTTGTAAGTCTTATATGCTTATCGGCCTGCGGTGCGCTCCGCGATACCGCCGATAAAAATAAGGCGTTAAATGAATCTCTGCCGTATTATGAGCTGAACGCCGCAAACTATGATGAAATTTCATATAACGGCCTGACATATACCATAACGGATGAATGTCTTGAAATGTCAGAACTGCAAGAAGAAATCGGGCAGGTATCGAAACGCTTCAAAAATGTGGCGGGGGAAGATTTCAGTTTCGGCTACGTTTACAGTATTGTGGATGTGGATATAAGCAATGCCGTAGCTGTAAATATCAACAATGAATATCGGAAAGCTGACATTAAAAATAATGATGAGTAACCTCGACAATGTGGTATAATGGGGCGGGAGGTGATTTTTTGACCCACTTACTTGTAGTTGACGATGAAGTTTCTATCTTGGAATTGATTAAGAACAGTTTGGGGAAAGATGGATATTTGATAACAGTCTGTCAAAATGCGGATGATGTAGACATCAAAAAGCTGCATTTCTATGACCTCATTCTTTTGGATGTGATGATGCCTGGCACAGACGGGTTTGAGTTTTGCAAACAGATCAGGAATATGGTAGACTGCCCGATTCTCTTTCTGACCGCAAAGACATTAGAGGAAGATATATTGTTTGGATTGGGCATCGGTGCGGATGATTATATTACGAAACCTTTTCGTATTCAGGAGCTTCGCGCCCGTGTCGCGGCACATTTACGCAGAGAAAAAAGGGAGCATCACAGCACACTTTCATTTGAGCCTGATATAAGATTTGACCTTTCCGCAAAGGTACTGTATGTTTCAGAACAGCCGGTTCCCCTTACCAAAAGCGAGTATTCAATCTGTGAATACCTTGCGAAAAACCGGGGACAGGTTTTTACAAAAGAACAAATCTATGAAGCCGTTTTCGGGTTTGATGGAATAGGCGATAACTCTACGATCTCAACGCATATAAAAAATATTCGTGCGAAATTGGAGCATTTCAAAATAAGTCTGATCAGAACCGTATGGGGGATAGGATATAAATGGGAGTGAAAAAGAAACCTACATTGAAAATATTGTTTCGCCAGTTTGCTATCTCCCTCATTGTCATGCTGGTAGCGGCAATTATTGTCCCTTCTGGTTTGGAGGGACTTGCTGTAAATGCTGGATTAGCTACAAGAGCAAATCTAAGTGAATTGCAGGTAAAAGAGATCATTCCAACGCTGACGATTGCCCCGGATATTACAAAGGTTGTGATTCCACAGGGATGCGGCTACTTAATTCTGGACAAGAACTTTAATGAGCTTTACAGCAATATGGACGATGATGAAAAAGAAATTGCCCTGCTGTACGCAAAGGGAGAATATATTGAATATGCTACGGGGAGGCAGTTTGCACTTGTTGTCCGGGAAAACGAATTTTGCGTTTTAAGGTATTATATTGGTTCTCAATTTACAGTGTCATGGCTACCGGAATATTTTCCATCTCCTGACACGCTTGCGCTTATCCTGATGGCTGTAAATTCGCTGCTGGTCATTATCATACTGACCGCCAGATTTGCTAAGAACCTGCGTACACAACTGACCCCGCTTTTTGAAGCAACTGCGGAGGTTTCAAAGCAAAACCTTGATTTTGAAGTAGGACACGCCAAAATCAAAGAGTTTGAAGATGTCCTTGCATCTTTTTCAGATATGAAAGATAATCTGAAAATTTCGTTAGAACGGCAATGGAAAACCGAACAGACACAGAAAGAGCAAATCGCCGCGCTTGCCCATGATTTGAAAACGCCTCTGACGGTTATTCAAGGAAATGCTGATTTACTCACAGAAACAAATCTTGATGATGAGCAACGATTATACGCTGGTTACGTCGTGGAAAGCTCCGGCCAGATGCAGTCATATATTCAAACCCTGATTGATATATCACGGGCGGCGGTTGGTTATCAGCTCCATATTGAAAGTATAGACTTGCCAGCGTTCATGCAGCACTTGTTCGGTTATATGGAATCACTATGCCGGACAAAAGAAATCCGGCTGCAAATGAATACTGTTTCACTCCCTCAAATGCTGAAATTTGATAGGGTGCTGATAGAACGTGCTATTATGAATGTTATCAGTAATGGGCTGGACTACTCCCCGCAAGGCGGAACGCTTTATGTGGATGTTCAGAGTAACAACGGTTTCGTGGAAATTTCAGTCACAGACGAGGGAACGGGGTTTTCTAAAGAGGCATTATGCCACGCACAGGAACGGTTCTATATGGGCGATCAAAGCCGCAATTCAAAGTTACACTTTGGTATGGGTCTATATATTACAAATTCGATTATGGAACAACATAATGGTCAGCTTATTTTAGAAAATTCAAAAGAAACCGGCGGCGCAAAGGTTACTATGAAACTTCCTTGCTGATTTTCCGATAGTGTAATGGACGTCTTTTATGTCCGTCCATTTTTCAAATCTTTATGGAATCTTCAAAAATTCCTCTTATCATGTATCTAAAGAAAAAACATCTGCCCAGCGGCAGAAAAGAAAAAAACCGCTGCTGGGCAGACCCATTTTCACGCTTAATTTATATTCACTGGTGGCGGTTTTGAGAAATCAAGGCCGCTGCTTTCTTTCTGTCATTCCCAGCAGTTAAAGGCATGGCGGCCCACGGGAGGACGCCGCCATGCTGTTTTACTATCATTATAATCTAATCCAC
>ENA-OQNM01000574-OQNM01000574.1-human-gut-metagenome-genome-assembly--contig:-NODE-574-length-13256-cov-3.525630_pt1 | contig 13256 bp, 14 predicted proteins | sample MGYA00242632_ERZ504886 | MGnify/ENA primary metagenome ERZ504886 (study PRJEB26092, sample SAMD00036424) | human gut metagenome | host: Homo sapiens | study: EMG produced TPA metagenomics assembly of... | reverse complement strand
GTACGACAACGCCATGGCCGAGAGCGCCGACGGCGCGTACAAGACCGAGCTCGTCTGGCGACGCAAGCCCTTCCAGGATTCGAGGGACCTGGAATCGGCGACGTTCCGGTGGGTCTCGTGGCGGGGACTCGAAGCGTCTGCACCAGTCCTTGGGCTACAGGACACCGGAACGGACCGAAACCGAGTATTATGCAAACCAAGCGGCGCAAGCCGCCTCACTATAAGGGCGGAACAAAAATACAGGCCATATCATGCTCCGTCGCGCCGTTGTCGAGGCAGTTGTCCTTCCTCGACTGGATTGGTAACAGTGTGTTGGACAGTTTCTTAGAGGACGAGTCCTTGTTCGGTGAATTCCTTCGGGCTCCGGCATCCGGGGTGGAGTGGAGCCGCTGGTTGTCGGACCACCACCACGTAGTCGTTGAGGTCATGCCTCAGCTGCTCGAGCGTGGCGTAGTGGTTCCGGTACGCGAGCTCGGTACGCGAGCTCCTTCTTCAGCAGCCTGTTCGTCGACTCGACCACGGCGTTGTCGTAGGGTCTGCCCTTGCGTGACAGCGATCTTTTGATGTCGAACACGTCGAGCAGCTCGTCGATCCTCGTGTTGTCGAACTCGCTGCCCCGGTCGGTGTGGAACACCTGGACGTCCGTCAGCGGGAAGTCGAGGGTGGCGAACGCGGCCAGCACCAGGCCCGCATCCCGGGTCCGCCCGGCGGAATGGCCGGCGATGCCCCTGTTCACCAGGTCGACCAGCAGGCACACGTACGCCCAGCTGTGTGTGATCCCGTTGTCTATTTGTAAGTGCAGCATCCTTGTTTTCGGCTGATTCTAGCAGTTCGTCGGCGAATGCCTCGGCGGGGGTGCGGCAGCCGAGCACTCGCATGGGCCTGTTGTCGGTTTCGTCGACGATCTCCTGCAGTTCGCGTGCCATGGAGGGGGCGACGGGCGTGCGTTTGGGCGGGTGGCGGCGGATCATGCCGTTCCTGTTCTCCCGGCTGACCGTGGACGCATGCCGTCCCGGCATCATGGCTATGCGGCGCACGCTCGCCCCGTTGCCCATCTCAATCCGGATGACCTACCGTTCCTCTTCCGACAGGTGCGAATACACCTGGCCCAAGGCGCAACACCCTCCGTTTGGCTATCCGGACAATCTCCAATCTAACGGGTGCTGCACTTTCAATTAGACAACGGGCGTATGCGCACTCTTTATCGGCATGATAGAGAGTAGCGAATTGTGATTCTCGCAATCTAAAGGGAATTGATGTTGTTTTTTCCTCGATTCATTATTGTGCAGACAGCCCATATGAACAGTGGAATTGCATAGAATGCGTATGATTCAAACTGAATATATAGGTATGCGAGAAGAATGAACCAGCATATGTTCCGTCGGCTCCATCCATGATGGACCGCTACGTGTGCTAATACCAAGAGCAAGAAGGCCAAAAAGCAAAATAGACCAAATTCGGTAATGAAGCTGGCATAGATGCTCATTGTGAAAGTATCCGCTGGGGGATTTGCTAAACCGTCGATTTCGGTACTGGGCGCACCGCCATGGGCGTCATACCATTGGCGGGCGCCGGCGTAACCAGTACGCACTGCATTAGAGATATTGCCTGCGCCCCATCCAAACATGAAGTGAGGTAGATCATGTTTCCATGACCACATGGGAGCGAGCATATGGAAGATTCTTGCACTCATCGATCCGTCACCAGCAAGTAATCCATTGGTGGCTAAAGAGTTTAGACGCGGATTGATGGTAATTGCGCTCAATCCACCTGCTCCAAGAAGTCCTAAAGCACCGACGAACCCAGCTGTTGCCTTACGTGAGTGGAAGTTGATTGTCGCTATCAGCCAGATAAATGTAGCTACCACTGTATCCAGTATGATTCGGGTGCCGGAGCCCATCGCAATTGCTCCAGCGGCAAATATCGGTATCAATATGCCAATCTTGCGGTCGCGGGTCAGCCAGAAAACTGGCAGGAGTACGCCGAACAGATGCATGCCGATATAGCTAGGTTCTGCGAACATGAATTGAGGACGAACGCTCGCATAGTTTCTATACAGAGCACCCCAAAAATATGCTCGTACTGGCTGCCAGTTCAGATGTCGTTCTAAAGCGATATTGCAGTATCCCAATGAGGAATGCCACTACATATGCGGTGAATAGCGTAGTTAACAATGTTCGTACAGGTACACGTTTAATGCGGATCGCGATGTCGAGCGAAGCCAAGCACGCCAGCCCTAACAATATGGAGATGAATGACTTTGCGGTTGCGCTGGCGTGTATTCCATATGACTGCCAGCCGTATACGGATGTGAGCACTAGTAGCAGGGGAAAGAGGAAGAACGGCAGGAAGCGGCGTGCGGTATCGCGCAAGTATCGCCAGTTGATGATTGTGTACAGGGTGAACAACCAGGGGGAGATTGGCGTCCAATAGGGGAGTGGAATGCCAATTTTTGTGCCATCAAATGGCAGCATGGCCACTGCGGCAAACATCAACATGTCTGATGGGGTGATGGTGATACGAGTCAGCGTCTCGGTCATTGCCCCACGCTGTAGCGCGGGGCAATGACCGGAGTTTCTGCGTTTTTCTTGAACTGACTTGTTGCCGAGCTGCGTATTGTTCGGTGTGGACATACTTGGTTCCCTCCCATATCCTCCGTGAGAACTGTACCAGTTGCATGTGTGGGTGAGGTGATGGGGGTTCGGTCAACCGTTCACTTTCATGAAGTACTTTTAAACTCCCACCAAGTAATTGGCAGTCGCTTGCAAAAACTGAATAATCTATGGGCCAATCAGCCGTTTAGCTCCTCTCCGTGGGGCTGGTGCAGGCATTGTTCAACCCAAGCCATGCTGGTTTTTGGGGAAATTAAAAGCCTGAATTATCATTAATTCGAAATCCAGGCTTTTACAGTATTCGTATAATCGCGAATTAAGCAGAAATCACTCAGCCTTCTTGCGGCCGCGGCGCTTCATGGTGCCGGCAGTGGCGTTTGCGACATCAAAAATCACGGTCTTGTCTTTCGGGTAAGCAGTGCCGTTGACGGAGGCGAAAGAGACCTCGCCTTCTGGAGCTTCGACAAGCGTGAAGTACTTGGAAATTGCTTCAACAAGCACAGCATCCTTGATGCTTACAGACGTAGTCTGCTTGCCCTCACCCTTGCTGAATTTCACGGCATTATCCGCCTTAGCGGTAGTCGGCGTGACGGCAATTTGTCTGGTTTTATCGTTAATAAGGATCTTAACTTGTGCTGGAAAATTCAGCACTTCTGCGGTGGCCTTATTAAAACGTACAACGGAATCGGTAACGGTCATTACCGTTTTGCCAACGGGCTTAACTAGCTGAACTTCTTCGAATCCTTGAAGCAAGGATGCCATAATATACTCCTTCACACTGCATAAATATTACTGACAATTTTGATTGTAATGAATGATAATTTGAATTGCAATTTTATATATCACATTCTCAGTTTCAATTCATAATATGGAATAGGGAAATAGTGCTGTCGCAAAATATTTAGTGAGAATACATTGTGATTGCGATTGTGTACAGTTATTCTGCAGTCGTATCAAGGGTTTTGGTCATTGTTCACAAGGATACAAAAGCTCGAGAAGTTCCCCGGTAGGTGCTAAATTATAGACCATCTGTGAAAATTTCCCGAAGAGGTAAGGAAGAACATTGAGCATCGCTGATTTGCTGCAGATTGTTCGCAAGCATCTCGCGTCTGCGATTATCTCGTTCGTGGTGGTGTTTGCTGCAGTCGCAGCTGTCACGTTCATCATGCCGCCGAAGTACACGGCTACGGCTGAAGTGTTCGCCACGTATGCCGGTCAGTCCGGCGAGACGCAGACCACCAACGATATGAGCTCGGGTGCCAATTATTTGAATACCCAGATCACGACGTATCCGGAACTGGTGAAGACCGAAGCCGTGCTCCAGCCCGTCATTAAGGACCTCGGTCTGGATATGACCACGACCGATCTTGCCGGCGTGGTGACCGCTACGAACCCCACGAACACGTTCATGGTGGATATCTCGGCGGAAGTCGGCGATCCGCAGCAAGCGGCCGACATCGCCAACAGCGTGGCGAAGAACCTGGCCGATCAGATTTCTTCCGACCTGTACAACAACTCCTCTTCCAGCGGCTCTCCCATCAAGCTCACGGTAGTGCAGAAGGCTCAGACTCCTACCGGGCAGAGCTCTCCGAACATTCCGCTGTATCTGGCCGCGGGCCTGATTCTCGGCCTCATCGTAGGCATTGGCGTTGCCCTGCTGAAGGACATCCTCAACACCAAGGTGGACTCCACCGATGATGTGCGTGAACTGACCCACGCTTCTTCGCTGGGTACTGTGCCACAGGCTACGATTCTTGACGACAGCCGCCCGGTCGTAGTCGCTCAGCCAGCTGGTAGCGAGGCTGAGGAATTCCGCCGCATCCGCACGAACCTTTCGTTCCTTACCACCACCGCCACGCAGGGTCATGGCCGACTGCTGATCATCACCTCTACCGATCCGTCCGAAGGCAAAACCACGGTTTCCTCCAACGTTGCCGTGGCTCTCGCCGAGGAAGGCAAGAGCGTGCTGCTTATCGACGCCGATCTGCGCCACCCGTCCGTGGCTCACAAGCTCGGCATCGAAGGCCACGTGGGCCTGTCTCACGTGCTGTCTCGCCAGGCGTCCCCGGCCGATGTCATTCAGAAGTACTGGAAGCCGAACCTGCACATCATGCCTGCCGGTAAGCGTCCGGCTAATGCCAGCATTCTGCTGAACTCCGACCTGATGAAGGAAATGGTCGAGCAGGCCCTTACCCAGTACGATTACGTGATTATCGATACTGCTCCGCTGTCCGTGGCCAACGACGCCACCGTGTTCGGACGTATGGCTGGCGGTCTGGTGCTCGTGACTGGTAAGGGCGTAGTGGAGAAGAAGGAGCTGGAGAACACCGCTACGGCTCTGCAGGCCGCTGAAGTGCCGATTCTCGGCTTCATCTTCAACTTCGCTGATCCGAAGAAGATACACTCGAAGAACTATTACTACTACTATTACGAGGACGGCAACAAGCGCAGCTCTCATAAGGGTGCCAAGAGCAAGGGCGAGAAGAAAGCCCGCAAGTAATAGTTTGGCGTTTGCCGATCGTCTTGCAATATGAACCGTGCGGTACTTCTGTGCCGCACGGTTTACTGTTATAAGACTGAGTTGTTGGATTTATGGTGCTGGCTGTATATCGAATAGTAAAGAATTGTGACATTCTTGAATACCAGCTGGCACGCTCGGCATAGGGCTGGATAAACTGACAGTTTGGAATGACTTCAATGATGCAAAGGAATGAGAAGAGCATGGGAACAGATGAACGCCCTGAACCGAACGCGGAATCTGGTTCCTCTACGTCGCCGGCTCGCGGTGACATCGTCGATACCTTCTGGGATATACCGCCCATCTCGTTCGACGAGAACGACGGCGGTATTGCGCAGGGTGACAATGGTACGGGGACTGTTGCGGGTGGCGTTCAGTCCGTCTTCCCCAGCTTTGACGAAGTATTGGAATGGCCTACTGCGAGTGCGGCGAATACTGCTGGCGATGCCTTTTCCCCTTCCGATGCTGTGGCTACTGCCCCGATGACTTTTGCGGCACCTGATACTGCGGAAAGTGCTCAGTCGCCTCAGCAGGATAATAATGCGACGCTGCCGCTTTTTGCGCCGGTTCCTGAAGCCAAGCCGCAACGTGATAGTGCCATAGACGATTTGAACATCGACTTCAGTGCCATTGAACAGAATCCTGAGCCGGTGGAGGAGCCGGAAGAAGACCGTGTGGCAGAGACTCCTCGCGGTGGCAAGGGCGGCAAGAAGAGGACCAAGGGCATTATCATTTCGGTGATTGTTGCGCTGGTGGTGATTGCAGCGATCATTGGTGGTGTATGGTACTGGCGTTTCAGCGAGCAGCGTCGGGAGAGCCATCAGCTGCATCAGGATGCGTTGACGGCATGTACTGAGGCCGTGGGCCAGAATTCCACCGCTCAGAAGGCGCTGGCCAAGGCGTTGGCCGACGCCAAGAGTGCTCAAAGCATTACAGCTGATCAAGTGGCTGACGGTGCGACCGTGGATGCGCTGAAGAAGGCAATTGCTGCGGTAAAGAATGTGGAAGCGGTGGAGTGCAAGACTTCAGCTTCTACGTCGGACCTCAAGGAATATGCCAAGACGGCCACTAGCCAGACCAAGACAGCCAAGAAGAACGCCACTGCGATTACTGCCGCGGCAAAGGCCGTGACGGACAGCAAGAACGCCAAGGATCAGGGTAACGCTCAGCAGGCGTTGCAGAGCAAGATAGCCGAGGCTCAGACTTTGCTGGACAACAGCCTGTATGCCGTCGACGATAATTCAACGCGAGTGACGCTGGAAAGCGACATCGCCAACGCCAATACCGTGCTGTCCCAGCAGGGCACTGACGTAAAGGCCATGCAGGATGCCGTCAACACGCTGACTGCGTCCATGGATGCAGTAAACACGTCCATGGCAAACTACAGTGCAGCTGTTGAAGCTCAGCGAGAAGCAGCGCGGCAGAAAGCTCTGAATGATTATTATGCACGATTAAGGCAGCAGCAGTTGTTGCAGCAGCAACAGCAAAAACAACCAGACGATGAGGGGACAGGCGACCCGGCGGCTGGTCAGGGGACGAAACCGGAAGATGAGCCGAAGCCGTAAGTGATTGTGCTCTAGCCTAATTGTCAAAGGAACCGCGAATAACAGTAGTGCGCATTTCCACCATTTGCTGTTGCAAACCAGCTCAATATACGCGTGCTTTGTGCCGCTATGCCGTCACGGATTCGCATAATCAGTTGTGGAGGGCACTTCGTATGACGCGGTAAAAGTGACCTCTAGGGCGTTGCATAATGCGAGGATTCGGCTGATAAGGTGCAGAAATGCCGATGCCGGTCCCCGATGATTGGGAACCGGCATCATGCGCATGAGTTCGCTCGGCGTTTGGGCCGGGTTTCACTCAGCCTTCTTGCGGCGCGGAACCTGTTGTGTACGTGTTGATTTGGCTGGCTTAGTAGCTCTTGTGCGCCTGCCAGTACGCGTACGCGCCGGAAATCGAACCATAGCAGTCTTTGCAATAATTCACAAACCACTTGAACTGGGTCTGGTAGTTGGTCTGCCAGTCTGCACCTGCGGAAGCCATCTTGCTGCCCGGCAGCGCCTGCGGCAGGCCATAAGCACCTGAAGACGGGTTCGTGGCGGTGGGGCTCCAGCCGGATTCGTGGCTGATGATGAAGTTGGCGGCGGTGAAGTCGGCCTCGGAGTAGCCGTTGGAAATCAGGTAGTCATGCGCCCAGGACTGAATCTCGCCGGCCGGCGTGGTGGTGCCGAGGCTGGCGGCGCTGGGCGAAGACACGGTGGAGGTGCCCACCAGAATCACCTTATCGACCGGAGCCTTCTTGACCCAGGAGGTGAACACATTGGAGGAAACGACCTGATCGCCGGAGCGGGTTACCAGAGACGTGGTCTCCATCACGCCCTTCTCGCCTTCGGTCTCGACCTTCTCCTGGCCCTTGGGCAGGCTCGAGGTCTCCTTGCGCACTTCATTGAAGGCGATTTCGGTGTCGGTGGTCTCCACCGTGGTGTTGGCGCGGTTGATGGAAATGACTGTGGACTCGCTGACCTTGGAATCCAGGCTCGGAGTCACGCTGTCTTCCGGATCGAGGACGATATCGCCGGTTTCCAGCACATCCTTGACGGTGGTCATGTTGGCTTTTTCGCCGAGGACCACGCGAGACTTGCCATTGACCTTGACGGTCACGTAGGTGGTGCTCTTGAGCGCGCCGCGGGATGCCGAACGGGAAGCCGCACCATCAGTGGCGGAGAATGAGGTTGGGGTGATGGAAGGTGTAGCGGTGCTCGACTGATAGAAGTCGCGAGATATAACGCCTGCAGTGGCAATGAGACCCACTGCGGCCACGGCCGCTGCGATCTTCGCCCACTGGCCCCGAGACAGGGTTTTGACGAATGAGGTCCGCTCAGCGTGCTTCGACATTGCGCTCCTTGGTTGGGTACACACTGCTCTCTATCATAGGACGTTGAGTGGATGAATAAAAAAACTGTGGTGGGTGTTCGATCCGCCACGGGTGTCATATGTAGTAGTTAGCAATGCAAGGAAGCGCTATATATGGGCTTTCCGCGCTTCCGTTGCCGCAGTGTGATAAGGCTTACTGCTGCTCCTGCGCTGCCTGCTGTGCTTTGGCGGCGGCCAGATCCAGCGCCTTGGCCTGGGCGATGAGGTCGTCCAGATCGGAGGCCTGCAGCGCGCCGGCCTGCTGGAAGATGACCTCGCCCTGCTTGGCAATCATCAGCGTAGGCACAGCTTGAATGCCGGCAGCCTGAGCCAGATCCTGATTGGCGTCGATGTCCACCTTGACGAAAGCGATGTTCGCATTCTCCGGCTCGTTGGACGCGGCTTCGAAAATCGGGCCGAATGCTCGGCACGGACCGCACCAAGTGGCCCAGAAGTCAACGAACACGATTTCGTTGTCAGTAATGGTCTTCTCAAACTCAGCTGAAGTGATGGCGGTGGCGGCCATTGAAGTTCCTTCCTCAAACACAGTGCTTGATGCTGTGTACCAGTTTCCCAGCACCACCCAACATTTCGGCAAAAGCTTGTGCCCCAAGCTGAATGGATTGCGGGCGCATGGAGGCGATGAGGCGCTTTGTTGAGAATTCACAGACAATTTTTCGGTGAATTGTGCCCATGTTCATCAATGCGCGCGATAATGAGACCATGCCAGTCATGAATGATGAAGTGCCCGACGAGGGCGATTACGATGCCGGCCGTGGCCGCGGCGAATTCGACAACATCACGCCCGAGGACTTCATTCACGGCGGCGGTTCGGGCCACGGCAACCCGCCGGGATGGCTGGGACCGGCCGATATCAACCGGGCCCGCCACCAAATGCCCATCGCATACGTGGAGATCGTGCCGGTGCGCACCGATGAAATGGGGCGCATTGCCCAGGTCGGCTCGTTGCTGCGCGTTTCCGAAGACGGGTCCATTGAGCGCACGCTGATCACCGGCCGTGTGCTGTATCACGAGACGTTGCGCGAGGCGATTGCCCGTAATGTGGCCAAGGATTTGGGAGATATCGCGCTGCCGTTGCTGCCCACCTCACTGCAGCCGTTCACCGTGGCTGAATTCTTCCCCACGCCGGGGCTGGGCGAATACTATGATCCGCGCCAGCATGCGATCGCATTGTGTTACGTGGTGCCCATTGCCGGCGACTGCAAGCCGCAGGACGAGACCCTGGACGTGGAATGGGTGGACCTGAAGAGCGACATGATGGATACTTTCGTGGCGCAGATGGTCAACGGCCACGGGCGCATCGTGCGGCAGGCGTTGGCCTGGGCCGGAATCTGACAGTTGTTTTGCTTCCCGCTGGTGGGACGTGAATGTGAAGGAGTAATTCATGGCAATCGAATTGGCCAATCATATCTACCGCGACGGCGAAGGCGTGCCGGTGGTGCTGATGAACGCCTACCCGGTGGACCACCGCATGTGGGACGTGTGCGCGAAGGCGCTCGCCGACTTCGCCGACCTGAACGACGTGCCGGACTTCCCGATCTGGGCTCCGGACATGGCCGGCTCCGGCGCATCCCCGGTGCCGAGCGACGCCGATTCGGGCCCCCGCATGGCGAACGGCGCGTACAGCGAGGCGTTGGATCGCCTGGCCGGAGCCTACGTGGACCTGATCAAGGCCGCCGGCTATGAGCAGGCGATTTGGGTCGGGCTGTCGATGGGCGGCTACGTGGCGATGGACATCCAGCGCCTGTACCCCGAAACGGTGGCCGGACTGGCCTTGTGCGACACGATGGCCGCGTCCGACGGCGTGGGCGGAGAGAACCGACTGAAGATGGCGGACGCCGCCGAACAGACGAACTCGGTCGAACCGGTGATGCACTTCGCGCAACCGGCCGATGGCGATTCCACCGTCAAAAAGACTCCTGAATTCATCGCGACCATGACCGGCTGGATCAACGAACAGAACCCGGCTGGTCTGGCTTGGCGTCAGCGCATGACCTACGGACGGCCTGAACTGGGGGCGGTGCCGGAAACGATCAGCGCACCGAGCCTGGTGGTATCCGGCGAACTGGACCCCTCCAGCAATCCGAGTGTGATGCGGCCGCTCGCCGAACGAATCACCGGCGCTGAATTCATCGATATTCCGGACTGCGGCCATTTCAGTGCCGTCGAACATCCGGATACCGTGGCGCGAGCACTGCTCTCGCTCGTCAAGCGCGTGCAGAGCGCGCAGAAGAACGCATAGGAGACCTCGATGACCGCTGACATTCATTTCTCGCCTCTGGCACTGACCCATGCGCTGCCGTTCCTGCCGCTCGCACAAGGCGACATCGACTATCAGGTGGACCGGCGAAGCGAACCCGGCCTGATCGACGAGCTGCTGGCCGAGCCGACCACCAAAGTCGTGCTTACGCGCGGCGGACTTGTCGCCGTACCGCGCGGCCAAGGCGAGCTTGTGGACTATGAGAACGTGAAAATGCGGCTCGCCACGTTGCCGGGCGCCTATGTGTCCGCCGAACTGGCACGCTACCCCGAAGCGGTCGCCATGTTCCTTGGCTCCTATGTCGGGGCGCGCGGCGAATCCGTGGTCGCCGTGGATATCACGCGCGTGCCGGAAGCCGGCGTTCCCGGTGTTGGCGGGATTGCCGGTGTTGGCGGTGCCGTCGGCGGCGTGCTCGGCACCCAGGATTCCGGCACTGTGGACGGCGCGCTGGGCAAGAACGGCATCAGCGGAGGTGCTGCCGCCGGAATACGGCAGCCGGGAAACGCCAAGGGCAATGGCGGCGTAGCCGCAGCCAAAATACTCCGGGCCGCTCGGCGGTGTACCGGATTCGGCAGGGCAAGGTGCGGACGATGCCTTCGATGATTCGGTCGGCGCGCCCGTACAGCCCTTGGCCCCGAAGCCCACGCTGCTGCAACAGGCCGTGACCCGGTTCGACTGGGTGGACCTGCGCGGATTTGCCCCTCACTCCAACGCGCGCGAGGCCGGGCAAGCCACCAGTGCCATCACCTTAAGCATCTGGCACAGCCGCCAGCGGTTCTGTCCCACCTGTGGCGCGGCGGTCCGGCCGGCGCTCGCCGGATGGGCGCAGCGATGCACCAACGAGGCGGACGGCAACCGTGTGCTGTTCCCACGCGTGGAGCCGGCGGTCATTACCGCCATCGTGGACGGGCACGACCGTCTGCTGCTGCAACACAACGCGGCATGGAAGGATTCGAGGCTGTATTCGGTGTCCGCCGGATTTGTGGAGGCGGGGGAGAACCTTGAACACGCCTGCCGCCGCGAGGCCATGGAAGAGACCGGCATCAAGCTTGGCGAGGTGCGGTACCTGGGTTCGCAGCCGTGGCCGTTCCCGGCTTCGCTGATGATGGCGTTCAAGGCACACTAGGCGTAGTCACCACCGACGTGCGTGTGGACGGCGAGGAGACCATGACCGCGCGATGGGTCACACGCGACGAATACACGGCCGAGCTCATCGCCGGCCGTATGGCGGCGCCGGGCCGCGCCACCATCGCCCGCTACATGATTGAGGAATGGCTCGGTCGCGAGCTGTGACGGACCGCGAAGATAGGTTAGGCTTATGACTATGAGTGATGACAACGAAAACGAACAGCCGCTGAATCTCGACATTCCCGACCACCTCGAATACTCCGAGGAACATGCATGGGTGGACCGTTCGGTCGACCCCGCAATCATCGGCATTACCGAATACGCCGCCGACCAGCTTGGCGAACTTGTGTTCGTGGATCTGCCTGAGCCTGGCGCCCGTGTGGAGGCCGGCGACGAGATCGTGGAGCTTGAATCCTCCAAGGCCGTCCAGCCGTTGATCAGCCCCGTGGCGGGTACGGTCAAGTATGTGAACCGTGACGTGGCGGACGACCCGTCCGTGGTCAACGGCGATCCGTACGGCGAAGGCTGGCTGCTGAAGGTTGAGCTTGACGACGATGAGCCGGAGCTGCTGAGCGCCGACGAATACGCGAAGGTCGTGCGGTAGTTCCTTTTGAGCTCCCCTCTCTGAGGGGAGCCAAGAAAATGAGGCGTATGGCCTATATTGGTGTCTATGAGAAGCCCACGCGAGGATTTTGAGGCGGCAGGCAAGCGACTGCCTTGGGATGCTGCTGCTCGCAGTGCAGCGCTGTCCGCCACCGCGCCAGTCTCTGACGTCAAGGCATCCGCCAATGGTGCCGACAATGCCAGCAACGCTGAACATTCCGATGACATGCCCACCGTGCCGATTCCCGCACGCAAGGCTGCCACGACGTTCGACACCCCCTCCAAGCGTGAGCGCATCGAAGTCAAGCCGCCGATCACCCGATTCATACGTCGTGCCGTCACCCGCGTGTTCGGCGTATGGTCACGCATCTCCACTCAGGTGGTGCGCCAATGGGACTGGTATCCGCGAGTGGAACCCTATGTGGGTTATGGCACCGGCGATTACTCGCGTCTGATCTGCCGCACGGTATACGCCCCCAGGCACGCGCAATCCGGCGAACTGATCCGCGGCATCCGCGGCATGCTTGCCATACCCGCGCCGCGCACCCACGTGCAGGCCAGCATTGATGACATGCCGCTCAACACCGTGCAGATCGGCGTCTCCGAGGTCTATGACAAGGTGGACCGCACGCGCGATCTCGGCAGCGAATACGCCATCTCCGATTCCGCCGGATATCTCGACCTCGTGGCCGAGCATCGTCTGGTGCCCGGCATCCATCGCGTCTCCTACAGCGTGGCCAACCGCAAACCCGTGAGCGCCAACCTGTACACCATCCCCGCCAGTGCCAAAGTCGGCATCATCTCCGATGTGGACGACACCATCATGATCACGCAGGCCCCGGTGCCATGGAAGGCCGCGTACAACCTGCTGTTCCTCGACCCCAAGAAGAAAGCCTCCGTGCCGGGCATGAGCGTGCTGTTCACCCGCATCGCCGACCTGTTCCCCGGCGCACCGTTCTTCTATCTTTCGACATCGCCCTGGAATGTGGAGAGTTCGATTCGCAACTTCATCACTGACCATGGTTTTCCCGAAGGCCCGCTGCTGCTGCGCGACCTCGACCCGAGGCCCAAGACCTTCGTACCCACCGGCCCCCAGCACAAACTTGAGTTTGCCGAACAACTTATGGCCGACTTCCCAGACATGAAGTTCATTCTGGTGGGCGATGACGGGCAGAAAGACCCGACCACGTACGCCACCATC
>ENA-OQNM01000572-OQNM01000572.1-human-gut-metagenome-genome-assembly--contig:-NODE-572-length-13281-cov-5.262962_pt1 | contig 13281 bp, 7 predicted proteins | sample MGYA00242632_ERZ504886 | MGnify/ENA primary metagenome ERZ504886 (study PRJEB26092, sample SAMD00036424) | human gut metagenome | host: Homo sapiens | study: EMG produced TPA metagenomics assembly of... | reverse complement strand
GCCGCGGCGGCCAGCCCTGCAAAAAGCTTCCTCATCTTCATGAGAATCTCCTCTTCCTAATTGTTGGTTACTGTGTTCTGCAATCGCGGGAGGCGGGAACCCAACATGCCCCCGCGATCCGCAAATCCTGTGTTGTTCAGCCGAGCCGCTTCTTGCGTCTCCACTGGTCGGCCGCAGCGACGGCGAGCAATGCCAGCACGCCAATCCCGCTCGCCGCCAGTTGCCACCATCGTTCCGCGCCCATGCGGCCCGTCAATGGCAGCGACGATGCCGAAATGTATTTGTTGGTGAACAGCATTGGCCGGGTACTATCCCAATTCGAACCAGCGGCACCATAATCGGTTTTCAGCTGGGTCACGGATTTGACAACGGCCTTCCATTCACCGGACGTTCCGTCTTTCATCACGCCCACGACCACCCGGTATTCCGCCTGCGAGTAATACATTGCGGAAGCATTACCAGCGTTCTCCGTCACAAGATATGTGTACTCGGCTTCACCTGCGTCATACGTGATGTCGCCGAAGTAAGCAACGTGATCGTCAGACGAATCGCGTTTCACCGTCACCGTGCACGCCGACTGGTTCTTGCAGGAAGCTGGCATCGGCGCGTCTGGATTGGAATCGTCTGCCTTCAGCTTGAAAGTGAACTCGTCGGAATCCTTCCAATCGCGCCCCTTCAGCTCCTTCTGCACGCCAATCGCATGCGTCAGCATGGTCTGCTTCAACGTGTTGGTGATGACTACTGTGGCGTTCTGCGATGCCATGGATTCCGGCACCGTCACCACATTGCCGTCAGCAAGATTTCCATCGCCGACCTTGTGCTGGTAGGAAGCCTTCCACAAGTGGCTGTCCGGTTCGACTTCCGTCACCGTGTACGTCTTTTGGGCGCCTGCCGGAATAATCACGTCGGTGGACCATTTGCCGCTATCGTCACGCTTCAGCGTGACCGTCTTATAGGTATCGTTGCCCTGTTTGATATCCACCGTGATGCTTTCCGGCTTCTGGCCGTTACCGCTCCACTGCTTGTCGACGTGCAGTGTGGAATGCACCACCTGGATTACCGGATGCGGATACGGATTGCCGCCGCATGCATGATCCACGCCATCGGCCGAGTACGCCAGGCACGCGGAATCGTTCGCATGGAAACCCGGCTGGTTCGAGGACGTGGCGTTTCCCGGCAGATCGGTGTTCGCGTCACCCTTTACGCCGTCATATCCATCCTTACCGGCGTTCAGGTTGGCGGCATACTCGTCATACGCTTTCTGCGTGGGTTTCACGTTGTATTCCAGCGTGTATGTCACGTTGTTGACCAGAGGCTTCAGGAATGCGACCGTGAATTTCTTCGTGCTCGCGTCATACGTCAAGGTGTAATCGACATTCTTAGTCAAGGAGACCACCTTGCCGGAAGCATCCTTGGCAACGACCTTGTAGTTGCTATCCGCAAGCTCGACATAGCCGGAGAGCGTGTCCTCCATGGTCACCTTGGTGTATGCGGATGTGGTGGTCTCGCTCTTCTCAATCTCGTCGAAGATGGCATTCAGCTCCGAAGCGTTCGTCGCGCTTTTATAATAGCCGGCTTTGATATTCCCTTCACCGCGCTGGTTGTATTTCGTTGCCTTTGGGAAATTGCTGGACACCGCGTGCATGAACTGGTTCTCGTTACCTTGGATCGAGGAGGGATCAGCACCGGAAAAAACACCGATGGAATACACCGTGGCGCCACCATCTTTCAATTCCTTGGCAGCTTCGACGGCCTTATTTGCCACTTTACCCTCGAAGCCACTAGACGATGTAGGCGAACCATCCGTGAAAAAGATAACGACCTTCTTCGCATCGGTTCGAGCACTGCCCATCATCTTGGCCGCAAGATTGAATCCATTGTCGGCTCGGGTGGCGCCAGCGGCTTTGAGTTTGCTGACTTTGTTCTTCAGACCGTTCATATCCGCAGTCAGATCGCTAACGATTTGGGAGTAGTTGTAGGTGTACCCACCACTTCGGTACGTGTCATCCCCGATTTTGTCCTTTTCGTTGCCGGCGAACTTCACCAGTCCAACGCGAACCAGTTCGGAACCGGCCTCCGTATTAGTATTCGCAGCTTCATCAAGAAATGCTTTAACCGCTTCTTTCAGTGCGTCTAACCGCCTGGTCCGATCCGTCTTACTCATCGGATCGTCCATCGAACCGGACACATCCAGCACCAGCGTGAAGTCGATCGGCTGGGTGGTGGTGACCGTGGTGCTGTTGACGGCGCCCTTCACATCCACGTTCACGGCGTAATTGCCATCATCGTTCTTCTTGATGCGCTTATGCTTCTCCGGAGCGCCCAACTGAGAACCGGTCTCGTTCTGCGCAACCGACTGCGCCCGATTTGCTCGCGCAATCGGTTGAGCGGACAACGTAACTGGCTGCTCATCAGGTTGTTCAGATTGTTGTTCAACCTCCTGCTCAACCCACTGCTCAGTCTCTTCTTTCGTTTCTTGTTCCGTTTCTTGTTCGACTTGCTGGTAAGCCTCTTGATCTGACGGCTGCTCTTGATCTGACGGCTGCTCTTCTCCCACCATCAAATTTTGTTCCACCGGCTGTGAATCCTCTTGCCCAGATTCTTGCAATACCGGCTGCTCGATTTGTTGTTCCAAGGCTCCCGTGGCATCTTCCGCCGCCGCTGACGAAGCAGTGACGCACCCCACGCCGGCGAGCATTGCGACCGTCGCGACGGCCGCAATGACACGACGCGTGAACAGACCTGTGCCCCTCGCCCTGTTTCGCTCAAAGACGTGTCTCATACGCCTACCCCCTTGTACCGTTAAGCGATCGGGGAAATACCTTCCTCCTTCGACCGGTATATTTGATGCGTCTTCGCTTCACATACCGTCTGACAATCGCTTCGTTGCCTAAACCTTAAGGAGAAAAACAGAGGGATACATACCCTCCCAACGAGGTAATCAAGGGGATATACTTTCCTTGAAATCGCACATATCATCGCGATTCTAGAGTATTCTTGCCCCCGTAAATCGCGATGCAAAAACTATAAGCAAACGTTGTCATGTCTCTTTCAGAATTTTCCCCGACAAAAAAGCATCTGTCAAGTGCAACATTAACGCCATCAACCCCTAGTTGCGCTTTGGCCACCAAGCGGCATGCCTACGGACATACCACGGACAGCGGAGCAGCCAAACCAACAACAAACCGACCAGCAACGTGGCAGCTGACACCACGCCCGCAATCACACGCACATCTTTTGCCGCATCATCCTCCGCGGGAATCTCTTCGGGAATGGCGGAACGTAATGCCGAAACCAACAGACGATGCGTATTCACACCGTACGGAGTGCATGTCATCAACGTGACCCGATCCTCGCCAGAGGTAATCTTCAATTGCGATGTGTCGTTAGGTTCGATTTCGGTAATACGATCCACCATATAGCCAAGCGTATGGCCCATCACATCGATATAGAAGTAATCACCAACCCGTATCTCATCCAAACGCGTAAACATTGAGGCTTCAACCAAACCCCGATGTCCGGTAATCACCGCATGCGTATCCTTGCCACCCACCGGCAGACTACTGCCATACAAATGCCCCGCACCGGACGCAAGCGTCTGCTCCGACGTGCCATGGTAGATCGGCAAATCCACAGAAATCTTTGGAATGCGGATGGAACCCATCACGCCATCGCCAGTATCCAGCAAACGCTGGTATTCCGCGTCTTTGGAGCTAGCGGAATCCTTGTTACCATCACCAGTGGCGCCTGCGCCCGTCGAGCTGGAACCGGAACCGTCGCTGGAGTCGGACTGATTGTTGTTGTACAACTCGGCGAGCGGATCCTCAGCCTCGCCAATCACCGGCTGCCCCGATTCGGCGAGACGCTTGTTGTACGCCCCAGCTGCGGCGAATGCCTCGTCGGCCTGCGGATACGGCCAGCCCGCGACGCTCTGCTCGGAACGGGCGGACGTGCTCGCCAGCTTTTGCGCGGACTGGTATTGCAGCACTTTCGGGAAAAAACCAATGCCGATTGCGGAGAAAATCAGCACCGCCGCAAGCACACGCAGGGCAATGGACTTGTTGCGATCCGCGCGACGCTCGCGAATCTCTTCGGACACATCGGTCGCCTCCGCGAAAGTCGGGAGGGTGTAGGTGCGGGTGTTGCGCGTGGTGTCGTGCGAACCGCGCGAGCCGTCGTTGCCATCGTGCGAATCGCCATAAAAATCGTCGGCGCGTAAGTCCTTAATTTGCTGCGGACCGTCGCTTCTCGACCCGCCGCGCGCGCTCCCATGCGGAAAAACTGCCATCAGTCTTGCCCCCTTGAACTGCCAGCCATAGGGAACATTATATTGCACTCCGCCCGCGTGCCTCACATCATCTGCTGCGCTTATAAGGCAGCGAGTCGGGACACGTTTTATGCAAATCGTGGGTTAGACCCATCAAAACCCTTTGCAGGAAGACAAAATTAGCATTTTCGCCAAGAGCATCTCTAACCGAGTCTGCCCATGGTCAAACTGATGGGCCTATCTGGCTTATAGATGGCGGGTGTTGGACGGGAATAGACAGTTCGGGGGCATGTTTTGTACCCCTGAACTGGCAAATAAGGCGCACCATCCGCCATCTATAAGCTAGATAGCATAAGTCAGGCCTCAGCGGAGGCAGGATTGGGCCCGACTTCCTTGTCCAGCTTGTTGCGCAACCTCACCACATCGCGCTCGAGCTCGTCGATACGACGAGCCTGCTGCCTGATAATAATGCCGGCCGTATCACCGTCGAACAGTCCGAGAGACAACGGATGAACGTCATTCGACGCAGCCGTTGCGGCAGGCTTCGGCTCAGTGGCCGTATTGGCGATGTCTTCAAGACTCCGCCTCGTCGCCAACGCACGCTTATACCGCGCCGCAAGCTGCGCTATGATCTCACCATCGGTCATGGTGTTGCTGCCGTTCACGGATTTGATGGCAGCTTCCTTCCAGCGCGCCACGCTACGTTCGATACGCTTGTATCCGACAAGTTCCGGCGGTAAACCCGCTTCACGAAAGATTTTGGTTGGCGATTCCCCCGCAAGATATCGGATGGTGCACACCTGTCTGAATGTGTCGGAATAGGTGATACGATCACGAGTCACATTGGAAACAGCCGGCAATCTACGCAACAGCTGAATCTCCTCGTCACTGAATGCTCCCCCACTGCGCATCGCAATACCTCCCATTGATGCTTCGTTGCTTTCTTTTGCGGATGTGCCTGCGATTCTATGGCTCTCCTTCCGTGCAATACCCCCACTTCACTCCCCTGACTAACAGCCCCCATAACGGTTCACGTTTCCAGATTCCGTTTGTTGCAACACATCCCACCGAAACTCCTTATACCCTCGAAAAATGCAATGCCCACCCACATCGGTGGCACGTCCAAAGCAACGTAATATGGCGCAATCCAAGCAATCCCACATGAAATACAGAGCAATACAAAAAAGGCCGGCCCATAATGGGTCGACCTTAAATCACTCCGAATTGGCGTTCTTAACGAATACCGTCAGAGATGGGCGATCAGGCCTCGGCGTTCTGACGAGACTTGATGGCGATGGTCACGCCAGCGCCAGCCACGAGCAGAGCCACAACGGTGAACAGCGTGGTGCCTGCAGCACCGGTGAGCGGCAGCTGGGTGATGGACTTGATGTTCTTCACGGTCTTGGCGGTGGTGTTGACCAGGCCCCACGGATCGGAAGTGGTGGTCTTAGCCAGAACAGCTGAACCGTTCTCCTCGTTGAAAGACACAGTGAAGCTCGGCATGATGTCGAGATAGGCATCGCTGGCACGCTCAGTTTCCGTGACGGTGTAGGTCTTGGTCTTATCAAGACCGGTGAAAGACAGCTTGCCATCAGCATCAGTCTTGACATCAGCAGTTGCGCCCGAAGTGGTAGCAGAAGCAGCCTTCTTGTAGGAACCGTCCTCTGCTTCACGAAGTACAGCGTGGTGTCACCGTCCTTTACCTGGAAGGTAACGTTCTCAATGCCTTTGCCATCAGGATCCACCTTGGTGAATTCGAATTTGCCAAACGTGGTCGGGACCTGAACCGAGGTGCCATAGTTGTCAAGCTTGTTGACGACACCATTCTCGACGTCAGCTTCGTCATTGATCACTGCTTCAAAGGTGACCACAATCTTCTTGCCTGCATAAGCGGACGGATTCTCCACCTCGACATCGAAAGATGCGGTACCATTACCCGTGAAATCACCAGTCGGGGTAACACTGAAGTTGCTCGCAGGTTCAGCTTGGCGCTCCGCATTAGCCTCCTCCGTAAAGAACTGGAAGCTGTTAGCCTTGATGGTCAGACCCTTGCTCGGAGTATCGGTGAACTTGAACGCGGTCGGAGCCGGGTTCGCGACAACGCCGGTAAGGGTGTAGGTCAGAGTGTCACCGATGGCAGCAGAAGTCTTATTGACTTCCTTTGTCTTTTCGGGGTTGTTGGTGTTCTTCATGTTCACGGTGTTGGCGCCCCGAATCGGATCAGTCAAGACCTTATCAGCAACCGTGCCGGAAGCGACAATCATCGGGATTGCCTGGGTCACAGAACCAGTAGCAACCGCAGAGTCAATGAACACATAGATACCTGCCTGCAAAGACACGGTGGCGGAATAAGAGCCGTCTTGTGCAGCAACCGGGTTGCTCAGCGTAACATCAGTTCCGCTAGTCAAACGGCCTTCGCTCTCCAAAGCATCGGCAAACTTACGAGTTGCCGTAGGAGAAGCCCATGGGCGAACATCAGAAACATCCAGTTGGCCGGCATTCAGGGCTGCGGCCAGATGGTCCACCTCAGAATCCGTAGTATCTACACCGGCAGCCTTCAACGCGGAGTCAACGGCAGTCTTATTGTTAGAATTCGTCACCACACCGTAAGCAACGTTCTCGCCGGAACCATACTGAACATAATCGCCAATCTTGTATGCTTTCAGGTTGGCGTTGGTCAGCTGTTCAGCGGTTTCAGCGGTGAACGTGAACGTTGCTACGCCCGTTACCGGAGTACCAGCAGCGTCATCGGCCTGTGCGCTGGTTGCGCCCAGGGCCATGCCACCCAGCAGCGTCGCCGCGGCGGCGATGCCGGCGAAAAGTTTCCTCATCTTCATGAGAATCCTCTCTTCCTTATTGTTTGATTACTTGTTTTTGCAATCGCGGGAGGCGGGAACCCAACTTGCTCCCGCGATCCGCAAATTTTGATTTGCCGGCCGGAATGCCCTCAAGTTGGTAGGCATTCCGGCCTCACACAGCAACTCAGACGAGTCGCTTCTTGTTATTCCAAATTTCGGCAGCGCCGATAAGCAGCACCGCGAGTCCGCCGATCACGCCACCGACCAGTAGCCACTGGCGTCCCGTCGCACCACCCGTCAACGGCAGCGCCGACACCGCGACATATCGGTTGGTGAAGGTGACAGGTTCAGTAGCAGCACTTTGCGATTCGGGAACTGCTGCACCGTTGTCATCCAGCACCTTGGTCACGGACTTCACGGAAGCCTTCCACTCTCCGTTGGAGTCCTTCGCGACAGTCACGACAACCTCATACTTCGCCTGCGAATAATGCAATGAAGCGATAGAGCCCTTGACCTCCGTCACGTAATACGTGTAAGAGGCATCGCCAGCGTTGTAAGTGATGTTGCCGAAGGACGCGGTATGGCTGCCCGAATCGGAGTTCACCTTCACCGTGCAAGGTTGATCGGCTTCGCACTTATCCGGCAACGGCGCATTGCCCTTCGCCGCCAGAGTGAAATCGAACGTGTCGGAGGTCTTCCACTCGCGTCCGGCCAGGTCCTTCTTCACCGAAATCGCGTTCTCCAGGGCAACCGTCTTCAACGTGTTAGTGATGGTCGCGTTCAACGTGCCCGCATCGGCATTGGAAGACCACACCATCTGCTTGGTCAAGTCGACATTGTTTCCCGTATAGGAGACGTCATATCGGTCATCACCAGAGATTTCCGCCACGGAATACGTGTATCCAGGAACCAGGTTGTCGACAGTCGTCTGCCAACCATTGCCCTTATTCAGCGTGATTACGCCACCGACGTCCTCCAGCTGAGCATTGGAATCGCCGCTCTTCTTACGCTGCAACTGCACCGTAACGGAACCGTCATCATGCTTGCTCGCACCATCCGACCATTGCTTGACGATCTTGATCTTGCCGAGCTTCACCTGCACCACAGGATGCGGATACTCGACTTCAGTCGGTGCGCATGACGTAGTTCCATTAACCTCGGTAAGCACGCAATAGTTCAATCGCGCGTCCACATTGGAATAGAATCCCGGCTGGCCCGCAGATGCGGTGCCAGTATTCGGCTCTCCCACATTCGGGTATTGCTGGTTGCCGGCATAAGTGGCATAGGCGGCATCGCTTGGCTTGACCTTGAAGGATACGTCGATGCTGTCGGCTTTCTCAGTAACGATACCGTCTGTGCCGTTAAACGTCACCGTCACCGTGCGATTGCCAGATTGATCGACACCGTACGTGGCCGTATATCCGCCCGTCAGCGCCTTATTGCCGTTTTTCACCGTCACATACTGTGTGATATCGGCACCGTCGGCCACGCCAGCGAAATCGACCGGGTCGACCCACTGGGACAAGGTGTCAGTGATGGAGGAGACCTTGATCTTCGCGGATGAGGTGATGCTGGAATAGATCTGGCCGAATGCTTGCGTCAGATTCTCAGCATTCGTGCCATCGAATTCCTTACCGTTCACTGCCTTGGCTTCACGGGCGAAATCGGACATTCTATTGGCGTCAGTCGAAGCCTTCACCACATAAAGCGAAACATTACTCTCCCGCCTGTTGGCCTCGGCCAGAGCGGCAGCATAGTTGTAACCGTAGTAATTATCACTACCCTCGGTACCTGCACCATGCACACCCTGAGGTGTAGTACGCCAATCATCATCAGGATTGCACCTTTTTTTGCTGCACCCAATCGGATAATTGGATATACGGAACGTCGGATTGCCATCGGACAAGAAAATGATGTGCTTCTTCACGCCCGTGCGTCCTTGCAGATCATTCGCCTGCTTAAGCGCAGCCTCCCAGTTGGTTCCACCATCAGGTTTGCTGGACACAGCTGTTTTAATCTTGCTGACAGATGTGGTGAAGCTCTGCTTAGTCGAGGCCTTGTCGCTGAATGTCACAACCGCCATTTGGACTTGTTGAGATTCCGATAATTTGGAATTCGCCTCGGTCAGTAATTTCTCAGCAAGCTTATTTGCCGCGTTCTTCGCGTTAGTATCACGATTGTCGTTTTTATCCTGCATACTGCCGGACTTATCCATAACCAGCACAATGTCGGCTGGCGTGACGGTAGTGGTTTCGGAAGAAGCGCTATCACCCGAAGCATTCAAATGCAACTCGTACTGGTCGCCATCACCATCGACCTTTTCGATGGTCTTATTGTTTTGTGGCTTCACATTGGAATTGATAACAGTCACATGGCTGGTATCGCTCACCTTGAAAGAATGGGTTTCCGCATAGGAACCACCATTTCCATCGTTGTGCTGCGACAACGCCTCACCATTCGCGGAAACAGTGTATTTGCCGGAATTCAGCTCACGCACCGAATAGGTTGTGTCATCAGAGAAATCATTGGATTGCACACGAGCAAATTGGCCTTTGGCCAAAGTGATCACACCGTTCGAACCGGTGTTCAAACCAGAGCTGACAACCTGATTGGTGGACGCATCGTAAACGCTGTATTTGCCTTCATATGGCGTTTGCGAGCCATTGGCGAACAGCTGGAATTGGAACTGTTGATCGGCTGGAATAGTGCCCAATGTCTGCTTTTCAATGTCAATGGCCTTGGACGGCTTCACCGGCAAATTGAAGCTGATCTTGCAGTTGGATCCGCCGTCGCCGCGTTCCAGATAGAAGAAGCTCAAATGATGGGTTTTATATGCAGCGGAATCCCAGTTCTTGCCCGCATTACTGAATGCCTGGTTAATTGTCGTCGCGCGATCCGAACCATAACTTTGATTTCGATCATACGTGATATTCCCAGTAGCAAAATCAATCGTTCCGCGTATCGCCTGATGGATACCGCCCAAGTCAAGCACCAGCACACCATCGATGAACACCCACACATCGTCGTCACCGGTGAAATCAAACACCATGTTCTGATTGTTGACTTTGCCATCTTTAGGCATATAGAAATCGGCCCCAAGGTTCATGCCGAACGAATACCTATTGGCGTCGCTGTCATTGCCAAACGGCGTGAATAACGGGTCACGATTCCCGCTCTGGGTCTGCTTGGTCAATTCGAATCGTTTGCTATTGCGGTTATATTTCGCATATTTCGACGCCGCATCGAAACTGTAATTCCCTTGACCATCCGGAGTCAGCAAACCACCTTCCGGCATGTAATTAGTCACAGCATTATCAAACGCACCACCGAAGAGATAATCCAGCGATCCGTTGCCATCCGCCATGGTCGGATAATCGTTAGTCAGCAGAGGCTTCACAATGCCCGCGTACGCACCTTTGCCATCTTGAACATAGCGGTTATAGCCGGTTTCGTTTCTTCCGCTCATAAAATGCAACGCATGATTATTGTTGATGGAGCTGCGATTGTAATCATGCAGACCAATGCTGATACCATTCTGCTGCTCAACAGTGGCATTGACGTCATCGGCTAGTGCGGCAGAAGTGGTGGCGTAGCCCATGCCACCAAGCATGGCGACCGCGGCTACCGCAGCTACGATTCGCTTGGCAAAGTTCCCCTTTGGCTTTGGCTCAGATTCATGTACATGCCTCATGTGCATTGTCCCCTTAATACCGCGCTTCAACGCGGTTTCCGTCTCTAACACCGTCCGCGCATCACGCACCGGCACATGCCATGTCCAGTATGGATACACTTCCAGCGCTCCAACCTCGAATGTAGGAGAAAAGACGTCGGGAGATGCACACCCTAAGTGCGGGAAAGTCGAGGTATCATACCATCGTCAACCGTTGCAATCGCAACGTTTCACAATATGGGTGATACCCGAATAAAAAGCCGTCAGGAGGCATCGGCAAACAGCGGTCGTTATCCGCGCTTCGGCCACCAAGCCGCATGCCTACGGATATGCCACGGTCGCCCGCGCAACCATGCCAGCAGCAGACCGAGCAGCAACGTGGCCACCGCGGCCGTGGTCGCAATCGTTCGCGCATCCTTCGCCGCATCATGCTCCGCCGGTACCACGTCGGGAATCGGCGAGCGCACCGCAGAAACCAACAGTCGATGCGTATTAACGCCGTACGGGGTGCACGTCATCAACGTCACCCGGTCTTCGCTGGGAACGATCTTCAGCTTCGACGTATCGTTCGGCTCGATCACGGAAATACGGTCCACCCGGTAGCCGAGCGTGCGGCCCATCACTTCGATGTAGAAGTAGTCGCCGACGCGCATTTCATCCAATCGGGTGAACATCATCGCATCCACAAGCCCGCGATGCCCGGTGATTACGGCATGCGTGTTCTTGCCGCCCACCGGCAGACTACTGCCATACAAATGCCCCGCACCGGACGCAAGTGCCGACTGCGACGTGCCATGGTAAATCGGCAGTTTCACGGAGATTTTCGGAATACGGATAGTGCCCATCACACCGCTGCCGGAATCCAGCAGGCTTTGATATTCCGTATCTTTGGCGCTGGCGCTGTCTGATTCGTTGGAACCGGATTCGCTGGACCGCGAGCTGCCCTGCGCCTGGGAGAACGGATCCTTCGCCTCGCCGAGGATCGGCTGGCCCGATGCGGCGAGCCGTTTGTTGTATTCCTTGGCCGCTGCGATTGCGTCGTCGGCCTGCGGATACGGCCAGCCCGCAACCGCACGTGCGGACTGGTCCGACGTATTCGACAGTTCGTGCGCCGACCGGTATTGCAGCATCGCCGGAAAACCGCCGATGCAAATGGAAATGACGATCAACAGCGCAGCGGAGACACGCATGGCGACGGTTTTCCTGCGGCGGCCACGCCGTCTGCGCATATCGTCGGAAACGTCGATTATCTCGTTGAAAGACGGTTCTGCGCCTTCCGTACGTTCCATGTTTTTCATACGTTTCGCACGCATCACTGGATGAACTTCCGCAGCACGCGTTCCAGCTCGTCGATACGCAACGCCTGCTTGGCTATCAGCATGTCGCATTTGTTGATGGTCAGCTGTGCCTGTGCAAGTTTCGACAGCATATCCTGCGATGCGCGCGATTCCTGCAACTTGTCCGAGCCTTGCGATTGCACGACGTTGCTTCCCGACGCGCCAACGTTTCTCGTCGCGACGTCGCTTCCCGACGTCCCTGCCGCGCCAGCGCCATAAAGATCCACCACGGACTGATCCACATCGTCTCCGCGCAGTTCGATGGCTTCCAGCTCGTCATCACAATCCTGCATGTAATGGTTCGTATGTTCGTTCCTGCGCTTGTTCCGCTCCTCCTGCTGCTTCCAGCGCGCGATGCACCGTTCCACGCGCTTGTAGCCGATCAGCTTGGGGTCGAGACCCGCCTCCCGAAAGATGGCCGACGGCGATTCGCCCGCGTTGTACCGGCACATGACCTCGACCTTAAAGCGATCGGTATACCGGATATGGGATGGGCTCACGCTTTTGACCGCTGGCAGGCTGGCCAGATACGCACGCTCCTTTGCTGTGAATTTGCCATCAATCATTTTTTTACACCCCCTAAATCGCCTAAACAGCTCGATTCAGCATCATATCGGGCTCTTTCCATTAACACCCTCGTTAAAACCCTCGAACGAAAGACCCATCCCCTTCAACGAAAAGAGGGGCCAACCTTCAAACAAAACAGTCCCGCCATTTTCCACGGATAATAAAAGCTCATAGACCCCCCCCCCCATAAAATTAACAAAAACTTAACCTCACCCCCAGCGCGTCATGGGGGTCACCGCGTATCCGAGCACCGTCACGCAGACTCACTAGGCTGGAAACATGACGCAAGAGCTCGTTTCATTAACCATCATCATGGCGGTGGCGGCCGTCAGCCCAATCGTGGCGCAGCTGATCCCAGGCAAGTTCATTCCGCAAACCGTGCTGCTGCTCGCCGCCGGAACCGCGCTCGGCCCGTACGGACTAGGCGTGATCGAAGTAAACGACGCCGTGAAACTCTTGAGCGAGCTCGGCATGGCGTTCCTATTCCTGCTCGCCGGCTATGAAATCGACCCGAAACGACTCGCCGGACATCAAGGCAAAGTCGGACTGCTTACATGGGGAATCACGCTAGGCCTCGCCTGGCTGGTTGTGACATTCCTTCCGTTCTTCACCAAGCAAGGCATCAACGGCGTGGCCACGGTA
>ENA-OQNM01000567-OQNM01000567.1-human-gut-metagenome-genome-assembly--contig:-NODE-567-length-13372-cov-3.155606_pt1 | contig 13372 bp, 10 predicted proteins | sample MGYA00242632_ERZ504886 | MGnify/ENA primary metagenome ERZ504886 (study PRJEB26092, sample SAMD00036424) | human gut metagenome | host: Homo sapiens | study: EMG produced TPA metagenomics assembly of... | reverse complement strand
ACCCCCTTTCTATCTGCATCTCAAGAATCGTCTTCCCATCTATCGTCAGATCTGATTTGTCCCGTCCCATGCGGCTGCTGGCACCGCCAGCAAGAATAATCATAGAAATTTCTTTCTTTCGCATTATCAGTTTTCCTTTTGTTTATATAAATCATCAATAAAAGCATTGATTTTTTCTTCATATTTAAAAACTACAGACAGAAATGTCTGCATAACGGTTAGGGTGTCTTACATATCTCACCCGCCAATCTGTGACATTCCTCTGATTTCATCCTGCTCTGTCTTCGCTTCATAAAAATTATGGCTCACCGGTTTATTCCAGATCACCTGATAAATTGCTTTTTTCAGTTCCGAATCTGTGCAGCCGCCGCGCATAAGCCCCCGCAGGTCTGTACCTTTCTGATACTGGAGGCATCCTTTCATGAATCCTTCGGATGTAAGACGTACTCGGTTGCACTGACTGCAGAATTTGTGAGTCATGGCACTGATAAATCCGATTTTTCCCTTAAATCCTGCGATTTCATAGTAATGGCATGGGCCGTTTCCGTAGCGTTCATTGACTGCATGCATCGGACCGTAGGCTTCTTCCAGTACTGCTTTGATAGATTCTTCATCCTGGAATGGGAACTGTTTTCCGAATCCGATTGGCATCATCTCGATAAAACGCACATGGATTTGGATATTTCTGCGCCAGTCCTGCAATCCCGATGAAGTTTTCTTTTTCCTTGATCACCGGGAACGCTGTTGATCTTCAGGGAAAGTCCCGGATGTGCAAGTGCTGCTTCGATTCCCTCAAATACCTTTTCCAGTCCGTCACGTCTCGCTACTTTTTTGAACAGTTCCGGATCCAAAGTATCCAGACTGATATTAATGGCGTCAATTCCTGCATCCAGTAATGCATCCAGCTGCTCGGCGAGCAGGATTCCATTTGTTGTTAATGTCACTTTATCAATTCCCGGGATCGCCTTGATCTGTTTTGCAAGACTTGCACAGCCCTTACGAACAAGAGGCTCACCGCCTGTCAGTTTAATCTTACGGATTCCCAGATCTGCTGCGCACCTGCAGATGCGGAGAATCTCATCGTATGTGAGGATTTCTGCATGAGAAAGGGATTTTACGCCTTCTTCCGGCATACAGTAAATGCATCTCAGATTACATCTGTCTGTCAGGGAAATCCTTAAATAATCTATTTCTCTTCCATATTTGTCTATCATCGGCTCTACCTGCCTTTTACTTTCTAATAATTGATTTTTCTGTTACCGGATACGGGTGAACCGCAACCTTTGTAACCTTTTCTTCTGTTATTCGCCGTCAAAATCACAGGCAATATTTTCTCTCATAATCGTTTGACACTCCATACTCCGCAGTCTATACTTAATGTATCAAGATTATTAAAATCCTTACCGGACGAAAGGAACTGTCCTATGAAAATCAACGAACAATACCACAACCTGAATCTGCTCGAGAATGTTACCTATGAGTTTCTGGGTCGTGACGGGGAAACTCATGAAGAAACGGAACCCATTCTTGTGGAACACATGATGGATGTATATGTAAATGAACGCCTGACCATGAAACTGGTCTGTATCCCACAACATCTGACAGAACTGGTTCTCGGCCGCCTCTTTACGGAAGGTATCATCTCATCTGCCGAGGATGTGGAGCAGATCTACATCTGTGAATTCGGCAAACGTGCCCGCGTGATCCTGAGTAAAAATAAATCCGGGCAGTCTCATGAGGAAAATGAAGATTATGTTGCTCTTACTCCGACCTGCTGCACCGGAAATCGTGTTCTTAATGATTATTTTATCACAGATCAGCCAATGACGCCAGTTACACCTGTCCCATGGAAAAAACAGTGGATCTTTGATCTTGCAGACTGTTTCGCCAATGGTACCCCGCTTCACAGCCAGACCTGGGCAACTCACAGCTGTTTTCTTGCCTGTGACGGAGAACTGCTCTTTCAGTGCGAAGATATCGGACGTCATAATGCTCTGGATAAGGCCATCGGTTATGCCCTGCGCCATAATATTGACCTGAAGAAATGCGTGGTTTATTCCAGTGGACGTATCCCTACAGATATGGCGATCAAGGCAATCCGCGCCGGAATACCGGTTCTGGCAAGCAAGGCATCCCCTTCCGCCGAGGCAGTTGCCATGGCCAAAGAATACCACCTTACCCTTATCTGTGCCGCGCGACGTGACCGTATGAAACTCTTTACCGGAAATAATCCGACAGAATAAATTCTGCAATACACTCTGCATTGTCCAGTTCAAAGAATGGAACATTTTCCAGTACAGACAGTGCATCTCTTTCCTCTGCATCCAGGTTTGTGGCGATCGCCATCAGTTTTTCCGGATCGCAGACACTTTCTGCCGAATTTCCCTTACGGATAATTTCAATTTTCGGATAAGTACTGTATTTAAATCCTTCCAGTAAGATCAGATCTGCCTCCGGAAAAAATTCTGCCAGCTCTTTTTCGGAAATCTGCGGCTGCTGTTTTACCAGCATATATTTGCCTGCTGAAAAAACTGCTGTGCCGTAGGCTCCGGACTGAAGCTGACAGTATGTATCCGTTCCCGGTACGTCCGGCACGAAATCATGTCCGTCATGCTTCAGCACCGCCACTTTAAGGCCCTTGTCTTTAAAAATCTCCAAAAGCCTGCAGATCAGAGTTGTTTTCCCTGAATTCTTTACACCGCTGATTGCAAATATTCTTTTTCTTTCCACCTGTTTGCTGCTCCTCTCAAAGCAAAATCGCGCCCACTTTATCCCCTGCGTTCAGGCTTCTGCTTTCCTGATTTTCCATGGTTTTTGTATCAATCAGGCAATTGCAGCCGGCCATGGAACTGAGGACTCCGTTAGAGTGAAGACCATTGGGAAGATGAAATTTTCCATTTTCCAGATATGCCCGGATAAAGCGGCGGCCCTTGATTCCTTTTTCAAAGTTATCAGCCATAATGCCATTTACTTCTTTCAGACCGATTGATGGATCCTGCATCATTTTTTCCAATGCAGGACGAATCAAAAGTTCTATGCTGACTGCAACACCAAAAGGATTTCCGGAGAGACTGATGATCGGAATCTCTCTTTCTGAAGCGCAATGATCTGTTGCAGTTATATCGGAAGTTTTTTTATATGCAGAAAACAGTGTAGGCATTCCTGGTTTCATCTTTACCCTCCAGAAAATCCGCTCTGCCCCCATCAGTCTCAGGGACTCATGCATAATGTCCTTCTTGCCTACAGATACACCTCCCGTAGTGATGATCATATCTGCCGCTTTTGCTGCTTCTTTTAATTTCTCAGACATAACCGTCGGATCATCTTTGACTGCTTCCATATGGAAAGATTCGATTCCCAGTTCACGCAGTCTGGCAGACAGCATTGTCATATTGCTGTTGTAAATTTTTCCTTCCGGCAATGGAATTCCCAGTTCTACCACCTCATCTCCTGTAGTCAGAAGCACGATTCTCGGCTGACGGTAAACCGGCACTTTCGCCACTCCCATTCCGGCCAGAATTGCTGCCTCCACATATCCGATATGTGTTCCTTTTTTCAGAAGTGTAGTTCCCTTTTTAAAATCCTCTCCTGCGAAGCAATAATTACTCCATCGCTTCTGTTCGCTGTAAACTTCTACCGTATCTTCGCCATAATCGGTATCCTCCTGATAAATACAGCAATTGCAGCCATTGGGTATTGCAGCACCTGTCATAATGCGCACTGCCTGTCCCTGCTGGATTTCTCTTTCCGAATACTGTCCTGCATCAATCTCTTCCATGACTTTCAGCCTCACCGGATGCTCTTTAGCGGCACCTGCAAGGTCCTCTGCCTTACACGCATAGCCATCTACCGGAGAGCGGTCAAAAGGAGGATTGTCAAACCCTGCCACCATATCCTGCGCCAGGATTCTTCCCCCTGCTTTATTCAGTTCTGTTTCTTCTGTCTCGTTTATTACAGGCGTATGCTGCAGAATCTGTTCCACTGCCTGTTCTACACTGATTCCCTCCACGCACTAATTCCTCCTCTTGTATATTACATTTTTATAGTCTTTTCAATGCCTTTATAACCACCGGGTCAATTGACGGATATATTAGTTTTACCTTTTGAACTCTATAGCAATTTCAGAGAATAATATCACTAAGATACTCCATTAGAGCCTTATTTTTCATAAACCAGATTGTCTTCAGTATTTCGGAAATTGCTATAACATCATAATATTCAGCCCACTGCTGAAGAATTACATATTTTTCATCTCTGTTGGAGAATGATTTCTCCTTCTCTCAGCCTCCCTGCCTCCAGAATCTGACAGAATACAAACCAGGGTTCCATGGGCGTGCATACCTTTTCTCCCTTATAAGCATCTGATGCAGGACCGCCAGCACCGATCCTGACTGCTTCCAGAAGTACATCTCCACAACGAAATCTGTTCCCCTCCGCAATACTGTTCCAGTCAATCCCTTCCACAAGGAGATTTTCTCCAAACCTGCCATATCTGAATTCTTCTTCGGACTGTTCGAAATATTCTTTTACCTTCTCATAAGGAAGAAGACTGACCTGCTTTCTTCCGCCCATTCCATAATGCACATCTCCCACAAGTCCCTGCAGATCAGCTTCGCATTCATGAATGTTCTGCGAGCAGGTCTTGCGTTCCTTACTGATGCATACACATAATATCTTCGCCATTTTCTGTCTCATCCTTCCTGATGTGTTACTGTTCACTCCGTTCACAGCAACACGCTTCGCGATGCAGGAATATGAACCTCCTTGCGCAAAGCCCAAGGAGTATCGTTTGCTTTGCAAACTTAATTTATGCTAATCGCATAAATTCGCGCGGTATGTCTCGGGTTTTCTGTGACCTTCGCTCACAAAAAACACCTCGCGGGATATTACCAGTGAACAGTAACCCTGATATCTCTTTATAAAACCATGTACTGCTGTTTTTCCTGCTTTCTCAGATCGCCCAGAATGCAATATTCACATTCTTTCCTGCATTTTGCAGATGCTCCACAAGTTCTTCTGCTGCCTGCTCTTTCCTTTTCTCTGTGATTCCCAGTTCCACGTTACTCTTATTGATAGCACCGCCGAAGTAGAAATTAATATCCGTTGCCTGCTCAAACAGCATCACGCCAAGCAATGCTGCCGCATTCTTTTTTCGTTTCAGCCTGTTAAAGGACAGCCTGTCCTCCATCCATTCTTCACAATATTCAAGCAAATGCTCAATCGTAAGAAATCCCTCTGTCACCAGCTCTGTACCTTCCAGCTTATAATAGGCAGGAACGTCTCCGCAGGCAGTTTCACTAAGAGAGATCAGCTCTTTATCCAGATATCTGGCAGCACACTGTGCAGTAGTTCCGCCGCAGATTACATGATATCCCTCTGAATCGAAAAAGGACTTCAGATATCGCTCATCATGCTCCTCCTTACTTGGCGGGCCGATCATAAGGTTTACCACCTGTTTATGCCGCATCCGCAGGACAATGGCTGTAATATCATCATCCGTTTCATTCAGATTCAGATCCAGGCTGGCCTCTGCCAGATAGCCTGCCATCTCCTGTGCGCTCATCCCTTTATGGTACTTTGCCCTGCAGAAAGCCATTACATCATCTCTTCCCCAGCCGCCGTTGGTAGTTTTTCCCATTCCTGCATTGGTGACACCGTCGGACATAACGATCAGCATATCCTCATCTTTCAGCTCAAAACAGCTTTTATGGATTTCCTTTTCTTCGATCATACTTGTCTCCACCGGATAATCAAAGAGTCTGCCATCCCGGATCAGAATTGCATCCGGATTATCAAACTGATAAAGACTTACCTGTTTCCCCTGAAAATTCAGCACTGTAAAAGTGGCATATGCCAGATTTCTCACACTGCACACAGGAAGCGTTTTTGCCACTGCACGCACTGCCTCATCCAGTTCCACCTGATTAATGATCATGGTACTGAGCATGGTTGCAGTCAGCGTGGAAAGGATATTCGCCTTTACTCCGCTCCCAAGTCCGTCAGAAAGCACCAGAACATGGTCTTCATCATTTTCTTCAATCTTATAGCAGTCCCCACAGAGAAATTCTTTCTTTTTATTCAGGCTCACATGACCAAAATCCATGCATAAGCCGTCAAATTCCACATTCAGTCCATGATGCTTATTTCTTTTCATTCTCTTCTTCACTCTCCAGAGTATGGTATTTTTCAGTTTTTCTACTGCCACTTTGGTGTCCGCAGCAGTTTCTCCAAGAAGTCCGGCGATCTGCTGCACGATCTTCAGCTGTTCTTCTACCAGCTTATCTGCCATACGCGCAGCTTCAATCTGGGCATTATGAATCTGATCTTTATGCTTCCGCTCCTTTGTAATATCCTTCATAATGCAGAGAATCATTTTATTTTCTTTATCATTCGTCATTACGCGATCCAGATAACATTTCTGATCCTCCAGATAAATCTCATCCTGCATCAGATTCCGTTCAAAAGCCAGTATACTCGCCAGACTGTAATCATCCATGATCTCCGATACCGGTTTCCCGATCAGGCGCCGCTTTTTCGGCATATTGAACAATTTGGACGCCGCCTCATTCATCTGAATGATCTTCAGATTATAATCCACAGTTACCAGAAGTCCGGGCATGGCATTAAAGACTTTATTGGAGTAACTTTCCTGTTTTGCCCGCATATATGGAATGCACATGGCAACCTCAGCCTTATTCTGGATAATGGCAATTGCCTTTTCCCTGCATGTGTTGTACCCGCAGGCACCGCAGTTTAATTCATCCTTTGGAGAAAATTTTCCCATTTCCGCCAGAGCATCCCTGATTTCTTCCTCTGAGACCTCTTCCTGTTCCTGTGCAGAACAGTAACCGAAATTCTTTCTCAGCTCAAATCCCGGAAGTTCATAGTCTCCCTGCTCTCTGTGAAAATCTTTTCCAAAGGCTGCATTCTTCACTGCCAGAACATCTGCCAGATAATGTCCCTTCTTCATCTGGAAAGAAGGACCTGCCACACAGCCGCCGCTGCATGCATACATCTCAAGAAAGCAATTTTCAAAATCCTCCGGATGAAGTTCTTCCAGAACCTCCCTGCACTGCTCCATCCCACTTACAGAAAGCCTGCGGATTCCCTTTACAGCCCCAAGCAGGTCTGTTAAACCATCCGCAATGGCGATTTCTCTGGAACGGTAGGCAATCTGCTCAGGTTCTTTCTCAGTTATGGAAATCCCTTCTTTTTTCATCCATTGCACCAGCTCTTCCAATGTGATTACATAATCCACTTCATTTCCTGAGTCTCTCAACTCTGACATAGCTGAAATACAGGGACTTACATAGACAATCTCTGCCTTCGGATATTTTTTTTCAGATAACTGGCATGAAACTGCATCATAGAGGCAGACTGTACCAGATTTCCCAGAAGATGCGGATAGTGTTTCTTGACAAGCTGTACGATTACAGGGCAGGCAGAAGAGATCATTATTCCCGGCTCTTTCTGTTCCGCAAAAAGTGCTCTGTACTGCGAAATCATCAGGCTTGCACCTTCTGCTGCATCTGCTGCATCTGCAAATCCCAGCTTCTTCATCGCTTCCCTTATTCCATTGATACCGGTTACCCCAAAACGTGCCAGATATGCCGGATGAAGAGAGGCTATAACCTGCGTCTTATTCTCCATTGCATTGCAGATTGCAGGAATCATATTCTGCTCTTCCTTGGCATCCTGCGGGCAGACAAGGATACACTTCTCACAGTAAATACACTGACTTTCTATGATCCTTGCCTGATGATCATGAACACGTATCGCCTTGACCGGGCAGTTCCGGACACATTTGTAACAATTTTTACAACTGACTTTTTTAACTGAAGGATTGACTGAAATCTCTGCATGCCTCGTACTCCTTATTATGTAACACTATATTTTTCACAAAAAATTATCTGTAACCGTTTTGTACTTTCACAGAATGATGTACTGCCGAATGATTATTTTGCCTTTCCATAAAGGAATATGGAGCTGCCGCAAGGACAGCAGATCCATGTGCGACAGCCCCATATAATATTTACGATATCAGATCCGAAACATTGTCTCCGATATTGTTTTATGCTTTCTCAATCTTAATTGCGCATACCTTATATTCAGGAATTCTTGCGTATTTGTCAAGTGCGGCGTTGGTCAGCCAGTTTGCATTTCCATCCGGGAAGTGGAATGGCATCCAGCTCTCACCCGGTGAGGTCTTTGTACCTACACGAGCGGTAGATTCAATGGATCCTCGTCTGGAAGAAACTCTGACTTTATCACCGTTTTTGATACCCAGCTTATCGGCATCTACGATGTTCATTTCGATAAATGACTTACCTTCGATCTCCATAAGCTCAGGTGTCTTTCCTGTCATGGCTCTTGTTGTGTAATGATACAGGATACGTCCTGTCATCAGGATGATCGGATATTCCTCATCCGGAAGCTCTGCTGACGGTACATATTTTGCAGGGTAGAACCATCCAAGACCACGGGAGAATTTACCAACATGCATGATCGGTGTTCCCGGATGATCCTTGGAGGTACATGGCCACTGAAGCCCCTGTCCGTGAACTTCTTCACTGTCAAGACGTTCATGGCTGATACCTGCAAAGCTCGGTGTCAGGGATGCGATCTCATCCATGATCTGAGCAGAAGTCAGATGTGGCTGCGGATATCCCATACGGTTCATCAGATCAATAATAATATCTGTATCCAGTCTCATCTCGCCAGGCACTGTGACAGCCTTGCGGACTCTCTGTACGCGGCGCTCTGTATTGGTAAATGTACCCTCCTTCTCTGCATAGCTTACGCCAGGAAGAATAACATCTGCATACTGAGCTGTCTCTGTCATGAAAAGTTCCTGAAGTACAAAGAAATCAAGACTCTTTAATGCTTTGATAATGTGTGTGGTATCCGGATCAGTAACTACCGGGTCCTCACCATAAATATACAGACCCTTGATCTCGCCTGTGATTGCCTTCGGGAATACATCAGTTGCATGAGTTCCGATATTCGGATCAAGTTTTACACCCCATGCTTTCTCGAATTTCTCACGAACTGCAGGATCAGTAACCTTCTGATATCCCGGATATACGTTCGGCTGAGCACCCATATCGCAGGCACCCTGTACGTTATTCTGTCCACGAAGCGGGTTAACACCACAGCCTTCACGTCCAAGCTTGCCAACCATCATTGCCATATTGGACATGGACATAACGCCCTCTGTACCTGTGGAATGTTCGGTTACACCAAGGCAGTAGATGATTGGAGCGCGGTCTGCTTTTGCATACATGATCGCTGCTTTTCTCAGATCGTCTGCGTCAATGTGGCAGATTTCAGCTACCTTCTCAGGTGTGTAATCTTTTACGATTTCCTTTAATTCTTCGAAACCTTCTGTACGCTCTGCGATGAACTTGTCATCCTGAAGACCTTCAGAAAGGATCACATTCATGATACCGTTTGCAAAAGCAACATTTGTACCAGGTTTCAGTTTCAGATGGATATCTGCTTTCTTAGCCAGACCAATATCACGAGGGTCAACTACGATCAGCTTGCAGCCTCTCTTGATGGCCTGACGGATCTGCATGCCGACTACAGGATGTGCTTCCTCAGGATTGGAACCAACCAGCATGATCAGGTCTGCATTCTTTGTGATATCCTCAATTGGGTTTGTCATGGCACCTGAGCCAAGAGTCATTGCAAGACCTGATACAGATGCGGAATGACATACACGTGCACAGTTGTCTGTATTGTTTGTGCCGAAGCAGCAGCGAACCATCTTCTGTACCATGTAAATATCTTCATTGGGTGATCTGGAGCACGCAAAACCAGCAAGGGAATCAGAGCCGTACTGTTTCTTGATCTCCATAAATTTGGAAGCAACAAGATCCAGTGCCTCATCCCATGTTGCACGTTCGAATTCACCTGTCTCTTTATTCTTGATCAGCGGATATTTAATACGCTCCGGTGACTGTACGAAATCGAAACATCCGCTGCGTCCCTTAACACAGAGCAGGCCTTTGTTGGATGGTCCGTTTACAGCTTCTGTATCTACGATCTTTCCGTCTTTTATAAGGAGATAATACTGGCAGCCTGTTGCACAGTGTGGACAGGTAGTCAGAACCTTCTTGTCAATCTGGTATGGACGATATTTCTTTCTGCGCTTCATGGTTAACGCACCTGTCGGACAGGCCTGAACACAGTTACCGCAGGATTCACAGATACCTTCGTTCCATTTATGCTTGTAATGTGCACCGATCACTGACTGGAAACCACGGTCCATAGTGTCGATCGCACCTCTTCCCACAATCTCCTTACATGTATTCACGCAGCGATGGCAGAGAATACACAGGCTTGGATCATAGGTAAAGAATTTATTGGTATCATCTATCGGCATATCCTTCATTTCACCGGGATAGCTTGTCTCAGTCACACCATATTCAAAACAGTAGTCCTGTAATTTACAGTCACCGTTTGCCTCACAGGAGAAGCAGTGTACACGATGATCAGAAAGAAGGAGGTCAAGGGTATCTTTACGATATGCAACTACCTTCTCTGACATTGTCTGTACTTCATCACCCTCTGAGCAGCGAAGTGTACATGCCGTATCAAATTTGGTTCTTCCATTGTTTGTTACTTCTACCACGCACAAACGACAGGAACCATCCGGCAATACATCTTCCAGATAGCAGAGTGTAGGAATCTCCACTCCGATCTGTCTGGCAGCCTGCAGAATGGTCGTACCTTTTTCCACTTCTACAGGAATTCCATCTATTGTCAAATGAATCATCTTTTCACCCTCCTTAATTCACAGAAATTGCGCCGAATACACAATTTTCCAGACATGTTCCGCACTTAATACACTTGGAGGTATCAATGCTGTGAGGCTCTTTCTTATTTCCTGTGATCGCACCAACCGGACAGTTTCTCGCACACTTGGTACATCCTTTACATTTCTCAGGATCGATCACATAAGAACGCATTGCCTTACATACATGAGCCGCGCACTTTTTATCAACAATATGCTCTACATATTCATCTCTGAAGTTTCTTAATGTGGAAAGTACAGGAAGCGGTGCACTCTTTCCAAGTCCGCAGAGTGAACGGTCCTTGATAAAGTTTCCAAGATGCTCCAGTTTATCCAGGTCCTCTACTTCACCCTTTCCGTCTACGATCCTCTCAAGGATTTCAAGCATACGCTTGGTGCCGATACGGCAGGGACCACATTTACCGCAGGATTCTCTCTGGGTGAAGCCCATAAAGAAACGTGCAACCTCTACCATACAGGTATGTTCATCCATAACTACCAGACCACCGGAACCAACGATCGCACCATATTTCTTAACAGAGTCGAAATCAAGAGGTACATCCAGATGTTCTTCTGTCAGACATCCACCGGATGGTCCACCGATCTGAACAGCCTTAAACGCAGCACCAGATTTCAGTCCTCCGCCGATATCAAAAATGATTTCTCTTAAGGTTGTTCCCATCGGGACCTCGATCAGACCTGTATTCTCAATGGATCCTGTCAGTGAGAAGGTTTTTGTTCCAGGTGATCCCTCTGTACCGATACTTCTGTACCAGTCTGCACCTTTGAGAATGATCTCCGGAATATTTGCATAAGTTTCTACGTTATTCAGAACAGTAGGTTTCGCCCATAATCCCTGTTCAACTGTACGGGGCGGTTTTACACGGGGCATACCTCTGCTTCCTTCGATAGATGCAGTCAGGGCAGAACCTTCACCACATACGAAAGCACCTGCACCACGGTTGATATGCATATGGAAGGAAAATCCTGTTCCAAGGATGTCATCACCTAACAGTCCCACTTCTTCCAGAACTGCGATAGCGTGTTTCAGTCGTGCTACAGACTGAGGATACTCCGCACGTACATAAATATAACCATGCTGTGCTCTTACTGCGTAAGCTGCAAGCATCATACCCTCGATCAGACGGTAAGGATCACCTTCCATTACGGAACCATCCATAAATGCTCCCGGGTCACCCTCATCACCGTTACAAACCACATAATGAACAGGATCAGCCTGGCGTGCTACCTGAATCCATTTCTTACCTGCCGGGAAGCCGCCGCCACCACGTCCGCGGATACCGGATTTATCAACCTGATCAATAACCAGATCCGGATCCATCTCAAACATTGCTTTCTCCAGAGCCTGGAAACCGCCGCTTGCTATGTACTCATTCAGAGATTCTGCATCAAACTTACCACAGTTCTTCAAAACAATACGGGTCTGTTTCGCGATAAACGGAATATCTTCCGGTCCGCGGCTCACTTTTCCGCCTTTCTGGTAAAGCAGTCTCTCGATAGTCTCATTACCCTGAACACTCTTCTCAAAAATCTCCTGGCAGTCTTCGATCTGAACCTTCGTGTACTGGATCACATCGTCACCCTTCTGGATACGAACAAGTGGTCCAAGTTCACAGACACCCTGACATCCTGTTTTCTTTACACCTACATGTGCATCTTTGTCATGAGGTCCAAACTCAATGGTAACTCCCGGAGCATCTTTGGCAATCTCCATGAATTTCTCATAGATTTTCTGAGAACCGGTTGCCACACATCCGGTACCTGAACAGACAAGAATACGACAGTCATAAGAATTAAGTTCTTTCACAGCTTCTTCTCTGATCTGCTCCAATACTTCCTTATTCTGGATCATCCCTGTTCGCCCCCTCTCAGTTTATCAATCAGCTCATCTGCCTTCTCCGGAGTCATTCTCGGATATACCTCTTCATTGACCATCATAGTCGGTGCAAGTCCGCAGGCACCAAGACAGGAAACTGTTTCCACAGTAAACATCATATCGTCTGTCGTCTTCTTTGTCTTTGACAGCCCCAGTTTCTTATAAAGTTCCTCCAGAACCGGTATTGATTTTCTTACATGACAGGCTGTTCCGTCACAGACCTTGATCACATATTTACCTTTCGCATCAAATGAGAAATTCTCATAAAATGTGGCAACACTGAACGCTTTCGCTTCTGTCACACCGATCTGCTCCGCAACATATGTAAGCAATTCTTCCGGGAGATATCTGTACACCCCCTGGATATCCTGCATGATCGGAATCAGTGATGCCGGCTTTTTACCATAGAAAGCAATGATCTCATCCGCTTTCTGATAAAATGACTGATCTAGCATTTCGCACCCTCCTTATACCTGTTTTTTCTCTTTTTATTGCACTCTTTACATATTGTAACGTTAATTATATGCCTTTTTCGTCATTTTCACAAGCGCATTTATAGAAATTTTCTAATTTTTTATCATTTTCCTCTATAGATGTTTGTTTTGTTTGTCTAATTTTTATCAGCTTTGTTCAATAATAAACCATCTCAGATGTAAACCAAACTAAACTGAACCAAA